>CAJHYQ010000261.1_pt1 | contig 115177 bp, 84 predicted proteins | sample 9198721 | NCBI WGS metagenome assembly CAJHYQ01 (sample SAMEA7708357, study PRJEB35096) | sediment metagenome | biome: marine neritic benthic zone biome [ENVO:01000025]; feature: sediment [ENVO:00002007]; material: shallow marine sediment [ENVO:03000034] sea grass bed [ENVO_01000059] ... | reverse complement strand
GACACTCTGCCAACTTGTTGGCTCGCATCTGGCGACGCACGGTCCTGACGCGGATCTCTTGCCACTGGCCCTGGCCTGGGGAGGCCGATGCCAGCCGCCCCTGCCAGCGGAAGAGGTCACCAAGACCGTCACCAGACTAACCGAAAAAGAATTGAAGAAGAGGTCTCAAAATGCCACACCGCCACATCAATCGCTATTTCTTCGCCCCCTTTCCCAAGTGATCGCCAAACCTGTGCGATTCATTTGGGGACACCGCATCGCTATCGGCAAGCTCAGCATCGTCGCCGGCGACGGCGGTGACGGTAAGACGACAGTTGTCTGCGATCTTGCCAGTCGGCTGTCGAGGGGCGAGCCCCTGCCAGGCGATATCGATGGCCAGCGAATGGCCTCTCTGATCATTACAGCCGAGGATGGCGATGGCGACACAGTCAGGCACCGCATCGAGAGCATGGGCGGCGACTTGGATGTCGTGTTCGTACCCAGCGACATGTTCGACAGCTTCCGCAGCGATGTAGCAGCCCTCAAGATGGCGGTGAGCCAACAGCCGGACCTCAAGGTGATCTTCTTCGACACGCTGCCGGACTTCATCGGCGAGACAACCGACGATCACAAGAACTCGTCCGTTCGGCAGGCACTCAAGCCGCTTATCGCGATGGCCGGTGAACTAGACGTCGCCATCGTCGGGATCTGTCACTTTCGAAAGGGCGGCGACGGAAAGGCTGGGGACAGGCTGCTCGGCAGCGTCGCCTTCCGCAATCTCCCCCGCTCGGTGTTATACGTGTTGAAAGATCCGGACAACGAAGCTCAGCGCATTTTGTGGCACGAGAAACACAACCTGTCGCCTCAAGCCCCAACCCTCAGCTTCGCGATACAAGCGCGCGAGAACTCAATCTCGATCGCCTGGGACGCAGACCCGATCTACATCGACGACATCGGCAGATATCTCCAGGCCAAGCCGAGGCGATCGACAAAGGCCGACGAGGCGAGGGCGTGGCTGGAGTCATTCCTGCCGCCGGGGACGGCCAAGCCGCGACACGAAATCATCGCGGCTGCCCAAGCGGCTGGCTTCCACGAGAAAACGCTCTATCGCGCGGCGGAGGGGGTCGCCAAAGACAAAGGAACGGGCCTCTGGTCTAACAACCAACAACAAGTATCGGAAAACTTTCGCTCATGAATGGACAGTCAATTCTCAAGAACTGGAGACTATTCTCCGGACTTCTCTAGGCACTGAGAATTGAGAATTGCTTCGGCTAACCGCCAACTTGACGTCAACTACTTCGCAAAGAACCGCAATGAACAGAAGCCTCTAGATATTCTCAATTCTCAACGGTTAGGAAGTTGAGAATTCTTGAGAATACCTCCTGAGAACAACTGAGAACAGCAATGGCCATACCTTTGCCTGAGCTAATGCATCAGCTAACGCTAAACCATCTAACTTTGACTTTGGTTGGTTGTAACGAGATCGAAGTGCGAGGGAGATTGCAATCGCTAACACCGGCGCTGAGAGCTGGCTTACGTAAACACAAGCCCACGTTGCTCTCGATCTTGGCTGACTTGTCGCCGTTGCATAGGGAAACGTCCATCGATCACCCTCTCGTCGCCGAGTTGCTCAGCCATGGCTTTGTTGTTGTCGGCGAGTCTCGCGATGAGGACGAGCTGTTGGCGAGGCACGGGCTAAAGCCTGTACCTTGGCCAGAGGAGCCTATGAGGACGACCTACGTTGCTCCGGCTAAAGGCGTGGTGGCTGCAACTGAGTTGCCCAAGGGCTGGACGAACGCATTGAATTTGCGATACGAGTACATCGGCAACGCGACAAAGAGGCTGAAGCTGGCGAAGTCGCTGTTCGCCAACCCATTTTCGGTTGGGAAACACAACACCATCGAGCAATCGCTAGAGAAGTACCGCAACCGTTTGCTTGACTCACCGCTGTTGCGCTCGCAGGCCCGCGCTCAGCTGAGCGGTAAGATCTTGGTCTGCTCCTGCAAACCAGATCGCCATCGCGACAACGTTGGGGCGAACTGCCACGGCGATATCCTGGCGGAATACCTGCTAGACCTTCATAATGAACACAAGCGGGCAGGCGCGAAGTTGGTACCTTCGCACCGGCCCTAACCATTCCCTTTGCTTAGGAAAGGAAGCGGCTATGGCTAGTGTAGTCTCTGAACGACACGGCGGTCGAACTCGCTACCGCATTCAATTTCGGGACGGAAACAAACGACGGCGGAGCATTCGCTTGAGTGGACTCACGCGGAAGGCCGCGGAGTCAATTCGATCTCGGGTGGAAACGCTCAATGCCTGCAGGATCGCCGGCCAACCTTTGGATACCGCCACAAGCCGCTGGGTGGCTGACTTGGGTGACGACCTGCACGAAAAGCTGGCGGCAGCTGGGCTCTTCGAGCCCCGGCAACGAGCGACTCTTGGGGGGTTCATCGATGGCTACATTCGTAGCCGTAGCGAAGCGGCGGCGAACACCATTCGCAATTGGCGCGACTCACGACGTAAACTCACGGATTTCCTCGGGGTAGATCGAGACTTGCGCACGATCACCCCAGGTGACGCTGACGATTGGCGTCAGAGTCTCGTTGACGCTAAGTACAGCGAGTCAACAATCAGTAAGGCAGTGAAGCACGCAAAGCAGTTTATGAAGGCTGCCGTCCGCAAAGGGTATGCTACATCTAATCCATTTCGTGAGCTAAAGGCAAGCGGCGAGCATAACGAATCGCGAAAACAATTCGTTGACCATAAGACGATAAGGAGAGTACTTGAGGCTTGCCCCGATCTTGAGTGGCGATTGATTATCGCCTTAGCTCGCTATGGTGGCTTGCGATGCCCAAGCGAAGTGCTTGACCTAGAGTGGCAGCATATCGATTGGCAGAGCAATCGCTTTTCCGTGACCAGCCGCAAAACGAAGCGCCAAGGCAAACCGTTTCGAACGGTACCGATGTTTCCCGAGCTTAGGCCTTTCCTGGACGCAGCATTTGAGCAAGCAGACGAGGGCTCGCGGTACGTCGTTACACGATATCGCCACAAGAACGCGAATCTACGGACGCAGCTGCTGCGGATCATTCGCAAGGCCGGCGTTGAGCCATGGGATCGCTTGTTCCAGAATCTGCGGGCCAGTCGGGAGACCGAATTGGCTAACAACTTCCCGTTACATGTCGTCACCGCTTGGCTGGGCAACACACCCAAGGTTGCAACAGATCACTATCTGCAAGTGACCGACGATCACTACACTCAAGCCACTCAAGGGGTGGTGCAACAGGTGGTGCCGCAACCGACCGCGAAGGCTGATATAGATCGCAGCGGCTCGCAATCGATGCGCAAAAAAACCCGAGTAAACGGCGGAAGTGCCAAATCCTCGGGCTTTGTTGATGCGGTCGAGTACCCCCTAGGGGAGTCGAACCCCTGTCTTCGGACTGAGAATCCGATGTCCTGGGCCACTAGACGAAGGGGGCGTGCCGCCGCAGAGAGGGTCTGCGATTTGACCTGACAATCCCCTGCTCGTCAAGTCCAAACCGCTTTTGTCACTCTGCGTCGCGAGGCTTGGGTGCGTGACTTGCCTACCCGTGAGTTGGCGGTGACCAGATCGTGCCTGCCGCCTTAAAGATCGTGTGGTCGCTTGTGTTGCGCAAGCCTTGCTCGATTGCGCAAATGTTCTCACCGACCATCACTGAAACGCATTTGCGAGTCGCTCCTGGTCAAACATGAGGAAATGAAGTCGGTCTTGAACGTCGGTAGGTTGGCAACTCGTCGGTCGTCGGAGGTGGATTGGGTCGAACTGTTCTGCGTGCACCTGGCGAATCAACATCGGGCAATCTTGTCATACCGATCTCTTTCTGTTCGCTGTGCCGATTCGACACGAGGTCACGGCGACGCGATGAAGCACAGCGCCTTTTCGCACATCTGGTACGTTTTTTGCGACCGATCACCTTCGATCAAGTCCGAAGAGTTTCGGACTGCAGAAGTTTATCCGCTTGTGCTGGTTGGCGAGTCACCATGAAACTTACGCGTCAGGAACTTATGGATGAAGTTCGACCTGACGACGTGGTTCGTCGACTAGCGAGCAGCTTTAGGTTACGCGAACTGAAACTAGACGGTGTTGGATTCTCCGTCACGCGTTCGCGTGGTCAAGGTTGCTTCTTCAACACTCTGATGCAGGCGACTGTTCGGCTTGCGATCGTCGACTTTGGTCGTCTCTGCTGTCGTTGGTGTCTTGCACGCCTCCTTCAGCATATTTTGCCGGGCAAGAGCGTCTGGGGGTATTGCGAGTTTTCGTGGCATGGTGTGAACCTCCTCAGGATAGAGCAACAGGCGGAATCCCAATGAGCAATTCCCATTCCAAAGGTCCCCGGTCAATCGCAAGGCCAGCGCAGCCCCGATCAGGCGCCCGGCAGATTGATTTGATGCGAAAAAACGTGCGATTTCGCGCGTTCAAGGGGCACATGCGCGCTGAGGAGTAACGACGTGTTCTTGATCCACGAAGCCCATTTCCTGGCCCCGGATGTCAAACTATTCCGAATCGAAGCGCCCCGCATCGCTCGACGACGGCTGGCCGGACAGTTCGTGATCGTGCGCGTGCACGATCATGGCGAACGCATCCCGCTAACCATCGCTGACTCGGATACCGCTCGCGGAACGATCACGATCATCGTCCAAGGCGTCGGTAAGACGACGAAGATGCTGAACGCTTTAGAAGCGGGAGATTCAATTCCGGACTTGGTGGGCCCACTGGGTGAACCTTCGGACATCAAACGGTTTGGCACCGTCGCTGTCATTGGTGGCGGTGTCGGCACGGCCATCGCTTACCCCACGGCCGTCGCTATGAAACAGGCGGGCAACGATGTGATCAGCATCGTCGGCGCTCGAACTCGAGAGTTGCTCATCCTGGAAGACGAGTTGCGGGCGACCAGCGATGAAGTCTTTTTCATGACCGACGACGGCACGTACGGCGAACAGGGCTTTGTGACACAAAAGCTTCAAGAACTGATCGACGCGGAACGACAGATCGACCACGTGTTAGCCATCGGTCCGATACCGATGATGAAAGCTGTCGCCGACGTCACTCTTCCCTCGGGCATCAAGACGATCGTGAGCCTGAACCCGATCATGGTGGACGGCACCGGCATGTGCGGAGGCTGCCGAGTCACCGTCGGCGGTGTGAGCAAGTTTGCTTGTGTGGATGGTCCTGAATTCGATGCGCACCAAGTCGACTTCGAGATCCTCGCCCAGCGAAACAAGCTTTATCGAGGTCAGGAACGGGCGGCGCTGGAAGCATACGAAGGGGCCACCGAGTGCGACTCGGACGACGGTCAATGCCGACTCCAGCAGGCTCATGCTCAAGTCGATCCCACAGATCAATCCAACTAATCAAGCGCTGAGGCGGTAGAAAGAATGGCTGAGCGACTTCCCCCCAAACAACGGACCAAAATTCCGCGTCAGTCGATGCCAGAGCAAGACCCGACGGAGCGAGCGCACAACTTCGCCGAAGTCAACCTCGGGCTCGATGCAGCCATCGCCGAAAGAGAAGCACAACGCTGCCTCACGTGTACTGATCCCAAGTGCGTTCAGGGCTGCCCGGTTGGCGTCCAGGTTCGCGAATTCGTCGATCTGGTACTGGAAGGAGAGTACCTGAAGGCCGCCGCCAAGATTCGCGAGGACAATGTCCTGCCAGCGGTGACGGGCCGAGTCTGCCCGCAAGAAAATCAATGCGAGGGAGCGTGCATCTTAACCAAGCGATTTAGCTCGTTGGCCATTGGGCACCTCGAACGATTTGTCGCCGACTATGAACGTGCCACCGGCCAGATTGGCTTACCGCCGCGGGCACCCAGTACCGGGAAAAGAGTTGCCGTGGTCGGCAGCGGACCGGCGGGTCTAAGCTGCGCCGGCGACCTGTCACTGAGAGGCCACGAGGTGACCGTTCTGGAAGCACTGCATGAGATTGGCGGCGTTCTCGTCTACGGCATTCCCGAATTTCGTCTGCCCAAGGACATCGTACGCGACGAGGTCAAGAATCTGGGTCTAATGGGCGTCAAATTCCAAACCAACGTGGTCGTGGGAAAGACTGTCACACTTGACGAGTTACTGAAAGAGGAAGGTTACGACGCAGTCTTCATCGCCACCGGGGCCGGTTTACCCAAGTTCATGAACATTCCCGGTGAACATTTGGGTGGAGTCTACTCGGCGAACGAATTCCTCACCCGGGTCAACCTCATGAAGGCTGGCGATGGCGGGTATGACTCGCCGGTTTACGATTGTCGCGATCGCAACGTGGCGGTGATTGGCGGCGGCAATACTGCCATGGATGCGGTTCGCTGCGCACTTCGTCTTGGTGCGCGGAACGCTTACATCATCTACCGTCGGGGACGCGAGGAGATGCCGGCTCGCACCGAAGAAGTACATCATGCAATGGATGAAGGAGTGCAGTTCCTGAATTTGCACAACCCCCTCGAATTCCTCGGCGGTGACGACGGCTATTTGGGCGCCATGAAGCTGATCAAGATGGAACTCGGCGAGCCGGATGAATCCGGACGCCGACGCCCCGTGCCGATCGAAGGGTCGGAATTAGAAATGCCCATCGATGTTGCCATCATCGCCATTGGCACGGGTGCCAACCCGTTGGTCCAATCCACGTCACCCGACCTGCAGACAAACAAGTGGGGCTACATCCAGGCCGATGACGGATCGTTACGCACTTCCAAGCCTGGCGTGTTTGCCGGGGGTGACATTGTGAGTGGCGCCGCAACAGTCATCTTGGCGATGGGGGCCGGGCGGACCGCAGCGCAATCGATCCACGAATATCTGACTGGCCCGCGGGCAGGCGAATGGACTCGGTCGAAGGCATGAGCCTGTGAGCTTCCTACACGTATCTTGAGACTCAGAAGCCGGAGGCCGGAGATGTGAGGCGTCGGGGTCCGGAGGAAGCAGCAATGACTCCGGACTCCAATCTCCAGCCTCCCGCCTGAATCAGGCTGGTGGATGCCAGCCTGCGTCCGCCCACAGTTCGCCGCTGACGGCCGAGTTCGAGATCATGAAGCAGATTGCATCGGCAATCTCTTCTGTCCGAATCAGCCGGCGTAGCTGCGTGAACGGAAGAACGTACTTCTGAAGAAACTCTTCGCCTAAGGCGCGAGCCATCGGCGTGTCCGTGAAACCGGGGTGAATGATGCCACAGCGCACTCCGTGGAAGATCGCTTCCTTGGTCAGTGTCGCAGCAGCGCCTTCAAGTCCCGCTTTGCTCACGGCATATGAAATCTGTCCCTTGTTGCCTTGCGAAGATACCGACCCGATGAAAACCACCGCGCCCTGTACTTCTTCCTCAGGCTCCCATCGCTTCAGACCGCGCTGCATGCGATCTTCGGCAATCCTGACAACCATCTCAATCGCCCAGTAGATGGGAGCAATCAGGTTGACTTCGGTCACCTGTCGGAACGTGGTGATCGAATACGGTTCGGCCTTTCCAGTCTCCTTATTGACTTTGACCGCCAAGGAATCACGCGTGATGCCGGCAGCAGGCACGCAGATGGAAACAGTTCCGTGTTCGCCGGTGATCTCGTCGTAAACTTGCGTTCGGAACGTATCGTTTGTCGTGTCACCGACCTTCGCGATGGCGACGTTCCGATCGACGTCTTTGTTGATTGAGTTAGCCAACTCATGCACGTTGTCGCTGCGATCGACCAGCACGATACCGCGTACGCCACGGTTGGCGAGCTCGCGTGAAACAGCTTGGCCGATTCCACTCGCAGCGCCCGTCACGAGAGCGATCTTATCTGCGATTTTCATGGGTCTTGCTCCGTAGCCAAATGCGACCCCGCCTATTCAACGAGATCGCTCGTTGAATCGAACCATGGTGTTTGCCTGGAACCATGGTGTCTGTTTGTTTGCCAACCGCAAGCTTAGCTCCCGGCCTTGGTGATGAGTTGCGTCCATTGCGTTACCGTATTCTGGAATTCCTTAATCTGCGACTCCGAAACTTCGCGCATGCAATCGAGCGTCTTGCGGCATAGTTGCTCGGAACGACGACGATACTCTTCCGGATTCGTTGCCTCGGCGACACGCAACGCCGCATCCAATGACTCAATCGCCGCCTGATATTGGCGATCGATCACATCGCGGTGCTTGCGAGCCAAGTCCGAAATCGTGTTCGTCCATTCGCGTTGGAATTCTCGTACCTTGTCGAGCCAGACCGTCTGTGGCGTCTGAACGGGCCACAAAGCGGACCACTGTCGAAAGGCCTCTTGCTGAAGCTTCAGATTGGCTTCCGTGGCCTTTTTGACATTCTGAAAGACCTCTTCGAAAACCTGGCTGCCTGTTTCAGTGCTGGTCGTCATGTTTTTCTCCTCCCAATTGAAGAGCCCCAAAAGGAAACTACCTGCCGCTATTATCGGTCATTTGACCCCGAAGTCAATGCCAAAATGCTGCAAGTGCGAAAAAGGCCAAAATATCTTAATTTAAAGTTCTATTTCGCATAATTCGAGAATTAAAACAGGCCATGATGCGGTAAACGCAGCATGCCATGTTGCACTTGCGAGATACCGGCCGTATAATGAGGTGGCTGAGACGCCCTTTGGCGAGACACGACCGATGGCCCAGAACCCGATCCAGATCGCGCGATACCCCAACCGACGCTTTTATTCACGCGAGTCGAGCAAGTACGTTTCGCTGCAAGAGATCGAGGAGATGGTGCAGTCAGGCAAAAATGTCGAGATCCGCGACAGCCAATCGAACGATGACCTGACACGGAGTGTTTTGACGCGGATAATCATGGAACGACAGCCGGAGAAGATGCGGCTTTTTCCGACCGACATGCTGCATTTCATCTTGCGGTCCAATGATGTGATGTCCGGTTTTCTGCGCGATTACTTTCAGCATTCGTTAACCTATCTCGACTATCTCCATCGACACCGTGCCGGGGCCAAAACGATGACCCAACCGATGCATTGGGTGAAGGCCTGGCTGGATAGCATTTCGCCCAACGCGACCGCCAACGGGTCGTCGGCCGCTCAGGACTCCAAGCCGGCCACATCGACGTCAGCTGACGAGGCGCCCGTCGAAGATGCCGATCTGTTGGCCCAACGGGTCGAACAGCTCGAAAAGCGTCTAGGTGAGCTAGAGTCGAAGGAGGAGACGATGGAGTAGCAGCGGGTGCAAGACGCAACCTTCGAACAAAGAGACGATCTATGCAAGACATTGTCCGTCAATTGGAAGAGAAACGGGCCGCTGCGGAACTTGGCGGCGGTGAACGGAGAATTGAGTCCCAGCACAAGAAGGGCAAACTGACAGCTCGCGAACGAATCGAATTGCTGCTGGACCCAGACACGTTCGAAGAATGGGACATGTTTGTCGAGCATCGCTGCAACGACTTTAGCATGGATCAGCAGAGCATCCCGGGTGACGGCGTGGTCACGGGATACGGCACGATCAATGGACGAGTCGTGTTTGTCTTCAGCCAAGATTTCACTGTCTTTGGCGGCTCGCTATCTGAGGCACACGCCGAGAAGATCTGCAAGGTGATGGATCATGCCATCAAGGTCGGAGCGCCGGTCATCGGCTTGAATGATTCTGGGGGAGCGCGCATCCAAGAAGGCGTGGCCTCTCTGGGCGGTTACGCAGACGTTTTCCAACGGAATGTGCTCGCCTCAGGCGTGATTCCGCAGATCTCGCTGATTATGGGTCCCTGCGCGGGAGGCGCTGTCTACTCACCGGCGATGACCGACTTCATCTTCATGGTCAAGGACAGCTCATACATGTACGTCACCGGTCCGGACGTTGTCAAAGCGGTGACGCATGAGACGGTGACACACGAGGAGTTGGGGGGTGCGGTCACGCATTCGACGCGATCGGGGGTGGCGGACCGGGCGTTTGAAGACGATGTCGAGGCCTTGTTGATGGTGCGGCGCTTCGTCAATTATCTACCTGCGAACAATCGAGTCGCCCCGCCTCACCGTCCGACTCCGGATCCGGCGGATCGCTGTGAACCTTCCCTGGATACATTGGTGCCAGATTCACCGAACAAACCGTACGACATGAAGGAGTTGATTCTGAAGATCGTTGACGACACGGATTTCTTTGAGATTCAGCCGGAGCACGCTAAGAACATCATCGTTGGCTTCGCTCGAATGCAAGGCTATCCGGTCGGCATCGTGGCCAATCAGCCGCTTGAGCTTGCCGGCTGCCTGGACATTCGTTCTTCGATCAAAGCCGGTCGTTTCGTGCGGTTCTGCGACTGCTTCGGCATCCCCATACTGACCTTCGTCGACGTTCCCGGATTCATGCCGGGCACAGCTCAGGAGTACGGCGGAATTATCAAACATGGGGCCAAACTGCTCTATGCTTACGCCGAGGCGACGGTGCCGAAGATTACGCTGATCACGCGCAAAGCCTACGGCGGAGCCTACGACGTGATGGCCTCCAAGCACTTGCGGGGTGACGTGAACGTTGCCTGGCCGAGTGCAGAGATTGCCGTGATGGGTCCCAAAGGCGCAGTTGAAATCATTTTTCGAAATGAACGCGAGAACGAGGAACGCATCGCGGAGTTGACGGAAGAATACCGAGTCAAGTTTGCCAACCCATTCATTGCCGGTCGACGCGGTTTCATCGACGATGTGATCATGCCTCGCGAAACACGCAAACGCATCTGCCGTTCGTTAGCCGTGCTGCGCGACAAGAAACTGGAGAACCCTTGGCGAAAGCACGGGAATATTCCGCTCTAGTCGGGGAGCCCCGAGCGAACCAAATGAACCTGCCAGATCAACATTCAACCTAGTCCGTGCGATGTTCCAGAAAATCCTCATTTCGAATCGCGGCGAGATTGCCTGCCGCGTGATTAAAACCGCACGAAAGTTGGGCATCTCAACTGTCGCCGTTTTCTCCGACGCCGATCGGGATGCTTTGCACCGCATGTGGGCTGACGAGTCGGTCTATATCGGCCCGGCACCCGCGACGGACAGTTATCTCTCCATGGAGAAAATCCTGCTGGCGTGCAAAGAGACGGGGGCCGAAGCCATTCATCCTGGTTATGGCTTCCTTTCCGAGAACGCTGAGTTCGCCCAACGTTTGAGCGACGCTGGAATTTCGTTTATCGGGCCCAAGCCTCATGCGATCACGAGCATGGGGGACAAGATCACGTCGAAAAAACTGGCTCAAGAGGCTGGAGTCAACACCATTCCTGGTCACGCTGACGTGATCCATGACGCCGATCATGCGTCCCGCATAGCTCGAGAGATCGGTTATCCCGTGATGCTCAAAGCCAGTGCCGGCGGTGGCGGAAAAGGCATGCGCGTGGCGTACAACGACAAAGAATGTCGTGACGGGTTCGTCAGTGCGACCAACGAAGCTACTTCAGCCTTTGGCGACGGCCGTGTCTTTATCGAGAAATTCATCGAGGAGCCACGGCACATCGAAATTCAGGTGTTGGCCGATGGCCACGGCAACGTGATCTATCTGGGCGAACGCGAATGCTCGTTACAGCGTCGACACCAAAAGGTAATCGAAGAGGCGCCTTCGCCGTTTCTGACCGATGACGTACGACAAATGATGGGGCAGCAAGCAGTCGCATTGGCTCGTGCCGTGCAATACGAATCGGCCGGAACCGTCGAGTTTATCGCCGACGCCAACCGCGAATTCTACTTCTTAGAAATGAATACACGCCTGCAGGTCGAACATCCGGTGACAGAATTGGTCACCGGACTGGACCTCGTCGAACTGATGATCCGCATCGCTGCAGGGGAACGCTTGCCGCTGCAACAGTCCGACATCTCCCCGCAAGGTTGGGCGATCGAGGCCCGCATCTATGCCGAAGACCCCTTTCGAAACTTCCTACCTTCCATCGGCCGACTAGTGCGGTATATGCCACCGCCAGAATCCAGCGCCGTTCGTGTCGACACGGGAGTTTACGAAGGCGGTGAAGTATCGATGCACTACGATCCGATGATCGCCAAGCTGATTACGAATGGGCCGTCCCGCGACAGCGCGATTGACCACATGCGTGACGCACTAAATCGGTTCTACATTCGCGGTGTATCACACAACATAAGTTTCCTGGCAGCGTTGATCGAACATACGCGATTCCGTGAAGCGAAGATGACAACGAACATGATCGCGGAGGAATACCCAGACGGTTTTCATCCCGCCGACGCGGTCCATGATGATCCCGCGCTCTTGATCGCCACGGTCGCTTCCATTCATCGACGCTATATGGATCGTGCCGCGGGGATTAGCGGACAACTGCCAGGCTATGAACGTTTCGTACACGACGACTGGGTGGTGACCTGGGATGATCAACGCCACCACGTCACGGTGCGCCCCGTGGACGGGGGGCATGACGTCATCTACCGAGGCGAAAGCCTCCAAGTCCAAAGCGACTGGCAATTCGGACAACCTCTCTTCCAAGGAACGGTGAACGGTGTGGAGGTGTGCATTCAAGTCGAACGGCGCAACATGAAGTATCGCTTGTTCCACTGGGGTTGCCAGGTTGATTTGATGGTGCTGACAGCGAGGGCGGCGGAACTACTCGACTGCATGCCGTTCAAAGAGCCGCCTGATATGTCGAAATACCTGCTTTCACCGATGCCTGGCTTACTCTCTCAGGTACGCGTGGACGTCGGACATGAGGTCAAGGCCGGCCAGCAGTTGGTCGTCGTGGAAGCCATGAAGATGGAGAACGTGCTGAACGCGGAGCGTGATGGTCGAGTCGCCAAGCTACTTGCAGAGCAAGGCGACACACTCGCCGTCGATCAGCCAATCCTCGAATTTGAATGAACAACCTCGTGTCTCATTGAGCAGAAGAGAGGGGGGTGAAAATGTCCTACCAAGATCTCTTCAACCAAAGCATGGAACATCCAGAGGATTTCTGGCGCGGGCAAGCCGAGCGCATCGCTTGGTACGAACCGCCCAAGCAAGTTTACTCGAAGGATGAATTCGACCTCTATCGTTGGTTCGCCGGTGGCAAGCTGAACACGTGCTATCTTGCGTTGGATTACCACGTCGAACAGGGACGCGGCGATCAACCCGCCCTGATTTACGATTCGCCCGTCACTCAAACCAAGCGCGTCTACACGTACCAAGAACTGCTGGATCGGGTGGCGAACTTCGCGGGTGTCCTTTCACAGCAGGGTGTCACCAAGGGCGACACGGTGGTGATCTATATGCCGATGATCCCCGAGACGATTATCGCGATGCTGGCGTGCGCGCGAATTGGCGCCATTCATGCCGTCGTCTTCGGCGGCTTCGCACCACGCGAACTAGCGGTCCGGATTGACGACACGAAGCCCAAGGTCTTGCTGACCGCGAGTGCCGGTAAGGAACTGGACCGTGTTATTGATTACCAGGAAATCGTGGATGCCGCTTTGGAAGAGGCGACGTTTCCGCCCGAAACCTCGATTGTGTTTCAACGCGACTTCCACCCCGCTGGCTTGCGGGAGGGTCGTGATCTGGATTGGTCTGAAGTCTGTCAGACGGCCGGGCCGGTCGGCTGTGTCGAACTCGATGCCACCGATCCCCTCTACATTCTTTACACGTCGGGGACGACAGGCCGCCCCAAAGGTGTCGTGCGAGATAATGGTGGACATGCGGTTGCTATGAAGTTCAGCATGGAATGCATCTACGATGCGAAACCCGGCGAGGTCTATTGGGCCGCCTCGGACGTCGGTTGGGTCGTAGGACATTCCTATATCGTTTATGGACCGTTGATTCACGGGGCAACGACCGTGCTTTATGAAGGCAAGCCCGTTCGCACACCGGACGCTGGGGCTTTCTGGCGTGTCATTTCAGAGCACGATGTGCGAGTGCTGTTCACGGCTCCGACGGCGATTCGCGCCATTAAGCGAGAGGATCCCGAGGGCGAATATGCAAAGAAGTACGACCTCAGCCGCCTCAGATATCTATTCCTTGCCGGCGAGCGTTGTGATGCGGCAACACTGCGATGGGCTCAACAACAACTCAACATTCCCGTCATCGATCACTGGTGGCAAACGGAATCGGGTTGGCCCATGTTGGCCAACATGGCCGGCATCGAACTGCTGCCGGTGAAACCCGGCTCGGCAACGAAGCCGGTTTGCGGATACAACATTCAGATCCTCGACTTTCAAGGAAACCCACAACCGGCCAATCAGCCGGGAGTGGTCGCCGTTCGTTTGCCACTGCCTCCAGGCTGCTTTCCTAACCTTTGGCAGAATACGGAACGCTTCAAACGCTCTTACTTCGAGGCCTACCCCGGCTACTATTTGTCCGGCGACGAAGGTTATCGCGACGACGATGGTTATGTTTACATCACGGGACGCGTCGATGACGTGATTAACGTCGCTGGCCATCGCCTCTCAACCGCTTCGATGGAAGAGGTCGTCGCGGCTCATCCCGCGGTCGCCGAGTGTGCCGTCATCGGTATGTCGGACGAGTTGAAGGGGCAGGTGCCCATCGGCTTTGTCGTGCTCAAAGCGCATACTAAAGTGGATGAGGACGAATTGCAGGGCGAAATTGTGCAGATGGTGCGAGACAAAATTGGAGCCGTCGCGTCGCTCAAACGTGTCATTGTGGCAAGAGCCTTACCGAAAACTCGTTCCGGCAAAATTCTCCGTCGCACGATACGATCGATGGCCGATGGTGAAGAATTCCTGACTCCGTCGACGATCGAGGACTCGTCGGTGTTGGACGATCTGGCCCATACGATTAGGCATCAAGCTGTCTGCAAAGTGGGTGGGTAGTTCCGCTGTGAATCCGAATCGCAATCTCAGCGATCAATGCTGAATCGCTGAAGATGGAGATTACGGACACGATTAAGAAGCCAGCTGTGACCACAGCACCCCGGCGGCGATCGCCGACCCGATCACTCCCGCCACGTTCGGCGCCATCGCATGCATGAGTAGGAAATTGCTGGGATCTTCCTCTTGCCCGACCATATGCACGACACGGGCGGAGTCGGGTACGGCCGAGACACCCGCGGCACCGACCAGCGGATTGATCTTTTCTCTCAAGAATAGATTCATCAGCTTGGCAAATAACACGCCACCGGCCGTAGCGATCGAGAAGGCCACGGCGCCCAGCACAAAGATCAGGATCGATTGCGGGATCAGAAACCGATCGGCGGCCGTGCTTGCGCCGACGCAGAAGCCAAGCAGAATCGTAATGATGTCAATCAATGCTGTGCGTGCGGTGATCGCTAAGCGATCGGTCACCGTGCATTCTTTCATCAAATTGCCGAAGCAGAGCATACCGATCAAGACGATCGCTCCCGGTGCCAACATCGTGCAGATCAAAAACGCGCCGATCGGAAACATAATCTTCTCCCTGCGCGAGACTTGCCGGGAGGGTCTCATGCGGATCAGTCGCTCTTCACGTGTTGTCAGGAGGCGCATAATCGGCGGTTGGATGACCGGCACAAGTGCCATGTACGAGTAAGCCGCAATTGCGATAGCGCCAAGCAGATTCGGGGCGAGTCGGGACGAGAGAAAAATGGCCGTTGGCCCGTCGGCTCCTCCAATAATGCCGATCGCACCTGCCTGAGCCGGTTCGAAGTCCAGCGCCAAGGCGCCGAGGAAGGTGAGGAAGACACCGACCTGGGCTGCCGCGCCCAGCAGCACGAGCTTGGGATTGGAAAGTAGGGTCGAGAAGTCGGTCATCGCGCCGATGCCCAAGAAAATCAGCGGCGGGTAGATGCCGTCCTTGACTCCTACGTACAGGAATGCCAACACACTTCCTTGGTCATACACGCTCAGGTCCATGCCGACGACTCTGGGAATGTTGCCCACGATGATCCCGAATCCGATCGGAACCAACAGCAATGGCTCGTAGTGCTTGGCGATCGCCAGGACCACAAAGAAGATCCCGATGAGGATCATCAGCAAGTTGCCGGCCTGCAGCGTCGAGAACGCAGTCGTGTGAAATAGCTCGTTCGCTTTTTGCGTGATGTATTCAAAGGTGCTCATCCTGCACTCACCTAACGATTTCTTGGTCTATGAGAGCCATGCTGCTGTCGCCGTCCTTCGAACGACCACGCCAGATCCAGCGGCGTTAACTGTCGTGTGTGGATGATGCGATGGGGCTCATCGATCACTTGGGCGACCGCAGCGGCAATGACGACCAACACCTCTTCGGGCAGATCGTCACCGCTGATGGAGGGTTGTGCGACAGGCTGTGGGCTTGCCGGCTCGGGAAAGCGTGATTCCAAGTACTGAGCGAAGCGTGGCAAGACCGTCACATAGACGGCTACCAGAACAAGCGCAGCGAAGACAACCACCATTCCCATGATGGCCAACGGAATCCCGGTGTCCTCAAACAGCGGCTCAACTTGAAGACGAAAGCCACGACTGGCTTCCTCGGCGAAGAGGATTGTGAACATTTAGCCCCCCAATACGATCAACACTTGACCTTCTTGTACCGAGTCGCCGCTGGCACACTCGATACTCTTGACCGAACCGGCAGCGGGAGCGGCCACTTTGTTTTCCATCTTCATAGCGTCCAGAATCAGCAGCGTCTGTCCCTGCGTCACGTTGTCGCCAACTTTGACTTCGATCGACTTGACGACCCCTGGCATGGGACTCGTGACAGCGCCAGCTGCTACGGGACCCGTCGGCTTGGCAGCCGCGGACGCCGGAGCCGCGGTCACGGGAGCCGGTGCGGCCGCGGGCGTCGGTGCGGCCGCGGGAGGCAGGTGAGGCACGTCTTCGCTGAGCACCTCAACTGTGACGTCGTAAGTTCGGTCACCGACCGTGATTCGTAATCTCTTCATCCATCTTTTCTCACTGGAATATCAGCCTAACGAGGCGTCACCGGCGCTCACGTAGCTGAGTGTCAGGACTTCTCCGGCGTGGTTCGGCAGGAGCCAGCACGCCCGTTACAGCGGGATCAAACCGTGTTTCTTTGGTGGTCGCGTTTCGCTTTTCATCAAGGTATTTCTAAGAGCCAATGACAGAACAGGCTTCGTCTGTGCCGGAGTGATCACATCGGTGATCATTCCACGCGAGGCGGCCATATAGGGCGAGGCGAAACGATCTCGGTACTCTTCGATAAATTTCGCTCGCATCGCCTCGCGGTCTTCTGCCTCGGCCAATTCCTTTCGATAAAGCACGTTCACCGCGCCTTCGGCCCCCATCACAGCGATCTCCGCCGTCGGCCAGGCAAACACCATGTCCGCCATCAGGTCACGACTGCACATCGCCAGGTACGAACCACCATATGCTTTACGGGTAATGACCGTGATCTTGGGGACGGTGCAGGAGGAATAGGCGAACAACATCTTGGCCCCATGGCGGATGATGCCCCCCTGCTCCTGCGCGACCCCGGGCAGGAAGCCGGGCACGTCGACCAAAGACACGATGGGAATGTTGAATGCGTTGCAGAAGCGAATGAAGCGGGCGCCTTTGTCGGAAGCATCGATGTCCAATGTGCCGGCCTTCTCCATCGGCTGGTTGGCAACGATTCCCACCACGACGCCATCCACGCGGGCAAACCCCACGATCAAGTTCTTGGCAACATCACGATGGACTTCCAACAATTTTTCGTCATCCACGATTCGTCGAATGATTTCGTGCATGTCCATCGGACCCTTCGTGTCTTCCGGGACAACCTCGTTCATCGACTCGTCCCGGTCTAGACAGATGTCGACAGTCGGTGCATGCGGAGGATTCTCCATATTGTTGGGTGGAAGATACGACAAGAGATCTTTCACGATTTGCATCGCCTGACGATCATCATCCGCAACGAAATGCACATTCCCACTGATACTCGCATTGGCGGCCGCGCTGCCAATCTCCTCCATCGTCGCGTCAACTCCGGTGGCCGCCTTAATCACTTGGGGACCACAGATAAACATGTTGGCGTTCTCGCGCGTCATCACGAGGAAGTCCATCAATGCCGGCGAATAGGCCGCGCCACCAGCACAGTTGCCTGCGATCACGGCAATCTGCGGTACGCAACCCGAAAGCACGACATTCCGATAAAAGACCTGACCGTAACCGGACAGCGACTCGACACCCTCTTGGATTCGAGCACCGCCGGAATCGTTGATGCCAACGAAGGGAACGCCCGAATCGAGCGCGAAGTCCATGATGTCGCAGATCTTTTTCGAGTGACGCATTCCCAAGGCGCCACCACCGACCGTGGCGTCCTGGCTAAAGGCGGCAATCGGGCGTCCATCGACTTGGCCCACACCCGTAATCACTCCATCGCAGGCGAACGACTTGGATTCCATGCCGAAGTCGTGGCACGAATGCTCCACGTGCATGCCCCACTCCTGGAAGCTGTTCGCGTCGAAGAAGGTGTCGACCCGTTCGCGGGCTGTCAATAATCCCTTGTCGTGTCGCTTCTTGATCCGCTCGTTTCCGCCCGCCTGGCGACACTTCTTGCGACGCTTTTCAAGGTTCTCCAGCAGTTCTTTTTTAATGCTCATACGACTATCCAGACTGTTCTTTCTGCGTCCTCGCGCACGCTAATCTTAACCCCTTTGTCGATCATCGAAAGACCCGCGCAACTGTTGCAAAATCATCCGCCTTGGCACGCTTTGTGCTCTCATTTGGTGATGTGTAAGTACGGACTTTCGATCGCTGTGTCTCCGTGAGCGAAGGAGTATGAGATGAGTGAGCACATGTACAAAGTCATCGAGTTGGTCGGGACGAGCCCAGAGTCTTGGGAGAAAGCCGCAACGGTTGCCGTTGAAGAGGCTGCCAAGCATCTGAAGGATTTGCGCATTGGCGAAATCACCCAGATGGACATGCAGGTCTCGGAGGGCAAGGTTGTCAACTATCGAACCAAGGTAAAAGTGTCTTTCAAGTATCATCCCGAATTCCACGGCAACTAAACCAATAAGGATCTCGGCGGCGTCAGTAGTGGTTCAGGTCGAGTCCGAATGCCTCGAGCAGCTTTCGCGCGGCGGCACCTGCTGGCATGGTGCCGGCGACAACTTGGCGTTCCAGCTGGTCGCGGACTGCCTTGACATTGGGGTGCGTCTGTAAGGCCGCGCGAAGTTGATACTCGACCATGGTCCAAAGCCAGCGTAGATTTTGTTGGCGTCGCCGCATCGCCAGATGGCCATCTTCAGTTTGCTTGGCGTGCCGTCGCTGGATGGCGTTCCACACCTGGTCGACCCCTTGGTTGTGCAGCGCGCTACAAGTTAACACATCCAGCGCGACGTTTTGACCTCCATGCCCCAGCGACTTCAGCGCCATCTCATACTGGCGTGCGGCCAACTCGGCTGCCGCCCGCGTGTCTCCGTCCGCCTTGTTGACGGCGATCACGTCCACAAGTTCCAGCAGACCTTTCTTTATTCCCTGAAGTTCATCTCCCGCACCGGGAAGCATCAGGGCCAAAAAGCAGTCGATCATATCCGCCACCATGGTTTCCGATTGACCCACTCCGACCGTCTCGATCAGCACGACTTGGTATCCGGCAGCCTCACAAATAAACATGCTCTCACGCGTTTTGCGAGCGACCCCGCCGAGCGTACCGGCTGATGGCGACGGCCGAATGAACGCGTTCGGCTCCGAAGACAACTCCGTCATGCGGGTCTTGTCTCCCAGAATACTCCCGCCCGAAATACGGCTGGACGGATCCACGGCCAACACGGCAACCTTGAGCCCGCTACGCACCAGGTGCAAACCAAGTGCTTCGATGAACGTACTCTTGCCAACTCCTGGGGCCCCCGTGATGCCCACTCGAACTGCTTGTCCAGTGTACGGCAATAAACGCGTCAGCAACTCCTCAGCCGACTTTTCGTCGCGAGGGCTGTTGGACTCGATAAGCGTCAACGCACGAGCGAGCACTGCTGTGTCGCCCGCTCGGACCCCAGATTCATATTGAGCCACCGTCAACACTCGTCGTCGGGGACCTACCGTAGACTCATCACCCATATATCTCCGCCGCCGCTCACGCCTCAGTCGCCTCCACTTCGATCGAAATTTCAAGTCGCTCCGCCAAGTCACGGATCAACTTCACAGCGGCCTCACCTATCACCGTCCCGGGACCGAACACGGCGGCGGCTCCCGCCTTGTAAAGCGCCTCATGGTCCTGAGGAGGAATCACGCCACCGGCCACAATCATCATGTCTTCACGGCCGAGACTTGCGAGTTCGTCGCGGAGTTGTGGCACCAAAGTCAGATGTCCGGCTGCCAGCGAGCTGACACCCACGATGTGAACGTCATTCTCGACAGCATGCCGAGCGGTTTCAGCGGGTGTTCGGAACAGCGGTCCGATGTCCACGTCGAACCCCAGGTCGGCGAATGCGGAGGCGATCACGCGTTGGCCGCGGTCGTGTCCGTCTTGCCCCATTTTGGCTACCAGGATGCGTGGTCGACGACCTTCGATTTGAGCAAACCGATCGACCAGTTGCTTGACCTCGGCACTGCTCGCCTGTCCGCCGACTTCAGCGCCGTAAATTCCGCGTACGGTCTTCACCGGAGCCTGATAACGTCCATACACTTTCTCCAAGGCGTCGCTGATTTCGCCAACCGTGGCCTTGGCCCGAGCGGCATCAACCGCCAATTCCAACAAGTTGCCGGTTTGATTCTCAGCCGCGTGCGTTACCGCTTTCAGGGCCGCCTCCACCTGCTGTTGATCTCGCTCCTCACGCAGCCGCTGGAGGCCGGCAATCTGAGCTTCACGCACGGCCGTATTGTCAACTTGGAGAACGTTGATCGCTTCTTCGTCCGCCGGTCGGTGCTTATTGACGCCAATCACGGGTTGCAGCCCCGCGTCGATACGGGCTTGAGTCCGAGCGGCAGCCTCTTCAATACGCATCTTAGGAATGCCCTCCTGGATCGCCTTCGTCATGCCGCCCAACTCTTCGACCTCCTGAATGTGTTGCCAGGCACGATGCGCCAGGTCGTGAGTGAGGCGTTCCACGTAGTAGCTTCCGCCCCAGGCGTCGACCACATCGCAGGTATCCGTTTCCTGCTGAATAAACAGCTGCGTATTGCGAGCAATTCGTGCGGAGAAATCCGTCGGCAGCGCGAGCGCTTCATCCAGCGCGTTGGTGTGCAGTGATTGGGTATGCCCATGCGCTGCGGCCATGGCTTCCAAACACGTCCGAATCACGTTGTTGTAGACGTCTTGAGCGGTGAGACTCCATCCGCTCGTCTGACTGTGCGTTCGCAGCGACAGGCTCTTGGGGTTCTTGGGTTCAAACTGATTGATCAGCTTGGCCCAGATCATGCGGGCCGCACGCAACTTGGCGACCTCCATGAAGTAGTTCATTCCAATGCCCCAGAAGAATGATAGCCGCGGACAAAACGCATCGACATCCAGTCCTGCTTGACGACCGGTGCGAACATATTCCAGCCCGTCCGCCAACGTATAGGCTAGTTCCAGATCGGCGGTGGCACCTGCTTCCTGGATGTGATAACCACTGATGCTGATGCTGTTGAATTTCGGCATCTGGCGGCTGGTGAAATCAAAGATGTCCGCGATGATGCGAATGCTGGGTTCGGGTGGATAAATGTACGTGTTACGGACCATGAATTCCTTGAGAATGTCGTTCTGAATGGTCCCGGCCAGCTGCTCCGGCTTCACGCCCTGCTCTTCAGCAGCCACGATGTAGAGCGCCATGACCGGCAACACGGCACCATTCATGGTCATGGAGACGCTCATTCGATCCAGCGGAATGCCATCGAATAGTGTCCGCATGTCGTAGATGCTGTCGATTGCCACTCCCGCCATACCGACATCACCCGCCACTCGCGGATGATCCGAGTCATAGCCTCGGTGCGTCGCCAGATCAAAGGCAATGCTCAAACCCTTTTGACCCGCTGCGAGATTCCGGCGATAGAACGCATTGGAATCCTTCGCCGTCGAAAAGCCCGCGTATTGACGCACGGTCCAAGGGCGTTGGACATACATTGTGGCATAAGGGCCTCGCAAGAACGGCGGCAAGCCGGGCATCGTCTCAAGATGATCGACGTCCGCGAGATCGCCAGCTGAGTAGAGCGGTTTCACAGGAATCTGTTCGGGTGTCTTCCACGTCAGCTTTGACGCTTCGCTCGCAACCTGCTCCCAGTCGGCGAGCGCGGGTTTCACCTTGTCGGTCTTCAGCGGTACATCGGCAAAGTTTGGAATCGAGGTCATGACGTCAATACTCCCTGCTCACTAAGAAGGTCGCGCAGGATCGCGAGCACATCGCATTTGATAAAGATGAAACGATCCACTCCGGCTTCTTCCCAAGCCGACTTGTTATCGCCCGGATAGCCAGCCAACACCACCGTCTTGGCACCGGCGGCTTTCAACTTGGACGCCGCTTCCGGTACGAAATCCGGATAGAGTTTATCAGAGGAACAGATGACGGCGATCGACGCTCCACTTTCCTTGAAGGCGTCGACCGCACCCGTGGCGTCGGCAAAGCCATCGTTACTGATGACTTCGAAACCACCGGCCTCAAAAAAGTTCTTGGAATAGGTGGCTCGCGCGGTATGGTGTGCGACGGGTCCCATGTTGGCGAGAAAGACCTGAGGGCGGCTGCCGGTTTGTGCTTGCCAGTCGTCGCTGGCATCACGCAGTTCCTCAAATGGTTCGGCGAACAAATGAGGTTCGATCGGCTTGATCTCGGTCTCCGTGTCGTGTCCTCCCAGGGCCGCTGCGATTTGACCGATCGTTGCTCCATCCGAAGCAGCTTCGATGGCCATCTGTACTTGAGCCTCGGCCGTGGCCAGCGAGAAGTTTTTGAGGGTCTCGATTTCACGCCGGGTACTGAGCAGTCGCTCCGAGGCGGTCCTTCGCAGCTCCGTGGGGTCGGGTGGTTCATGAGCAAGGCGCTCCTCAGCGACGTCGGGAAACTCGCTCACACCCGTGATACCCTGTTTGCGGCGGGCGATGTCTTTTGCTCGTGGTGCGAAAGCCGAATCAATCTGCTGAGCAACCCAACCGCTGCTGAGTGCCGATAGCATACCGCCCTCACCTTCGACCTGCTGGAATATCTCCCAGGCTTTTTCCGCGACCTGATCGGTCAGCCGATCCAAGCACCAGCTTCCGCCGGCCGGGTCCAGCACGCGGTGCAAGTGTGCCTCTTCCTGCAAAATCAACACCGTGTTTCGAGCGACGCGGCGGCTAAACTTATCGGACAGACCGACCATGTGGTCAAAGGGAACCGACGTGATCCCATCTGCGCCACCGATGCCGGCAGCGAATACACCAACCGTGTTTCGCAGCAGGTTGACGTATGGATCACGTTGGGTCAACACACGATTGCTGGTCCGGGCGTTGATCCTCATCACACCAGCCGCAGCCGTACCCCCAGATACTTCGACGACACGTGACCACAGACGTCGGGCAGCCCGAAGTTTCGCAATCGACAAAAAGTGATGCGTTCCTACGCTGAAATCGAATGCGATCTGGCCTGCCGCCGCTTCGATCCCGAGCCCGGCTCCGGTCAATGCTCGAAGGTACTCCACGCCGGTGGCAACCGCGAAGGCAATATCCTGGGCAGCGGTTGCGCCGCCGTGATGATAAGGCGACACATCGACTCGGACCGCTCTAACGTTCGGCAATTGTTGATGAGTAAACTTGGCGAGTTCCGCCATCTGTGCCAGCGCGTCTTCGGCCTTCATATGCAATCGACCATCTCTGGCCAGGACGCCCAACGGGTCGGCGTTGAGCCAGCCAACGACTTGGTCCGGGTCACAGCCACGTCGATTCCACAATGCGATCAGCATCGCCGCGGCCGGCAAAAAGGCCGCGCCGGCGTCCAAAGCCAGACCGATCAGATTCAAGTCAACATCGGATAGAACGGCGTCGAAATCGTCGATGAGATACGCGGTAATCCCATTGCGGCCAGCCAAGTCGGTGGCGGCAGCTGCATCGGCATCCAACCCGTAGCGGGCGGCAAGATCCAACCTCAGGAGGATCGAAGTTACACCGCCCTGCAGATCCTCCAGGATCGCTCGATTGGCAACCTTGGGGTCGGGATGTGCGTGTTCCTGGCGAATGTCCCAACCAGTTGTCACGGCGCCCAAGGGCGTCGAGCCTCGCACAAAAGGCGCGAGTCCGGGAAACCCTTCCGCGTCGTCGCCCGTTGCGTCCTGCTGCGTATAAATCGGTTGGAGATCGATTCCTTCGTACGTGTGCGTGACGAGCTTTTGCTCAAACGCGGCTCCCTTCAGCATCGCCTCCGCCGCATCTCGCCAACGTTCGTAGTCGACCGGCGGGAACTCATCTTTGATCGAGAATTTTTGGGCAAGCATATTTCGACCTCTAGCGGCCTTTCCGAGTTTGAATTGTCCTTAGAATATCTAAGAAGTCGACGGTTCACACAATTCAGTGAGAACGCCGTGTGTGCTCTTGGGATGCAGGAACGCAATGTCCATGTGATGCGCCCCGCAGCGAGGGCTATCATCGATCATGCGAATCCCGGATTCCTTCAATTCAGCAATGCGAGCATTAATGTCTTCTACCGTGAAAGCCAGATGATGAAGCCCCTCTCCGCGTTTCTCCAGGAATTTCGCCACGGGACTTTCCGACTCCGTCGGTTCCAGTAACTCCAGCCGAACGTTACCGACGCGAAAAAAGCCGACGCGGACCTTTTGATCGTTGACCACTTCGTATCCCTCGAATTCCGCGCCAATCGCTTGCTCGTAGAATTCCTTCTGATCATCAATCGAGCGAACAGCAATTCCAATATGGTTCAGCGATTTGACAGACATCTCTTACTCCATCGACAGGGCTTCATTCGTTACGGGACTGGTATTCGTCGCTTCCACCGTGACGGCAGATCTAGAGCTTAACCGTTCGGCGTTAAGTTTTGACCTAGCAATCTGGATCATGTCGAGCGTCTGACTGGCCCAATAACGTGCACTTGCCAGGGGCAAGTTCAACACCGCCTGAGTCAGATCGAGGTTGGACAGACGCGTGGGAAGATCCCGGCAGGTTGGCGGAATGAGCCATCGAATGGGCCATTCGCAAGAGAATTGCCGAAGGAATTCAGCACACAAGACTTCGTCGGCATCAGAATCGGTGGCCCCCAGTTCGGCCAGGACGCCTTGCAGCGTATGCAGTGTCTTGCGAAACAGCATCAAATCGGCAGCCAGTCGCAGGCGAGCGGTTTGAACGGCTTCATCCAGCATTCCTACTAACCAGGCCAGGCCGGGGAACTGTCCGTACCGCATTCGCTTGAGCCAGGCATGTACCACCGATTCCAGAACCACTTGGTCAACTCGCTGACGCTGATCCAGTTGAACCAGGATCTGAACCACCCGAGTTGGTTGGAGCGTCACGGCCGCCAGCATGATTTGAACAATTGCCACCCGTTCACTTTCGCCCAACGTACCGACCAAACTCCAATCGAGCATAGCCAGTCGCTGCTCGTCAGTCAGGAACAGGTTGCCCGCGTGTGGATCGCTATGGAACATGGCATGGGAGGAGGCTGCGAAAATCGGCGCCGCCACCAATGACTTCACGATGAGTTTGGCCAACCGCCGTCGCTCGGCTTTGCCTGGCAATTGATGGTCAGTGACTTTGCCACCAGTGACCCGTTCCATGGCGGTCACCCGGGGCGTGCAGTGCTCAAACAGCCTTGGGATCTGGACATCCGGTTGGTTGGAGTAAAATCGAGCCGCCTTGACGAGGTTTTGCTGTTCCTGATCGAGCCGTATCTCTTCCCACAGCTTGGCTCTCACCTGTTGGAACGATTCCTCGTAGTCTAGATGAGGAATTCGCAACTCTTCACAGCGTTGATCTAACGAAGAACCGACGGATTCCAACAGGGTCAACTCCTGCTCCAGTCGGTCTTCGATGCCCGGCTTCAGAATCTTGAAAACCCCGTCACGCGGTTGACCAGCTCGCAGTGAGCCCGTCTGCTGGAAGGGAATCACAACCGCGACGCTGGCTTCGGCAATGGCAGGAGGCATCAACCTTACGCCGAGCCGATCGAGGGGCCCTAATTCTTCAGCTAGAATTTGCTGCGTTGTTTCAAGGTCCAACGAGGGCGGAAGCGATTCAAGTTTCTGCAATTGCTCTCGCAACTCGGCAGCTAAGCGACGGTCTCGGGCGAGGACCTGGCCGAGTTTGTGGAGCACCGGGCAACGCTGCGCGAGTCGTCCCAATCGCTCAGAGAAGGAAGCGGTGGGTGGCAGTGATGCTTGCTCTGCCAAGATGTCCGCCTGACGCTGCGGTGGAAGTCCGGCGAGGAATTGGGTCAGCCCATCTTTGACGGGTCGCGCGAAATGCGTGTAGTCCTCGGGTAAGACCGAAGCAAGTGCAGACTCATCGATGAGGCTTTCCCAATTCAACATTTGCGACGCTGCCGAGCGCATGGGACGCACGACTTTTAGTTGGACCTTTCAGCTAACCACTGCTCGATATGGGGCCACGTGTTTTTCTCAGCGCCCCGTCCGGCCATGATGCCAATGTGACCTCCGCGAACACGGAGCACTTCCTTGTCTTGACTGCCAACGACGTCCAATATACGTTCGGACTGACAGGGAGGTGTGATGTGGTCAGCTTCGGCGATCACATTCAGCAAAGAAGCCTTCAGCTTTGCCAGTTCGACCAATTCACCCCGAATCCGGAGCGTACCCTCCATCAGACGATTCTCTTTGTAGAGGTCATTGATCAGCTGACGATAAGCCGCACCTGCCATGGGAATGATGTCCCGGACCCAAGTATTCATCGCATGCCAGGCTTCAACAGTTCCTGGCTTCTCGATGTTGTCCCAGAGCATGGTGTAACTTCCGAGATAGTTTTCGATTGGTTTGAGCATTTTCGCGCCCGAATCAATCATCTCGGCGGGGATGTTGCCAAAATAGTCGACAATTCGGTCCGGATTAAAAGTTGGATCGCTTGACCACCGCACGAAGCCTCCAGCCGTCTTGTCGGCAAAATCCAGAGGCGCAGTCAGCAGAATCAGATTCTTCAGTCCTTCGTCCGGTCTTAGCGACGAATAGAGCGTGCTGATGAACGCGCCGAGGCACCAGCCAAGCATGCTGAATTCGTCGGACCCGGTAACCGATTTGAGCTTACGCACGACGCGTGGCAGGTATTCGAGAGCATAGTCATCAAAACTCGTGTTCTCATCTTCCGGTCCGGGCGCACCCCAATCCAAAAGGTAGAGATCATAGCCATGTCGGAGCATGTATTCGACGAAACTGTGACCGGGACGAAGATCTAGAACGTGGGGTCGATTCATAATCGCGAAGACGAGCAAAAGCGGTACGCGTTTCCGCTCTTCCTCGGGCACCACGGGCGTGAATCGAAACAGCTTGGCCTTATTCAGCGTCCAGATCTGTTGCTTCGGCGTCTGAGCGATCTTGGCGTCTGTCGTCAGCAGTCGATTGAATGTTTGGACGTTCTCCGCCGCCTTGTGCCACTGATTACAGATGTCGACAAAGTTAGGCATCTGTAGTTGATCATTGGTTTCGGTTGTTTCGGTCATTTTTGGGCTCCACCGCTAGTTGGCTTGCTGCGAAGCACCAGTCTGGCGAAGGCAATCGTCTAACTTGGCTTCCAGATCATCCAACCGCATTTCGATATTGGTAAATCGCTCAGCCAATCGGGTGATGTCCTCGCGGACGGGCAAATTAAGGTTCGTCATGGCTTGCGTCATACTATCCTTAACTGCTTTTTGAAACGGTCCCGAACTGGTCAACCAAGCATCCAGCATCGCGCCGGTGGCCTGAGCGTAGGCTTCGGTATTGACGACTTCCGTCATCAACTTGGCCCAAGAATCCATGCTCGCATCGCGCATGTTCTTGAACATTCCCGTTGGATCGAAGGGGTCGAAGTCGTTATTGTTGTTGCTCATCTCTTATTGCTCTCGTAACTGGTCTGGGTTCAATCACCCCACTCGTCGGCAACTCCTTTGCACCACGGATTGACCGCAATAGATTTCTCGACTCGCGGCCGCATTGTACGTCGTGATGATGTCGGTATTTGACGCGTCATCCATCACTCTCCGCTGCGACTTCGGTAGGAGCGATCGATCCCCGGCGGATCGATCGCCCAGGTGTGGAAGGTTACATGTAGGCGCCGCCGTTAACATTGATCTGCTGACCGGTAATATAGTCACCGTCAGCGACCAGGAACGTCACGGCCTTGGCAATCTCCTCGGGCTTGGCAAACCGCCCCAGAGGAATCCGCTCTTTGATCGTCGTCTGGATCTTCTCCGGAACTTCAGCAAACATATCGGTGTCTGTGAAGCCGGGTGAAACGGTATTCACATTAATGTTGGACCGAGCCAATTCCAGAGCAGCGGTCTTGGTAAAGGCGATGATGCCTCCTTTGCTCGCACTGTAATTGGCCTGACCAAAAGCACCGATCTGGCCGTTCATCGAACTGATGTTGACGATTCGACCGTACTTTTGCTCAATCATGATGGGAATCGCCGCGGAGGTGCAATAGAAGTAGCCATTCAGGTTGGTCTGAATCACAGCTTCCCATTCGTCGTCATTCATTTTCCGCAGCGACTTGTCACGAGTTATGCCGGCGTTGTTCACCAGCACGTCCAAACCACCCAGGTCCTGAGCGACTTTTTCGACCATCGCCCTTGCCTCCTCACCATCCGACAGGTTGGCTTGTGCCAGCACGCAGCTTCCACCCGCCTTATTGATCTCATCGGCAACAGCCTGGGCCTTCGCTTCGCTACTCTGATAGTTCACAGCTACCTTGGCGCCTTCGGCTGCCAACTCAAGGGCGATCGCTCGTCCGATGCCCCGCGAACCGCCCGTCACTAGAGCGGTTTTTCCATCAAGTCGAGCCATAACTTTCTTTCTCCTAGTTTGCGTTGTTATCTGTTCGTACAGTTCGTCTAGACTCACCACGATCGGTGGAACCTAGTCACGCTCAAAAATGGCAGCGATGCCCTGACCACCTCCGATGCACATGGTCACCAAAGCTCGTTTTCCACCGGCCCGTTTCAACTCATGCAATGCCTTGATTGCCAGAATGGTGCCCGTGGCCCCAATCGGGTGGCCAAGTGAGATGCCGCTGCCGTTGGGATTCGTGCGTTCCGGCGGCAGTTCCAAATCGCGGCAAACGGCCAAGGCCTGCGCGGCGAAAGCTTCGTTGACCTCAAAGACATCGAAGTCATCCAGGCCCAGCCCGGTCTTGGACAACAGCGTTCGCACCGCGGGCACGGGACCAATTCCCATGTACTTCGGATCAACGCCGGCGTAGCTGTAGGCAGTGAATCGGCCGAGCGGTCGCAAGGAACGCTTCTCGGCCATGCTGCGTTCCATCAGGACCACCGCTGCGCCCGCGTCGTTGATGCTCGAAGCATTGCCTGCTGTGACGCTTCCCTCCCTATCGAACACGGGTCTCAGCTTGCCCAGTTTTTCCGCTGTGCTGTCCGGTCGGACGGTCTCGTCCTTGTCAAACAACACCGTCTCGCGCTTGACCTTGATCTCGACCGGAACAATCTGATCCTTGAAGTTCCCCTTTTCGATGGCGGCAGCAGCCCGTTTGTGGCTTTCGGCAGCCAATTGGTCCTGTGCTTCTCGGGAGATATTCCACTTCTTTGCGACGTTCTCGGCGGTCACACCCATGTGCACATCGTCAAATGGGTCGCTCAAGGCACCAACCATGACGTCCACCAGCGATGTGTCATTCATGCGAGCCCCCCAACGCATCGCCGGCGAGAGGTAGGGGCTGCGGCTCATGTTCTCGGCACCGCCGGCAACGGCCACGTCGGCATCGCCTAACATGATGGCCTGAGCGGCGGTAATGATCGCCTGCAAACCACTGCCACACAAGCGATTGAGTGTCAGGGCCGGAACCTCGTGCGGCAATCCTCCCTTCAACGCGGCCACACGAGCCAAATAATGATCGTGTGAATCCGTGTGAATGATGTTTCCAAAGACAACGTGACCAACCTGTTCCGGTTCAATCTCCGCACCGCTCACCGCCTCGCGCACACAGTGCGCTGCCAGATCACACGGGGGAATGTCTTTCAAGCTACCACCGTATCCACCGATCGGTGTCCGCACGCCACTTACGACTACTACTTCGCGTACCATTATTAGTCCTCCTGAATCGACGAGGCTGGTGAGTCAGCCCGATGTGGTCCGCAAACTTCATGCCAGTTAGGTTTTGCCGAGCAAACAGCAGCGGCGTTCTCGGCTGACTCTCCAGAAGAAGTGTTATATGAGGTTGACGTGCCGGGGGCAGCTGTGCACTGCGCTACATTCCGGGCGAAACCGGCCGGACTCACGTGCGTATCCGCACAGCACACTCTATGCATGACGACCCGTATGACCCGTTCCCAGAGGACTTTACGAGCCGCACACTGACCAGCTTGAGACTTCAGCCAAAGCCGTAAGTGATCAAGCCAAAAGTCGAGCCAATGAGCCAAGCGCGGCTCTAGTCAGACTCGATTGCCACCTCGGGTAGCCGCACGCCACCCATTTCGAGCAATTGCAGCCGAGTCGCCGCCAGCCGCTCGGCGAGTACCTGAGCGGCGCGATGCATAAATTCAAAGCCGAACTCAGGATCCTCCTTGCAGAGCTTCAGAGCATCCTTGCCGTTAATGGCAATTGCGGTCGTCGGAACCAATGTTTGGGCGGAATCCGACAGACGCGCACGGGAGACGAGCGGAGACCAGCTGATCAACTCACCAGCCCCAACCTCCATCAGCTGCCGGCATCCGACCTTAGGTGCACAAATCACGAGTGACACGCGACCGCTGGTGATCAAGAAGACATCCTCAGCCGGTTCGTTCTCATGAAAGACTTCTTTTCGCGCGTTAAACTCCACCGTGCGTGAGATCTCTGCCAGCCGTTCCAGATGTTCGTCCGCAATGTCATGTAGGAAATGCACACCGCGTAGAAGTTCAAGAATCGTCTTGTCACTCATCAATCAGTTGCTCCCTTTTTCGTCTCTAAGAGCCTGGCAACGACGAACTCACGCACGCAGCGATCATCGTATATGATGGGAGGCGTGGTTTGTACCCCTGCCCTCAAATTCCACCGCGGACAGCATTGACCGGACTGCTTTCACAGATCACAACCCGACCTCGACACGGTTCTCAACTCGATCGACACCTTGGATGTTCTGAACGGCGGTCTGTGCAAGCTGCTTGAGATAATACGATGGCACGTTTCCTGCAATGATCAGCACTCCGTCAGAAAAGCGACAATGAAGCTCTCGCAGCGGATGGTATGGACTTTCGCGGAACAGCCTCTCGGCAGCATTCGCCGGCGATTGATCGTCCGCCGTCATCTTCTCAACCTCCGCTTGTGAGTCCCGCAAATGACTGAGCGTAGCAAGAACTGGACCAATTGACGAAAGCACCTGAACCCCATGTTTTCAGCCGCGGATCGTCATTGCCTGAGTCAACAGTGTGCCATGTCACGCGCTCCAGGCGGCACGGATCATTCGAGCTAGATTTCCGCAAAGCGAACAAGTTCGACAAGATATCGACATGCATCAACCACATCATTCCGATGATTCGATCGACGACGTCGTCCAACTGATGCGTCGGTCCGAAAGTCTGCTATTTATTACCGGTGCCGGCATGTCTGCCGAATCGGGTCTACCGACCTATCGGGGCGTCGGAGGGCTGTACGATGTTGACACCACAACCGAGGGGGTGCCGATCGAAGAGATCCTTTCCGGCGCGATGCTGATGAACAGCCCCGAGCTCACCTGGAAATACCTCATGCAGATCGCCGATGCATGCGGTGGCGCAACCTTCAATCGTGGTCATGCCGTGTTGGCTGAGATCGAAGAGCGTTTTGACCGAGTTTGGATTGTGACGCAGAACGTTGATGGATTCCACCAAGCGGCGGGCTCAAAGAAGGTGATTGATCTTCACGGAGATCTCCATGAGCTAACATGCACCCGTTGCGACTATCGGAATCGACTCGAAAACGACGGGCACGTGCAACTCGAACTGCCGCCGAAATGCCCCGACTGCCAATCGCCGCTGCGACCGGACGTGGTGCTGTTTGGCGAAATGTTGCCCACCGAAAAGACGGATCTGATGTACGCCGAATTGAGCAACGGATTTGACATGGTCTTCAGCATCGGCACGAGTAGCGTCTTCCGCTACATTTCCTGGCCGGTGGAGGTAGCCAAGCAAAGTGGCATCCCCACAGTGGAAATCAATCCCGGCACTTCCGATGTCTCGCATCTTGTCGACATCCAGTTGTCACTTCCGGCCGCGCAGGCATTGGACGAGATCTGGGGCCGCTTTCAAAGCGCAGACTGATGTGCCGCCGTCACTGGCCGCGGCAAGCCGAGTGTTCGGCGATCCAGCCTGTTGCCTGAGGCCAAAGTTGGCCATGCGCCTTGGAACTGACGGCTAAGCCAATGTGCCCTGACTTGATGCTCATTGCTTCTACTTCAGCTGAACCGACAAGGTCCCGAATCGCCAACGTCGAACTCGGTGGCACCAAATGATCGAGGTCGGCCGTCAACATCAAGGTCGGACACTCGATGGTCTTGAGATCGACAGGAACGTGATTCAGCTGCATTTTCCCCTTGGCCAGTCGATTCTGCTGGTACAACATCTTCACGAATTCGCGAAACGTTTCGCCAGCCACCGGGATGTTATCGTTCGCCCAACGTTCCATCGCGAAGAAGTTGTCCAGAAAGGCGTGATCCCCCAGGCGATCCGACAAAGCCATGTACTTCTTGACGTAGTTGTGGACGGGTTTCATCTGTTGAAAGCAAATCTGCAACAAGAATCCGGGGCAATTTCCAAAAGCGTCGACCAACCCGTCCACGTCGAAATACTCTTCGCGGGCCCAGAGATTCAGTAGGCTCTCGTCAGTGTCAAAGTCGATCGGTGCCGCAAGCAACACCAGATTGCGAACTCTTTCGGGATACAACGCTGCGAACATGGCCGACATGGTTCCGCCCATGCAATAACCCAAAAGGCTGACCTGTTGCGAATCAGAATGCAGACACGCAAGCTCGACGAGATTCTTCATTCTTTCGCAAATGTAGTCGTACAAACGCAAGCTTTGGTCGTTAACCGATGGAATTCCCCAGTCGATCAGATAGACATCAAAGCCACCTTTCAACAACTGTTGGACAACGCTGCGATCCGCTTGCAGATCGAGAATGTACGGTCGATTGACGAGCGAGAAACAAATCACAATTGGCTCGGCCAGACGACTTGCGTTTTCACTCCGATATCGCACCAGCCTGAGCGACCCTTCTTGAAAAATCACGTCAAACGCCGTCGCTCCCTTCGACTCGTCCGATGTCGAAGAGCTGCTGGCCACTTCCAGAAATCGCTCCCACAATTCGGTCATGATGATTGCCTCAGAGATCCGTTGCGGCGGGCCCACGAGTGGCCGAGCGTGCGTCCCACTCTATTCGGCCGAGTCGCCTGTTCCTGGATCAGGGGCATTGGAGTCAGCCTCTCTCAGTTTTCTTTCCATGGCGGCCAATCGGATTTCCACGTCCCGCAGCCGCGAACCTAGAGATTGCTCGAAGGTGTTAAATCGGTCGGTCAAGGCACGAACCTCTTTCCCTGAGGCGAGTCCGAGCTGTGCGGCGATCTCCGGATTCAACGCGTCCATCTGCCGCTTCGTCTGAATCATCTTGTCGATACCCTGCTTCATCGCTTGCAGGAAGGCGGGGCTGCGCATATAAGCTTCCATGCTCTTGCTGGCTGCCTCCAACATCTCTGGCGTCAATTTGCGAGGATCGGTGGTACCCGTAAATGTCTCAAGCAAGGTGCGCGTCGGTTGGTCGAGCCGATCGAGATACCCCTTCCAGAAGTCGAGAAAGGGTTGCATGGCATCGGGCGAGGTATCGGACATGGCCGTGTCGAACCGTGGCGTGACAGGTGAGGAGCCGGTGGTGAGCGTCAGCGATTCCCTACTGCCGGGTGTAAGTCGTCAGGGTTTGCATGTAGTTTGCTCGTTCCAGGGCGCTGGGATCGGGACAGTTTCGCTGGCTCATGCTGCCTTTGAGTTGCTCGATCGATTCGTATTCATGTTCTTCCAACCACTGCTCAACTTGTTCCAGCAACCGCGACAGGAATTGTGGCCCCTTACGCAGCAGGACACTTGCCATCATCGTGACATCCGCTCCGGCCAAAAGCAACTTGATGATGCCTTCCATACGATGCACGCCGCTGGTGGCAGCCAACGACTGCTTGGGCAGTAGATCTCGCAAGATGGCAATCCAGCGAATCGGCACACGTGCTTCGTGCCGATTGCTTAGGACCAGGTCGGGTTTGAAGTGCAGAGTCTCCAAGTCGATGTCGGCCTCTAGGTATCGATTAAACAGGACCAGCCCGTCGGCTCCCGCCTCGACCAGCCGTTGAGTGAAATTCGGCAAGGAACTAAAGGCATGCCCAATCTTCACGGACAGGGGCAGCGAGACTGATTCTCGCACCGCGGCAACCAGGTCGGTGTAACGACGCTCAATGTCACCCGCTGTCATCAGAGGATTGGTCGGAACGAAATAGATATTCAGCTCCAAGGCGTCCGCTCCGGCCTCTTCGATTTCCTTGGCATACCGGATCCATCCACCTTCTGATGCGCCATTCAGGCTGCCGATGATCGGTATTGTCACGGCCTTCTTGGCCTCTTCGACTTTCCGCAGATAATCGCGCGGGCCCGTGTTGTAGTCCTCCAGCTCAGGGAAGTGTGTCAGCGATTCCGCGAACGACTCGGTTTGGTACTCGTAGAGTCGAGCGATCTCCATTTCCTCGTGCTCAATCTGCTCCTCGAACAACGACGGCAACACAGCAGCCGACGCGCCAGCCTCCTCTAGCTTACAAAGTGAATCGACTTCACCTGTCAGCGGCGATGCGGATGCCACGAGAGGATTTTTGAGCTTAAGGCCTAAGTAACTCGTCGAAAGATCAACGGACATATCGATAGTTCTTTCCGTGTTTAGCTGACGTGTTCCAGTTCGACTAAGTCTGCGGGGATTTCTCGTTCAACACCCGCCATTTGTTCATAGTAGTGCCACTGATCGTCGATGTCCTTCTGAGCGAGATCGAACAGGTACTCCGCGTGTTTGGGATTGGACCGCGCTAACATCGCGAACCGAGCTTCCTTCATGGCGAAGTCGCGGAACGGAATCTTCGGTTTACGGCTATCAAGATGAAATGGATGCTCACCGGCGTGGGCCATTCGCGGATCATACCGATACAGAGGCCAGAAACCGGAGTTGACCGCTTCTTTCTGGTGTGACATTCCCGTCGTCATGTTGATGCCATGAGCAATGCACTGACTGTAGGCCAACAAGAGCGAAGGTCCTCTGTAGGATTCGGCTTCCTTAAAGGCACGAACCGACTGTGCCGGATTGGCTGCCATCGCGACCTGCGACACGTAGACGTTACCGTAGGACACCGCCAGCATCCCCAAGTCTTTCTTGCGAGACGGCTTGCCAGCGGCGGCGAATTTCGCAACGGCGGCTCGCGGCGTCGCCTTCGATGCCTGACCTCCAGTATTGGAGTAAACGCCGGTATCGAGCACCAGAATATTGACGTTACGGCCCGTGGTGAGCACGTGATCCAGACCACCAAAGCCAATATCGAAGGCCCACCCATCACCTCCAACAATCCATACGTTACGATCGACAAGGACATCTGCAATCGCAGCCAGCCGATCTCCATTCGGTCGCGTCACTTTAGTGAGTCGCTGCTTGAGCTGGACCACCCGCTCACGCTGTTGGTGGATTTCCTCTTCGTTGGTTTGCTCGGCCTCGATAAGCTCCTGAACTAGATCTTCGCCAAGATCGGATGCCAGCTCACGGAGCAGAAATTCGGCGAACAGGCGCTTCTGATCGACGGCCAGACGCAACCCAAGACCGAATTCAGCATTGTCCTCAAACAGTGAGTTAGACCAGGTTGGCCCACGGCCCTCGCGGTCCGTAGACCATGGCGTTGTGGGGAGATTGCCGCCATAGATTGATGAGCAACCGGTGGCATTGGCGATGATCGCGCGGTCGCCAAACAATTGACTCATTAACTTCAGGTAGGGCGTCTCACCACAGCCCGAGCAGGCACCGGAAAACTCGAACAAGGGCTCGAGCAGTTGCGAACCCTTAACGGTGTCAGTCTTAAGCTTCGTTCGGTCCAACTCAGGAATGCTCAGGAAATAGTCGAAGTTGTCGCGTTCCCGGTCCAAGTGCGGAAGCTTGGGCTCCATGTTGATCGCCTTGTGCTTAGCGACTTCCTTGCTCTTGGCTGGACAAACATCGACACAGACCCCGCATCCGGTGCAGTCATCAGGCGCGACCTGAATGGTCATCAAATGGTCGGTTAGGTCCTTACCTTTCCAAGACTTGGATTGAAATCCCTGGGGAATACCATTGAGCGAATCCTGCTCATAGGCCTTCATTCGAATCGCCGCGTGCGGGCACACGTAAGCACAGAGACCGCACTCGATGCAGATTTCCGGATCCCAAATCGGAATCTCATGAGCGATGCTACGTTTTTCGACTTTCGCCGTATTGGTGGGGAACGTGCCGTCGACCGGCAAGGCACTCACAGGCAGCAGGTCGCCCTGCCCGGCAATGATCATCGACGTCACACGTTTGACAAAGTCAGACCCTCCTTCAACAACCGGTGGCAGCCGATGCTTCGCGTTGCTCGCAGTGCTTGGGATCTTCACCACGTGCATGCCTTCCAATGCGGCATCGACGGCCGCAAAGTTGCGACGCAGAACCGACTCGCCGCGTTTACCATAGGTCTTTCGAATCGTCTCCTTAATCTGCTCAATGGCTTGCTCACGTGGCAAGATGCCTGCCAGAGCGAAGAAACAGGTCTGCATGATGGTGTTGATGCGTACCCCCATCCCTGTTTCGCGTGCAACTTCCAACGCGTTGACAATGATCAACTTTAGCTCTTTGTCGATGATGTCCTGCTGGACTTCCTGAGGCAGCCTGTCCCAAATCTCGTCCGGCCCATATACGCTGTTAATCAGGAACGTAGCGCCCTTTTCGACCCCCTTGAGCATGTCAAGCCGATCGAGAAACTCGAATTGATGACAAGCGACAAAGTTGGGGCGAGTTATGAGATAGGTTGACTCGATCGGCCGAGGACTGAAACGAACATGCGATGTCGTAATTGACCCCGACTTCTTCGAGTCATAGACGAAATAGCCCTGAGCGTACATCGGCGTATTTTCGCCGATGATCTTGACAGAGTTTTTGCTCGCGCCGACGGTGCCATCGCTTCCCAGTCCGTAGAACAATGCACGCGTCACGTCGTCGCCTTCGGTGAAAGAATCGGCATCCCACTTCAAACTCAGATGGGTCACATCGTCGTTGATGCCGATCGTGAAGCGTCGCTTCGGTTCAGCTGAACTCAACTCCTCGTAGATGCGGTTGACCATCGCGGGCGTAAACTCTTTCGACGAGAGTCCATATCGCCCCCCAATGACTGTTGGCAGGGCCGGCAGCCGACGCGATCCATTGTTGGTCTGATCTTCGGCCAACGCCGTGATGACATCCTGGAACAAAGGTTCGCCCACAGCACCAGGTTCTTTGGTCCGGTCCAGCACAGCAATACTGCGGACCGTTTGGGGTATCGCTTCCAGCAGAGCGTTCGCGTCGAAGGGACGAAATAGACGAACTTTGACCAATCCGATCTTTTCACCTGCGCTCACCAGCTTCGTTACCGCCTCCTCCGCGGCGCAAGCGCCCGAACCCATCATCACAATCAAACGTTCCGCATCGGGCGCGCCGACATAATCGAAGAGTCGATAGCGGCGGCCAGTCAGACGCGCGAACTGCTCCATCGCATCCTGAACGATACTCGGTAGAGCGTCATAGAAAGGATTGGCAGCTTCCCGGGCTTGGAAAAACACATCGGGGTTCTGCGCCGAGCCTCGCAGTACCGGGCACTCGGGATCCATCGCCCGCTGCCGGTGTTCTCGGATCAGGTCGTCGTCGATCATGGCGCGAATATCGTCAACCGACAGCACCTCGATCTTGTTCACCTCGTGCGAGGTACGAAACCCGTCGAAGAAATGGACAAACGGAACTCTGGACTTGAGCGTACACGACTGCGCGATGAGGGCCAGATCGTGCACCTCTTGCACGGAATTTGATGCCAACATGGCCCAGCCTGTCTGTCGGACCGCCATCACGTCGCTGTGGTCACCGAAGATGGACAGCGCGTGGGTGGCCAGCGTACGGGCCGAGACGTGGAACACGGTTGGCGTAAGCTCGCCCGCAATTTTGTACATGTTGGGGATCATCAGCAGCAGACCTTGCGACGCCGTGAACGTCGTGGTCAGCGCTCCGCCCTGCAATGCCCCGTGCACCGTCCCGGCGGCTCCGGCTTCACTCTGCATTTCAATGACGTCGGGGACGATGCCGAGAATGTTCTTTCGTCCCTGAGAAGACCAAGCATCTGAGAATTCACCCATCGGAGACGCGGGTGTAATTGGATAAATCGCGATGACTTCGTTGGTTTGATGAGCGATATACGCGGCTGCCTCGTTGCCATCCACTGTGACAAATTTACGTTGGCTCATGCCTACTCCTATTACTAGACGATCCAGAGTTGTCTTCGCTGCCTGTTGCAATTCAGGTGCCAAAACCTTGCTTCACAACGATTAGTCCATAAACCATTCTTGAAATGACGAAGGGCCGACGAAGGGCCGTTGTGAATGCTGGCAGTACAGCATGCCCGCCACACGCTATCGACAGGTTGTAAAGATCGTGTGAATGGTTGGAGATGCAACAGGACGAGATGTCTGAGCGGAATTTCAGTCGTCACATGACGGGGTTCGATGTCACTGAGACGGCCGGCAGAAAGACCATTTGTCCAACGGAGTGCAGAATGGGAACGGCCTTCGACCAGCAGACCTTGGCGGTGGGAAAAGCACGCAAAAAGCGGCACAAAATCTGTCGCTGTGCGGATACGCACGCAACCCACCCTCTGGGCGTGCGGTAGCGCGCTGGCTCGGGCCAACTGCCACCTTTCGCGAAAACGCTCTCCAGGCCAACACGCTTCGGCCAAGATCGAGGGACAATTCAGCAATTGGGCGCAAGGTATGCTCTAGAATTCTAATGGAGGAAGCATCTAATCTAGCGACGCGGATTTCACAGGAGAGGCGTCTGTGTCCGTTCGCAATTTGGACAAAATCCTGCGACCTCGTAACGTGGCCGTCATCGGCGCGAGTAATCAAACCGATCACGCCAGTCACACGGTCCTCGGAAACCTGCTTGAAGCAGGCTTTGAGGGTGAAATCTTTCCAGTTCACCCGGACGAAGACGATGTCCACGGTCTGAAAACCTATTCGACAATCGCCGATCTCCCGCGTCCAACCGACTTGGGCGTTGTCTGTACTCCGGCCAAGACGGTGCCGAGCATTGTTCGACAAGCGGGCGAGTTTGGGATCAAGGGCATGGTCATCATCAGTGCCGGATTTCGTGAAATTGGAGGTGCTGGGCGAAGACTCGAGCAACGCATTAGTCGTCAGGCAGCTCAATTCCCCGAGTTGCGGATTCTCGGCCCCAACTGCATGGGGATCGTGGTTCCCCGATTAAAGCTCAATGCCAGCCTAGCGCCGGCTACCCCCAAACCGGGTCGCGTCGCCTTTGTTTCGCAATCGGGAACTCTCTGCTCCTCGGCTCTTGATTGGGCCTTGCAGGAGGACATCGGGTTTTCACATTTTGTTTCCATCGGAAATATGCTGGGCGTTTCGGTTGCGGATTTGATCGACTATTTCGCAGTTGATGCGAGCACTGACTCGATCATTCTGTACGTCGAGTCAATCACACAAGCGCGCCATTTCATGTCGGCTGCTCGTGCCGTAACGAAAGAAAAGCCGATTGTCGTTTACAAGGCGGGCCGATTTACGCAGTCGGCCGATGCCGTGGTCTCTCACACGGGTGCAATGTCCGGCATTGACGCCGTCTACGAGGCAGCCTTCGAGCGGGCCGGAGTCGTGCGCGTCTTCGAAATTGACGACATGTTCGATTGCGCTCAGCTGCTGGCGCGCGTCGAGCCGCCAACCGGTGCACGCCTGGCGATCGTCACGAACGCGGGCGGACCGGGCGTCGTCGCCACCGATTCAATACTCGACCGAAAAGGAGAACTGGCGCGTCTTTCTCCTCAGACAATTGAACAGCTCAACGAGTTTCTGCCGCGACACTGGTCACATGCCAATCCAGTCGACATCCTTGGCACGGCGGGACCAGACCGACTCGGTAGAACAGTCGAAACCGTATTGAACGACGCGGAAGTCGATGCCGTCCTGGTCGTCCTCACGCCTCAGGCAACGACGGATCCCACGGAATCGGCACGCGTTGTTGCGGACATCGCGAACAGCAGCAGCAAACCGCTCCTGACAGCCTGGATGGGCGGCATGTCGATGCGGGAAGGCACCGAACTTCTAAAGCGGGCGGGTGTGCCAACCTACACAACACCCAAGAATGCCGTACACGCCTTCATGCACCTGGTTTCCTACGCACGCAATCGTGAAACGTTGTACGAAACACCGCGTGACGTCCCGCTCGCCTCTCCGATGGATCGCCGCACTCATGAGATATTGTTCGAGTCAATCCATGGTGAGGACATCCTCTACGAACAGTCATGTAAGCACTTGCTCGAAGCATACGGAATCCGCACCACAGAACCAGCATTGGCCAGCACATGTGGTGAAGCCGTTCGACTGGCACAACGAATCGGCTATCCGGTTGTCTTAAAAATCGTCTCTCCACAGATCACCCACAAGAATGAAGTCGGCGGGGTCGCCTTGAACGTCTCGGACGACGAAGCGGTACGATCGGTTTACGACCGCATGATCGAGACGGTCGAGCGTCTACGTCCCGACGCGAAGATTGAGGGAATCAGCGTACAGCCGATGGTCGTCGCGCCCGACGGATTCGAAATGATCATGGGTAGCCGTAAGGATCCGGTCTTTGGTGCCGTGATTCTGGTTGGTGCAGGCGGGGTCGCCGCCGAAGTCTTAGGCGACTTTGCCTTGGGATTGCCTCCGTTGAACGAGCGTCTGGCACGTCGCATGCTCGAGAGCCTGCGAACATGGCCAATCCTGTCTGGAAAGCTGCGGCGCCCGGCCGCTAATGTCGATCAGCTCATCGAAACCATCATTCGCTTTTCGTTGCTTGTTGCCGATTGCCCTCAAATCGCTGAAATGGATGTCAACCCACTGATCGTCACTCCCAGTGATGTGGTGGCCTTGGACGCCCGAATCCGAGTCGATCTGAGTTACCCCCACGATGCCCGACCCTTTTCGCATCTCGCGATTCGTCCGTATCCGGAACACCTCGCGCGAGAGGCCCGACTGAAGAACGGACAGCCGCTCATTCTCAGGCCCATTAAACCCGAAGATGAGCCGCTCTGGTTACAGATGCTAGTCGAATGCTCGGTGCAATCGATCCGCTATCGATTCCGTTCCATGTTCCGACAGATGACCCATGAAATGGCGACGCGTTTCTGTTTCATGGATTACGATCGAGAACTGGCCATTGTGGCCGAGGCTGTGGGGCAGTCAGACCGCAAACTAGTCGGCGCCGGACACCTGATCTGCGATGCCGATCACACGAATGCGGAATACGCCGTTCTCGTACCCGACCAATGGCAACAACACGGAGTGGGATCTTTGATCACGGAATGCTGCATTGAAGTCGCCGAGAAATGGGGGCTGGCGGAGATCTACGGTGAAACCGACCGCCTGAATCGTGGCATGATTGCGACCTTTCAGCATGCTGGCTTCGATCTCGACTTCGAGACGGATCCTGAAGTGGTGCTGGCCACGCGAAAGCTCATGCCAGCCACCAGCGCATTGCCTCAACCATGAAGCTCGCTGGTTGTCTGGCATCAGCATCAGACAGCACACCATCCAGAAAGGCACCCGTGCCAGCCTGTGAGATGGAGGCTGCAGATGTCGTGGAGTTGCCGCAATGGCCGTCGTCGAGCAGCGACAATCCTGCCGCGTTGACCGATTGTGTCGATGTCCGGGAGCACGCCGCAAGGGATTCGTCATGGAATCAAATACACCGGATTGACGATCAGACGTACCTTTAGATACTGTCGGTGACGTGCGGCGGGGAACCAGCACGAAACAAGCTGATCGGCGCCTCTGAAGGCACGCCGAGTAGCGATGACCGAGTTGTTCGCATGGGACGTTGGCTGTCGACGGAAGGTTCCCCAATTCCGCTCGGGGTAACATGGATTGAGAACGAGCAAGCTTATAATTTCGCGATCTATTCGCGACACGCTGAAGCCGTTCGCGTTCTGCTTTATGCAGCGGATGATCTAGAAACGCCCGCGTTCGTCCACGAGTTAGACTATCTGAGCAACAAGTCAGGCCGTATCTGGCATTGTCGTCTGCCCAAGTCAATGCTCAACAATGTGCGGTACTTCGGCTGGGCCATTTCCGGTCCCGATTCGGAGAACTCAGACTTTCATCGATTCGATGATCAGAAGGTACTGCTCGACCCCTACTCCAAAGTTGTACGCTTTCCACCTGCCTTCGATCGCGAGGCGGCCAAGCGTCAAGGATCGAATGCTGGGCAAGGGCCGCTGGGCATTCTCTTGGGAGACGAAGCCAAGTTTGACTGGTCCGGAGAGAAGCGTCCCCACCACGAGGCCGAGCTGATCATCTATGAAATGCACGTGAGAGGGTTCACGAAACGCGACAACAGCAACGTCGATCCCGATAAGCGAGGCACGTTTGCTGGCGTGATCGAGAAGATACCCTACTTGAAAGACCTCGGAGTCACGGCCGTCGAACTGATGCCCGTGTTTCAGTTCGATCCTAACGAGGGCAACTATTGGGGCTACATGACGCTCAACTTCTTTGCCCCCCATCACGTGTTCGCTGCGTCGCCCGATCCTTTGGAGCATCGAAATGAATTTCGATCGATGGTGAAGGCTCTTCACAACGCAAACATCGAAGTCATTCTCGACGTGGTCTACAACCACACCGCCGAAGGCAATCACGAGGGTCCGATCTATAGCTTCAAGGGCATCGACAACAGCACGTACTACATTTGCTCCGGCGAGCCGGGCGAACCGTACGCCAATTTCTCCGGCACCGGCAACACGCTCAACTGCGCAAATCGATACGTGCGGCGGATGATCCTTGATAGTCTGCGATACTGGGTCAAAGTCATGCACGTCGATGGCTTTCGGTTTGACCTGGCATCGGCCTTCGCACGAAACACAGACGGCAGCATTAACTGGAGTGACCCGCCCATATTTGGCGAGATTCGTGCAGACCCGGACCTCGGCCATGTCCGACTCATCGCCGAACCGTGGGATGCGGCTGGCGCGTATCAACTGGGTGAAACCTTCCCGGGGACTCGCTGGTTCCAATGGAACGGTCGATTTCGCGACGATATCCGCCGATTCGTTCGTGGAGATCAAGGACAAGTTTCTGCATTGATGTGTCGCCTGTACGGTAGTGACGACCTATTCCCCGATGATCGGAGCCACGCCTACCATCCTTTCCAGAGCATCAATTACATCACGTCTCACGACGGCTTCACGTTATATGACCTAGTCGCCTACAACGAGAAACACAACCACGCCAACGGACATGACAACCAGGATGGTACAACAGACAATTTCAGCTGGAACTGCGGGCACGAAGGCGATGAAGACGTCCCGAAAAACGTCTTGGCATTACGTCGCCGCCAGGTGAAAAACTTCTGCTGCCTGTTGTTCTTGGCCAATGGGACGCCGATGTTTTGCGCCGGCGACGAATTCCTGCACACGCAGGCAGGCAACAACAACCCCTATAACCAAGACAACGAAACGACCTGGCTCGATTGGGAACGTCTGGATGCGCATCCAGACGTCTTTCGCTTCTTCCGATTAATGATTGCCTTTCGCATCGCCCATCCGACGCTCTGCCGGAGTCGCTTTTGGCGTAAAGATGTGCTTTGGTATGGTCGAGGGCAGGACATCGACATGTCGCCAGAATCTCGCCACTTCGCCTTCTACCTGGATGGACAAAGCGAAACGGACGATGACATTTACACAATGATCAATGCCGGAGAGGAAGACTGGAGTTTCACAATCCAAGAGGGAGGCACCAAAGACTGGCTGCGCTTCGTCGACACAAGTATGAAGAGTCCCTATGACATTCGGGAACCAGGTACCGAGGTTGCGGTGAGATCGTCGAACTATCCGGTCAAAGCAAGATCCGTGGTGGTTTTAATCCGCCCACGTCAAACCACCGGCGAATGACTTAGCCAAGCGCGAAGGCAATCGTCGCCCTGACTACTTCTTCATTCTTACGCCGTCAATCTTGCCCGCCTTAATCAGCTCTCCCCAAGTGTTTTCGCCATCTGGTGCCTTGAGCTGGTCGATCTCATCCATCGCCTTGAGGAATTCGGCGGCAATCTCCGCCTCAACCTTCTTCTGTACGTCGCGTTCCTCTTTCTTGACCTCGTTGATCCGGGCGGTGACAGCGCCATCGCCCATATTCTTTTTCATCACCTTGCCTAGGTCGTTGAGCACTTCTTTTCCAAGCCGCTTCCCATTTTCGTCCTTGCCTTCGGCATGGCAGGCATAGCAGGAGACGGACCTGAAATCATACCGCTTTTGAAATGGTCTCTTGTAAATCGTGTGAGCGAATACTCCGCTGGCGCAAATCATCGATATGCACAGTCCACTTGCAGCGGCCAGAAAAAACGACCTCATCTTCGTACCCTCCCGTTCTCGAGGTGCCTCTCTCGCTCAGCCAGAGCAAGCACACTCACTCAATGATCGACTAAGGCTAGCGCTTCAGATTCCCCGCGGTCGACTCCGAGTGCAATCCAGATGCGTCACTCACAAGAGCGATAACTGTCGTCGCTGAACTCAGGCTTGGCCTCCGCATCAAGTGGACGACGCGAGGCGCTGTTTGCCCAACGGCCGGTGAGCAGCACTGTCTTCGTAGATTGCCGTGCGGGGAAGGATAGGTCAAGCAAAGAACGTGCCGCAACACCAATTAGTAGGAAAAGGGGTGCCTAGCAGCTCGGAACGTGCCTGATCCGACCGGGAGGAAGACGTGAAGGCGCGCCCGTCTGCGCGCCGAACGTCCGTCAGAGCCCCGAGCCAATCCCGAGGCGACTAATCGTCTTCAAAGTGCTCTTGCAGAAACCCGGTGACGCGTTGGGGACTCACGATCCCTACTAGCTCGCCGCTTGCCGTCAGGACAGGCACGTGTCGATAGCCGCTGACCGCCATCACCGACAAAGCGGCGGCCGCCGAATCCTCCTCGTGCACGTAGACCGGTTTGTCTGTCATCACGGTCCGTACGGGCTGATCCTTGACCTTGTCATACTCCAGCGTGACTTTGTCCAGAACGTCGCGGTCCGAGAAGATCCCGACCAATTTGTTGTCCTCGGCAACTAACAAACAGGCGACGTGCATTCCGGCTAGTTTCTCAACCGCCTCATGGATCAACATCTCGGGTGGAATCGTCGCGAAGGGTTCATGCCGAATCGCACCGACCGTATCCTCCGCCAACGCCTGCTCCAAGGGATCGCTGTAGGTCTTGGGCTCGTAATTCTCAAGCGGGTCCTGAAAGTCATCGGGATCCGGCATCTGTTCGGGAGACATGATTAGGCTCCTTCTCGGTCGGTTATGTACGGCTTACTACCGATGCGTTGCACCATCACTTGGCTGGGGAAGTGATCGGCCACGTACTCCATGAGCCCTTTCTGTCCTGTCAATCCAGCTAACTGCCCTTCCTCATCGATCACACATAGGAATCGCAGGTTCTTCAGCTGCATTGCTTCCAGCACATCAGCGATCGGATCGCTCAGCTTGACCCAGGGTAATTGTTCGGCCATGTGCTGCTCAACAGGGTCATCCAGGAACCCAAGTTTTTGGGCCATCATGTGTGTGATCATGCTTTCCGTGAGCAGGCCGACGGGTTTCCCTTCGTCGTTGACGATGACAGCACAGCCAAGTTTCTTTTCGCGCATGCGCTTAACCGCTTCCCGCATCCTCTCCGAGGGTGCGGTCGTCACCGGCTCGCGCAAAGCCAGCTGGCTGACCGACTCGTTTCGCATGTTTTCGTGAAGTCCCATGAGACGTCCCTCCCGGGATTGGTGTCGAGCGTGCCTCCAAAGGAGGTTACCCAAACTCGTTTGTCGCATACAAGTAGGCGCGACGAGATTCTCCAATTCGGCGTGCCGATCCGCACAAATTGCCGCTCAGTTGTTCCGTACGGCCCAGCAGATCCCCGTTCAATGGCACCCGATTGGGGCATTTGCTTCCGTCCGACGCTTCTTTTGCTGAGCGCGGCCAACGAATCCTATTTGAGCAAGATTGGTGCCAGCGGTGACCACGCCATCGCTGAATTGCCTCGAGTTGATCGCCCCACCGACCGTGACTCGCCGTCCATTTTCTGGATTTTGGCTAATACGACTTTGACGATTACGCCGATTCTGAGGACGTACGCAAGCAGACTTGCAGCGCGTCCATGCGCCTATCAGCAACGAGGTGACCTGTGGCTAAACCAAAACGCAGTCCTTTCTTCGGCTCCGTCCTCGACAGCATCGGCTGGCCTCTAGCGGGCGGTCTGGTGGCGACGACAGCATTCTATTTGCTCATTCGTCAGGGGATTCTCACGAACGAATTGGTCATTCGTTACACGGCGGGACATCCGGTTGAGTACGCTGAAGTTGGGCTGTTCTTCATTGGGCTGTGTGCCATTCTCCGTCGCGGCTGGCAAGCGGTCCGACAGATCGGGATTGCCGAGGGCGTTCAGTTTGACCCTCCGCCTGGCCAAGGTCAGACACCACAAGAGGCAAGCAAGCTGCTCCAAGAGCTAGCCGAATTGCCCATGACCGTTCGCCGCTCTTACATCGTGACTCGACTTGAAAGCGCATTGGATTTTGTGCGGCGTCAAGGATCCGCCGACGCGCTCGACGACGAACTCAAATATCTATCTGAAACTGACGCCGAGCGGACCTACGAAGGCTATGCGCTGGTCCGCATCATAATTTGGGCAACCCCGATGCTGGGCTTCTTGGGGACGGTGATCGGTATCACACTGGCCCTGGGAGATCTGTCGCCGGAGGCCTTGGTCAACTCACCGAAGGTCGCCATGGAAGGATTGTTGTCCGGCTTGAGCGTCGCTTTCGACACGACAGCATTGGCTCTCACGTTGTCGATCGTCTTGATGTTCGTGCAATTCTTAATCACTCAGGTCGAGAATCAGCTGCTGCTGCTCGTCGACCGTCGTGTGAATGAGCTCCTCGGTCAACGCTTCAAGAAATTCGGCACCGACCGTGATCCGCATTTGGCGTCGGTCGAGCGAATGACGCAGTCAGTGCTGATGGGAGTTCAAACGCTTGTTCAACGGCAGAGTGATGTTTGGAAATCCTCCCTGGATGGTGCCCACGCGGAATGGAGCAAGTTGATGTTGAGTACGGGAACCTCGTTGGAGACAGCCCTGTCCTCAGCCTTGCAGAAGAGCATGTCAGCTCACATGCAGAATCTACTGAAACTCGAAGAAGCGGCCACAAACCGCACCGCCGTTCAATGGAAACAGCTTCAACAGACCTCCGCCGAGACGATCCGTGAGGTTCGAGCCAATCAGGCAGAACTCAGCAAGCACAGCGAGATCACGCTGCAAGTTCTCAAGGCGACGGGTGAGATCATGAATTTGGAGAAGGCACTCAATCAGAATCTGACCGCGTTGGCTGGTTCGAAAAACTTCGAGGACACGGTCGTCAGTCTGTCGGCAGCCATCCAACTGCTCAGCTCACGACTCGGGAAGCCTCTTCCGAGGGAATCTCAGGTTCACCTGGATTCGTCGGAACAGGAGCGTGCCGCATGAGACGGCGACGAGTCAACCGCCGAGACGATGGCATCACTCTGTTTCCCTTTCTCGCCGTGCTCATCTGCACGATGGGTTCGCTCATCGTGTTGTTAGTGATCGTCGTGCAGCAGGCAAGAGCCAACGCCGTCAACGTTTCCCAGCAACGCGAGAGCCAGCTTCAGAATGCACACCGCAAGTTGGAGGAGCTCCAAGAACGCAAGGATGAATTCGAGTGGCGGATTGACGTGCTCGAGAGCTCACGTCAGCAAACGGCGGAACAATTGCAGGATCGGCGCCGCGAACTGAGTTATCTGGAGCACGAGATTCTGGAGTTAAGCAAACAGCTCGATCGAGCCGTCGCTGAAGCAGAACGGATTGCTCAGTTGGAAAACAGTCAGGTTGCCGACCAGGAAGCATCGCGTCAGGAAGTAGAACAGCTACGAGATGCGATCCGCCGCTCCCTGGAAGAATTGGAACTGGCACGACAGGACCTCGCGGACCGCCAACGTTCCTATTCGATCGTTCCTTACAAAGGAGCCCATGGCACTGAAAGACGTCCGGTATTCATCGAGTGTTTGGCCGACCGCATCATCTTGCAGCCAGAAGGCATCGAATTGACCAGCCGAGATTTCCGCGAGCCGCTGACGGACGAAAACCCCTTGGCCGCCGCCTTACGAGCCAAACGCGAATACCTGGCGCGCACCCTGCAATCGGCCGATGGCGATCCGTACCCGTTGCTCATCGTGCGACCTGACGGAGCGGGCAGCTACGCTGCCGCTCGAGCCGCGATGAAATCGTGGGACGCAGAATTCGGCTACGAGCTCGTGGAAAGCGACATCCAGCTGAATTATCCCGAGCCCGATAAGCTGCTGGTGAAGGCGTTGGAATATACGGTGCGTGAGGCTCGCGAGCGGCGCCGTCATCTGCAGGCCATCGCTCCGGCTCGATTCGGTCGCCGGGCTCCGACAACATTCACCGCTTCCCGCACTGGTGGTTTTGTGCGTCGCGGCGGCGGACCAAACCGTGGTCCGCAACAACCACCGGGTTCTTTCGAAGGATCCGTTTCCGGCCGGGGCAACAGCCCCACCGGTGGAAACGGCTCGTATCCGCCCGCAAACCTCGCTGACGTCGCACCGTCGCTGGGCGATGGCAACGGCCAGGCAAATCAAGGATGGGGATCGGAGGGGCAGCCGGGGAATTTCCAAGAAGGATCGGCCAATGGCGTTGCAAATGACCAATTCGCGGGCGATCCGTTCGACCCCAGTCGAAACGGCACAGGCACCGGTAACGGTTATCGAGACGGAGGCCAAGAAGCAATCAACGGCCCGTTTGATCCGTCGAGCAACGAGCGTCTCGGTCAATCGGATTGGAATTCGGATTCGACTCGCAGTGCAGGCGGCAGCGGGTCGGCACAAGCGAGTCGAGGGGCCAACCGCAGCACGGCATCGGCGCGGGGCAGTTCAGCCAATAACTCCACTGCATCATCGAATAGTTCGGCCAGCGGTTCGTCGCAATCCTCTGCAGCCAACGGCTCTTCGGGCATCGGCGGTTTGTCGGGTGGCATCGCCCCTCCAACGGCCATCGCTCAAGCCCGCGGTGCTGAATGGGGCCTGCCGGAACGATCAGACAGTGCCACAGGGATTACGCGACCTATTCAGCTCGTGATCTCGTCAAATCGGCTTGAGATGTTGCCCGAAGATCAACGCTTCGGAAGACCGACTCGATTGGCCATTCAGGGATCAATGCGAGAGGAAATCGACCAACTGATCACCGTCGTCTGGAAACGCATGGACAACTGGGGAATTGCCGGTGCCGGGATGTACTGGAAGCCGATTCTCAGCGTACAAGTCCGCCCCGGCGCCGAGGCGAGGTTCCAGGAGTTCGACGCGCTCATGAAGAACAGCGGACTGGTCGTGCAAAGGAAACAGAACAGGACGCGATGAAGACGAGAAAACGACATCGCCGTGAAGAAGATGCCGGGCAAGACTCCTTCCTGGACATCGTTGCCAACTTGGTCGGGATCCTCGTGATCCTCGTGACCGTCATCGGTGTGCGAGCGCAAGAGGCTTGGGTGGAGTCGGCAGAAGCGGATGTCCAGTCGGTTGACGAGACCCAGGTGAAGGAAGTAGGCGACTTGGAAGTTCACACGTCGAGATTGACGGCCGATGTCCACGAGATTGAACGACAGGCCGAACGCATCAAGACTTTGGTCGACCGACGTCAGCATGAACGTCACCAATTGCAGGTGCTGTTGACTAGCGCTAAGCGAGAATTGTCAAACCGCCGGTCGCGACTTGATGAAGATAGTCGAAAGCAAATTGAACTGTCGTCGGAAATTGATTTCCTGTCCGATGAACTGGCGAAGACGCAAGATCGGCTTACGTCAGCGCAAAAAGAACAGGTGGATTCGATAGAGCTAGAGCATCTGCCCACACCGCTTGCGAAGACGGTGTTCGGTCGTGAGGAGCACTTCCAGCTCAAGGGTGGCTATCTGGCGCACGTTCCGCTCAACGTGTTGACCGAACAACTGAAGAACGAGATTCCCGGGAAGATCTGGAAACTCAAGCAAGCGAGTCAATTCAGCGAGACGATTGGTCCCGTACAAGGCTTTCACTTGCGTTATACGATGCACCGCCGGAACTTTGCGTCGTTCAGCAAGGCTGGACCTATGGTTCGTCAGGTCGCCGAGTTGCAGCAGTTTATCCTCATTCCCATGAGCCAGCAGATGGGCGAGACGATCCCGGATGCGATCAAGCCGAACTCGCAGTTCAGCCAATTAGTCGAGTCGTTCAATCCATCTCGAACCGTGATTACCGTCTGGACCTATCCCGATAGCTTCGGACAGTTTCGTGACATCAAGCGTTGGCTGTTCAAGCGAGGTTTTGCCTGTGCCGCCCGTCCGTTGCCGCACGGACAGCCGATCTCGGGCTCACCCCGGGGGAGTCGTTCAGCTGCCCAATAGCGCCGGCCCATCAGGGCCCACCGCCTCGTCGCGGTCGTCGCTCAACACGCTCTCGCGGCAGTTCGATGCCACGCTTGGCGAGGATGTTTTCCAAGTCGGCCCGTAGACTGTCGCCTAACCGATCCCGCTCGGCCCAGGCCTCAGGGAGTTTAGCTCGGAGTTCGTCCGTCTCGTCACGGAAGTCGTGGATGATGGCCTGCCCCGCTAAGCCGATTGCACGGAACTCTTTATCAATCTCGTTGACGAGTTCCGCAAAAGCATCATACGCGGCATCGAGATCATCTCGATCCAAGTAGAACATGGCCAGCTGCTGTTGCGCACGGAGTGCCCAGCGACGGTTGTCGGCGTTGGCATTGGGGTCGTGGTACTCGGCGACAGCTTTCCACGCCTCGGCCGAGGGCTGTTTTCGCAGCACTGCGTCCAAATACTGCTGCTCGGCGGTGGATCGCTTCTCAATCCTTGCCGACGCCGCCTCATCCCAGCTCAAAATCGAACCGGTCCAAGTGGCGCGAGCCAGTCCACACCCGACCAAAAAGGCGGTGGCGATGAGCAGGCCGACGACCCAACGCTTCGAGCTCGGCATTCTGAGCATGGCCTGCGTGTCCATCAGTTTCTGCAATTGGCGCGTCGCCTCGAGGCCTGACGAAAACTCTGTTTGGGTGTCGGCCAGCATGCCGTCCTCAACAGGCACATGAAATTCGGCGCCTTCGATCGGCAGATTGCGAAGATCAAGCATCAGTTCCGATGCATTGCGATACCGATCCTTCGGTTTCTTGGCCAGCAGCTTGAAGACCAAGTCACACAGTTCAGGGGGAGCGTCGGGCCGAAGCTCGCCGATGGACGGAGGTGGATTCTGCAGGTGTTGAACAGCAACACTTAAGGGCGTTTCGCCTTCGAAGGGCGGATGGCCCACGAGCATGTAAAAGGCGGTCACGCCACACGAATACAAGTCGCTTCGCTGGTCCAGCGACTTGCCCTCGACCTGTTCGGGGCTCATATACAAGGGCGTTCCCATGGTCAGACCAGCTTGGGTCAAGTCGGTCTGACGCTGGTCGATGACGCGGGCCAGCCCGAAATCAGCAACCTTCACTTCGCCACTGGGCATCAGCAGAATGTTTTCGGGCTTGATGTCCCGATGAACAATCTTCTCTTGCCCTGCTTTGTTGAGCGCGGAGGCCATCTGGCGAAGAATCGACACGATACGTGGCAGTTCGAGGGGGCCCGAACGCGACACCAGTTGTTTGACGTTTTGACCGCGCACGTATTCTTGCGCGATGAAATGGAACCCTTCGACGCAACCGACTTCATAAATCTGCACGATGTTTGCGTGCACCAACGCGGCAGCGGCTCGGGCCTCGTGTTGAAACCGTTGCACGTAATTCTCTTTGGCCGCCAGTTCAGGTCTCAGGATCTTGACGGCAACTTGCCGCTGTAGTGACTGCTGCTCGGCAAGATAGACTTCGGCCATTCCGCCAGTGCCCAGTCGGCGCAGTAGCAGATAGTCGCCCAGCATGCGGCCAGCTAGATCCTGGTCGGACGGCGAGGAGGTACATGGATCGGGTTGGTTCATCGTCATCGATCAACAGCTACCGCGGACGGTCAACAACGGTCATCCTCAGCGCGCAGGGGGACCGCGTCCGCTTAGTATGCCCGCCTTGCGGAGATATCACAACTCAGCCGGGCAACTCGAAAGGTGATGCGCGAAAGCCTGTAATAAAGATGACTTACGTGCCTCTCGCCAGAGATTCAACAGGTCATTGCGAGGCCATGCGATGCAGAGGCCGACGAATTCATGACAGTCCCGCTAGCGCAAGCGTGAGCATCCCTATTGTGAATTTTTCGAATCCCGCCCTATACTCCGCCGCCCATCACGGATTGATGGATTCATCCGCTTTCTCTCCAACAAGGGAGTCGACGCATGTTCGCGTCCGTCCGTTTTACGACCTTGCTGATCTGTGTCGTCACACTGGGCTTGCCGGCAGGCCGCGCTCTGGCTCAGGAAGCTGGTGGACCGTCGCCCCCATCGTCGGGAGGCCCAGTCAACCTGCCCAGTGATGCCGGACAAGTTTGGCGAGAGTACGATATTCGGCCATATACCCAACGCTTGCGCGGAATCGACAATCCGCAACAAACCATCATCGACTGGATTCTCCGCGAGACCGGTACCAACACTTGGTTTGGCGAACCCTTCGGCATGCTGAGCGCAAGCGAGGAAACGGTACGCGTTTACCATACACAAGATGTTCACACAGCCGTTGCAGCAATCATTGAACGATTCGTGCGACCGGATGAATCGAAAGCTCAAGGAGTAGGTGTTCGTCTCATTACGGTGGGCGATCCCAATTGGCGGAATCAAGCAATGTCGTTGCTGCGCCCCGTTACAGTGAGAACCCCAGGACTCGACGCCTGGTTGCTTACTCGCGAGAGCGCGACCGTGCTCCTGTCGCAGCTCAAAGCAAGGTCCGATTTCCGCGAACACAACTCCGCTTCGGTCACCATCCTCAACGGTCAGTCCCATACAATCTCGCGATTCACGCCTCGCACTTTCTCTCGTTCCATCCGGTCGACTCCGGCGGCATATCCGGGTTACCAGATCCAATCGGGCGAGGTTCGCGAGGGCTTTGGGCTGACCATTAGCCCGCTGATCACGGTCGACGGTGCCCATATGGAGGCCGTCGTCAAATGCCACTCCCATCTCGTCGAAAAGATGAGCCCGGTGCCAATTGACCTCCCGGCCCCCGCCAAAGGGCAGCTAGTCATCGAGGTGCCACAAATGACCAGCTGGGCAATCCATGAGAGATTTCGTTGGGCTGCTGGTGAAGTCCTGCTCGTCAGTCGTGGTGTGGCAATGCCAGGCACCAAACGTCCGGGCTTCGAGAATCTCCCGGCCCTGCTTGCGGCTGGCCCACCGCGTGCAGATGCCCTGCTGTTTTTGTTTGGGCGGCAGGCCACTGATGGTGGACGTCAGGCAACGGGAGAGTCGCCGCGGGCCGCCAGTCGACTGAACTATCACGGCCGCTACTAGTTCTCGCCGAGCGGCCCTACCAATTTCAAGGATTGTTCTTGGCGCATTGTGGTGCCGGCGCGGGACGACGAATCTGTGGAGAGCCGCCGAGCTGGTGTCGGGTTGACCAGTGCTTGCTTCGTCTTTGTCTCGACGGACCACGCCCCGGTCACTAGAATTTCGGTCTTTGGTGGAGTGACTAGCAACAGCGGAATGGGAGTGAATAACCACCGATGAGTCGACGTGTCGTGATCACCGGGTGCGGCGTGATCAGCCCGCTAGGAAAAACAAAGGACGCCTTCTGGGACGCCTTGCGCGCCGGCCAGAGCGGCGTTGATCGGCTGGAATTGCTGCCATCAGACAACCTTCCAGTCAAATGTGGTGGAGAAGCGAGCGACTTCACGGGACACATCGACGACTTCGGTTCACTTGCACCGGCCTGCAAAAAAGCGATCCGCAAGGGCCTGAAGGTGATGTGCCGTGAGATCAAAATGGGCGTCGCCGCCACGCAATGGTCTCTGGCAGACGCGCAATTGGATTTGACGACCTACGATCCCGATCGGATCGGTGTCGTCTACGGCTCCGACTACATTATGACCATGCCAGAGGAATTCACTGCGGCCATAAAGGATTGCCTCGGTGAAGATCGGCATTTCGATTTTGCGTCCTGGCCGACCGAGGGAATGTCAAAGGTCACGCCACTATGGCTGTTGAAGTATCTGCCGAATATGCCGGCCTGTCATGTGGCAATCTACAACGATCTACGCGGACCCAATAACTCGATCACGATGCGAGAGGCATCCAGCAATCTTGCCATCGCCGAGGCCTTTACAACGATTGTGCGCGGCGGCGCGGATGTGCTCGTGACGGGTGCCACCGGCACGAGGATTCATCCGCTGAGAACCATCCACACGCAGTTACAAGAAGAACTGGCAACGGGCGATGAGGAGCCTACACGGCTTTCACGCCCCTTTGACTTGAATCGTAAGGGCATGGTTGTTGGCGAAGGAGCCGCAACTTTGGTTCTGGAGGAACTAGAGTCTGCCCGCACGAGAAACGCGAAAATCTTAGGTGAAGTGGTGGGCTACGGCTCGTCAACGGTCATTGATCGACAGGCCGTCGGGCATCGCGACGCGGCACTCAAGAATGCCATGGTCCAAGCGATCGACACCGCCGGAATATCGATTGAAGATGTTGGTCACATCAATGCTCATGGGCTCGGTACCCAGCAGTCTGATGTGGCCGAAGCCAACGCAATTCGGTCGGTTTTCAACGGACGCGGAGACCGAATTCCTGTGACGGCTGCCAAGAGCTATTTTGGCAATCTCGGCGCCGCCGGCGGGATGATCGAACTGATTGCCAGCGTGATGGCGATGCAAGAGGACAAACTCTTTCCAACGCTGAATTACACATCACCTGATCCGAAGTGCGACCTGAATATTGTTGTGGGCGATCATCAACCGACGGGCGACAACGTGCTGAATCTGAATGTGACGCCCCAGGGACAGGCGAGTGCGGTGATCATCAGCCGTTCGACAAATTAAGCGCGACCCTCCCGAAAGCGTCCATATCGCCTTTCGATGGCTCACTTCAGAGGTCGAAATGGGGGCCGATTAGTAACTTCGCAAGGGTTGTCGGCCAGCCGTCCCAGGTTGACACTGTCCTTTGCGAGGGATATCCTGACGAGATTGTGCCTTTAACTAAGGCTATGGTGTAGAAGGATTTTCGAGCAATCGCCGGGTTCCAAAGGTTGGTTCCACGATTCATCTCGTTAACAGCCATTGACCATAGGACTTAGACGGCCGTAGTTGATTCCGTACCCACGAACTGGTGTTATGAATCCGAACGAAGTGTTGCGGATCGTTGACGCGATCCACCGCGACAAAAACATCGACAAGGAAATCGTCATCCAGGCGATCGAAGCGGCATTGATCTCCGCTGCGCGGAAGAACTATGGCGACGATGCCAATATTGTCATCCAGATTGATCGCAACGATGGATCCATCCGAGGAACCATGAACGGCGAGCCGCTGGATCCCGAGGAGACGGTGGGTCGGATCGGCGCTCAGACGGCCAAGCAGGTCATCATTCAGAAGATCCGCGAAGCGGAACGGGACGCGCTGTTTGATGAGTATTACGAGCTGTCTGGACAAATGGTCGGCGGCGTGGTGCAGCGAAATGAGGGACGCGCGACGACGGTATCCCTGGGCAACGTCGAGGCGATTTTGCCGCGTGGAGAACAGATCCCTGGTGAGACCCACCATGCCAATGAGCGAGTACGGGCCACAGTCTTCGACGTGCGGAAAGAAGGCAGTCGCGTTAAGGTCATCCTGAGCCGCACGCGGCCTCACCTGGTTCAGCGGCTGTTCGAACAGGAGATCCCCGAGATTGCCGAGGGCGTGATCGAAGTTCGGGCGATGGCCCGAGAGCCCGGCTATCGAAGCAAAGTCGCGGTAAGCAGCGCCGATCAGCGAGTCGATTGCGTCGGCGCGTGCGTGGGAGTCCGCGGCAATCGCATCAAGAACATTGTCGACGAGCTGGCAGGTGAACGCATCGACATCGTGCGTTGGAACGATGACATGCAGGTGTTGATCCCCAATTCGCTGCAGCCAGCCGAGGTTGATGAAGTGATTCTCTGCAAGATGATGGGGCGCGCCATCGTGCTTGTGCGTGAAGATCAGTTGTCGCTGGCCATCGGCCGACGCGGTCAGAATGTCCGCCTCGCCAGTAAGCTCTGCGGCTGGGACATCGAGATCATGACGCAGGACGAACTGCAGGAGCAGATCGAGAGCGCTGTAGCCGGCTTCTCGGCCCTCGAAGGTGTGACCGACGAGTTAGCCGAAAGGCTCGTGGGAGAAGGATTTCTGTCCTACGACGATCTGTCGGTTATCGAGCCCGATGACCTGATGGAAATGGGCGAACTAGCTACGGAGGTGGTCGACCGCATTATCGAGCAAGCGGAAGAAAAGGCCGAGGAAGCTGAACAGGCAGCCGCGGCAGAACGGCGACGATTGAGAGAGCAGGAGCGAATTGATCGAGCGACCGCTGAGGCCGAGGCGCTGGAAACCGCCAAGGAGGAAGAGTCCGCCACGGATTCTGCCCCAGCCGCCGCGGATTCCGCCCCAGCCGCCGCGGATTCCGCCCCAGCCGCCGCGGATTCCGCCCCAGATGGAGTGGAACTCGGCGACGCGACTGATACACTGGAGGGTTCGGCAGCCGCGGACGATTCAGCCGGCCAAACGCCGGTTGACGACACCACACAATCGCCAACGGCGGTTGACGAAGGCGGAGCCGCCAATTCCGAGCCGCTCGAGAAGGCCAATGCCGACGAAACGGAGTCGGACAGTGACGCAACCGTCACTCAGCCGTCAGCCGAAAGCGAGCCAAAACGGGATTCGACATTGGAGGCTGAGTCGTAGCCCGCAGCCCGGCGAAGGCAAACTTGATCTTTGATCTACCTCGCAACCTGGCATCTAGGTGGATCATTCGGATTGAGAGGGAAAGGTCATCCCTTGGAGCCACCTGACCAACAACAAGCGGGAGTACGGACAAATGGGCTAACACGAACATCGCGAGGCGTGTGAGCGAAGGGACGTCGCGGCACGCGGGGAAGAGTAAGGAGGGCCGACGTGCCCATTCGGATTTACGCATTAGCGAAAGAGTTGAAGATCGACAGCAAGGAGCTGGTCGAGGTGTGTGCACGGGCGGGCATCACCGGCAAGGGGTCCGCGCTAGCCAGCTTGAGTGACGACGAGATCGATAAGGTGAAGTCGTTTCTGCAGGGAGGCAAAAAAGCGGATCCTGCTGCCAGTGCTCCGCAAACCACCACCACCACCACCACCACCACCTCTGCTCCCCCCGCCTCTCCACAACGCCCGTCGTTCACCCGCGACGACTATATCGCCCCTGGCGGTGGGTCCGGTAAGCCACGCGTCATTCAGGCCAAGCCGAATCGACCGGCAGCCGCGGAAAGCCCAACCAGCCCACCTAAGGAGCCGTCCAAGTCGGCCCCCAAGAAAGAGAAGGAACCGGTCGTCCGCATGGCCGCGATTCCTAAAACGCAGCAGCCGGCACCGCAAAAGAAGTCCGACGAGCCGGCACCCCAAAAGCCCATCATGACGCTTCCGGCCGATGCGATCCGTAGTGCCAAGGCCGGCAAAGCTCCTCTGGAACAATTCACCAAGCAGCAGGAAAAGACGCGCGAACCGGGTCACGCGGAACCGCGACAACCGGCCGCCCACGGGTCTGAAGATCCCGCCAAAGTCGCCAAAGCTCCCGCGCATGGTCGTCGTCGAGCGAAGCCCAAAGAAGGTGAAGAGAACACGGGTGACGAACGTGACCAAAAGCTGGCGAACATGGCAGGCAGCCGCGCGGCTCGTCAGCAAAAGCGACGACGGACACAAGTCGTCTCCTCGGACGATGACGATAATGAAGTACGCGGACGGCGACGTCGGCTGGTCCGCAAGGGCAACAACACAGCCGCCCCTCGGAAAGGCAAAGTCACTGTCGAATTACCCTGCACGGTGCGGAGTTTGTCGGAGGCCACTGGCGTACCCACGGTCAACATCCAAAGAACGTTGATGGGCATCGGGACGATGGTCACCATCAATCAGGAACTGGGCACCGACACGGCCGAGTTGGTTGCATCCGAGCTCGATATGGAGGTCGAATTTAAGCAGCCCGAAACGCTAGAAGACCAGCTCATTACCCAAATCGAAGCGATCGAAGATGATCCGGATTTGCTCAAATCTCGCGCTCCGGTCATTACCTTTCTGGGTCATGTGGATCACGGAAAAACGTCACTGTTGGATAGCATCATCGGCATCAACGTAGTGTCAGGCGAAGCGGGCGGGATCACACAACACATCCGAGCCTATAAGATCGCGAAGGACGGACGCGAGATCAGCTTTGTTGATACGCCTGGCCACGAGGCATTCACCGAAATGCGAGCCCGTGGTGCGAATGTGACCGACATTGCTGTCCTGGTCATCGCAGCCGATGACGGAATCATGCCGCAAACCGAGGAAGCCATCAGCCACGCACGGGCGGCTGAAGTTCCCATCGTCGTCGCGTTGAACAAGAGTGATCTACCCGGTGCTGATGCCAATCGCGTGATGCAACAGCTGTCCGGTCACGACCTCTTACCGTCGGAATGGGGAGGCGATGTGGAAGTCGTCAAAACCAGTGCCATCACGGGAGACGGCGTCAACGATTTGCTGGAGACCCTCCTGCTGACGGCTGACTTGCACGAGTACACCGCCAACAGCGAACGACCGGCGGTCGGCACCTGCCTGGAGGCCGAACAGCAAGGTAACCGCGGCGTTGTCTCAAAAATGATCGTGAAGAACGGAACGCTGCGTGTGGGTGATGTGATTATTTGCGGTGGAGCTCATGGTCGCGTCAAAGCGATGTACGACACGCTCAGGCCGCGAAACAAACTCCAAGAAGCAGGTCCCTCCACTCCCATCAACTTGACTGGTTTGGATATCGCGCCAGAAGCCGGCGAGACGTTTTACGTTTTGGACAGTGTCGCCCGGGCCCGGCAAATCGCTGAGCAGCGACGCAACCAAACTCGATCGCGATCGCTTTCGGGACGTACTGTGCGTGTTTCTTTCGAGGAATTCCAGCTTCGTCTGGAAGAGGGACGGCTGGGTGACGCAATCGAAGTCGTGACGCTGAACCTAATTCTGCGAGCCGACGTGCGAGGGTCCATCGAAGCGATTCAAAAGGAGCTCGACAAGCTGCAACACCCCGAGGTCCAAATCAATCTACTGCAGGCGTCCGTGGGTGGCGTCACCTCGGCTGACGTCACGCTGGCCGATGCTTCGGACGCGGTCATCGTTGGCTTCAACGTCATTCCCGACGAGACGGCCCGGATCATGGCCGAAGACCGTGGCGTGCAGATTCGCCGTTACGACATCATCTACAAGGTCACGGAAGACATCAAAGCCATGCTGGAAGGCAAGCTGAAGCCTGAGGAGCGCGTGGCCGACTTGGGCCGAGCCCTTGTGCAGAAGACGTTCACCATCAGTCGTCTGGGAACGGTTGCTGGTTGTCGAGTCCTGGCCGGCACGATTGAACGTGGCTGTCGAGTTCGTGTCAATCGCAACGGACGCACCATCGGTGACTATCCGCTCGACTCTCTCCGTCGTGAAAAGGACGATACCAAGGAGGTACGCGAAGGCTTCGAGTGCGGAATGAAACTGGCCGGCTTCAATGACTTGAAGGAAGGCGACATACTGGAAGCCTACAAGATTGAGGAAATCGCCCGATCGCTGTGATCAGGCTGAGCCTATCTCGCTAGTTGGCCACGTGGAATCCCGATGAGTTCGCGCCGGACGTTGAAAGCAGCTTCTGCCATTCGAGAAGTCGTCAGCTTGGCGATCCTTACCGAGCTGCGCGATCCACGCGTCAAGAACGTGACGGTGACGTTCGTCGAAATCTCCGGTGATCTGCGACAAGCTAAAGTCTACGTCTCGATCATGGGAACCCCTCAAGAGCAAGAGCTTTGCATGCACGGCTTGCGTCGGGCTGCCGGCTTTCTGCAGAAGCGTGTCAGCGATCGTGTCGACACACGCTACACACCGCGATTACAGTTCGTGCTCGATGAAGGGATCAAGAGGTCGTTCAAGGTCGCCGAGATTCTGGACGACGTGCTCCCACCCGAGGCAGACGAGGTCGAAGACGTGGACGAGGTCGAAGACGTGGACGAGGTCGAAGACGTGGACGAGGAAGGCGACGACTCGCGAGTGGATTTGGCCAACGGGCCCCCCGACCAAACGGCAAACTAACTAACCGCCTCTAAGACCCTCTCTCTGCATTGAAAGCAAGATGTCTGCAACTAATCGAGCTGCCCTCATCACAAAAACTCATAAGGTTCTCGCCAAGCATTACAAACCGGTGAGACCCAACGAGCGTCCAGTCCTGGAACAACTGCTGTACGCCTGTTGTGTTGAAGACGCACCTTATGACGTCGCCGACGAATGCTTTGCTCGTCTTCAGGCAAGCCTCTTCGATTGGAACGAGGTGCGTGTTACGACCATCAAGGAGTTGGCCGAAATCCTCAAAGGACTTCCGGAGCCGCAACGCGCAGCAACTCAACTTAAGCAGCTGCTTCACAGCGTATTTGAATCGATCTATTCGTTTGATATGGATTCGATGCGGAAGCAAAACCTGGGAGCAGCGGTCAAGCAGTTGGAAGGCTACCGCGGTTCAACTCCCTACGTGGTCTCCTATGTAGTGCAGTCATCGCTTGGAGGTCACTCGATCCCCATTAGTCCGGGGGCCATGCGGTCGATGGTGGTCGTGGGTGTGGCGAGTGAAAAGGATGCCGCCAACTGCCGTATTCCTGGATTGGAGCGCACCATCCCGAAAACAAAGGGAGTTGAATTTGGGTCGCTGCTGCATCAGCTAGGAGCTGACATGGCGCGCAATCCTTACGGGACCGACCTTCGTGCTATCCTGCTGGAGATCAATTCAAACTGCAAAGATCAATTGCCCAAACGCGGCGCACGCAAAACGGCAAAGCTGAAAAAGAAGGCGGCTGCGAAGGACACCAAGGCCAAAGCGGTGAAGAAATCGGCCGCGAAACCCGTTGTCAAGAAGTCCGCGACCACGCGCAAGAAAGCGGTCAAGAAGAAGGCAACCGAAAGCAAACCCAAAAAGAAAGCCGCCAAGTCAATCGCCAAACGAGCCGCCAAAGGCAAGAAGAAATCCACCTCCAAGCAACTCGCTCGACGCAAACCTCGGTAGCCGAATTGTTTCGGTCGTCCAACGACTCGGGGACATTCTAGAATATGGAGTAGGCAACCGACGCACCAAGGAGAACGTGGCCATGGTCCCTTCCGCACGACAAATCCTGATCAGGGTCACGATGATCGCCGTCGCCATGGCGGGGCCCCTGCTGGCTCAAACCGACGACGCACAAGTGGACGAAGAATTCAGGCCGTTTGAGCCCAAGGTCGCGCGGACGGAAGCCGACGAAGATCGCATTAAGGCTTCGACTCTGTTCGCCCACGGTCGCCTCTTGTTCCGACGCGAGAAGTTTGAACAGGCGCTACGGCAGTATCAACGAGCCTACCGATTTTCAAACGGCTCGGCGACGATTCTTAGCGAGATTGTTCCACTCGCCTTTCGACTCGGGCGAGGTGACGAAGCCGCCCGCTATGCCTTAAGAGCCACCGAAGAAAGTCGTATCGATCCTTTCGTTCTTCGCCGTCTGGCGATCTACTTGACGGAGAACGAGCGTTATGGTGATGCGCTACGGCTGTACGAACTGACCGCAAGAGCTCCCGATCCCGAGGACCTCGAAGGGGCGGCCATCGTCACCCAATTCGAATTGGGGCGACTGTATTTTCTGACCGAAGACTTCGAAAAAGCAGCGGCGGCCTTTGATGAAGTGGTCCGCGCGATGGACGAGGCAGGCAAAGGTTCGGTCGACGCCGCAGCGACCGAAGCTCTGCTCAAACAACCGTCCGTCACGTACTCCGTGATGGCCGAGTCCTACCTCTTGGCAAACCGATTAGACGAAGCCAAGAAATACTTCTCACTGGCTCAGAGTGAGAAACCAGATCAGGAGTTACTCGCCTTCCATCTTGCCCGGTTGGCTGAAAAGCGGGAAAACTTCGCCGAGGCGTCGCGGCAACTGCAGATCTATCTGGATGCGAACAAAGACGACGCGGGAACGTCACCCTATCAGCTGCTCGCAAAACTATTGGACCAACAAGACAAGTCCCCGGAGCTGATACCCCGCCTCGAGAAGTTAAGCGGCGAGCAACCGGATAACCTTTACCTGAACTACTTCTTGGCACAAGAGTTCCTCGATCGCAAAAACTTCAAAAAGGCGGCCACGCTCTACCGCACACTGCTGGAACGGCAAGCCACCCTGGATGCCTATCGCGGCCTGGCGGAATCGTACGTCGCGTTGCAGGATGATGAGAAGTTGATCGAAGTGCTTACGCGCACGGCGGCTGACCTGGGCAACATAACCGCAGTTCAAGCCGGCCTTGAGGACCTGCTTGAAGACGAGGAACGGTTGAAATCGGTCTTCAAAGCCGTCCGACGGGAAATCGACCCAGAACCGAATGCCGAGCAACGGGCTAAGGCGTTGGCCATCGCCCTATTGGCAGCCGCAGCCGAACAATTCGACGTCGCCGATGAATTCTATGAGTTGGCTGCCGGCCAACCACCCAACGCCGATGCGGCCGTGTGGATCGCCTGGGGGTTGGAGATGCTGCTGGCCGAACGGAATGATCGGGCCATCGAAATCTTCCAGCAGATGATCGACAACAGGATTGGTCGTCGGCAGCGTGGCGAGGTCCTTTACTACCTGTCGGGCGCCTTAGCCTTGGCCGAGGATTTCGACCAGGCTCAAGACGCTGCCCGACGGGCTGCACGACTATCGCGGCGAATCCCAGCGATTCAACTGCGACCGGCTTGGGTGTCCTACATCTCCGAGCGATGGAACGAGGCCGACAAGGCCTATCGAGATTTCCTGGAAGACCACGAGGATGGGCAGTCTCCCGCAGCCCGCTCGGCCGTTCGTGAAGCCAAGATGACGCTCTCCAACATTTCCATCTACCGAGAGAAATTCCAGGACTCGATGGAGTGGTTGGAACAGATTCTGGATGAATACCCCGACGATGTTGGGGCATTAAACGACCTAGGATACCTTTGGGCGGATCAAGGAATCCACCTCGAGCGGGCTTTACGCATGACACGCAAAGCCGTCGCAGCGGAACCCGAAAACATCGCCTACCTGGACAGCGTGGGCTGGGCTCTTTACCGAATGGGCCGATTTGATGAGGCAGTCAAGGAACTGCAAAAGGCAGCGGCCGTAGACGAGCCCGACCCCATTATCTTGGATCACCTTGGCGATGCACTGCGGCAAACCGGCGATGTCGCTGAGGCTCGAAAGGCCTGGCAGCGAGCATTGAGCCTGTTGGGGGATGACCAGGACAAAGAAAAACAGAAGATCGAAGCAAAGCTGGAACAGTATATTTCGGAGTGACGTTTATGGCAGGCCATTCCCATTGGGCAGGCATTAAGCACAAGAAAGCGCTGATCGACAACAAGCGGGGCAAGGTATGGAGCAAGATCTCCAAAGCGTTGATGGTCGCCGCAAAGATGGGTGGCGGTGATCCCGATACGAACGCTCGCCTGCGAGTGCCGTTGGCAGATGCGCGAGCGGCCCGCATGCCAAAAGAGAACATCGAACGAGCCATCAAGAAAGGAACGGGCGAGCTTGACGGCGGCGACGTCGAAGAGATTCTCTACGAAGGATACGGTCCAGGCGGTGTTGCCGTCATGTGCGATATTCTGACCGACAATCGGAATCGAACCGCTCCCGAATTACGCAAGGTGTTCGAAGTTCACGGCGGAAAACTCGGCGGGAGCGGATGCGTGGCCTACCTCTTCGAACGCAAAGGCTTGATCGTCGTGCCTGCAGAAAAGGTTGAAGAGGATGCGTTGATGGAAATCGCCTTAGAGGCGGGCGCCGACGACGTGAAGCGAGAAGGCGATGGCTTCGAGTTGACGTGCGAGCCGGACGTCTATGCCGATCTCTTAACAGCCCTGGAACAGGCGGAAGTCGAAACCTCAGTCAAACAGGTCACTCGAATCCCGTCCTCGACAGTCGATTTAGACGGCGACCAGAGTCGCAAAATCCTGAAACTGATGGAGGCCCTCGACGACCACGACGACGTTCAAAACGTCTCGGCAAACTTCAATATCCCCGCCGAAGTCATGTCGACGTTGGACGAGTAGCCGTTTGGAGCCACCTGGAACGGAGGACCGGGCTCAGCGCGTCGACATGGGCTAGTTAGTGTGCGATCTGGTCCCAGAACTCTTCGAAAGCCCCGGGCTGGTGGAAATCGGGGCTGTTATCCAGATCGTGGCACTCAAGACACTTTGCGTGTGCGGCCTTACCCATCTCCAGGCGCACGCCTTCGCGATACTGTTGGATTTTTTCCGGCGTCAGATTGGCCAAGTCACCACGTTCGGCCAATACGTGGTTCTTTCCCGGACCATGACAATTCTCGCACCCACTGCCATGCATCGCTTTGGAAGTCAGATCGACGTATCCGGTCTTGTAGGGAAAATACTGTTGCGGATTCCAGCCAGTCACATGACAGCTAATGCACTCGGGATCGAAGTGTCTCGGGATTTCTGATCGCTCGCCGGGATTCACGATCGAGTCCGTCGCGTGATGGTGGGGCGAATCCAACCAGATATCGTATTCCGCTTCGTGGCACTCGGCGCAGCTTTTGGAACCGATGAAAGCGCCTCCGATGTGCGGCTTCGGATCCAGGCCGAGGCCTTCGAGGCCTTGCTCTTTGAGCTTGGTTTGATAGGTGGCCAGCAGATCCAACATTTCCCGTGAGTCCTTAAACCTTGCATCGAGTGCGACTCGTTGGTACTTAAGCTGTTCAGGTCCGTCGAAGATCCCAACCACACCGGCGTACATCCCCTTGGTTCCGGCTTGTACCATTACCGCTTGGGCACCGCGGACCTGCTCCGGCTTGTAAGTCGGCTCGCCCGATCCACCAGTGGTCACAACCAGATCAAGATCCGGAAATGCTCGGGCGAATTCTCGTGACTCGTCCAAGGACGCGTGTGACAAGAGCACGACCACGTCGCAGTTCTTACGCTTAAGTTCGGCCATCGACTGCCGCAGTCCATCCATCGGTGGCTGAGTCAAGATGTCTTCTTCCGTGACGCGTTCCAGGTGCTTTGTGCCGAGCACACTCGTAACTCCGACCCTGACACCACCCGCCTCAATCACTCGATGGCTACCTACAAAGCCAATCGGATTAGCGTTAGCGCAGATAAACAAATCCGACTGCCCATTCTCGTCGGCCCCTTCGAGAAGGGCGACGATCACTTCGCCGATCTGAAGGCGCAGATCGTCGGGACCGAATGTCGCTGCGCTGTACTTCATTTTTCGTAACGCATCGATGGTTGACTGGAATTTTGCCTCCGCCTGAACGCCGATACGTCGAACTTGGTTGCCGGCATCCAACGCGACAACGGGCCACCCCTTCGCACGGAGCGATTCCAGCAGCGTATGTCGGCGGGCCAGTCCGCCCTTTTGATTGTCCAGTCCGGTGCAGCCACAGGGTTCGATGTATCCGTACTGTCGCCCCGTGATGAACAAAACGGCCTTCGGAGCGCCCCACCCTTCGAATTCGCGTCGCGATGACGTTCGCCGTGCTTCACCCGATTCGGCGTTTTGCAGCATGCAGCCAGAAACCGTTGGCAGAGATACGATCGCCGCGAACAGAACTATCAAAGACCGAATCATGCCAATTCTCACCCTGCTATCGATTGTCTTATTTCTTACGAGGCTTCGAGGAGAAAACTCACGTAGATAACTAGCTGTTGCGCCTCCGCCTCGTCCAATTGCATGACGATTCGCGCCAGCGCCCCTTGTTTGCTTCCCAAGCGGTTCATCATCTTTCCGTCCGGTTTGATTCGGATCGATAGAGGATACTTCTTTAGCGATCCGACAGACGTTGGGTCTTCAAGCGATGCTTCTAGAATTCCCTCCGGATCGGTCGAAGCAATTCTGAGGTTTGCGGCTGTCGAATCGTCCCCTTTCACGAGAATCCAAAGCCTATGAAGGTACTCGTCTTTTCCGGTCAGCGTTCCTAACCGTAAGACTCGCGTGTCCTTGTCATAGCCCGGGCCGACAACTTGAAGATTTCCAACGATCGCACCGTGAATCGGTAATTCCAGTGGCGTCAGTTCCGGTTGGTTGGTTTGCACGCGAATTCGCTGATGGATCAGCCCGATGGGCATTCCCGGTTTTAGCCGCAGCGTGATTGCCGATCCGCTGCGTGCCCCCGGCTCGTTGGCAATCCGCTCGGAATCAAGCTCTCCAATCTCGGCTTCGAAGAACTTGGCCGTGGTCTCATCCAGGAAGTCCACGCTTTCCACGGCCAGGTCATCATGGCGATAGCCATAGACCACCATCTGCACTTCACGCCCTTGCTTCGTCCCCACCGTGTCGAAACTCAACGCCTCGGGCACTGGCCGAAAGATCTGTTGGACCCTCCCGGAGACACCCAGGTCCAACTCGATCCTGGCCGGATCGTTCGTTTCAAAACGAGCCACCTGGCCAAAGTGGAGCTTGAAGTCGTTGGGGCGCCAACTCAGCGTGATATCGGTCGTCTCACCCGGCGGCACAATGCTCCGCGACATTTCTACGTCGGTGCACTGACACGATTTGTCGATGAAACGAAGTTCGAGCGGGGCATCGCCATCATTGAGCACGACAAACGTATGGCTCCGTTCCTCGCCCTTGGACATGATGCCGAAGTCATACTCAGATGATCCCTGCACGACGATCTTGGGACGTCCATGCGGAGCCGGGTCGATTGAAATGTCACCTGAAGCTCTCGGCTTCGACCACACGTAGGAGGGTTTGTTATGAAATGAGACGAGTGTCGATCCCACCCCGATCGTCGACCCCAGCAAGATCGCACCAATCGAGACCAAGAAAGTAGATTTCATCGAAGCCACCGACCTTTCAGCGCGTCACGGAAGGCCATTCCGTACGCATTCAAAATAGGCCGTGCTGATGTCATGAGTCGTGACGTTCAGCGTCGTGCAGCAACGACCTATGGACCACTATGCGATATTAACCATGTTACCCGGACTGGCAAATGCTTGGAAAGCTGAGTCGCAAGGCGCGTGCGACCTGGGGTCACTACGACATGGGTAAGGGAAAAGTTCAGCGATTGCGACACGATAGTGACCGTGCTAACCACGCCGGAGTTCGCTTCTCAAATAGTCGCGACACCGCTCAAAATACGAGTGAAAGACTTGCTGTTGATAGTCGGGATAGGTCCATGGTAGATTCTGCCATCGACGCCCTTGATACCGCAGCGTCACCTCGGCGTAGATGCCATCGTCCAAGTAGATTCTATGCCAATGATTCTTGGTCGACGCCAGGACCAGCTTGCCTTCGGAAATATAGCCGGGGTCCAGGTTGAGCGGTCGCTGCTCAGGCCAGTCCGACTCCTCCCGGTACTGCTCCTCCCATTGATTGGTCTGAATCTTAATCTTCCGCAAGGTTCCCGGATCGATCAACTGCCGAAAGGCAAAGAACTGTTTAAACAAGTCCGTTCCCATCGACTGTTCGTAGTAATCGGTTTGCTTGAATTCGAAACGTTCACTTGCCAGTTCGACAGGTCCAAAGCTCTGCTGGCCCTGTTGGACGGACCAATCAAACGCGCACGGATATCGGCTGGACACGGTCAATAAGAGAATGACCGATTTTGGGGCGGTGATTGCTGCCATAGCGAACGACCTTGCAAGACGAGATGTCTGGCCACGCGACTTGGGCTGCCACGAGCCAAACCGAAATCAATACGCTTTAGCAAACACGGCGCGACTCGTACTGGGCTTGCCGGTAAATAGGCACTTTCCTGGCTCGTCGTTGTGCTCCAGCGGCACGCAACGAATCGTTACTTTGAGTTCTTTCAACGCTCGCTCAACGACCTCGTCTTCACACCAATGGCAAAGCGCGAATCCACCGTGTATCTCGGGCTTCTTTTTGTCCTTGGGCGTGAAGTACTCTCGGAACTCGTCCAACGAATCGATGGTACGAGTATTCTCCTCACGCATCCTGAGAGCATTTTGAAAGAGATGATCCTGCATTTCCTCGAGAATCGAACTGACGGACGAGATAAATTCGACGCGCCCAACACTCTCTTTTTCTTTGATGCCTTTGTCACGGCGACCCAAGAAAACGGCATCGGACTTCACATCACGCGGCCCGATCTCCAGCCGAAGGGGGACTCCGCGTTTGATGTGCTGCCAGTTCTTCTCACCACCACGCAGATCTCGGTTGTCGACAGTCACCTGCACTCTGCCGTCCGCGAATGACTGCTGCTCAAGTTCCTGTTTCAGCGAATCGCAATAATTGAGAACAACCGATTGCTCCTCGTCACTGCGATAGATCGGCAGAATGACCACGTGTTTAGGAGCGAGTCGAGGGGGAAGAACGAGTCCGTCATCGTCGGCATGCGTCATCACGAGTCCGCCAACCAAACGGGTTGATACTCCCCAGGAGGTTGTCCACGCGAATACCTCCTGACCGTTTTGATCTTGGAACTTGATCTCCTGTGCGCGAGAGAAGTTCTGACCCAGAAAATGGGACGTGCCAGCTTGGAGGGCTTTCCGATCCTGCATCATGGACTCAATACTATAAGTAGCGACGGCCCCCGGAAAACGTTCGCCGACAGTCTTCTCACCTTGAATCACAGGCATTGCCATATAGTTCTCGGCAAAGTCCGCGTAAACGCGAAGCATCTGCATCGTTTCCTCGATCGCTTCGGCTTCCGTAGCGTGTGCGGTATGGCCTTCCTGCCACAAGAACTCCGATGTGCGGAGAAACATGCGAGTTCGCAATTCCCACCGCACAACGTTCGCCCACTGATTGATCAACACAGGTAGGTCGCGGTACGACTGGATCCAGCGCGCATAGGTCGCGCCGATAATGGTTTCGCTGGTCGGACGAACAACCAGTGGCTCATCAAGTTTGCCGGCAGGCGTTAAGCCACCGCCCTCGCTCGGCTCGAGGCGATGATGGGTGACGACAGCACATTCCTTAGCGAACCCCTCGACATGTTGAGCTTCTTTCTCCATGAAGCGCATCGGAATGAAGAGAGGAAAGTAAGCGTTCTCGTGACCAGTTGCCTTGAACATGCCGTCCAACACGCGTTGAATATTCTCCCAGAGGCTGTAACCCCACGGTTTGATCACCATGCAGCCCCGAACGTCGGAGGCTTCGGCCAAATCAGCTGCTTTGATGACTTCTTGATACCACTGCGGATAATCTTCTTGTCGTGTGGGTTTGATCGCGTTGGCCGGTTGCTTTGCCATAATGACCCTTCAAGCTCAAGTCCGTCCGGCTAAATGAAAAATTGCCGGTTCATTGAATGTGCGGCATTCTAGGTGAGCGGTGGCGAAACGGGCAAGCCGAGCCTCGGTCGGGTTGTCCGCATCGCACGAACACCTTGATACCAACCCGCTTTCAGCCATAGAATCGCGGTTTCGAAGGTATCCGGCAACGAGTCCCATCACGCCGCTTTCGGCAGAGGCCGGGTCGCCGTCCTGATTCCCTCCTCAGCAAAAGGTCTGCGCAATGTCACATCGTCGATTCATCAGCCAGTTGGGGGAACGCGAGGATATCGACGAGGTCTTCATTGCATCCGAGAAACAGCTGCGGCCCAATCGGAACGGCAACCTGTACCTTCAGCTACGGCTGTCAGATCGAACGGGCAGTATCAACGCAATGATGTGGAACGCCAATAACAGCGTCTATCATGCCTTTGACAACGGCGACTTCGTGCATGTTCAGGGCACGTCGCAAGTTTACAACGGAAATATGCAAATAATTGTTAACCAAATTGACGAAGCTGAGCCGGGCCGGGTTAACGAGGACGACTTCATCTTCCTCAGTTCCAAGGAGCAGGAGAAGCTAACCAACGAATTAAGGGAGAACCTGCGCAGCATCGAAGACTTCCATCTGAAGAGCCTGGCCGAGAGTTTTCTGATGGATGAGTCGTTCATGAAACGCTTCTCTGCCGCACCGGCCGGCATCAAGCACCATCACGCGTATGCGGGAGGACTTCTGCAGCACGTCGTCCATTTGATGCGGGTCGTGAAAGCGGTGGCACCGCTCTACCCGGTGGCCAACTTCGATATTCTCATCATGGGCACCTTTCTGCACGACATGGGCAAAATCGACGAGCTGACGTTTGACAAGGCGCTCGGATACTCGGACGAGGGGCAGATGATTGGTCATCTCGTTCAAGGCGTTTCGATTTTGGAGCAGAAGCTCCGTGAAACCAAAGACTTGGTCGACGAACCATTCCCGGACGCCTTAGCCATGCAGCTGAAGCACATCATCATCAGCCACCACGGCAAATTGGAATTTGGCAGCCCGAAGGTGCCGATGACGATTGAGGCGCTGGTGCTGCATTATCTGGATGACTTGGACGCAAAAATCCACAACTTCGAGCAACTGATTCGGGACGATCCTAACACCGATAGCTCGTGGACCACCTATCATCCTCACCTGGGTCGTAAACTCTATAAGCCGCACTGAGCCGACACAATGGCTGGCCATCGACACGAGAGGTGAGATGAAAGACTCTGAACTGGAAAGCTTGGTACTGCGACACATTAGTCGTCCGAACTATCGCCCCGTCAAACCACGCGTTATCGCCAAACAACTTGGGATCCACAAATCACTCCACCAGGACCTGAAGCGTGCCATCAAACGACTGGCCAAACGAGGCGAGTTGAACTATGGGAAGAATCACTTGGTGCAAGGCGCCAACTCTTCCAGCCGCGGTGAAGTCCTGGGGACCTTTCGTCGGAACGATGCGGGATACGGCTTCGTTCGCCCGCAGGGCACCAGCAAGAGTACGGGCCGCGACAACGACATATTCATCCCAGCAAGCAAGACTCGCGACGCCGCATCGGGCGATGTTGTGCGTGTTCGTACAAGTCGAAGACGGTCTCGACTCGGCGGATCTCGGCTGAGTGGCGAAATCGTCCAGATCGTTGAGCGAGGTACCAAGCAATTCGTTGGGACCTACTTCGAGCGTTCCAATACCGGCCTGGTTCAAATTGATGGAACCGAGTTTCCCGATCCGATCCTGGTCGGTGACCCCGGAGCAAAGAACGCCCAGCCGGATGACAAAGTCGTCGTCGAAATGGTCCGCTATCCGACATCTTCTAGGCCGGGCGAAGGCGTGATCACGGAAGTCCTCGGTCGACACGGCCAACCGGGCGTCGACACGCGAATGATTATTCGGCAGTTCAACCTTCCGGATGAATTCCCGGAGGAGGTTCTGGATGACGCGCGGCAGCAAGCTGAACAATTCGATGGAACGTTTGAGGATGGACGAGTCGATTTGACCGATCAAACGGTGATCACCATCGACCCAGCCGATGCGCGGGATTTCGACGACGCCATTTCTCTTGAACAACTGGACAACGGACACTACCGGCTGGGAGTGCATATTGCCGACGTCGCGCACTTCGTGAAGCCGCGATCCGCGTTGGACCGTGAAGCGCGCGATCGTGCCACCAGCGTCTATCTGCCGGACCGTGTCATTCCGATGCTGCCCGAGGTGATTTCGAATCACTTGGCAAGCCTTCAACCCGATCAAGTCCGATTCACAAAGACCGCGCTGATCGAATTCACTGAAGACGGAGCGCGGGTGGCGACAGACTTCTGCTCGGCTGCCATTCGCAGCAAACGGCGCCTGAGCTATGAAGAAGTCGATGATTTCCTGAAAGATAGCGTCAAATGGAGGCGGCGGCTTTCAACGGAAGTCTATCAGCTCCTTAGACGCATGCACAAACTTGCAATGATCCTGCGACGCCGACGAATGGAACGGGGCAGCATCGAGCTAACACTTCCTGAGATCAAGTTGCAGCTGGATCGCAACGGCCAAGTCAAGGGTGCACGTCGAGTTGAACACACCGAGAGCCATCAGATCATCGAGGAATACATGCTCGCTGCAAATGAAGCAGTGGCGGAAAGACTCAAGGATGACGAAATCATTTGCTTGCGACGTATTCATGAATCGCCTGATCCGCGCAAGCTGGAAACGTTAACCGAATTCGTTCGCGAACTTGGTTTCGAATGCGACGATCCGCAAAGTCGCTTTGAGATCAAAAGAGTCTTGTCGGAAGTCGCCGGTGAGTCGCTCGAGCAAGCGGTCAACTATGCGGTGCTGAGGTCGATGCAGAAGGCGGTCTACAGCCCTCAAGACGTAGGTCACTACGCGTTGGCGGCGACAGACTATTGCCACTTTACTTCGCCCATTCGACGCTATCCCGATCTCACGATCCACCGCCTGCTGGGGACTTTGTTGCAAGGATCGACCTCAACACTAGATTTCGATCAATGGGCTTCGCTGGGAGAACACTGTTCCGAACGCGAACAACGAGCAGAAGCGGCTGAGCGAGAACTCATCAAGGTCAAGCTACTTAACTATCTGTCGACGCGCATTGGTGAGACGATGGAAGTCGTCATCACCGGCGTTGAGGAATTCGGCATCTTCGCACAAGGCCTCGAGCTCCCTGCGGAAGGCCTCATACATATCGACTCGTTGCCTCCCGATGACTACCACCATGACGCCGCGATACACGCGTTGCTAGGTCATCGACAGGAGAACGAATTTCGTCTCGGCGATCTGTTAGACGTTCGCATCGCTCATGTTGATCTCGATCGCCGCCAACTAACCTTTGAGGTACTCGAGCGTCGTCCACCGGGTAGTCAGGCGAAGCCACAAAAATCTCAAAGGGCCCGTCCCGCGAAGAAGAAGTCCGCGGGGCGAATGAAAGCGAAGAAGACCGGCCGCCCCAAGGCGAAGGGTGCAACACGGAAGAAGACAACTCGCCGCCGCGCCCGTCGTAAATGATCTTGCCGCTCCGCTGCCGAGCTCGGCCCCTGGCCATCAAAATTGGATCGGTTACAATTTTGTCCGGTAGGCTGGCTAGGAGATGAACGTCCCCCTGCCCGATTTGTTTCTCGCTGTTTGTGGCACTAATCTGGCCTTTCGGGCGAATGGAATTGCTATGACCTGCTCTTTGGCTGAGACTCCGCTGCACGCCTGGCACGCTGCACATGGTGGCCGGCTGGTCGATTTCGCGGGCTGGTCGATGCCGGTGCAGTATACGTCCATCACGGAAGAGCATCTTGCGACACGTCAGCACGTTACGCTGTTTGACGTATCTCATATGGGACGTCTGCGTTTTGACGGAGCCGATGTGTCAAGGTTCCTGGATGGACTCTTGACGCGACAAGTTGCTGATTTGGCACCGGGCCGAATCCGCTATTCGCTCGTCACCCAGGACGACGGCGGGATCCTGGATGACGTTCTGGTATATCACCTTCAGGATCCGGATGGTCAATCGTTCCATTGGATGGTGGTGAACGCCAGCAACCGCGAGAAGATCGTCAAGTGGATTGATGCTCAGATCTCATCTGAACTTGACGTCACCTACACAGACCACACGACACAAACGGCGATGATTGCGGTTCAAGGACCACAGGCAATGAACGTCGCGCAGCAGATCATTAGCGATGTTGACCTTGCTGCCATGCGATATTACCGAGGTCAGATTGTCGGTCGCCCCAATCAGAATCACTGGTTAGTCAGTCGCACCGGGTACACCGGCGAGAACGGTGTCGAATTGGTTGTTCCGGCTGATGAAGCCGTAGACGTGTGGGAACAACTGATGTCGCTGGGCCAAAGCGAATCAATTGCTGCGGCTGGTCTGGGAGCCCGCGACACGTTGCGACTGGAGGCCGCGATGCCGCTGTATGGTCATGAGCTATCAGAAGAAATCAATCCGATTCAAGCTGGGCTCGGATTCGCGGTGGATGTCGAGAATCGCAACTTCCCCGGACGCGACGCCATCCAAAACGCCCTGGTGGATGCAAATCTGCCGCGCCGCGTCGGATTGAAGCTCTCCGGCAAGCGCGTACCGCGTCAACACTACGCAACACTCAACGCTGCAGGAAACACCATCGGCGAGATCACCAGCGGAACGTACTCACCAACGCTCGACTGCCCGATCGCGATGGCTTACGTGGCACCAGCACATTCCCAGCCGGGAGAACACGTGTCGGTCGATATACGGGGACGAACAGAGCCCGCGGCCGTCGTTCCCTTGCCGTTTTATCAACGTAGTTAGCAGAAGGACAAATTCGTGAATCCGCAAGAACTGATGTACAGCAAGACCCATGAGTGGGTTCACCTGTCGTCGGAGGATGGCAACAAAGTCGCAACCGTCGGTATCTCGGCGTTTGCCGTGGAGCAGCTGACCGACTTGGTCTACATCGAGCTTCCGGAGGTCGGTCGCCAAGTCCAAGCCGGTGAACCCTTCGGGGAAATCGAATCAGTCAAGGCTGTGAGCGATCTCTACAGCCCTGTTACCGGCGAGATCGCGGAGGTGAACAGCCAGATCAAAGACAATCTGGAGGCGTTCAGCAACGACCCGTATGGAGCCGGTTGGGTGATTAAGGTCAAACTTGCTGACGATAGCGGACTAGACCAATTGCTTGACCATGCGGCCTATGAGAAGCAATGTGCTGAGGAGGCATAGTCATCGATTATTCGGCTCTCGGGTCGTCCGTCGAGTCGTCCGCCCCTAGAATCACACTAGAAGCAAACCACCATCGTATTTCGCCCCTTCACGCGAGGTCCCATGGCTTACTTTTTCAACACTCCCGAAGACGAACGCGTCATGCTCGAAGCAATCGGGCTTGAGTCGATTGAGCAATTGTTCGAATGCATTCCCGACGAGATTCGATTGAAACGCGGTCTGCAGATCCCGCGTGCCCTGGGTGAACTTGAACTGACACAACACATGTCGTCGCTGGCGTCTAAGAATCGGGATGCCAAACAGATGGCCTGTTTCCTGGGTGGCGGCAGCTACGATCATTTCATTCCAGCGGTTGTCGACGCATTGGCTTCGCGCGGCGAGTTCTACACTTCGTACACGCCCTACCAACCCGAAGTCAGCCAGGGCAACCTGCAGGCAATGTTCGAGTACCAGACATTGATCTGTCAGCTGACGGGGATGGATGTTTCCAACGCCAGCCTCTACGACGGTGGCAGCGCGGTCGCCGAGGCCGCACTCATGAGCATTAGTGTGACGCGGCGAGACAAAAAGATTGTTGTCCCTTCGTCGTTGAATCCCGAGTACCGCCAAATCCTGGCCACCTACCTGGCGAACCTCGGCACAACGATCGAAACCATCGATTGCCCAAACGGAGTTGCCGATGTCGAGGCGGTGGCTAAGGTAGTGGACGAGGAGACAGCCTGCGTCGTCGTTCAACACCCGAACTTCTTCGGAAGCCTGGAAGAAGTCGAGGATTTGGCCCGCGTGGCACACGACAAGAATGCGTTGTTGGTCGTGGCATTCGATCCCGTCAGTCTCGGCATCTTGAAGCGGCCGGGTAATTTGGGTGCGGACATAGCGGTTGCTGAAGGGCATACGCTGGGCAGCCCCATGTCCTATGGCGGACCCTACCTGGGAATCATGGCTTGCCGCGACAAGTTTGTTCGTCGTCTTCCTGGCCGAATTGCCGGGCAGACACAAGACCGACGTGGTCGCCGATGCTGGGTCCTGACTCTGCAGACTCGCGAACAACACATTCGACGCGATAAAGCCACCAGCAATATCTGCACGAACCAAGGTCTGTTCGCTTTACGTGCGAGTATCTATCTGGCCGCAATGGGCCCTACCGGACTGCAGAGCGTGGCAGAGCTGAGTCTAAAGAAGGCTCACTATGCCGCCGACGTGATCTCGGATAGTGATCGATTTGAACTCCGATTTGCCAGCCCCTATCTCAAAGAGTTTGTGGTGCGAGACCGAGAGAGACAGGTTTCGAGTCTGCTGGCGACCGCGAGCAACGCCGGGATCTTGGCTGGCGTTCCACTCGGTCGTTGGTATCCGGAGTTGGACGATTGCTTTCTGGTCGCCGTTACCGAGCGGCGAACACGTCAGGAAATCGACGCTTGGTTCGACTCCCTCACGAATTCAGCTCGACTGGAAACTGCATCCCATGCGTAACCGACAAGCCACGGATTTGATGTTCGAACTCTCACAGCCCGGCCGCGGCGGCGCAAACCTTCCGCAATGCGATGTGCCGACAGGAAGCAAACAAGAGCTGTTGCCGGCTAATGCGTTGGCCGAACAGCCCCCCGCACTGCCCGAGCTGGCTGAACCCGATGTGGTGCGACACTTCACCAATTTGTCGACGCTCAATATGTCGGTCGACACACATTTCTATCCGCTTGGATCGTGCACGATGAAGTACAACCCCAAGCGGAACGAGCGTATCGCTGCACTTCCGGGGTTCGCCGACGTGCATCCTCACCAACCGGACGACACAGTGCAGGGCCTGCTGCAGTTATTTTTTGAATTGCAGCAGGACCTCGGCGAGATCTCAGGACTGCCTGGCATTAGCCTGCAACCTGCCGCTGGTGCGCAAGGTGAGTTAACCGCACTGATGGTTGCTGCCGCTTATTTCCAGGACCGTGGCGAGCAGCGAACGATGGTTCTGTCGCCTGATAGTGCCCACGGGACAAACCCTGCCAGTGCGCGAATGGCCGGGTTCGACACCGTGACGATTCGCAGCACCGACGATGGCTTTGTGGACATGAAGGATCTGGAAGCAAAGTTGGACGATCAGGTCGCGGTCTTCATGATCACCAATCCCAACACGTTGGGTCTGTTCGATCAGCAAGTGCATGAAATCGCCGACAAAGTCCACGCACATGGCGGATTGATCTACCTGGACGGCGCGAACATGAACGCGATTCTCGGCATCGCACGTCCGGGCGACTTTGGTGCCGACATGATGCACTACAATCCCCACAAGACATTTAGCGGTCCACACGGCGGTGGTGGACCGGGCGCTGGTCCGATTTGTGTTACCCAGGCACTGGAACCATTCCTACCGTCCCCAATGGTTGTTCAGACTGACACGGGATATCGACTGGATTACGATCGGCCGCATTCCATCGGGCGAGTACGAAGTTTCTTTGGCAACGTCGGTGTGCTGGTACGCGCTTACGCCTACATCCGCACGCATGGGCCGGATGGATTGCGGCAGATCTCCGAAAACGCCGTGCTCAACGCGAACTACCTGCTCAGCCGCGTCAAGCACATCCTGCCAGTGCCCAATGGTAATCGTTGTATGCACGAGTTCGTCGCGACGGTCAACGAGCTCAAAAAGGATCGGCACATCAGCGCCATGGACATTGCCAAGCGACTGCTCGACCATGGATTTCACGCACCAACCGTCTACTTTCCTCTGACCGTTCCCGAATGCTTGATGATTGAGCCAACCGAAACGGAAAGTAAGGAAACACTCGACGCCTTCGCCGAAACTCTTTTCCGCATCACCGAAGAATCGGCTGAACTGCTGCACGAAGCGCCGCACACAACCGTTGTCAGTCGGCCGGATGAAGTCCGGGCCGCACGACACCCGATCATGAAGTGGACCCCGGAAGCGACCGACGCCTGACGGTGGAAAACTCAAATCGACACTGCCGACTCATCCGCGATGTTCCTCGCGCCGGCTCTGTCAACATGGCGATCGACCAACTACTGCTTCAGCGCGCCGCCAGTGAAGGGCAAACCGCGTTGCGATTCTACCAATGGGCCGAGCCAACCTTGTCGCTCGGCTACTTCCAATCTGCCACCGCTAGATCTCGACACCGCGAGAGTCTTAACTGTCCCGTAATACGGCGGTCATCCGGGGGAGGTGCCATCGTCCATGACCTGGAACTGACGTATTGCTACACCACGCCGAGCACGATCCGATCGACGCACGCGTCACGGCAACTGTATGACGCATTCCACGAGACCCTAATTCTGTGCTTAGCAGAATTAGGGATCGAAGCCGTCCTTTGTGAACCGTCGAGCAAAGCCGTTCATGAAGAGCCCTTTCTCTGTTTTCAGCGTCGAGCCGCTGGAGATGTCCTATGCGGTGATCACAAGGTAACCGGCAGCGCGCAGCGGCGTTTTCGGTCCGCTATCATGCAGCACGGCAGCATTCTCCTTGATCAATCAACGTCGGCGCCGCAATTGCCAGGTCTTCGACAAATGGGTGGCCAGCCTATTTCCGCCGCCGAACTGATCGACCGCTGGGTGCCACGAATTGGCGAGCGTTTGAGGTTCGAAACGAGAGATTCAGAACTAGCAAAAGAAGAAATCAACCAGGCCGGACACTGGGTCCATCGACAGTTCGGCAACCCTCATTGGACCCACCGGCGTTGAGCGTTTGATGCCACGTGTTACACATCTTCAGATTTTTGACCACTCATGGCAATTCTGCTATTCTCAACACTGATTCGACAGACTCCTGAATCTAGGCAAGGAGGTTAATCAACTCGAATGTCGGCGGGCTAGAGAACTTGATTTCGTTTCGATGGATTAATATACAAATCCCATCCCATCTCTCATTTTCCGTTTTTTTCTAGCGATCGTCTCATTCGCCATCTAAGCTAAAATTTCGGTGGTATCCGTCGACGCACGTTGCTAAGATCCGCGACCGCGGCGTCGCTTTGGAGTGGCTTTCCGCTGAAGGTCTACTCTGGGCGCTCAAGGTCGATAACGTCGGCGCGGAACCTCGAGGGGAAAATCGAATTATGCACGTCAAGTTGAAGGTACTGCGGGGTGCGAGTACCGGCAAGGAAGTCGAGATTCGCGGTCCACGTTTCTTCATTGGACGATCTCCCGAATGCAATCTGCGCGCTAATAGCGATGCTATTAGTCGCCGTCACTGCGCGATCACCGTCGGTGACAGTGATGTGACGATCAAAGATCTTGGCAGTCGAAACGGTACTTACGTCAACGGAACTCGAATTGACGGCGAGCACCGCATCAAAATGGGTGATCAGCTGCGTGTTGGTCCTCTTGAGTTCCTTGTCACTCATGCGGCAGCCGTGCAGAAGACGCAGAAGACGCAGAAGACACCTTCGGCCCCCGATGCCGAAGCTGCGGCTTCCAACGATGACGAGATGGCTGGCCTGGTAAGCGACTGGCTGGAAGAGGCGGACGAGGTCGACCGGCAGACACGCTCCATCGATCCCGAAACGCGCGAATACAAGATGGGCAGCGGAGATACCGACCAGATGAAGGTTGACGTTGCCAAAGACAACGGCGCGACTGAGGAAACGAAAGCCAAGGAGAAGTCGAGCAAGGAGAAGTCGAGCAACGAGAAGTCGAGCAACGAGAAGTCGAGCAACGAGAAATCGAGCAAGGAGAAGTCGAGCAAAGAAAAGTCCAACAAGGAAAAGTCGGGCGATACCGGTAAGATTCCGCGGAAAGCGTCCCGAAAGGATGCCCCGAAGGACACTCAAGAAGCTGCCGCCCAGATGCTCCGCAAATTCTTTAATCGCGGATAAACAACACCAGCCGGGGCCGTCAAATCTTGCAGCGCTACACCATCTGAACGGGTGCATCGCAACCTCAAGCAATTCTCGACTATTTTTCGAAGCTCAAGATGTGCGCACTGCCGGCTGCGGGCAAATTCGCACCGGCCTCACGTCCACTCTCCAAAATGCGCTACAATATGTAGCTGCGGCTAACGAAGGGCAGCATTGACGTAAGACTCTCGCCGCCGTTGGACAGGATCGTGAATTGAAGGAGAAGCAATTGTCCACTGAAATCCAACAACTGGTTCACGATTGCTTGGCCGATGACCCTTCAGCCATGATGCGACTGATCGGACGATTTCGTGGCCAGGTCTTTTCATTGTGCTACCGCATGCTTGGACAATGGCAAGACGCGGAAGATGCAGCACAAGAAACATTTGTGCGCGTCGTGCGAAACTTAGCGCGATGGGATTCAACTCGAGAATTCGAACCTTGGCTGTTAGCTATCGCCGCGAATCGCTGCCGCAGCCAACTTGCACGACGCATGAAGCGACCGGCGACCGAGCCGATCTACGATGGTTGGGCTACCGACCACCGCGACGACGAGCAACGCAAAGCACGACTACTGGCTGAAGAGCTCGACCGCGTCCTGGCAACCGTAAGACCCGAATGGAGGACGGCATTCGAGTTGTTTCACCAGAAGCAGCTCAGTTACGACGAGATCGCAACTCAGATGAATCGACCGGTCGGCACGATCAAGACATGGGTTCATCGTGGTCGCCAGGAGATCATTCGACAGCTTCAGCAGCGAGAAGTCTTGCGAGGATAGTTTCGTGCACTGCCACCAATTTCATAAGCGAATGAACGAACTGTTGGATGCACGGCGGTTGCCGGAGCAGGATCGTTCGCTGATTGAGCACGCTCGAGTCTGTGAAGACTGTGCCTGCACGCTTGAAACTCAACGCCAAGTCTTTCAATGTATGCATGTCCGTCCGACACGCAGCTGGCGAGCGAGGCCGAATCACCTGCCGCTGGGAATCGCGGCTGTCAGTGCAGCTCTGGTCCTATTGGTCGTGTCGCTCGATGCACCGCCCGAGGAAGAATCGTCGTCGTTCACGATGGATTTAGCAACTGAAGCTACCGATTTGATCTCAACGCCTCAGGTTGTTCCGCATTCGCCGAATCTACTGGCAGGTTTGATGCATGGCGACTTCTCCAATCTTCTTCCGGAAGAAACGCATTTGACGGACACGGCATGGCTGGACCAAGTCAGTGGTGGTGTGAGGCCGCTGACGGATTCGATGACGAGTACGCTCAAAGTACTTCGACGGACTTGGCCCTCGACGGGTCCCCGAAGCCAAGCTCTCGAGACTGCCCCGGTCACAGGTGCCGGTACCAGCTAGGCCACTCGCCCGCGGCCGAATAATCTCGGTTTTGACGCGACGGACCAAATCTAGACGGCTTGCCACCCTGAATATCCGTCAATTCCGTCATCTTTCAACGAGCCGCAAAAGCTGCTGGATCATTCAGCTTTGTCACATCACGACAGTCTTCGTAAATGGTGTATTTTTCCAATAGGCTCTGCCGATCCACTTACACAACGTTTCTGAACCTCGAACTTTGAATCAGGGGGTTACATTGGTGGCAAAAGCGAAGACCACAAAACGACGCACTCAGACAAAGCGAGACAAAGCGGCTGAAGAAGAAGTCACCGTGTGCAGACGCCGCGGCGAACGCCGCGACCGTGGCGAAGAAGAAGAAGAAGTCGCGACCGAAGAAGCACCGGCGAAGAAGGAACGACGCAAGGTCCAGCGACGACGACAGATCGATCCGACGACCTGCGAGCGAGACTACACCACGGACGAGATCGAGTTCATGCACGCATTGGATGACTACAAGCGAGCCAGCGGGCGGATGTTCCCCACCTGTAGCGAGATTCTCGAGGTTGTACGCAAGCTTGGGTACGCGAAACCTGGTGAGAGCAACGAATCGACCGATCCGGACCCAGTCGTCGCAGAAGCAGATTCGGACGAATCGTTCGAGTCAATCCCCGAGATCGCCGACGTCTAAGGATCATACTGGGCTAAGTTTGTAATTTGTAATTGGGCTGGGCGCGAGGGAACGCGCCAATCGGCCATTCTCTCGTCGACGCTCGACACCCCAAGCTGTACTGACTCTGAAGGCAGCAACCAACCTGACGGCACTGACAGCGACGCCTTCAGCTCTCCGAGATTTCTCTTGTGTCCTGAGAAGATACTCAGTACTCTCCCGCGACGGTTCTTGCCCCAGGGCGATCATGAGTGCTGGGCACCCGTTGGGTCACGTCAGCACGCGGGGTGTCGAACACACCCAACTGTAAGGAATGAAACCCGTGGACGATCTAGCTTGCCGCAACTCGTCGTTGGTCTTCGAGCGTTTGATCCAACTGACAATCGTCTCAGGTGTTCTCTTCGCCGCGGGATGTAATTCAGCCGGAACGGGGCAGAATGTCGAGGGCGTCCAGTTTTTCCAACAAGGGCAGCCGCAAGCAGCCATCCAGAGCTTTGAACAGGCGATGGTTGAAAACCCGACGAATCCCGACGCGTTCTACAATCTGGCCGCCACGTACCACTACATGGGCAAGCAGAGCAAAGATCAGCGACTGCTGCAGGATGCCGAAGGGCTGTACAACCGCTGTCTCGACGTGAGCCCCGATCATGTCGCATGCCACCGCGCGTTAGCGGTGCTGTTGGTTGATACAGAGCGATCGCAGAGTGCATTTACACTCTTGGAACGATGGTCGACGCGCAGCCCCCATATTGCCGACGCGCGGATTGAGTTGGCAAGGCTTCATGAGGAGTTTGGCGAAAACAACAAAGCCAAGCAGTACCTTGGCGAAGCCATTGATGTCGATCCGACCAATCCGCGTGCTTGGACTGCCATGGCGCGACTACGCGAAGAGGACGGGCAGCTGGCACAGGCTCTAAGCAATTATCAGCAAGCCTATAATTTGAACAATCAGCCCCAAATCGCTCAACGCATCGCGTCGTTGAATCAGCGAATTCGCACTGACGCACCGACGGCCAACGGCACACGCACCGTCGAGGCCCCTCGCGGCTGGACAAAGCGATAACGTGAATCGTTTGGCCCAACTTCGGACGCTGCCGACAATTGCTCCGCAGGTCCTTCTATTCCCACGGGTCAACGAATAGAATCAGCAGTTTTCACTGGCGGTAGTTCGCGCCGGTGGAGGCCTATTATCCAGGTGAAGCGGGCGACGGTCTAAGAAAAATGTCAAATTCTCGTGTCTATAACTTCTCCGCAGGTCCCGCGGTTCTTCCTGTGCCTGTGCTTCAACGGGCTCAAGAGCACTTGCTTTGCCTGCCCAAGGCGGGCGCGTCGATACTTGAAATCAGCCACCGCAGCGCTGAGTTTGCAGAGATACTCGAATCAGCCACCCGCAATCTGACCCAGTTGCTGGCCTTGCCCGAGGACTACACGATTCTTTACCTCCAAGGCGGATCGCGGCTGCAGTTCTCGATGGTGCCGATGAACTTATTGCGAGGTCAGTCGGGACCGGCGGACTACGTGATCACTGGTTCGTGGGGCAAGAAAGCGATTGCCGAAGCCAAAAAGGAAGGTGAAGTGCATGTCGCCTGGGATGGTAAGGAGGGCCAATACAGCGGACTCCCGAGTCAGAATGAGTTGAAGCTGACGGCGGGATCCGCCTTCACCCACTTCACGTCGAATGAAACGATCGAAGGCGTCCAATTTGCAGCCGAACCAGAGTGTGGTCAGAGCCCTCTTGTATGTGACGCCTCGTCAGACTTCCTGCATCGTCCAATCGACGTTTCAAAGTATGGACTGATCTATGCATGTGCTCAGAAGAATGCTGGGCCGGCGGGGATCACAATCACGATCATTCGCAACGACCTGTTAGAGCGTAGCAGCGACGCGCTCCCTGGATATCTTAATTACCGGCTGCACGCCGAAAACAACTCGCTCTACAACACGCCAACTACTTTTGGCGTGTACTTGGTCGACCTCGTTGCACAGTGGCTGCTCCATGACATCGGCGGTCTGGACGCAATGTACAAACTAAACCAGCAGAAGGCCCAAATGTTGTACAAGGTCATTGACGAGAGTGATGGATTCTATCGAGGTCACGCTCAGCCCGGCGACCGATCTGTTATGAATGTGACCTTTCGTTTGCCGTCAGACGAGATGCAGACGCGTTTTCTTCAAGAAGCGGCGGCGAACAACCTGTGCAGTCTCAAGGGCCACCGAAGTGTCGGCGGAATCCGTGCGTCGATCTATAACGCAATGCCGATCGAAGGAGTGATCGCCCTACGCGACTTCATGAGCGCGTTCAAGGATCAAAACCAACTGTAGACGACGGAACGAACCATGCCCAGCATCATCGTTTTAGACAACCTGGCTCAAGAGGGACTCGATCTGCTCGAACAGGCAGAGGGGATCGACTACGTCGTCCAAACGGGCCTCAAAGGAGATGCACTCAAACAGGCTCTGACCGAGCACGACGGGGCCATTTGTCGTAGCGGAGTCAAGCTCACGGACGAAGCTCTGGATGGCAACACTCGCCTCAAGGCGATCGTGCGTGCAGGCGTCGGGACGGACAACATCGACAAGACGGCGGCCACACGGCAGGGCATCGTGGTGATGAACACGCCGACGGGCAACACCGTGAGTACTGCCGAACACGCCTTCGCGCTGATGTTAGGGATGTCCCGGAATCTCGCGCCCGCCAATCAGAGCCTGGTCGACGGACGCTGGGATCGAAAATCGTACATGGGCAATCAACTGGCCGATAAGACCTTGGGCATTGTCGGCTTGGGACGAATCGGCCAGGAGGTCGCTGCACGTGCCATTTCGTTCGAGATGCGCGTCATTGGCTACGACCCCTTCCTGTCTAGCGATCGTGCCGTTGAGCTGGGTATTGAGCCGGTCGCCAACGTTGAAGAGATGCTACCGCGGTTAGATTACCTAACGGTGCATACTCCCTTAACCGCTGAGACAGAGAACCTCATCGGAGCAGCACAAATCGAAATGATGAAGCCCACGGCGCGCCTGGTCAACTGTGCTCGCGGCGGAATCTACAACGAAAAAGCTCTCGCCGACGCCATCAACTCGGGTCGCATCGCGGGGGTCGCGTTGGACGTCTATACCGAGGAGCCCTGCACCGACCACCCGCTTTTCGGACTGCCGGGCGTGCTTTGCACACCGCATCTGGGAGCCAGCACGGAAGAAGCCCAAACGCAGGTCGCCATCGAAGCCGTTCATTTGCTAGTCAACTTTTTGACTCGCGGAGAGATCCGTCACGCGGTGAATATGGCCGCCGTAGATCCGAAGACGCTTGACTCGTTGCGAGGCTTTCTGGATGTAAGTTATCGGCTCGGTCGCTTCTTGGCCCAATGGCATGACGGCAATATCACCTCCGGGCGAATCATCTGTCGCGGGGAGGTTGCGAGTAAGGATATGAACCTTCTGGCCGCGTCGTTCTGTGCCGGCTTGGTGGAAAGCTCAATGGATGAGCCGGCGAACATCGTCAACGCAAAGATGCTGCTGCAAGACCGCGGCATCGAGGTTGTGGCTGAGAGCCGTCCCGATCGTGGAGCGTTCAGTGCCTCGATTACCACGATCGTAGAAACGAATCAGGGTTCGTTTAAGGCCGCAGGGACCCTGTTCGGTCATGACATGCCACGACTCATCCTGTTGGACAGTTATCGTCTGGAAGCCTATCTGGATGGTGTTTTGTTCATCTTCACGCATCAGGACGTTCCGGGCATCATCGGTAAGGTCGGCACCGTCTTTGGCGAACACGACGTGAACATCGCCCAGATGGCGGTCGGCCGAGCGGGCCCCGGTGAGCACGCGGTGGGCATCCTCAATCTCGATGGACCGCCACCCCAAACCGCCGTCGACGCCGTGCTTGGCCACGATCATATCCACCGAGCAGTCGTTGTTGAACTGCCAGCCGCAGGCGTCTTGCCTTCGTGGCTTTAGTTCTTGAACACGCCGGCAGTACCACTGTTCTAATCGGCTCATTTGTCCGCGAACAGTTCACCAACATCGGTGCGACGGCGGACGCGTGTTGAAGGGACGATTCGTCGCGATTACCGTGAATCTCACGCGGCATATTCCGACTACAGCGAGCTTCCTCGTCGATCGCCTTGTGCGGGCATCGCTACAAGAAGGCTTGTCTTTCGCTGCGCGCAGTAACCCTCGGCAACGTTTCAAGCCCATGCAGCTGGCCATTGTACTCGCCATCGTCTTTGCCTTTGTCGTCTCGCACAACACGCCCGAGACGACGGTAGAGCACGCAACGATGAAGCTGGCGATCTCGATGTTCACCGGTGTCGCTCTAGTTCTGCTGCTCGAGGTAATTACGCGCCGTCAAAGTGCTCAGTTCCGAGATCGTGTACACGCCTCGTCACTGATCGGATTTTGCATTGTGGTTTACGGTTTTTCGGACTTTGCGCGAATCGCCCGCTTCAACTGGCAATTGGATGACCTGATCCTGATTGATCAGTTCGTCCTGCTGCTTCCGATTATCGCCTTCGTCATGGCATCGTGGGCCGTACTGGTACGTAGTTGGTCGCCAGACGCAAGACTCGGTGCACGCATCCGCCACAAGTTTGTGACTGTCTTTAGCCTCGCGCGCCACCAACTTCTCCTGCCCGTGCTGCCTGTGCTTACTGTACTAGCGGTTGCGGAAACAACTCAGCTGTTCAAGTCAAGCATTCCGAATCTGGATGGATTTCTTGCAGGCCTGGCACTTCTTGTCCTGATCGTCATGACGCCTTGGGTCTTGAGATTGATTTGGTGCACCGAGCCGCTGCCTCCGGGCAACGAGCGGCGGCACATCGAGCAGATCTTCCGGCAACAGAACCTTCGAATCAGCGACATTCTTATCTGGCGTACCGATCTAAGAATCGTGAACGCCCTGCTTGCCGGCCTTACACCGATCTGTCGCTACTTGTTTCTGTCTGATGGACTCATGGATCGAGTCCCGGGAGAGAAGCTGACCGCGATTGTGGCCCACGAGGCGGGTCATCTGAAGTACCGTCATCTGGTACGTCTATTTCTTTCTCTACAAATCCCCTTCTCGTTGCTAATGGTCACGCAGCTGATCCTCAATCGGGCCGAAATCTCGACCGAGTTTGTGGGAATCTGCAGTACATTCGGAATTCTGCTTGGGTGGCTCACAATCCACACCTTGATTTCTCGGCTGCTCGAGCATCAGGCCGATGTCGCTGCATGCTACACATTGGCTGGAAAGCAGCGATTGGACGAGAGTGCTGTCGACGCATTCAGCGAGGCGCTGACGTGTGCCACTCGTGATTGCTCCGGCTCTGACTGGCTCCATCCGTCGCCCGTCAATCGAATTGCGATGCTGCGGTATCTAGCGCGGGACGCAAGGCGCGAGACCCATTTTCACGGCCAAATCCAGCGAGTCACCCGCTTGCTGCTAGTAGCCACAATCGCCATTGCCACCTGCTGGATAGCTCTGCTATTCTTCTCGGCCACCTGACGCGTCGACAAGACCGTTACGATCCTAAGGCCAATCTGCCACAAGACATACATCGCATGAATTGTCGCTTGTGGATCCCCAAATCGTGACGAAGAATCCATACGACCGCGTCTTGCCACCCGTCTTCTCAAGTTTTACACGCTGTGTGGGAGTTCGAGTTGACCGGTGACGGGTGAAAAGCCGATGAACGACAGCAAACCGACCGGTGTTGCTAGTGGCCCGCGACCGAGTTCCGGCCGTTCCTGCTGAGAAGACACCCACGAGGACTTCTGCTCATCATCTTGACCGAACGCTAGATCAAAAAGAAAAGAAAGTATTAGCGAGTCAATGGCCAATCGAGAACAAGAAATGCTAGAGAACGAAGTCAACCAAGCAATCGAACTCAGCCCCTACCTAGGCCGCAACAGCCTGCGATGTGAAACAGCTCATGGACGCGTCACAATTCGGGGAGAGGTCAACTCGTTCTTTCAAAAGCAAATGGCCACTGAGGCACTTCGAAAGCTTCGCGGTATTGAACAGATCGACAATCAACTGACGGTCAAGGACCTGGAAGTGGATCTCGAAGCCGTCTGAACGAGACCTCCGAGCTGGACTAGACTTCGATCGCTCTTGCGCTTTGCGTAGCGAACACTACTCTTCAAGCGGTACCGGCATTTCGGCACCGCTTTCTTCACGCCATTTCGCCAGCTCCGTTTTCAGTCGTCTGGCGAGTTCGGGCTTCACTTGCGAGAGGTCTGTCTGCTCACTCAAGTCCGTGCTTAAGTCGAACAGTTCAACCGATCCGTCGTCGAATCTCTCAATCAGTTTGTAACGACCTCTGCGAATGGCACCACCGAGTCGATTCGACCGATGCCAGGCGTAGTTGGGATAATGGAAGTAGATCGCGTCGCGTTTCAGTCGTCCGTCTTGACGCAGCAACGGCAGCAAACTTTCGCCATCGTTTGGCTGATCGACGGGTTGCTCATGACCGCCAAGCTCAAGGAACGTGGAGAAGAAATCCATGCTGATGACTGGCGTGTCGCATCTCGAATTGGGTTCAATCGAGCCGGGCCACCTGGCAATCAACGGAACTCGAATTCCCCCTTCGTAGAGATGGCCTTTGGCGGCCCGGAGTGGACGATTGTCTGCGACCCCATCAAAGCCGCCATTGTCTGACGTAAATATCACGATTGTCCGCTCTCGCGCGCCGCTATCGTCGATCGCTTTGATGAGCCGCCCTAGGGCCATGTCTAGCGCTTCAATCATCGCGCCATAGCGAGTATCGTTCAGCCCCGGCCCTTTCCGATCGGCATATTTGGCAAGTAGTGCGTCGGGGGCCTCCATCGGCCAATGCACAGAGTAGTTCCAAAGGCACAACAGATACGGACGATCGTCCTTCTTCGAAACGAATCGGATGGCCTCGTCGGCCAGTCGATCAGGAAGGTACTCACCTTGCCGACGATTCTCAATGGTTGGAATCCTGTAGGGGTCAAAAAAAGTTGGCGGGCCCCCGAAACCGCAACCGCCAATGTTGAGGTCGAACCCCTGTTGTTGAGGTTCGTATTTGACCTCGCCCCGTCCGGGACCCGATAGATGCCACTTGCCAATGAATGCCGTCCGATATCCTTCGGCCTTGAGCACTTCAGCGAAGGTTACATGATGCAGCGGCAAGTGATTCAACATCGCGGCGGGCATCAACGTTGCATCGTCTGGAATAAACCGTTTCTGATCTGGAGCATGATTGGTAATTCTTAGCCGAGCCGGCGACTGCCCCGTCAATGCGGCCGCGCGGGTTGGCGAGCATACCGGTGCGGCCGCGTAGGCATTCGTAAACCGCATGCCTTGGCTGGCCAACCGGTCGATGTGGGGCGTTTCGACAAGCCGATTGCCCTGGCAGGCCAGATCCATCCAACCAAGATCATCAGCCATCACAAAGACAATGTTGGGGCTCTGCTGGTCAGCCGACCCGGCTGCCACAAAGAAGCTGGTCAGGACGACTGTCAGTGCAGCAAGTTTCATCGGTTAGTCCATCTGGGAAAACAGAAATTCTACACGGAGCGAGTCGACCTTGCGCGAACTTTGGTCCGCCCGACCGCGCAGATTTGTTCTGCCCTCGTGCGGTTGCAAGGGCCCTCGACTGCCCCCTTGCAACACCGGGCGCAGCCCAAGATACTACGAGGCTGGCTTAGTTTGACAATGTCCACCGAATCGGAGAGAACCACATGTCACGGTCAGGTGCAGTTACGTTCAAGGGCAATCCATTGACTCTGGCGGGAGAGGCTCTACAAGTCGGACAGCCAGCCCCGGAATTTACTTTGCATGCGTTTGAAGATGGCCAGATGAATACGGTCACAAAGGCCGATCTCGTCGGGAAGCCGGCGTTCATCAGCGTCGTCCCGTCTCTGGATACACCAATCTGTGCAACTCAAACGAAGAACTTCAATCAACAATTGGCGAGTCTTGGCGATTCAATCAGCGCTCTTACAGTGAGCCTCGATTTGCCGTTTGCACAGCTGCGTTTCTGCGGCGCCGAGGGTATTTCGAATCTGCGTTCAGCGAGTGACTACCAGGACCGCAACTTCGGACAGAACTGGGGAATGTTGATCGAGGAACACAAGATCCTCGCACGTGGCGTTTTTGTGCTGGATGCCAATGGTGTGATCACCTATGCCGAACTGGTGCCAGAAGTCGCTCAAGAACCAAACTACGACGCAGCGTTGGCGGCCATCAGGGCGTTGCTCTAGAAGAGACGTCAAGTCGAGATGACCATCGAAGCATGACTTGATATGCTTCGATGGAGCTGGTGTTCTATCCGAGCCTGACGGCTCACCTCGCAAGCTTGTCCCTAAGGTGCAGACGAGCCTTTTCGAGAGCCTCATCTAATCGTGCCGGGTCCTTCCCACCAGCTTGAGCCATATCAGGCTTGCCGCCTCCGCCGCCTCCGATGATCGGTGCAATCTCTTTGACAAGATTGCCGGCATGAACGCGATCGACGATATCCCGGCTGACACCGGCCACCAACGTCACCTTGGACGATTTGTCCGCGGTTGCCAACAGGACTGCACAGGGCGCGGCCGCCTTGCGGATCTGATCGATCAATCGACGGAGGAGGTTGGAGTTGGCATTCGGCACGTCGGCGACAACGATCTTGACGCCGTCGCACTCGTCCGCCGAGTCGACTAGGTCACTAGCGGAAACCGAGTCTTGGCCCCGGGCGTCCGATGCTTGTGCCTGCAACGACTCGTATTCTGCCTTCAGCCCCTTCACTCGATCGGGAACGTCGAACAACGAAACATTGAGTGCCCTGGCAGATTCGCGTAGGACTTGGCGTACTTCGGATTGCGAAGGAGGTGAGGTCTCGGTCGACTCCTTCAGGGCTAACGGATCCGACGCTTTGCCCGAACCATCAAGCTCTTTTTTCAGCTCTCGCACATGCTGAAGTAAAGCCAACACAGAGCCGTGCAAATCGGAAATCGAAACACCCAACGCGTCAGCAGCCAGCTTGACTGCCTCTAGGGAGCGCTGGCCGTATCGCTTCGCCTTGTCGCCCGTTAAGGCAACAATGCGTCGAATGCCCGCCGAGACACCTTCCTCAGTGACAATTTCGAATGCGTCAACGTCCGACGTATTATCCAGGTGAGTGCCTCCGCAGAGTTCACGACTGAAGTCACCCATGGTTACCATGCGAACGGGATCGGGATACTTTTCGCCAAACAACATCATCGCGCCTGCAGCACGGGCATCCGCCAAGGGGACAATTTCCCAACGGATCTCATCCTTGGCGTCGATCTTTTCTTGCACGTCTTTCGTCACCTGATCGAGCTGAACGGTCGCGACGGGTGACATATTCGTGAAGTCAAATCGCAGCCAGTCGTCGGTCACCTTTGAGCCTTGTTGTTGTGCATGCGTACCCAACTCACGTTGCAGTGCATAATGCAGGATGTGTGTCGCAGAATGAGCGCGACGAACGGCATTGCGACGTTCGACATCCACCTTGGCGGTGACCGATGTACCGCTTTTGAGTGTCCCTTCGACGAGCTGGCAGTGGTGAATCAACACCTCACCATCTTTTTGAGTATCGGTGACGCTCAAGCGGCCCGTCTTCGACTCGATCGTCCCCGTATCCCCAACCTGCCCGCCTGACTCGCCGTAGAACGGTGACTCGTCCAGGACGACCAGCAACTGCTGCCCCGCTTGAAAGCCGACCAACTCGTCAACAACCTTGTCGCCAACGATCATCGCCTTGAGTTCCGAGGTCGCTTTGACCTGCTCGTATCCGAGAAAACGAGTTTCCTTGACGGCCTTTTTGACGGCATCGATCGGACCGGTGGCCGCCATCACCGCGTGTTCCATCTTTCCAGATGCCTCACCATGAGCCTCCATCGCATTCTGAAAGCCTTTCCAGTCAAAAGTGAAGCCACGTTCGGCTGCCAACGATTCGAACAACTCGGCCGGAACACCGAACGTTTGATAAAGCTCGGCCACCTCTGATCCATCGACGATCGTTCGGTCCTGGCTGGCCATCGACTCAAAGATTCGCTCAATGCGTTGGAGCCCATCATCAATCGTCGTGAAAAACGCCTTCTCTTCTTGCTGAACCACACTCGCAACGCGATCACTTGTATCTACTAATTCAGGGTAGGCCGACTTCATTGCCTGCGCAACGACGGGAACCAGGTCATAAAGAAATGGTTCGTGCTGGCCAACCTGATGACCATCTAAAACGGCTCGACGCAGCAAGCGACGGATGACATATTTCTCCTTGTTCGGCCCCGGGTAAACGTTTTCATGGATCGCAAACGTGCAGGCTCGAATATGATCGGCTATTCGCCGTAGTCTTCGTCCGTTATCGCTTTCCGGATCATACGTGACCGCACAGACCTCAGCCGCCCCATCAACAATCGGCCTCAAGATATCGATGTGGAAATTGGTTTCGACACCCTGCAAAACCGACGCCGTACGTTCCAGCCCCATGCCCGTATCGATGTTCTTACTCGGCAAGGGTCGCAGATTATCCGGCGGATTCCCTACTCGATTGAACTGCGTAAACACCAGGTTCCAGATTTCGACCGACGACCCCGAGTCAGTGGTGTAGAAAATCTCACTGCATGGACCGCACACACCGTCAGGTCCCTGACTTGGAGCACTGGCAGGCCAGAAATTATCCTTCTCGCCCATGCGTTCGATCTTGCTTGAGGGCAGACCAACTTCATCGGCCCAGATGCCGGCCGCCTCGTCATCGTCCATGTATACCGAAACGGTCAAACGCTCAGAATCAATCCCCAGCCACGGGTCGCCGGTCAAGAACTCCCATGCCCACGAGATCGCGTCTCGTTTGAAGTAATCACCAAAACTGAAATTACCCAGCATCTCGAAAAAGGTATGGTGATAGGCCGTTCGACCAACGTTCTCGATATCTCCCGTGCGCAGACATTTCTGACAGGTCGTGGCCCGGGTGAAGTCGAGTTTGACCTTTCCCAGAAAATGCGGCTTGAACTGATTCATTCCCGCGGGCGTGAACAAAACAGAGGGATCCCACGTCGGAACAAGCACGTCACTTTCTCGGCGCGTATGCCCTTTGGTCTCGAAAAAAGCCAGGTACTTTTCCCGCAGTTCATCTGTTTTCATAGCAACAACCACTGAGAGTTAGGTGCGTGCGACATCTGGCCTGCCACGGCAGAATCGACGCCTCGGGAGCTTCGGCGTGACGACGACGTCCATCAGGTCCGGACGTCAGATTGGACGTTGGCCGTTGAGCGTTCGCGGCTCATCCAAGTTCCACATCATAGCCATTTGCGAAACGGCGTACTAGGCGAACGTTGGGCCAGCGACAGGCGGGCTGAGCGATGGGACCGTCCGCGGTCTCCAAGCGATGAACGCACGGGCGTTAAGAAGTGGCAGCGTAGCGAGAGTGTCGAGACCGCGGAGCAATTGCAGCAGGACGGACCATCTAGTCCTCGACATCGGCGGGCGACGGTTGTTCAGCGACACCACACGCGACCAATACCTTCTGCTTGATTTCTTCGGTAACCCGTTTGTCCTCCAGCAAGAACTGGCGAGTCTTTTCCTTGCCCTGACCTAGTTGCACGTCACCATAGCGGAACCACGAACCGCTTCGTGTGACAATCTTCTTGTCGACCGCCAAGTCCAGTACATCACCTTCATAGCTGATGCCATTGGTATGCATCATGTCGAACTCAGCCACACGAAATGGAGGCGCTACCTTGTTCTTGACGACCTTTGTGCGGACCCGCTGACCGACAACATCTTCGCCGTCCTTGATCATACCGATCTTGCGAACGTCCAAGCGGCAGGAACTGTAGAACTTCAGAGCACGCCCGCCCGGTGTCGTTTCGGGACTGCCAAACATCACCCCGATCTTTTCACGAATCTGGTTGATAAAGATCACGGCCGTCTTGGCTTTGGCGATCGCTCCGGTCAACTTACGCATCGATTGGCTCATCAGGCGAGCCTGCAGCCCAACATGCGTGTCGCCAATATCGCCTTCCAGTTCTTGCTTCGGAATCAAAGCGGCCACCGAATCCACCACAATGATGTCCACGGCATTGGATTTAATCAGCATTTCAGTGATGTGCATCGCCTCCTCACCGCTCGTCGGCTGACTCACCAGCAAGGTATCCAACTGCACGCCAAGCTTCTTGGCCCAACTGGGATCCAACGCGTGCTCGGCATCGATAAATGCGGCGATCCCACCTTGTTTCTGAGCCTCCGCCACCACATGCAGTGCCAACGTCGTCTTGCCACTAGATTCCGGTCCGAAGATCTCAACGATGCGTCCTCGAGGTATTCCGTTACCGCCTAAAGCCAGGTCCAGAGAAAGACTCCCCGTTGGAATGCCTTCCACCTTACCTTGCTTGTCCTTGCCCAACGGCATAATGGCCCCTTCGCCAAACTGCCGCTCGATCTGCTGGAGTGTGGTCTTCAGAACCGAATTCTGCTCAAGCAGTCCATCCGCTTTTTTGGCCGCCGCCTTGCCGTTTCCCGAGGCCGAGGCTTTCTTGGAGCGTTTCGACGATTCCGTCGTCGTAGAGGTGTTTTTCTTTGCCATCCGATTGTTCACCTTTTCAGCGGTTACCATCTTTAACTCCTTTATCATCATCCAGATAGCTCGTGAGGTTGCAAGCGGACCCTCGGCACCGCGGTGACGCGTATACTGAACATTTGAACATCTTAGTTCAGGCCGTCGATCCCTGCAACCCTGGAATGTTTTGAACCACACCCCTATTCTTCGCCAGACTCCTGACACCTCCGGTCAGGCCCTCGAAAAAAAAATCGCAAAAGCGTCGGTGGCAGCATGAGAGCCTGAACCGCGGTCATCATCAAAGCCGGCGCCTAGGCAGGCGATGACGACGATCCCGTCAACGGCGCTCGGCCAAGCACTGTATAGACGGGCCCATCACTGGTGAGTTCACTGCTGAAGATCACCAGCTCGTTGACGTCGATCGGGCCACCTTCTAAATCCGCGTGCTGATGCAAATAGGCGACCAGCCCCTCAGCATCGCGTCGGCCATAGCGAGACCGACCGAGAGTAATGTGCGGATGAAACCGGCGTTGTTCTTTGGGGAAGCGGAGCTGATAAAGCGCGCGCTGAACCGACTTCTGTAGCCGCTCTAACTGTCCCTCCGGGTCGTCCACGCCAAGCCAAATCGTCCTCGGCCGCTCCAGGCCGGGAAATGCTCCAAGGCCGCGACAATAAACCTGAAATGGAGCGGCCTCCTCGACGGCTTGAGCCGTTGCCCGACAAACCTGATAGATCTCCGTTTCTTCGACATCGCCGAGAAACTTGATGGTGACGTGAGTCTTGTGAGGCTGAACCCAACGCACGGCAGTGGTCGTTTCCGCCAGCGACGCAATCGTACACTCGGCTAGCCGACGCAGCACATCCGGCAATTCCAAGGCAATAAATGTCCGAATACGTCCCACCTAGCGACTCCGCTTAACTCCCTTTGAGAACTTCGTGAACTCGGCTCGTGTACGATTCGGGCGACCGTGCCCCATGAATCGTCACCACCTGGGCGGCTAAATAGTTCCCCCAGCGAGCTGCTTGGCGAGGACCATAGCCGTTGGTGAGTCCAAACAGCACTCCGCCGGCAAAGGCGTCACCCGCGCCGACGGTATCGATCGCCTTGACGGCGAATCCTTCCACCCGTTCCACTTGATTGCCTTGAACGACCAAACAACCCTCGGCACCGTCGGTTACAAATCCCAGGGCGACCGTCTCACCCAGACGACGAGCCGCCTCCTCCAAGGAATCGGCCTCGTACAACCTGCGCGCCTCATCACCATTACAGAAAACAATATCGCAGTACTCCTTGGCGACGCGTCGAAAATCATCCGGGTATCGATCCACCAGAAACGGATCGGAGAACGTAAAAGCCACTTTGACTCCATTCTTCTTGGCCGCCTCCATCGCCACCACACTCGCCTCGCGTGGTTCTGTCGGATCCCAGAGGTAACCTTCGATGTACGCAATCTGACATTGGCTCAGACGATCAACATTGATGTCGGAAACGGCCAGTCGAGTCGACACACCAAGATGAGTGCACATGGTTCGCTCAGCGTCCGGCGTTGTCAGCACAAGACACGAACCAGTTGGTTCTGAGTTCTCGGGAGCAGGGTGGACATCGAAGTGAACGCCGGCGGCCAGCATGTCCTGCCGATAGAATTCGCCATTGGGGTCACGGGCAATTTTGCCGGTGTAGAAGCCTGTTCCGCCACTTTGAGCCACGGCGATGATCGTGTTTGCGGCCGAACCACCAGATTGCATTTCCAGCGAATGATGTTCTAACTCCCGCAGCAAACCGCCCTGCTTTTCTGCATCGACAAGCAGCATTCCACCTTTGGGCAGATCATGCTCTCGCACAAAGTCGTCCGCAACCATGGCGAGAATGTCAACCATCGCGTTGCCTACTCCAAAGATGTCTACCGCTCCGTTCTGCTTGTCGGTCGGACTCATCGGTCCTCCTCTTGGCTAATTGAACTGATGGCCAGGCTAGCGCCTCGGTCCAACGTCTTGATGTGGATCGCCTACATGATTCACGATCTGTCCATCCGCAACAAGGACGCCTTGACTTGATTCGGTAATTCTTTGTCGATCGAACGATCTGAGCCTTGGCCTTGGGCAATGCGTCGATGGCCTGGCGGAACAGAGCGCCGTCGAGCAAGATCCTGGCAAATCCAACCCTCAACGGTGACTGTCGCGTCAATTGCGATCAGCGTTGACGGACCGACCGATCCTTGTCGGCTTCGCCGGGTGCCGCCACGGCTGAGTCGGAGTAGATAGCCGCCGCCACCAAGGCATCGTCATGACTTGCCCGGATTGGTTTCGAAGCCGATGTGTAACCACCCGCCGCGAAGGCCACAATCAGATCGGTGGTTGTAAAGTCACCATCGAGATTCCAGTCACCGTCGGTCCAATTTGAGTTTCCATCAATGCCATCCTCGTACTCCCCGGCAGCAAATACGATGATGAGGTCGGTGGAATTGAAAAGGCCATCTAGATTCGAATCACCGTAAGTTGTTCCCAACTCTGCAAGGAGGCGATTGCGATCCAGGTTGTCGACCAATCCATCACCAGTCAGGTCCAAGGCGAGATCGGGGATCGCGCTACGCAGCTGAGTCGCGAAATAGTCGATGTCCCCGAGATTCAGTTGGCCATCGTCATTCAAGTCGGCCGGAGCCGATGCCAGGTCGACGCGGCCGGGTGTTGGCGATGCGGCTCGCCACGAACTGGACAGAAGACCGAAGGCCCCAGCACGCGTCCTCTGCAGTGAATCCCCCTGACCGTCGGCTGACTCGGGCCACGGACCGCTGTCTCGGAATTGAATTTCGTCTTCCCACAATCGTGGCATGAATTCTGGTTCGTCTGGCGGCGGAGCCCCGGGTCGTTGCAACGTAATTCGATGACCGGCATTATCCAGCTGACCCGAGTACCCGCCCAATACTCGTGTCTGTTGAGGAAGATTGTACTGAGTCATGAAGGCCTGTAGGCGTGCGGCATTGTCAGGCCGAGAGGGGTTGAAGGAGACGACGAACAATGTCTCGCCAGGGCGGAGGATCTGGCCATCTTCGAAGTCAAAGTCAACGTCGCCACGGATCCGCCAATTGGTCAGGTTGACGGAATCGGCGGAAGTGTTGTGAATCTCGACGAACTCCAAATCATCGTCGTCCAATTCGGGATCGACAGCTAGAGCGGCATTCGACGGATCGGCCGGATGATAGTGGACTTCGCTGATGATCACCGGTCCGACGCGAGCCGACTGATTTGCCGAGCCCATCGTGATCGATCGCATCGGGGCTAATGGACCACTCCCGTTTGGAAGGCGGCCGAATGACTCATTCTGCGCTGATGCTGCAAAGTGAACCGAGTCAACAAAGTGGATCGGTCCTGATTCGTCTCCGACAGTCAGATACAGACTGTCACCACGCGTGCTGCTCAGCGCAAAGCCATCAGGATTATCTGGGTCAGCGTTGAAATCGTTTTCGGTCAGCACAAGGTAGTCGCCGCTCGTCAGCCGGGTCGTCGGGATGTCGAATTTTGCTAACGCGTTGAGGTCACGAGCCGAATCGCTCAGGAAATATCGGTCCAGCGCGATTGCTTGCTCGCTAGTATTGAGCAGCTCAACGGCATCCAGCGCCGGTGGCTCCGACCGAGAAAGGATCTCGTTGATCACCAAGCCGCGATCCAGTGGTTCTGAAGCATTGGCGGGCGTGCCGTGAATTCGTGTGCTCGCTATCCAATTGTCGGGATCCGAATAGTCGGCGTTGGGATCGACAATCTGCAGCGAACTGCCCTGCCCGTCCGCGCGGCGTGGCCATCCACGATCGGCATCATCGCTGTACTGAAAGTCCAGCGCGGTCGAGCTCGTGGCGTCCTCCAGCTTGATTGCCTCTCCGCTATCTCGCAAGCCACTTGCCAGCGAGAATTCGCCAGCGATTCGCTCCGCCGCGGATTCACCATAGCGTGCTTGAAATGCCGCATGGCTGGCAACCACCAAGAGTCGCTCACCCGGTGCCAACTGCTTGATTCGCCCTTCATCGAAGCTAAAGGTCACGCCGTCAGTCAAGGCGACGCCAGTCAGATCCAACGTGACTTGGGTCGAGGTGTTTCGCAATTCAATGAACTCGAAATCCGTTTCGTTCCAGCTGGCGTTCCGTGAACGTTCCGCCTCGTCCGGTGGCAGCGGGTTGTACATGATCTCGCTGATGCGAAGATGCTGCTGAATCTCTGTGGGCGATCCAGAGTAGCTCAATGTTGAAACGAGTTGTCCATCGGAGCCTAGCAAATTGATCGTTTCGCCAAAGTTTGAAAGATGACCGTCGTAGTTTCCCTGCACAAAAAGCTGTTGACCACCCGATGGGCCGGTCAAGCGACCTCGAAACGCACTTGCGTTGGGCGTCACGTAAAGGGAACCGCCGGCCGGAATAACGGTTCCGGGTCGCAGTGTCATGTCGACTGCCTCGGCAAGCTGCCAGCCAGACACGTCGACGGCGAAGCCGTGATTATTTACCAGTTGGATGAACTCTTCATCCTGATTTCCACTGACTGGATTGAAGTCAATAGACTCGATGTCGATGGTTGGGTTGCCGACCTGTGCCAGCGGGATCACGCCGTTTCCGCTCGAGACCCTACCCTGAACCAATTCGGGCAGCATCAATAGATCGCTACTCCCCGCAGAAGAATTGACGGCTTGAATCGCAAGAATGTTGTCACCCAACCGCTGCCGGTCCGCAAAGCCTGACACATCGAAGTTCTCAAACACGACAGCCTGCTGGTCCGCATGGCCTCGAGAATTCATGTTGTAGGTCGGAGCCTCGTTTGAGACGCCGGCACGAGCAACCTCCGTTCCATTCAAGTAGGCAATGAATCCGTCGTCGTATTTCATCCGCAGAGTCAAGTCGTTCAGACCATTCAACGAATCCAATTGAAATGGAATTCGCATGTAGAATGACGTACGACCGTTCATTTCTTCGGCCAAGTCGGTGCGGAGTAAGTCGTCGTAACCGGGCGATGTTTTTTCGAAGCCGATGCCAGTTGCGCCCTCTCCCCACGCCTGATCATTAAAACCCAACTCAGTCCAAGACATACCAAGTGCGTTGCTATCGGGCACGAAATAACGCGCCGTCGCATCGCCGGGCGTACCACTAATGAGAACGTTCAACTGGGTGTTGTCCGGAACAATCTGAGTTTCGTAGAGAAACTCGCGGCGTGGTGCCGCGTATTGGTTCTTTAGAATCTCGTTTGCTTCCTCGAATGATTGAAAGCCGGTCTGTCCCCACGTCGCGGGGTGCAGCTGATTATCAAGCTCAGCATCAGTGGCCATCCATTGCACCAATTCGTCGACGCGGGTCTCCAGTGGAAGTTCTTCATACGGAGTCCCCGGAGGCTTGACGTAGGCATCGATGACGGTCCGGACCCGCCGGAGATACATTTCTTCAAAACTAGGCATCTTGTAGAGCGCATCAATCAGCTGATTATTGCGCCCCACAAACATCCCGCGATTGGGATACATCGTGTCGTCGAAATAGGCCAGTCCGAATCCGCCCCAAACACGTCCTTGACTCAAGTCGACATCCCACGGCAAGAAACGCCACTCGCCAGAACCATCTGTGTCGCGATAGAGATAGTAGTTCTTGTGACAACAATCGACATTGGACGTGAGTACAAAGCCAGCCAGGTAGTTGGCCATCGACGCCATGTCAATGTTGTCCATCACGAATGTTTCCAACGCCTCGCCGCTGAGATTCAAGCCGTCGACCAATTCCGCGAGGTCGGTCAGACTCTCATCTTTGCGCGTCTTCTTCTCGCCTTGCGCTCGATCCAATCGGTTGTACATCTTGTACAGCGCGCCCTCGGAATCCAAACCCAGTCGTTCGAGCCAACGATCGTCGCCATCTTCAACGAAATCATAGACCGCAAAAAACTCGCCGTTGTGTTGGACACGCACGGGCTCGGCCAAGTGATAGCCGTCCCCAATCAAGGCTCGCTGTTCATAGGCAAGTGTGTTCCGCAGTTTCGACTTGTCCGCAAAATTAGTCAGCAGATTGAAATCCTTCATCCGCGGGATATCTTCTTGCCAACGGAAGCGATGATCGCGTGGGAAGTCGACATCAATGCTTTTCTTCGTGGTTGGAAAGCCCCCACTAGATTGCCCGTGCAGATCAAATCTCACGTTGTCATAGAATTCTCCGTCGTAGAACAGAGAGCCCTGTGTCCCACTGCGGGTGAATGCTTGATTTCGATTGCGCGCAAACCAATGCAGCACCGGCAAATTGCTGGAGACGCTTGGGTCCGCAATCACAGTGCCGAAGTATTCCTCCGAATCCGTCGGAGCTTCGAACCGAGGAAAACGCGCGGCTTGTTGTTGACTGTCATTGGCTACCAGATACCAGCGAATCATCTCACCCGGTTGAGCAATGCCGCCTGGAATCATGGCAGTGTAGATTCCATCGCCCGGGACCGCATCGGCCCCCCTACCGTCGTCGACCATCACCACGGATCGCTCGCGTTGGTACATGACTCGATACTTCAGTGAAACGTCAGCCACCGAGTGGAATGACTCAGCGACCTTGGCCGTCACCACCAGCGGTTCATTGACTCGTGGTTGCATCGGTTCATGCTGTTGCTCGACAAACAACGGGCCAACTGTTGCGTCACCCAATCCATTGGCGTCGCCCGGCGAAGGCGCGACGAAGTAACGACGGTCGGCCGTATTGACCTCTAAGCGCGTGCCGACCAGTTGTGGAGAGACGAGTAGATCGTCGTCAACGCGGGAGTGATTCATCACGTGAATCATCAGGACGTTTTCTACACCGGCGATCAAAGCGTCCAAACCATCCGAAACATTAAAACGCTGAAATTCAATCGCCTCCACATCCGCTCGATCGCTGTGCGATATCGAATTCCAGACCGCTGCTCCTGCCGAAGGCCCGCCCGCCGAGGCGATGGGACGTCCATTCAAGTAGGCGACGAAGGCATCGTCGTATTGAACATTGAGAGCGAGCGAATCGAAGTCCGCCGTTTCGGGCACGAATGGAACTCGCAAGTAGGCCGAGCTACTGATGCCCTGCATGACCGCGCCAATGTCGGTCACGATCTGCTCTCCTAACGTCGGTTCGCCACCTTCCAGACCGACGAGAGACGTCACATCTTCGATCGTGCCGAAAAACTCCGTACCATCGCCCACGTCGTTCTGCAGGGCACCCGGCTCGACCACAAAGTCAACCTTATCTCCATCGTTGACTGCGGTGACGAATGAATAGTCCACTCCAAAGCCATTCACCTGACGCTGATAGACTTCGTTACCGTTGACCAACACGCTTCCGACAACGCCGTCGCCTAACGAACTCGGATTCTCGAGTCGACCGTGGATCAAGATGGAGCCATCAGTATCGCTCGTCCACCGTCGAATCACATGATGCACCTCGCCCGAGTTGACACCGCTAGGATGCCCCCCGACATCGGACAATTCTGTCTGCGGTGCATCTGCCTCCACCGCCAAATCCCACTTCGTTCCATCCCAATGATTGTTCGTCGTCACTCTGGAAAGTCCCGACCAGAGGAATGGCTCAAAGTCCTTGGCCGGATCGTAGACGCCATCGTCATCGTCAGTTTGATTCCAATAGCCGTAGCGCCATCCGTCACGATTCTGGTTCCGGCTGAACTCAGTCAAGGACGAACCAACGAAGGTACCCTCTCCAGGCGCTGGATTGGAATCATTCGCCTCGTCCCAATAGCCAATCCCCAACTTCACCGTGGTCCAATCGCTGGCGTCAAAGTTGCGGTCGATCCAACTGCCCTCGATTTGATCATTCGACACGTCGGTCGGGTCGAGCGAACCGTCGGTTGGCACGAGCAGCTTTGCATCCGCCCCAACATCAACCAGTGTGCTGCGACTGAGCTGATTCGGGACACCGTAGGAAACGTCCTCGATTTGGGCGGGAAACTCCGGCGCGAATTCGAACTCGATCGTCTCGTCCGCACGTGTCAGCGCGAGGTACTCGCCGTCACCACTTAATTTGAAGTCGGTATGAAGCGGCCGCGTCGGATTGTCGCGGTCTTTGCCGGAAGCAAACACAATCAGGTGTTGGCCCGGTATCAGCTCAACCTCAGGAAGCGACCACTCGTTGAGGTCGTCGGGATCATCGGTGACATGCCATCCGTTCAGGTTGACGGTCTCGCCGCTGACATTGAGCAGTTCAAACCAATCTGGATAGTCCCCGTCCTCGTCCGCGATCGATTCATCATTGACCGCCATCACTTCACTAATGATGACGTCCGCGGCCAACGGCAGACGCGCTTCGAGCGACTCGATTCGACCCAGCTGCCGTCGTCGCCTACGGCCGCGTTTCGCTCTCCCCGTCAGCCACCCTCGGATCATTCTCGGTCGCTCCCCACGTACCTATACCGACCGTCGAATGGCGGCCGTCGCACGTATACCTGATGATAACGCAGACCGACAAAAAAAGCCGACGTCGTGCTGACGTCGGCGTGAAAGGTATGAATCGTACGTGTTAGGGAATTTCGACCTGCGAGATGATCCACAAAAAGCTTGACCTATGAGGATTCAAAAGCGAAGCGGCGAGGCATTCTGATGAACACCTCGCCGTCGAACTTGTTCAACATGCGATACGCCAAAGCTCACAGGCGACGGCGTTGTCGGCCAACGAGCCACAAGCCAGCCATGGCCAGCAAAGTCAGGCAGGATGGTTCGGGAACGGCCGGAGCGCCATTTCGTGGGCCCATCTCGTATCCGCCGTCGGCGAACGCAACAACGAGGTCACCACTGCCGAAGCTCAAGTCGCCGTTCCAGTCGCCTTCGGCCCAACTCGCGTCGAGCCCCGACTCGTATTTACCGGCGGCAAAAACATCGACTAGATCGCCACTGTTGAACTCGTCGTCCAAATTGGCATCGCCAAACCATGTGCCACGGTGATCCCGGACCCAGATCCGGCGGTCGTCGATGTTGACAACCCCGTCACCGTTTTCATCGAACGTGTCGAGATCGGGGTTAGGATCGTTCATCGCTTGCGCCTGCAAGTCAACGTCGATCACGTCGACGGCGCCGTCACTGTTGTAATCGCCTGCAAGGCCACCACCGGGAATGAACGGGATCAGCTCATAAATCTGGAAGTTGAAAGCGGTGTAATCCGCCCCGTCGTTGATGTCGTCGATCGTAAAGGGATCATCCGGATTAAAGTTCCCCGCTCCATCGGAATCGATAACGAAGTCGAGCACGGAATCCTGGGTGAGCGAAACGGATAGGTCGATATCGACAGCAGAACCGTCGGTTACCTCCGACCAAATCTCTTCACCATCAAGCAGAATTCGCCCGACGGTGCCGTCACCCCCTGCATTCGTGTTGTTGAGGATGCCCCGAATGCCAACGTCACCTTCGACATCGCTTACCCAACGCCGAATCGACCAATGGACTTCGGGATTTCCTTGAGCGTTTGCGGCGGGGTGTCCCCCATTTGCGTCCAACTCGGTCCACGGGCCCGTCGCGTCGACCATCGCCGGCTGGTCGACGATATCCCAGCGAGTGCCGTTCCAATGGTTCTCCTCTTCACGCCATGTCTCCGGGTCATCCGTGATGAAATCAGAACCATCATTGAGATAAGGTTCGAATTCGTCGACGCTGTACTGACCGTCGCCGTCCTCGACATCGATTCGTTGATCATACAAGCCATAGAACCAACCGTCCTGACCTTGTTCGCCGGAGAACTCGATCACAGAATCGGCTAGGACTTCGCCGGGGTTGGCCAGTGGGCCATCCGGCAGATCATCGTTGATGGTCAATTGGTTCGTTGATCCGTCCGCACCATCACCATCATTCGTTACGCCCACTGGGGTTAAGGCCAATTCGATAATGTCGTCGGGATTCGCGTTGATGTAAAACTTGCGGTTTACTCCGACCCCATTGCCTCCGGCGATCGTGGCCGAATCGACCTGCTCGCCGTTGACCATCAAGATGCCCGTCACACCGTCGCCATTCAGATTGGACTTCGCCGTCCGCCAATTCAATTCAAGGGGCGTCGTTCCTGCCAATTCGCTGGCCACAAAGCGACGAATCGTCCAATGCTCGACGTTCGGAGCACTGTTGGTGCCATTGGGATGTGTTCCCTGCCTGCTGATTTCCGTCCAAGGTCCGGGAGCGCCCTGAGAGTCCAAATCCCATTTGGTTCCGTCCCAATGGTTTCCATCTGGCTCGACAGGACCGCCAGCAGGTCCTTCGGAGTTTGTAAATGGCATGAAGTCCGTTGTCTGGTACTCACCATCTGCATCGTCCGTCAGATTGTAGTAACCGTTGAACCAGTTGTTCTCACCCTGTGTTCCCGTTGTCGACCAATCTTCGGCCGAGTCTGCAAACGGTGGCCGTATTTCCGGAGCTTTCTCATCGGTGACGGTTAAGCGAAAGTCCGAGCCGTCGCATCCATCGGCACGGCCGCCATCGGCACCAACTGGAGTGAGAGCGATGTCGATGACATCGTCCTTGGCGAGGGCCGCACCCACAGTGCTTATGATCGGAGTTGCAGTTGAGGTGGAAAGCTGGCTGCCGGCCAAGAATTTTCCGTTGTGATAGACCTCAACAGAAGTACCGTTACCACAATTTGTGTTCGTGTTGGCCAGCGTTGCGATGATCGACGCATCGCCTTCGTACGTCGAAACCCAACGCCGAATCGACCAGTGTTCGTCCTGACGTGGATCGTCAACCAAGATCGGAGCGGCACTGTTGGTGCCGTTAGGGTGACCCCCATTCTGACTTATGCGGGTCCAAGGGCCTGTCTGCTGTCCCGCCGTGTCAGGGGTATCCCGATACAAACGCCAAATACTACCATCCCAATGATTTGCATCGTCTTCGAAAACTTCGAGCGAATCGTCGTTTAGAAAAGCAATGAAATCATCCGCCTGGTATTCGCCATCGCCCTCTTCTTCGTCCAAGGTCAGATTGTAGTAGCCGTTGAACCAATTGTTCTCGCCTTGGACCCCGTCGAATGACCAATCGTCGGCAGAATCGGCGATGGTGTCAGCCGATGCGCCCTGGGATATCAAGACAATCAATGCGAATGCCAGAAGACTCCGACCAAAGCTGCACTTCATTTGCGTCCACCTTACTTCCTAATGTCATGAGAATTGTTGAACCTGCAGGCTGGCGAACATCATAACCGCCAACCATGGCGAATGCACGGTTGTTCAGGAAAAACGGGTCTCGGCGTGGAATCACGTCGGCGGGCAAAATGCAGCAAGCGTCGAAGAATCCCACACAGCCTACTCACTCGACTGGGTGGGATGCAACACACAACCTGGCCGGCAGAAAGCGCGTCAATTTTGTGATGCGACCCGGTGAAGATCGACCGAAGATACCTGTCGCTATTCGACGCTCGTTTGTTCGTTCGCAGCATCGCGAAACGGCTGTCCAGACTCATACAACTTGAGGCGCTGCTCTATCCTTCGAGCGAACTCCAAATTGTTGATTCCTCGCGCCTGCTGAATGGCCTGGCGAGCCCAATCCGTCGCAGCTTCGAAGTCGCCCACTTCAGCGTAGGCTGCCGCGAGGGTATCTGCGACGTCGGGACGAGCACCCGTTGACTTGGCGATGCGCTCGGCCAGTTCCACCGCTCGACGACCGTCGCGATAGTCTGGATTGGGATGAGTTGACAGCAGCCAGGCGAGATTATTCGCCGCGGGAAGATAAACGGCGTCGAGTTTGAGCGCCCGTTCGAAGTGGTCAATCGCTTGATTGACTTGGTTGATGTTCATCAGCGCGAGCCCAAGCTTGTTGTGAACATTCGGGTCGTCAGAAAAGATTCGATTCGCGCGGGTCAGCAGTTCGCTGGCCACCTGATTTTGACCGCCACGCATTAACACATCAGCGCTATCGACTAACGCATCGAAGTGACCTGGGTGAAAATCCAACGCGCTACTTAACCATTTGAGTGCATCTGTCGGTCGTCTTTGATCGATCGCAACACGTCCTAAAAGATGATGTACGTCAGCCAGTTGGCGACGTCGTTTCCGCGCTTCGTTACTGGTGTCGCCTTTTTCAGGTGCCGGATGGTTTTCGAGGAAACGCTGCAAATATTCAATCGCATCGTCGTATTGCCGTTCGTCGCGGTAGATCTTGGCGATGGCAATCGGATTGGTCACGAACAACTCGTCCGACCATCGACCGGAGAACGGTACGGCCCGATCACGCAAGGCGACCTTTTTGTCTGACAGATCCGCCACATCAGCGATCACACGATCGACATCGACGCGACCGCTGTAGATGACTCGGACACGTCTTTGTCCATCTAACAAAAAGCTGACGGGCAGCGGCAGTGGATCTTCACGATAAACGACTCGATGCCTCAACTCATTCAGCTGTTGGACCAAATCGTGAGTTGCGATGCCCATCGGGAAGCGGGGGCTTAACTGTCGGGCAATTTGACGCGCCTGATCGACGTCATTCCGCTCGTCCTCAAGCGATTCAATGTTCAATGCCAGAACGTTCGCTCCCGCCGCATCGATCTGCTGCCAGTGCTTTGAGAAATCCTGCAATTCAGCAATACAGGGACCACACCAACTCGCCCACAGAGTTAACAGCAACGGCCCTTCGGCGACAGCTTCCACACTCACTCTGTCTCCTTCGAAGCGATCGAACATCATCGAGGTTGTCGGCCGCGGATAGGAAAGGTAGACACGCGTCGCGGTTGAAGAGACCGCTTCGGTTAAGTCTCTGGCGGGCAATTTCACCACTGGAGTTCGATCGGCGACGGGTTCGGCCGTCCGCTTGCCCTGCACGATTCGATAGCGATGATCCACCACCAATTCATCAAACACCTCTGGCACATCCGAACCTGGCCACCGTACCGAGAGCTGCACTGGCATCGTGCCGTCGCTGACCCCAAAGTGAATCCATTTGGACGATTGACTGAGGAAACCATCACCGGCATAGAGAGTCTGGATCCGTGAGTGCTCGACACCTTGCGAATCTTGGGTCGTCAATTCCAGCCTCGCGCCAATTGCGTCAGCTGGACAACGCAGTTGAGGGTTACCGACAAGCCGAAAGGCTATCCAATGATGATTGTTCTGGAGGTCATTTCGCAGAAAACGCACTCTCGGCCCCGTCCGATTGGTCAGCCATAGATCCAAATCGCCATCTTGATCCCAATCACTCAAGGCAACAGCTCGGCTATCATCGATCTGATCTAGACCGATCGCTGACGAGACATCGGCGAATCGCGCGTCCCCCACGTTCAGGAAGGCGCAGTTGCGTTCGCGCCCACTGAACGATTGGCCCAACTGAATCCGTTTGGCTAATTGCTGCCATGCATTGAGGTATTCCTGCTGCGGGTCGGCAACTTGACCAACGGGTGAGCGCGACACGACCTGTCGCCAATAGAAGCTTCACAAGTCATCCGTATCTGCTTGTGTGATAAAGCCGTTGGCAACCAATAGGTCCTGCCATCCATCGTTGTTCAGGTCTGCAAATTTCGAACCCCAGGCCCACCGCCCCAGCACAACACCTGCTTCTTGCCCCACGTCGCGGAACGTGCCATCTCCCAAATTCATGAAGAGCGAGTTTCCGCGCGCGTGACGTCGAAATGCGGAACGCGTCTGAACGTCGGCGTCTTGTTGAAATTGTTCTTGGCCAGTGATGCGGTTGCCGGCCGACGAGAACATGTTGCTAACGTATAGATCCACAAAGCCGTCGTGGTTGTAATCCGACCAACACGCAGACATTCCGGGACCAATATCCAGCACACCAGCAGCTTCCGCGATATCGGTGAATCGCCCACCGTCGTTTTGGTAGAGGTTATTGCGTCCAAAATCGTTTGCCACATAGAGATCGAGATCACCGTCGTTGTCGTAATCCTCCCATGCGGCGGCGTAGCTGAACCGCCGATTGTTCTGATCTAAACCGGTGACTCCCGTCGCGTATCCGAAGCGCCAATGCCCAGACCCCGGCGTCGACACGTTACGGAACATGACGTTGCGGCCGCCGTTATTCGCATCGTGATAGGGGACCGGTCGCGCAAACAGCAGGTGCCGATTGATGCCACGCCGTCGGTTGTAGCAGCAAACATAGAAATCAAGATCGCCATCGACATCAATGTCAGCAGCGGCCAAGGAATAAGGCAGCGCCGCAGGCAGTAGCATTGAGGCTCGGAGCGAAAACCGACCGCGTCCGTCGTTGCTCATGACCAGCAGACCATTGTCGACTCCGACGATCAGATCTTGATCAACATCATTGTCCAAATCGACCAGCAACGCCGCGTGCGATGATTCCAGCCAATCGACGCCTGCCTCAGCCGAAGTCTCCTTTGCCGTTCCGTCCGCATTTTGCACATACAGCCGGTTTGGTAAGCCACCTGGCTGACACAGATAGACGTCATCGAGTCCATCCCCATTGACATCCGCAATGGCCATGCCCTGCCAGCCACCCACATCAATGCCTTGGCTCGACTCGATACGCGTCAACCAGTGATCTACTCCATGGGCAAGCTGATCGGCAAAGGTTGCATCGTTCAACACGGAAGCAGTTCGGTCTACGAATCCTGTTGAGCCAGGAGAAGTCGCGAAAGCCTCTTCATAAGCACGCAGTCGAATCGAAGACAACTGCGGCTTAGCATCGTGAATCTGTTGCCATCCACACGTCCACGTCGCACTAACCTGTAGCACACCCCGCGCAGAATCGACATGCAACTGAAAATACACGTCTGTCTCGGCACGATCACCCTCGGCTCGCACTCCGAACACTTTGATCTTGGTGCGCACATCGCCAATACCGTCGACGTCTGACGTGAGAGCACGCAACGAGTCACGAAATCCTTCTTCGCCTCGGAACTTATCCGCGGGAAGTTCCTCATTCGGCTCCCAACGGCGGATTCGGAAGACCGAATCCTGAAAGACTTCGGTCAAATCGTCCGGTCGCAGTTGTGTACCGTGGTAGTTTTCAGCAATCTCAAGCTGGCCGGAGGGCAACTGGACGGCACCAGACGCGATGAGTGAGTCCAGGTATTTAAGCCTGGCGGAGATCTTTGCACTCACCGATTCCGTTTGCCAGCCCTGCTGCGAAGGATCATCCACGGGCAACGGAGTCTGTGCAAGGGGCACGCGATCAACCGACACACCGGTCGTTTCGTCGCGTTTCGCCGGCGATCCCACCGGAGAATCGTCAGACTGTACGTCGCCGTTGTTGGGATCTTCGGTTGTGCCTGGCTTGGCACATCCGGACAACACGAGGCACACGACCAGGCAGCCGGTCACCAACCGTCGATCGAGATAGCGGCCGATCATCAAGGGAACAGCAGTTTCGGGTGTCGGAGACTCCATCTTGTTATGATACTACGCGAACGCATCAATGTACGATGCCCATCGAGGCCTGTGCTGGAGCAGCCCGAACGGCGCCTGGCGTCTCGAGGTCGTGCTCGAGCCTTGGATATCCGTAATTCGAAGTTCATCGCCTTAACCCTGCAGATATGTCATGATTCGATACGCCATCCCCATCCTTTCGTTGAGTCTCATAAACGGTTTCGCTTTGATGGCCTCCGCTGCCGAAGACGAACCATCCAATGTTCGGCGGCCGTCAAATGACGCGGAGCTTCGCCGCTGGCTGGAGAACATGGTGTGGCACCACCAGTTTTCAACGGCGGAGATCCAAGCAGCCACCGGCATGACGGTGACGGATATCGACGACGCCATCCGCCGATTTGACATCACCCCCGCAACACGGCCTCGTCGAGCCGAAGGCGCCACACTATTGGTGTTACCCTACCCGGGCGGGCGGCATCCGCGAATCGGATTCTTGGACGGAGCCATTCGCCCTCAACGGGAAACGAAGGTTAGCGTCTTCACTCCGTGGGATCCCTCCAGCTACGTCGTTGTTGATGTTCCGGAGGCGATTTGGTCCAACCTCGGTCTCACGTACCTGGCACATACACACGTGCCGACCATCTGGAGCCAACAGTCCGTCGAATTGGAACGCCTCGAATGGACCATCGCTGACGACGGAACTTTTTCCTGCGAGCGACGCCTTCCCAACGGAATCAGCTTCGGTACCCACATCCATCCCGGTCGCGATGCCGTGCGGATGAGGATGTGGTTGACCAACGGAACCGATCAACGCCTGACCGACTTGCGCGTCCAAAACTGTGTGATGCTCAAAGGGGCGAAGGGATTTGAACAACAGACGAATGTGAACAAGCTGTTTCGCGACCACTACGTGGCTTGCCACGCCCCCGATCGCAAGCGATGGATTATCACAGCCTGGACACCATCGCACAGACCGTGGGCCAACGAAAAGTGCCCGTGCCTGCATTCCGATCCGCGGTTTCCCGATTGCGATCCTGGAGAAACACAACATTTACGAGGATGGCTGTCCTTCTATGAGGGTGACGATATTGAAAGTGAAATCAATCGCATTCGGACACTTTGGGAAGGAGATCGGGAATAATCATCTCCGGTACGCGAGTCACTCCAACATTTCGCGAGCGGCGATTGAAGGTAGGTCACAGCCCCAAGACCGCTGACGCAACGACCCCCACGAGAATTGCGACCAACGTGAAAAACACAATCCAAAGATAAAGCGAAGTCCGATGGCGAACATGCGGCGTTTGCTCAATCACGTGCTTGTAGCTTTCCGAGAAAACGACGCGTCCTTTGGCGCACAGCAGCAAGTAGATGAAGTACGCGTTGATGAGCGTGCCGAGAGGCACCCACAAGAGGCCAAATCCACAAAACACGGCCGAAGGAATTCTGACTCTCGGATCCAACCGGCGCAGCCCTAATCCGAGTACGAGGCCGGCGACCCCCGTCACCGCATAGACGACCGCATCAAGCGGTGCTATGGCAGGCCCGACCAGAAGACCGAAGATCATCAGGCCGGATATGGCTGCACCCAACAGAAAAAGGACGCCGATCGTCCGAATCGAAATCTCATGCTTGATGTGAGCACGACGAATCCGTTCGGCTTCGGTGGCCAGATTGGGGAGCGGCGTAGGGTCCGTGACCGGAGCGACGTACGGATTCGGATCGGGTTCAGTATTCACGACTCGCGATACTCAGCGCACCGCACGGGCTGCTTCCCGTCTGGCCTAGGCGACGTCGACTGAATCGCCGAGATTACCCAAGAATGCTCTCCAAGTAGCGTATTTCGGGTTGCTCAGTTTGTGGATCAAAAGCGGGCTATGGCTCGGCTTGCGCGGCTTGCGCAGGAGTTTCATGCGGGCTTCTTGCGGCGTCCGCCCACCCTTGCGTGTGTTACATCGCAAACAACAACAGACGACGTTCTCCCACGAAGTTTCGCCACCGCGGCTACGCGGCATCACATGGTCCAGGCTCAGCATATGGGATGGTGGTGTGCGACCACAATACTGGCACTTGTTGCCATCCCGGGCAAAAAGATTGCGACGATTGAATCGCAGGGTGTGCTTGGGTACGCGTTCGTATCGCAAGAGACGTATTACACGCGGTACCTGGACCTCGAAGTTAACGCTTCGCACCCAATCATCGATCGGGTCCCGTTCGTCCGACTTGATTTCGCTGATTTCCAGCCAAGTTGCGAAGTCATAGTTGGCGTAGTGACCATTCTCGATGTCAAGCACCTCGGCCAGCTGCCGATAGAGCAATCCAAATGCTCTCCGAACATTGACAACGTGGACTGCGAGATAAAACCGATTCAAGACGAGAACACTGGAGCTTAACGCCGCTACAGAATCCCCGCCTGTATGGTCCGCTACCATCACTCAACTCTCAGTGTCGGATGCCGTCTCAGCAACGAGAGACCGGTCAATCAGAAAGTCGCAATTTGGCGTTCCCAACCGTGAACATTGTAGTCAGAAAAACCCAATCGGGAAACTTAAATTGGTCGCCTTCGCCGGAAACTCAAATTCAGACTATTGGCCGCTCGATGGTGGCACCGCTGGCGTTTCAAGTCCACAACACGGCTCTCGCGTGGGGTACTCGCCGCGATCTCAAATTCAGATTTTGGAATCAAAAACGGGCAAGGCAAATCAGCAAAATCCAAGCGAAGTTGCACATCGACTTGCCGAGGAATGCAAAACCTGATTACGATAAGGGTGTGTGGCGGCAAAAACTTTCTTGATGGAGCGAATGCTTTTCTACCATTTCAGTCCAAAGGAAAGGACACTCATGATCCACTATTCCTGTGATCGATGTGGTCGACCAATCGATGCTACTGAGGAGTTACGCTACGTCGTTCGCCTCGAAGTCGAGGCCGTCATGGAGCCTGTTGAGGATGAGGTAATCGATGACGAAGATCGAGATCATTTGATGGAATTACATGAGATCTTGGAACTAGCCGACGACGCTGATAATCCACTGATCGGCGATGGAATGTATCAACGCAAGCGATATGACCTCTGCCCGGAATGCCATCGCCAGTTTCTGAAGAATCCGCTGGGACGCGAAGGATCCAAGCTGCTCGACTTCAGCCAGAACTAGGTCGACCGTCGAATCACGTGGCGGTCATGGATGAAAAGGCCATTTCGCAAACGCCGTTGGGATCGTCTGGCGTTTGCTGCCCTTCTGCTAATGATCGCTGCGACCGCTCTCAAGCGCCAATCTGCTTATGACCCGGTGGCGGCCTGGTTACCTCCCGGTGACTACCGCGTGCAAAAGGTGGTCGATGCGCGCCAGCTTGTGCTGTCCAATTGCACGCAACCTGAATTGCGTGCTCCGATCCAGTTGCTCGGGATCGCCATGCCTGACCCGTGGCCCGATCGGCTTCGCACCGAAGCCATTCAGAGAATTGCGCAAGTCGCCGGACATCGCACCGTAACTTTGCGACTCGATCGCCGACGCATCACGCCCGACGGCAGGCTGCTTGGCTACGTCTTCGTCGATGAGCATCTACTGAACGCGGACCTCGTGGAACGTGGCCTGGCGGTTTCCGCCACTCGCCCTGAAGATTGCCACGCCCTTGTTCGCCAGATCAAGGAAGCCGAGTTGGTCGCTAGAACAGCAGAAAGAGGCATCTGGGCCAGGGCTTCGGCAAAGCCAAAACCAGAAGCGTGAGTCAAGGGTCGACGCGTTCCGATGTCTTCACGGCAGCCTGGAACTATGAACCAATTCAGCGTGTCAGCTTCGGTGATTCCTCTTCGGCAACAAACGAGTGCATCCAATCCTCAACGAGATCGGCAAATAGTGTCTCGTTCATTTCGATCTCGTCCAGCGCGACCATTCGGTTGGCTGCAATCTCCATTGGGAGGTTCCAGCTCCGACTTGGCAGGGAAGGCGGTGGTTTCAAGTCTGAATCGCTGTTTGCATCGAAGATAGCGTCGACAGCGCGAGTTGGCGAACGTGCTGCCGCAACGTATCCACCGGTACGAAATGCCAACACCAAATCGCTCGTCCCAAAGTCACCGTCGCAATCCCAGTCACCCTGCTCCCAACCTGAATTCCGCGGTAGGTCGTCTTCGTAATGCCCCGGTTGAAAGACACGAACCAGATCAGCTGAATCGAAGCGGCCATCCAAGTTGGCGTCTCCGTAAGTCGATCCCAGGACCTCAAAGACCATGACATCGCGATCACCATGATCGATTGTGCCATTTTCGTTCAGATCAAATGACGCATCGTACTGAGCAACTCGAATTCGTTCGCATAGCGTTTGAATATCGGCACCGTCAACTGATCCGTCTTGGTTAAAATCACCTCGCGACTCGGCATCTCGAATCCTCAACACCAAACGAGGTCGATTGGCGACGAGCTCGGCCTCGCTTGATTCAAAGACCAATTCACCTGAGCTTGCCTGTGGCATCGAGATCGCGATTCCGTGATTGCTGGACGCGTCGTTGATCCAAGATTGGACCAGCTGGATGCCGTCATCATTCAAGGCACTGGTGACGCGGCCCAGGCCGGGATTCAGGGTCCCGATAAGGGAGTCGGCCTCGGTGATTCCGACTAAATCTGCCTGAATCAAGAAGTCGTTGTCGTCACTGGCAACATTCAGGCCCTGGATGGCCAATACGTTTCTTCCAGTTCGCAGCTCTTGGAGCGACGCACTAATGTCAATGGCCTCCGGTTGAAGCACGTCGGTTGCCTCGCGCGAACGCGACGCCGCACTGTTCCAAGCAACCGGATCGTCCAGGTTCCGTCGGGCTACCTCAGCGCCGTTGAGATACGCAACAAAGCCATCATCGTAGCGAACTTGCAGCTCAAGCTTGTCGAAATCTGTACGGTCCGCGACATCGAACGGGAGTCTCACGTAGGCGGACGAATTAACGTTGGCCATTGACGAGCCGACATCGGATTGAATCAACGTCGACAATGGATTTCCCGTCAGCGAGCTCAAGGGATCGTTTTTCAGCAAGCGAAGCTGGTCGATATTTGCGGGCCGATCGAGAATCACAAGCTCATCCATCAATCCGTCGAATGGAAAGGCGCCTGAATTGTGTCGGCCAATCAAGAATTCCAGGCCATCCGGATCACCCATCCAGCCGTCGGGGAGATCCGCCCCCTCGACACCGCTGGTCACGCGTTGCCCGTTGATGAAGAACTTGACTTCCTCGGTGGTATCGTCGGGATCGAAAGTTGCCGCAACGTGATACCATTGATCGAGCGCGTCGATGACACCCGGAGCGCTAACGTTCGTCCATGTTCCGAGCGAACCAGCTTCCGCGGTAGCTCCCGCACTTATTCCCAACCACGGTCCGCCCTGGTTGTAACCAAACCAAAGTCCACGATTCGGGCGGCCTTCATTAACCTGACTGACGATCGTGCGATTCGAGGCGTGTGGATTAATCCATGCTGCAATCGTAAAGCCGCTTCGTAGATTGCTCGGAGTCTCAAGACTGCGAACGTGGGTCGTGCCGTCCAATTGAATCGCATTTCCTGATTGTCCACCAACGAACGCGGCAGAACCGACGATTTCGTCATTGGAGCCACTGACGAGTTCAACGGTCGAGGCGGCTGGCTCGACTTCATCAAATCGCCAGGCGGCATGAAGCCCTGGCACGAGCGGATCGCCGGCGCGTTCGTAGCCAACGATCGACGAAACGGCCTGCCAGCCGCCGTCGTCAAATTCCAACGAGTTCCATCCATTCACATCCTCATTCGGAACCGAGAAGCGCGTTGTTGTCGCAGCGTCGGTTAATGGTGTCGCAAGCCGTGGCAAACCTCGATCCGCACGCCCACCAGCT
>CAJHYQ010000634.1_pt1 | contig 120500 bp, 84 predicted proteins | sample 9198721 | NCBI WGS metagenome assembly CAJHYQ01 (sample SAMEA7708357, study PRJEB35096) | sediment metagenome | biome: marine neritic benthic zone biome [ENVO:01000025]; feature: sediment [ENVO:00002007]; material: shallow marine sediment [ENVO:03000034] sea grass bed [ENVO_01000059] ... | reverse complement strand
GTTCGATTCTCATGGGTTTCTATCTCCCAACTGAAGATGTGAATCACACCACTTTGATGTGCGCAAGCTCTCTTCGATTCGGGAGGGCGAGGCTCCTGCCGAGCCACATAAGCGCAATCGGCTCGGCAGGAGCCTCGCCCTCCCGTTCGCGATAAATCGAAAGTCGACATAGTTGCCCAAAGTGACGACGTAGTAGTCACCGGCCAGATGCGGTCTGTTTAGCTAGACGCCACGATGCCGAGGAGTCCGCCGCGAAAAACGGAAAGTTAATCGAGATTTTTTGGCCAAGACAGGCGAGCTTTGTCGACGTGCCAAACGCCAACGCTGCCGTCGGCACGGCCTATCGCCAGGGTGTCGCCATCCTCAGAGAATGCCAGAGATACGGGCAGAGGGAATTGGGGAACGCTGGCCAGCTGCTCTGCGGACTTCGTTTCCCAGAATTTAACCGTCCCATCGCCTCCGCAAGAGACCAAGGTTTGACCGTCGTTGGAAAAAGCGACTGACATCGGTCTTTCATGGGCGTTGATCTGTGCCGGCTCCTGCTTGGTTTCTAGGTCCCATATTTTCACCGTATTGTCCATCGAGGCCGTTGCAAACCGAGTCTCGTCACGCGTAAACGCAATCGACGTCACAGCTTCCTTATGCGGTTCTAACCGCGGGCGAATCTCCCCGCCTTGGTGCATGCTGAAATGTCGTATTTCGGCTCCGTACCAACCACCCGTAGGGTTATTGGCTTCCCATACGCCGACCCAGAGTTCTTCGCCATCGGGCTTGATGGCCAGCGAAGAGATGTCAGCCTCCAAGTCAATCTGCCAACGTGGCCGACCTTGAACGAGATCCCAAACCACTAACTGCCGGGAGGCTGTGCTGATCACCAAAGCTTCTCCGTCCGGTGAAAAGGCGAGGTAATCAACAAGGCCTACGAGGTGTGGATCAACCGAGTGCTTGAGCTCACGCGAAGTCGTGCTACACCAGAACCGAACTTGGCTTCGAACGGCGCTGGCCCCTGATTCAGCTTGATGCAGAGCCAGGGCACCACCGATGGCAACGACGGCACCTTTTTTCGACAGCGGGTTGCGCGTCGGGCTTACGGCAATTGATCGTACGTTGAAATCTGGCGTCAGAAGCGCCTGACGATGGCCACTGGACAAATCGTAAATGGACCCACCATAACGAGTCTGCTGTGAGACGCTTCTTGGAGTGAAAACACCACCCCCAACCACGAGCTTTTTCCCGTCGTCCACAAACGCGATCTGCGTTCTCAGGTGGGCCGATGACCGCTTGCGCTGACGCAAATCCAACGGCCAGCGTTTCGCCGTGCGATCGCGGCTGGACGTCACGACAAGCTCCGCATCGGGAGAAACATCGATTGCGTTGATCGCTCGCTCATGTCCAGGGATTCGATCGCGCACCTCAGACGACACAATGTCCCATGCGATCACGTCGCCCCGTCGACTGGAAGACAACAGTGTTCGATCGTCCGGCGCAAAGCACAGCGATGTAGATGAATGACCATGTTCGTGCATGGTGGAGACTAACTCCCAGGTCGGAATCGCCCAGACCATCGTCTGATAGTGCCAGCCTCCCGCAGCGACATGCTTCCCGTCTGCTGAAAAGGCCACAGCCATTAACGGGGCGGTGTGCGTTTGCGTACGTAACCATTCTAACGAGACATGCTGGTCAGACCGATGGACCCGCCAAACGTGGAAATTGTAATCCATTCCGGTTGAAGCGAGCATGGAACCGTCGCGCGAGAACGATAGATCGGTCGCGCCTCGCCGATGCGCTGGGATGCACACGTGCGGACGAGATGGCTGAGAAGTGTCTGCATCAACTGGAATTACGCAGATCTTCGACGGACTATCCCAGGCAAGCAGCCCTCCGTCTTGGGTAACGGCGACGCATGGCACAGGGCCATCAACTTGACGCTCCCAGAGTTGCTTGAGCTCCCCAGCATGCCAAAGCCTGACGAAGCCATCGTATCCTGCCGTAAACAACAAACGGCCATCTCCTGATAACGCAAGGTCCCCGATTCTGCCTTGATGTGCGGGAAGTTCGCGATGTGTATTCGTTCGCATATCCCAGAATCGCACACGGCCATCGGCGCCACCCGTCACCACCGTATTTCCATCTGGACTAAAGACCGCTTGGTTCACTTCGCAAGGATGATTGAACGTTGGCGCAGCGTCGGCTCGTTCCAGGTGTGTTGACAACAAGCGCATTTCGAAACGGTTTTTGTATTCTTCAAGGTCCAGAAACGGTGATAAGAGTTGTCGCGTGCGACGAAGATTGCTCTCTTGAATGGCTTGCATCGCGCCGTTGGTCGACAGTACGTAATTGCGACGGTCGGCTTCCCGACGAAGCTTGGCTTGCGACATCCCAAAATAACTACTAAAAAGCGTCAAACAAACTAGTAGGCTTATGACGCAGGCCAGCAAGACACTAATGGACGGGTTTCGACGACACCATTGCCAAGATCGGCGGCACCTACCGGTTCGTCTCGCTTGTAGAGGCCGATATTCGAGTACCCGACGCAGGGTCATCCGCCATTGCTTGCGCCGTCTCGTAACGCTCCGTTGGCTGTTTTTCGATGGCCTTTAAGATCACCGTCTCGAGTTCTTGGGAGATCGTCGGATCAAGTTTTCGCGGATGGAGCGGCGGATGATCGGCGATTCGACGTATAAGCTGTTGTACGTCACTCCCGGAGTACGCAGCATGCAATGTCAACAGCTCGTACAACGAGAGCCCCAGCGAATAGATGTCAGTCCGATGGTCCAGCACATATCGTTCGCTTGATACCTGCTCGGGACTCATGTATCGCAGCGTTCCAACCATGTCGCCCGACAATGTCAGCTCCGTGTTTCGCGTGGTTTGAGCCAATCCAAAATCAGTCACCCAAACCTTTTGATTGTTGTCGATGAGCAAATTTGCTGGTTTGATGTCGCGATGAACGATCCCCACTTGATGAGCGGCCTCAAGTGCCTCGGCGACGTGAATCCCAATCTTGGCGATCATTCGATGGAAGGCTTTTCGATCGGAGGAATGTTGCGACGAGAACTGCTGGACGATATCTGAATCAAGGCGGACGGCTTGATCCTGCTCCGATGATGGGCCAAGGTCGTTCACGTGCTCCGCGTGTGACTTTAATTGACGAATCACCTCCGCCAGACTATGCCCGTCCACAAATCGCATGGCATAAAAATGAACGCCTCGGTCACATCCCACGGAGTAGACGCCGACGATGTTAGGATGCTCGAGTGATGCCGCCGCGAGTGCCTCGTTTTTAAAGCGTTTGAAGGAGCGAGGATCTAGCACGGCCGCAAACGGCAGTACCTTGAGCGCAACCCTTCGTCCCAACGACAACTGTTGCGCCTCGTAAACAACCCCCATTCCACCGCGCCCAATTTCGCCCAGGATTCGAAAGTCGCCGAGAGTTCGACGAAAGAAGCCGGACGCTGGTTCGTCTTCAACTTCATCAGCGTGGCTATCTCGGCTGAAGTGGGGGACATTGGCCTGGACGAGCTCAACGGCATCGATGCAGTCTTCCAGACTCTGAGCGATATCGGGATACCTCGCCACGAACTCTTCTCGCTGTACGTCCGCACCCGATTCGGCTAGCGCGAGATATTCTTGAACAGCCCTGACGACGCGAGATTCGTCATCCGAGTCAACGCCGCACCCACTGGTGTTTTCCGACTGCCTCATGTTTGGGGCTCCGGCGCGAGGGACATTGGGATCAAGACGTTGCGACTACAGAGGGCAATGCTAACATGAATGCGAAACGGAGGTTTCGTTTACGAGTGTTCTTTCAAGGTGGTACGCAGCTGACGGAGCGCCCTGATCCACAGCTTTTCAACGCTATGGACTGACCGATTCATCTGACTGGCAACCTCGCGGAACGGCAATCCCTGCAAATGACGCAGACAGATCACCTCTCGATAGTGCTCTGGCAATTCCTGAATCGCCTTGGCGAACAACACGGCTTGCTCGTTGCGAGCAACCAACGAACTTGGTGATGCATCCGAGGCCATGACCAAATCACCAAACGCCTTTGACGACTGATCCAAGAGCTCCGAAAGCTGACGTCCGCGAAGGTTGTTCTTTCGCCGGACGCCCAGTTGTTGGCGGGCCAGCGTGACGATGCTCCTTGCCAGGATTTGCCTCAGCCAAGCGGCGAACTCCCGCTGTGTTGTTCCACGAAACTGGCTGAAATTGGCGTGAGCTCTTAGAAAAGTCTCTTGAACAACGTCCGAGATACCAAACGCGACTTGCCGCTGTTGGTACTGCTGCCCCCGTGACAAGAGCACCAAATAATCCCGATGAAATTCGAGCAACCGGCCCAGCGCATCACGATCCCCGTTTCTGGCCAGGTTCAGCCATTGGTTCGCATCGGAATCGGTTGCCTGATTGTTCGCCATGGCACAGCTGAAGTCTGTTCGTCGGCTACCCGGAGATTCGCTCAGAAAAGGATCGTTGAGTTGTCTCAATAGAAGTAAGAACGCGTGCGGAATCCACTGCTGCCATGGCAAATGGCGGTACCTCGCCGTGCATCAAACCTTCGATTGACGCCCCGTGCATATCGGATCTCGTGAGGTTTGATGAGTTCAGTCCGGCGAGAAGAGATCAGATCGCTCGAAATTCGCCTCGGTGAGATCAAGACGTGGCAACCTAGATACTGAAGTTCTCGTTGATCCAACTGCACGCTGGGACCCGGCTCAATATTCTCCGTCCCGGGAATCACTTCGCCGGTAATCCATCGAATCTATACTGATGAATCTGTCGTCCTCAAGGACGGGCACCACACTACTGACGTTAAGTTCAGTTGACGAGAAAAAGGGGTCAGGCTTCTTTTCGGCGTCGGGCCTCAAAGTGTCAGTCGCGATAAGCGATGCGCTCACACGGCCACGAGTTCGCTTTCCCTGATCAGCAAAAAGAAGCCTGACCCCTTTTTAAACCGGTTGGCGTCGAACCCGACCGGCCTACTTCATCCGTTTACAGTCCTGATATCGAGGTGCCCGGGCGCACGTTCGCCTGATCTTCGGCAAACAGATGATCGACATCCGTAGCGCTGGCAAAATCGCCGTCGAGGGATCCTAGCACTACCTCATGCCGCATTCCGGCCGGCATGCCGGATTTCGCATCGCGAGAGCTGGCCAAGGAGAAGCGCACGTCAGAACCATCGAATCCAACGAAGCCTGACTGATCGACAACCAAGCGCGCTGGGGTTGTTTGGAATGAGGCGCGTCCGCAACAAGTTGGCCGCATGATACTTTGGAGAAGAAAAAGGGGTCAGGCTTCTTTTTACGCGTAGGGCATCAAAGTGTCACCCGTCGTGGTCAACGATGCGCTCACGGGGCCACGAATTCGTTTCCCTGATCAGTAAAAGAAGCCTGACCCCTTTTAACCGGCTAGTCGCATCAAACTCTTAACACGGGCACTAAGAATTTCAGTCGCGGCGAAAGGATTCTGTCGATGCGAATGCGCTGCATCAGATTCTGTACGGTCGGATTGCCGCCATTTCATAGAATCGATGCTCAGTCTTCATGCGAAGAGTTGATGGGCTGTTCGTGAGCGGCTAGATCTAGGAAGAGTGGAACATGCGAACACGCTAAATTGGCCGCGGGGTCATACATGCACCGTAGAGGCGTCGAGATGCGTGATCTCATCGCCGCTGTTACGTTTCTGCGTTTCCAGTGGGATCTGTTCAACTTCTACTGACCCCGTAGGCGTGACCGTGATCCGTCACCATAGTGCTGCACAACTTGGAAATCGTCACAGCTTAAGGGAGATGCACGTTGTCAACAACTAGCCAATACTCCGGTCTATCGCGGCAATTCTCGCCGATGCCGTTTCGCCTTTACAACGAGCGTAACTTCGGCGAGATCGACCAGTTGCACCGCCTTTCAGATGAGCAGCGTTTTGCAATGCGAGTGGTCGCACAGGTCTTGCCTTTTCGCGTCAATCAATATGTGATCGACCACCTCATTGCCTGGGATGACGTACCCAACGATCCGATTTTCCGACTCGTCTTTCCTCAACGCGAAATGCTTGCTCCAGAGCACTTTGCCCGCATAGCGAACTTGTTGCGATCGGGTGCTGACAAAGCCGCGTTGAGAATCGCCGCACGAGAGATCCAGTGTGAATTAAACCCGCACCCCGCCGGGCAGACGACGACAAACGTGCCGCGGGTCGGCAACGAGTACCTCTGGGGAGCGCAACACAAGTACCGTGAAACACTGCTCTTTTTCCCCAACCAGGGCCAAACATGCCACTCCTATTGCACGTTCTGTTTCCGTTGGGCGCAGTTTGTTCAGAACAAGGGTTTACGCATCGCCGCGCGCGAAACGGCGACGCTGCACGAGTACTTGGAAAGCCACCACGAGATTACGGATCTGCTGGTTACGGGGGGCGATCCGATGGTCATGAAAACATCCCGCTTGGAAGACTACTTGCGGCCGCTGACCGCTCCCGAATTCGAGCATGTGCGTACCATTCGAATCGGGACGAAGTCGTTGACATTTTGGCCCTACCGCTTCGTCACTGATCCGGACGCTGATGCCGTATTGCGGCTATTTTCTGACCTCACTCGCCAAGGCAAACACGTTGCCATCATGGCCCACTTCGAGCATGGGCGTGAAATGGAGGGGCTGATCGTGCGTGAGGCGATACGCCGGATCCTTGACACAGGCGCGGTGATCCGCACTCAGGCTCCCGTCCTCCGACATATCAATGACGAAGCTGACGTTTGGGCCGCAATGTGGCGCAAACAAGTGCACATGGGCATGGTACCCTACTACATGTTCGTTGAGCGTGACACAGGAGCTCGTCGCTACTTTGAATTACCACTTCACCGAACCTGGGAGATCTATCGAGACGCAATCCAGCAAGTCTCTGGTCTGAGTCGCACCGCTCGCGGGCCGTCGATGAGCGCGGACCCCGGTAAAGTTGAAATCCAAGGCGTGACCGAAATCCAAGGTGAGCGAGTCTTTGTTCTGCGTTTCATTCAGGCTCGCAACCCGGCATGGGTCCAGCGGCCGTTCTTCGCGCGGTATGATCGAAAGGCAACTTGGCTGGATCAGTTACGGCCGGCCTTCGGCATGGAGAAGTTTTTCTTTGAGGACGGTTCCGCTTCCGACGTCTAACTGCCGCAAGCGTGGGTTCTTGGAGTCGACTGCAAAAAAAAACGTTCTCCACCCAGTCAGCCAGGCCTGAAAAAGGGGTCAGGCTTCTTTGTTGCGTAAGGCATTAAAGTGTCACCCGTCGTGATAGACGATTCGCTCATGCGGTTGGACACGCGCCGCGATTAGCAAAAGAAGCCTGACCCTTTTTTGCAGATTACCGAAATCGCCGCGATGAGGTGGAATGTTTCCATACGAATTGCGTTTTGCACAAAGAACTGCTCGAATCCAAGGCATGATTCATTACACGCTCAACACCAACACCATCATCGAATCTTCGCGAACTGAGATTGCCGAAGGGGTGATTGCCGTCTGCCAGACGCTGCTCGAGCCCGGTCAGTATGCGATGCCAGTGCCTCAGCTCAGTGATTACATTATCAATATCCGAGAGAACGGTGAGAGCGGGCTGTTGTTCAGCATTGAGCGCGAGGGCTACACAATCGCAATCTGCGCGGTTGCCGACTCGAAAACGTCAGCAGAAGTCATGTGGATCGTGATGGCGCGGGCTTACGTCAGTCTGGCGGAACGTGAGCACCCAGCGGAAGATGACTTCAAGCCGCCGATCAAACCCAATTCGATACCCTGGCTGGCTGTGATGCTGCTGGGAACGACCGATGAGACTGGAGCCGCGAATTGGCTCGGTGACTTTGCACGGTGTATGGCATGGGCCTGGGTTGAGAGTCGGAGCGAATCGTCGTGACAATAGACCGACGTGCGTTGAACACTCGATCATTGGTCATTAGACCAGCTATCTAGTTGCGGCGCGATGGCCCGACAAACGCCTAACTGGAGATCTAATCGTCAGGGGGTATCAAACGATGGACGACGCGAGAGAGGTGGCAAGATCGGTCTATCAGTCGTTTCATACTCAATACTTTCGACTCAAGCGAATGAATTACGCCGCATCCGAATCTCCTCCCGCTAACACACCGCAGATGGACGATGTCGAAGGTTGCATTCGTGCGTGTATGAGACTCTTCGAGGCCGATGCACGAGAGTGTGAGATGTTCTTGCTAGGGTTCGTCTTGGCATCCGGTTTAAGAGATACCATGAACGAAATGGCGGGTCAGAACGCTTTCGAGCAACTCTCGGAGCACATCTTGGGCGAGGTTTCCTGGACCGAAGAGACGGCCGGAGCGCCGATTATGTCTGAGGCGATCCGTTGGGCAAGCGGGCGACACGAAGCTGCATGGAATGCAAGGCAAGCGGCACTGGCAACGGGAATCGATGCAGATGATTACGAGGGAGAGACGGCACCGACACGCGAAGAAGTCTCGAAACACTGCGCCGAGTGCGGTCTTGGCGACGCAATCGACATTCGCGATCGTGTGCTACCGGAGGCCTATCGCGACGATGACGGAAGACTTCTATGGAGGCCAAAGTGAACTTCCTGATTGTGATGGTCACCGGAGACGTGGCCATCTGTCGGCAGACTTACGAGATGCGACGTACCTTCACGGTCTCTTGCGCGATTTTCGCCTGGCGAACAAACCGGACAACCATAGCAAGGTCGTCGTACTCGGTTCAGGCACCACAGTCACAGTAAAATCAGCTGTCAACGCTGTGTTCTCGGTTCCAATTGTGACCAAATGAAGTCCTGGCGCAACATCGTCCGGAATGCGGAGATCCAAAAAGGCGTTTCCGCTGACGTTGGTGACTCCCTCGCTGATCAGTTCCACGCCGCTGAGAAGTACGTGAAAAGGTGCCTCCGGGACCAAGCCTTCGACTTCAATGGCGATACTGTCGCCAGCTGCGACTATTCCTTCAATTCGATTTCTTTGATCATCCAATGCGTAGGCGTGCGGAAATGACGGCCTTTGGAGTATTGAGGCCACGCCGAACTCCGTGTCATCCAGCACGTCAAGAGGTTCGCCGTCCTGTCCTGTGACCAACATCTGAATATTGAAGAGCTGATCCTCGGCGAATGGATTGATGAGCATATCGTCATCAATTTGCGTGCTAACAATGTGATTGACTGGAATGCCATCTGATGATGGATCAGGTTCAGTCCCTGGAAAGTAAAGAAGATGCGCAAGCATGAGTGCCACACCTGATTTGTGTGCATCTGGCGACAAGCGAAAACCTTCACCGTTCTCGTCAAATACCCATACTCGATCGTTGACCGTCAGCTCGTCCTGATCTCGAGAGACTTCTACTGCGATCGCCAGATCGGTCCCCTCGAACGACGTGGTCACGCCCGTTTGCTCTCGGAGAATCTTAGGGTCGGCGCCAGTAGACTTCTTGTTGTCGCTATCGACCAATGTCCAATGAATCTGGTTATCGCCTTGCTTGGGTAAGAGCCCGGCGAGTTCCTGTTCGAAGGAAATTCTGCGATTGTCCGTATCAAGCACAATTTTGCTCGTAAAGATGTCGTGATGTCTGGCATCTTGCTCAAACAGGTCATCTACTCTTTGAAAGGAGACAATTGGTCCTGGCAAGAAGATGCCCGGTGGGTCGGCTTCGAGTCCATTGACCCTCATCGCAGCGGCTCTGGCAGTTGCTATTTCGTCGGCACTCAGATCTTGGTTATCAAACTCGCCGTTCTGATCCGCATCCACCAAAACCTCGAACATGAGTGGCGCGTCTCCACCGACCGGACGCCGGTGCGGCAGATCCAGGGCATGACCTAGTTCATGAGCAACCAGGATATCAAGCGGATCGTCGGGCTCGCTGGAGAAATCACGACCCATCGGTCCGAGATCAATGTTGTCATCAGCTCCTGGAAAGAGGAAGGAATTGTCCACGACGATAATTCGAGGTCGCATCGGATTCGGACCGGGGAATCCTACTGCTGGGCTGAATGCCACGCCGGCGACGTCGGCATAAGTGTTATCCGTGTTGTGAAACAGCCTGATGTTGATGGCAGTTACCCCGTAAACTTGACTCATCATCATCGGGTCCTTATCCTCCCAACTTCTCTCACATGCGCCGATCATGTTGAACAGCTCATCGGTCCGGCTTCTCTCAATCAGCACGTCACCTTCCTTAAGTGGTTGATTGGCCGGTGGAGGCACGTTCGAAGTGTCTTGGTCGTCAATGATCTCAAAACTGAGGTCGCTGCCCCACGTATTGTTTATCGCCGATCGAAAGCTGATTTGAGCCTGTGGCAGCCAAGTTCCGCCGGTTCGTACGCCGATTTCTCCGTCGGTGGCTCGTTCATGCCGTCGCCAGAGGATAGCATCGGTGTCGGTATCGATTTGCATGTCGTTGGGCGGGGGGCGTCGAGGGACGTCAGGATCCTCCACCGCAGGGCTGCCACGGACAGCACACCAGGACATCGGAACATGCAGGACGTCCCCAGCGCACGCGATCGCCGGATACGCAGCTAGAATCAAGCCCCACGGCAAAATCGCGACCAGATGATTTCGTATGCAGTGATTCATCGAGATTGCCTCTGTCTGCGAGTTTGGAAATCGAATCAGCTATCTATGTCTTATCCGTTTGGCCAAGGCAAGGTGACTAACGGCTTGAAGTGTAAGACGCGGCAGACGACGAAGAAAAAGGGTCAGGCTTCTTTAAGGCGTAAAGCGTCAAAGTGTCACCTGTCGTGATAAACGATATGCTCACGCGGTCGGCCACGGGTACGTTTCCCTGATCAGCAAAAGGCTGGACTCCCTGAGACAGGCCGGTGAAAACCTCACTGACACCGTTTCGATGATTGACGCGAAGTCGACGGTCCGTGCGGAAAGAATGCGCATGAGGCATACTCCTAGCTGGAGTAGTTACTGCGGCGGCACTAGGTTGATACACCCTCGTAATCACGCGAACGGGTAGAAAGCGGTCACGACATCGGAAGAAAAAGGGTCAGGCTTCTTTTTGGGCGAATGGCATCCGTGTGACCCGTCGTGACCAACGATTCGCTCACCCGATCGGCTGCGACTTCGTCTCCCTGATCAGAAAAGAAGCCTGACCCCTTTAGAGCGACCCCTTTTAAACCTGGCAAAGGAGATCAGTCCGAGCTGAGACGTAAGAGAATCTCGTTCCGACGGAGTGGGCCGGGTGTCCACGGTGGATCATAGCCGGCGATCTCGACGTCGCCGCTGATGTGCAACTGGTTGTCCTTGACCCATGCTCGCAGTCTTTCTTCTGCGGCGGTGCTTGTGTCACGGTTCATCCGACCCGCAAACCGAATGACCGCAAAACGCCCACCTTCGCGTTGTCGAATCTCTACGTCGTCCCGTGATGGGCTGGGGACGCGCTGCTGTGCAACAACTTTCGGGATGACGAACCCCATCTGACCCGCCGCAGTTTGCCCTTCGCGCTCCATGAATACCGGAGTTGTCATCGCGACCTTCTGCTGTTGATCGTTTGCTCCAGTAATGTAGCCGAATAGTCGCGAGAAGCTGCCAGAGTCACCGTCGTTCCGCGTGTCTCTCATGCTGGTCGTCGCCATGGTCAAAGCGGGATACTCACGAATCTCAAACGGACCATCTGATCTAAGCACTTCGTATGCTGCCGTTTCGTATGCTTCACGTGACGTCGATTTCAGACCCACGCAAGCAATCGCGAAAACCAAGAGGACTCCCAGGCTCAAATAGATCATTCGGTTTCTCAACATGGAACTCGAAGCCTTAGATAAAACTCAACATGAAACGATTGTGCCAGCTCCGTAGCTTTGGGCCCGGTCGACTTCGATGACAGCTCGTTGATGAAACTAAAGGCTGCCGGCTGGAATATTAGGTAGCGGCCGGTACTTGACAAGTGCCTCAGCACAGCAGAATCGATCGTCTGCCGGGCTGACTCGAAGCTTAGACGAATGCGTTGGAGACGACTGTTTGGGATCGGCTTTTACGCCTAAGGCACGCTAACAAAACCTCTTAATCGTGGTCGTAATTGCTGAGTGGCGCGACGCGCAGACGGGAGGGGGAGGCTCCTGCCGAGCCGCAAAACGTACTCGGCTCGGCAGGAGCCTCGCCCGCCTCGCCCTCCCAATAATGGCCTCGCCTTCCCAAATATGCCCTTGCCCATCACGAGCCTGTCGAGGTCAGATGAAGGGTCGACGGCCGCGCCAGATTGGTCCGAGCCATGATGAACAACTACCGCCCCATACGACTAAAGGATCATTCCGTCCGTCGCGCTGCGGGCGTACTGCAGGATTTCCGTGTTCTTGGTGGTGGGACGTCGGAGCCACTGCTTTAACACCGTGGATGCCTCGGGCACATCGGATGCCCAGTGCCCCAAGCCGTGAATTGCCGAGACGAGGCAGTTTTCATTGTGCGACTCAAGGGCCGTTTCCATCACGTCGACTGCCGCCGATATCATCGATGGTGTTGCGTTGCCCGGATACAAGACAAAGTCATCCCAGAGCATGTAGCAGATGTATCCCATCGCGCCATCCGTTTGGTCGTTGCCGACGCTGACGACCGGTGCCGTGCAATAACGCTCGAAGTAATTGCGGTAGAGATTGATCAGATTCCGAATTCCTTTCAGTCGTCGCAGTTGGTCACACTCGGTCGTGTACAAAAATGGCAATTCGCTGCAGGAGTTTGAGTAGATCGTCTTGATGCCGTTGCCAAGTTGTTCCTTGCTGAACATCGCGTGCACGTCTTGGTCGATGAGGACGTGATCGACGAAATCGAAAGCTTGATTCGGCGGCACCGCGTAGAACTCGGGAGAATGCTCCAGCGAAACCGGATCGCAGTCCGGTGGGTGTCCAAAGAGTTCGCTCCGCCATTGTTCGTAGTTCATTGTCTCAATCGCCACGGCTTGATTCGACCGATGGAAAGGAGTTACGGATTGTCTGGGGACCAAGTCAACGTCCATTATCCACATGTCCCACAGCTGCTGGCAATCTGACCACCTCCAGGCGGAAAACCATAGGAGGATCCCCGGCATTTCTCATTGTTGCTGAACACACGTCGCAAGCGATTACCGACAGTAAACCAATGCCCAGCGCGGCGTGACGACAGAAAGGAATTCTCGCAGATTGCCGAAAACGCCGCGCTGAGGAGGCATTCTTCGCTGGCTATGCCCCGGATCCTCGAAGTCCGGGGCCTCTTTAAATAGTTGATCGACCGCGAAAGGTCGTTAGGCCCTTGGAGGCCGAGATCGCTGCGGCAATTGAGTTGGCCTTCAACGAAAAAGATGCAGATTCGCGTTCTGCGTTCGTTCCCTGACGCGTTGTTTCCATCAAGGCATCATGCAGCTTTGACGGCCAAGGCCCCGATTGGGTTAACTGGGAGCTCTGGCTTGTGGGGCCGGGCGACCAGGACACAGGAAGGTCGGCTTGTATCCCATTGCCTGCCTGGCGGTTCCTAGCAGCGACTTGCTGACAAGCGAGACGCACCTCCGACTGCCCACCTCAGTTGCCGACCGATTTTTTCATGTTCAGGATGGCGGACATTGACGCCACAATCGACTTCTCTAGATGAGGGCATGCGGGATGCCGTGGACGATGGCGACCGATGTTAGCAAGACGTGTTGTTTTAGCCCACGCGCATCCCAATTTTTTTCCCCTCGTTTGCACGATCTATAAAACGAGGTTGCCTGGCACCCCGACCCCCAGAATTGCTAGGCGACCTCTTTTTTTGCGGCAATCCACGGAGTTGGAATGATCGACGGGTCGCTATCCCGTTTACGCCGCATCAAACAAGCTCAGCACGCAGAGTCAATAGGGCCCACGCTTGCGGTACAAAGTGCGAGATGAATCGATGTGGGCTCGCGGGAACCGCGCTCTTCGAGAGTTGCTCGCTATAGAGAGCGCCGACGGATGCTTGACCCGTGCGGCGCTTGGATGATCCGCGAAGTACGAATCGGTGATTAACACCAATCGTCAATGCACTCTGAATCGTCGTCGGACGTGTCCTCCATGGAGGCCAACCTCAGCTCGGTGACGAATTCGTCTTCCGAGAAGAGTGATTCCTGAGCGGTCTCCTCCAGATGCGTCGAACGCAGCGGAAGGTTCGCAATCGTGGCTTCGGCTGCCGATACGGTTGAACTACGTGGCAGCATGCTGTCCGCTGCATCATTGAGTGCCGAGGCGATGTCAGCGGCACGGGCAGCGATCACTCCTTTGCCGAACATATCGGCCTGGAAAGCGACGATGATATCTTGGCTGTTGAAGTCTCCGTCGCCATTCCAGTCGCCGGCACTCCAGCCCGAGTTGCCGGGAACGCCGTCTTCGTACTCGCCCTTCTGGAAGACCTGGACAAGATCGCCACTGTCAAATTGCCGATCCAAATTCGAATCGCCGATGACAACCGGGAAGATATCAGTGATGAAGATCTCAAAGTCCGTCGAATTGACGTCTCCATCGCCGTTCAAATCGAACTTGGGATCTTGCTCGTAGATACCCGGACCCATCAAGTCGAGATCTTCACCATCCACAACGAGGTCGTTGTTGAAATCACCCAATGGCGCTGTGATTTCAATCGTCACGGTGGCCGGGGTACTCAACACGGTGCCGTCGAACGCTGCATAGGTAAAGCTATCGGTCCCGATGAAGCCCACGTTGGGGATGTACTGCAGAGATCCGTCGGATCTCAGCGTCAGACTTCCATTGGCGGGAGCCGTCACCTCGACGGCCGTCAGTTGATTGCCATCCGCGTCCGTGTCGTTGGCCAGAACTCCGGAACCAACGTTCACGTCGAGTATCGGTTGACTGAGTTCATACGAATCATCGGTCGCCACTGGCGCGGTGTTCGAATCGGTTACGGAAATGTTGACCGTCGCCACGTTGCTACTGGCGTTGCCGTCGGTGGCCACGTAGCTGAACGAATCGATCCCGTCGAAGCCCGCATTGGGTGTGTAGTTGAAGGAACCGTCCGAATTGAGGATGAGGCTTCCGTTGTTTACTCCACTGGCCAGAGACGCGACGGTCAAATTATCTCCGTCCGCATCCGTATCGTTCGAAAGGACGCCAGCTCCGGCCGGCACGGCGAGTTGCTGACCGGCGACCGCATCATAGCTGTCGCCGACGGCAACTGGAGCATCGTTGATCGGGCCAACGGCGATCCTGACGGTTGCAACGTTGCCCAGATCCTTTTCGTCGGTGGCCTGGTACGTGAACGTATCGACACCGTTAAAGCCCAGCTTCGGTGAATAGATGAACGATCCGTCCGGATTCAGCGTCAGCGTTCCGTTGTTGACGTCGTCGACGACTTCCGCCACACGAATCGGATCACCGTCCGAATCTGAATCGTTATTCAACACGCCGTCTGCCACATTGACGACCAATGGCCGATCTTCATCGGTGTTATAGGTATCGTTCTCAGATGCCGGTGGATTGTTCACCGGTCCACCTGTTACCACGATGTCGTCGATCAAAATGACCGTTGACTCGTCGCTGGTGGTTTTCTGATTGTTGTATCCGCCAACGGTCAGCGTGTGAGTGCCGGCGCTGAGGGCTCCAATCTTGACTGTGAACGATTCCCATCCAGTTGACTGATCAGACCCGCCGTTGCCATTACCTGTGAGCTCATCCATGTAGGTGTTGGGAGGCGTACCGTAAAGGGTCCCGTCGACGCTCAGCAGAGCCTGGCTGAACTCGTCCGACTCGTACCCTGTCGTCTGGCTCAGGTTGTATCGCACCGAGATCGTCACGTCGGCGGGTGTGGCCAGGAAGAACGTCCGCTGCCAACCGCCAGACATTCCCTGAACGTCGGCATCGTCGATTCCGCCCAACTCGACCTGAAGGCCACCGCCGGTGAGTCCGCCGGTGGGCAAGTACGTACCCGACGCATAGTCCGGTGAGTTGGTACCGCGGAAAACGTCATCGACGTAGGTGAAGCCGTCCGAACCGAAGTTAAAGTTCGCCTCGATGAGCGATCCAACCGTAATCGTTACGGTCGCGACGTTGCTCGAGGTGCTTCCGTTAGTAGCGCGATAGGTAAACGAATCGGTCCCTCGGAAGTTGGAGTTCGGGATGTATCGGAAGGAGCCGTTGGGATTGAGTGTCAGGAAACCGTTCTGTACGTTGTTGACCACAGATTGAACGGTCAGTGAGGCGGAGCTCGGATCCTGATCATTACTCAGTACGCCAGGTGCGGGGACGTTAAGCGTTACGCCTTCGCCTGTGCTAAAGCTATCGTCAACCGCTACCGGGGCGTTGGTCAAGCGTGGGCTTTCCGGTGGCCCTTGGGCATTCGGAGTGTAGGAGCTGCTGGATGTCAGCACCACTTTGTCAAGGATGAAACCGTCTTCACGCATCCACGCGTTGATCGTATGGATCCCCGTTGTCGAGACGAAGACTGTCGCAACGATCCCGTCCATCGTGGCGTTAGACCATCCATATGACGAATTGAAGCCGGTAATTCTGTCGGCGGTCGATACGGCGATGCCGTTCAAGCCGATATGGACCGAGTCGTTGCTATCGCTGTCGGGTTGCGGAGCCGATCCGCGAATCCAAATATAGTGCGTTCCCGTTCTCACGAAGTTGACGTCGAAATCAAGACGGGGACTGTTGGAAACGAATCCGAAATCGTTAAGCGTTCCGACGTTGGGAGACGTTTGCATCGCCTGGCCAAGAGTCGCGTTCGCGTCGCTAATCTGGGTCCAAGCGTGGAATCCCTGAGGGACGTTTTGGTCGAAGTTATTCGCCTCGATGCTGACGATGTTGTTCGCGCCGCCATCCTGTTGATACGCGCCTGGAACATCTTCGTCACCCAAGACGATCAAGACGAACGTTTCCTCATCGGTTGCTCCTTCTCCATCGGTCACAGTCAGCGTAATGATTGCGGCGCCCTGTCGGCCTGCAACCGGCGTTGCCGAAACCGTCCGAGTGGATCCGGCCCCGCCAAGGAAGATATTGCTGACGGGCAGCAGGAACGGGTTGTTGCTCGCGGCGGTAACCACCAAATTGTTAGGATTCGTCTCGGCGTCACTCACCGTAAACAGTGTGGTCGGCATCGAGGAGTTCTTCTGTATCGTGCGATCGGGGATAAAGCCGATCGAGGGTGGAGCGTTGTCCACTCCGATGTTGACGTTAAAGCTCTCCGTCGTGGTAGCCGTGCCATCACTCACAGCCACAGTAATCGTGGCGGTTCCGCTCGCGGTGAATAACGGTGTGACCGTCACGGTACGACTCGCACCAAAACCAGAGACCAGAATGCCGGAATTTGGCACGATCGACGGATTACTTGAGGTGGCCGTGACGTTGAGCAGGAATACCGATGTGTCGGGGTCGCCAATCGTAAATGGAATCGGACCTGTTGAGCTTCCGCGATCGATTGCGACGTCGTTGATCTGCGTGATCGTGGGCGCGTCAGAAGAATCAAAGACCGTTACCACAAAGCTGGTGGTCGAAGATTCAGAATCATCATCAGTCACTCGGACCGTGATCACCGTGGTCCCGGTCTGATTCAGCGCTGGTCGGATGCGAATTGCGCGATTCGTGCCGGCCCCACTCAGGATGATGTTGTCGTCCGTATTGGGAACCACCGTCGTATTGGATGATGTCGCGGTAACAACCAGATTGTTTGGCGACGTTTCAGCGTCGTTGACGGAAAAGTTCAGTGTACTGCTGGTCCCATTCTCGGGAATCGTAATGTCACCAATGCTGCTGATGACAGGTGGCGAAGCGTTGTTCGTAAACAGCCACAGTGGGAACGTCTGGCTGACGGAACCTCCGTCTGGGTCGCTAACTGTAATCGTGATGTTCGTGATCCCAAATCCGCCCGGCGAGTTGATGACAGCCTGACGGTTCGCCCCGGACCCAAAGAACGAAATGTTCGCGTCTGGAACGAGCAACTTATCGGTTGAGGATCCAGTGATCGATAAACTGCTCAGCGGATTGTTGCTGTCGGCGACACTAAAGTTGACCAGTGTCGTTCCTCCAATCGGCCCCAAGACCACTCCGTCGGGGAATGACGTGAACTCGGGTGGCGAGTTGAAGTTGACTCCAAGCGTATATGCTGGCTGCTCTTGCCCTCCCGATTCAAAGACTTCGATGATGTACGTTGTGCCGGCGACGACATTCAAGCTGGTCGCCTCGTTGTCGGTTTTGGTTTCCGAGGAGGTGAGCTCGCTACCCGAAGCCGTCAGCACGCGCAGACTGAGGTCACCATCAAAGTGGGAAAATGCCGCGCTGACGGTGACAACACCGTCTTCGGTTGCCGTCCAGGAATAGTAATCCCGATCGCCGGGGTTGTGGATGTTGAGCCCGCTGATCGACTTCTCACCCGTGCCCAGATTACTCGCGCTAAAGCGGCTATTGTTCGGCTCGAAGGTATCAGGCCGAATGAAAGTCGGCTGCAAGGTATAGTCAACCGTTCGTGTTCCCGAGAACTCGGAGATTTGCACGAATACTTCTTGATTCGCAACCACGGCCGTACCGACTCGCTCATTGTCGTCGCCCGAAATCGAGGCATCAATTTGATTCTCCAGCGAGTCGTAGAGCCGTACGTCAATGTCGCCACTGGCGTGACTGAATAAGACGTCGAAACGAACGTAACCACTGCTCGGCGCCCGCCATTTAAAGAAATCGACGTCGCCAGCCGGGTCGATGTCCGGCGTGATGGTCGACGTCAGTGGCCGCGCGTCGCCAAACGAATTGTTCGGCTCGAATACGTCGCCGGCTAATAGATCACGTCGCTCCAACTCTTGGAACTTGCGAGCTGAATTGTGTTTTGTGGTTCGTGACTTGCGTCGTGGGTGCCTTCGAGTCCAACGGTTCATAGTTAGTTCGCCATTAATTGAAGGTAGTAGTAGATGAGTCGAAGTAGGAAGGGAACGCGACCTGCCGATCACTACGTGCGAGACGTCCAGTCTCGAGCGCTTTAGTCCGGCAGTTGCAATCCATTTCAAGAACGCGCGTGCTCACCGCACGTCATTTAGCAATCGCGCTGTGCGTGTGCCCCCAAACAACACGTCGCAAAAACATTGTCGACCAAGGACCAATAACATGCAAGAAGAACCAGTATAATCTGCGCGACTTGTCGTCATAGTTCAGATTGTTGAACGGGCGCAATGTAGTCAATGTTTGGCTTCGAAGATCCAACTTGCGCGCGAATTCGTTTCGACATTTTCATCTGCCATCAACTTGCTTGACGTTTTTGTGCATTTAAGTCGCAGAGACTTTACGTAGCGCGCGTCGAGTTTATTTTTCGAACTTCATCGACAAGTTTTGCAAGCCCTCGAAATTTAAACACGTTGAAGTTGCTCGCCTCTCACTAAAACGGGTGATGAGCGCAGTCCCCAAATGAGCTTGCAACAATCGTCGACCAACTTGTCACGGATGCCGTTTGAAAATGGAGTCCATGAGTTGCTGGGAAGGTTTGCGCGCGATGCAAGCCACGCGCACGTCTAGGAAACAATTTGTGAAAACTGTGCCGCGCGACTGACAAACCCTCGGCACACCCGTGCTGCGACAGCACGGTGACGCACTTCCGTGAGTATGACTGCCTGGCCTCAACTCGTGACCCGTGCCCGTTCGAGCGCACAACGAAAGCGAAAGCCGCCAAGCACGATGCCACATTAAATGGCGTGACACGATTCATAGAACTCTTCGGCGATCCGCAACTCCCCGACGTTGTTCGGAGAACTGCGGGCAAACGACCGGAGCCAAGAGGTCTCAAGTGCAAAGATGACGCCGACCAGCGCGACGGGTGGCGTTGGGACCTGCCCAGGCGTGCCAGGTTTTCCGGTGTGGCAGGTCTTATGATAGCGCCGGCTTGATTGCACGTTCGCAGTCATCGCCGCCCATCTAGGTTAGATGTCACACCAGCCATCGGATGCCTATTTGTGGGCGGGCGCGTACAGTCCTTCGGGGGGGCACTACAAAACTCTCAATTCGTGGTCAAATGTAGGCAGCCCGTCGTTTGCGGCGAAGAGCTTCGGGCCAACACAGGAGGTCACTACCATGCTGCGTCACATCATCTGCCTCACGCTTCTTAGTTTGTGTGCCTCACCGGCCGTTGGCGAAATGTGGTTGGCTAGGAGTGTGTCGAATCCCGAGACGGAATTGAGACTCGTCCCGGACTACGTCAACGAAACGGCCAGAGGGTCGTACATCTACCGTCAATTCAGTGGCAGTCTCTTCGATTCGGCAGCCGCATGGCCAACCACGTTTGAGAAATTCGCCATCGTGGACCCGAATCCGCAAACGACGCGGGAACTTCCGCAATTCCAGGCCATTGTTCCGATGGTGACCGACGATGGCTTTTACGCGTGGGACGCGATGATCTGGCAGGGCGTGGGTGAGCCGGATTGTTGTAATGTCCACACAGTTACCGGCATTAACATTGATCCGTTGCTAGGCGGTATTGAGCTGCCTGATGGTGCAATCGGTAGTTCCGAGCACTTTCAAAACGTGTCGCGGCATCCCGCGGGTGACTCCAACCTGGACGGGCAATTCAATTCGGGTGACCTAATTGCCGTCTTCGCAGCTGCACTATACGAGCAGCCGTTCGACGAATTGAATCCTGTGACATGGGAACTAGGTGACTGGAACGCCGATGGCGTGTTCAACTCGACCGATCTTGTAGCGGCCTTGGTTGAAGGCGAAAATAATCAGGCCGGCGCCGTCCCCGAACCTGCGACGGCTATGTTGCTGCTGGTCGGTGGATTGGCAATCCTCAGGTGGCGTCAACCAGCATCTCGCGCTACACGTTGATCTTCGGTGCCGCGAACGCGTCAATTTGCAGCGGCCCTCCGACGTGCGGCATCGTGTCTAGCTGCTTGCAATGCGGGTCACAATTGTTTAATCTGCGGGCCGCGGGGTGACCTTCTTGACGGGTTGCCAATGAGATTGACGTGGCTGAGTCCCTCGGACGCATTGACGTTTACGATTCGGACTCATTTCTATAACCGACGCTCCGCACTGACTCCTACTGTAATCGAGATTCATGATTGTCGTCTTGTAGGCTGAACTGCTGCGGCGTCACATTGTGAGATTGCTGAGCCACTTTGTGGCCTGAAAAACGGTAATCTCCAATACGAGGTAGAACAATGAGGAAACTGCGTGTTGTGTTCTTGGTGTTGCTGGGTATGTCTTGCTTGAGTGTTACAGCGCACGGTCAATTAGTGCTTAGCGAGAAACCGTTCAACTTGAACGCGACGACGCTGGTCCTTGGCTGCGACGGAGGACTTGCGGTTAATGGGGGTGGCACCGAAATGACCACCTTGCAAATCAAATCTGAACGTGGCCTTTTCAAACCGAATAGTCTGAACGAAGGAGTGCTTCCGGGGCTGTTCGACATCATCCGCGAAGACAAGCTCTTCAAGTTGGATCCGGGCGGTTTTGCTGAGGTGGACTTTGGCAGAATTCTACCCAACTGCAATACGGTCGATGTGCTGATCGAGGACCTCTCAGTTTCCGGTTCGTTTGTAGGCGGTGGCGACTTAACATCCCGAGGGGGCGGCGGACCGTATGTGTATGCTCTGCCGGAACCCTCAAGTGCGGCCTTGTTCGGCGTCGGTATCGTCGGGCTACTTGGATTGCGCCGTCAAAGGAGGTCTTGAAAGCCGTCGAAATCGCGCGATGGCTTCTGACCCCTTACCTTGTCTGGATACCCGAGCCCTCGAGCATGACGATGTTCGCGCTCTGCTGTACTTTGGCCGTAAGCGTTGCATGGCGTCAGCCGATAGCAGGCTCACAGTGCGCTCGTGTGACCGCTCGGAACTCTCGGTCGTCGCATCCACGTCGGTCGATTCATGCGGGATGCCGATCTTTTGTTCGTCCTTCTACTACTGCCACCCTCGGTCACACTTGGCATAATTAGGGTCCATAAGGTTTTGCACAAGAGCTCATCGTCGCGAAGTCAGAGAGGGCGAGCGAATGATGGAAATGAACGCCGTTATCAAGAATGCGCATGGCATTCACCTGAGGCCGTCCAATGTCATTGTGCGTCGAGTCGCAGAGTATAGTGGTGAGGTTCGCGTGACGTCGCCCAATGGTGAATCCAATCTGCGATCCATCATGGAGCTACTGACTCTGTCTCTCGAGCACGGAACGGAAATCACGATCTGTGTTTCTGGTCTTGACGAGGCAGCTGTCTGCCAAGACCTGGTGGATTTGTTTCAGACGGAATTCGACTTTCCACACGAGAATTGAAAAGCTTGCTCAAGACTGTCTGAGCACGTAGACACGAAGCCAACTCTTTATCTAGGCTGACTCGGCAATGAATGTATGGCCCAATCTTTTAGTGCTTTCGGCGATCGGCGTACTGGTCAATGTGGCCGCTGCAGAAGAAGACCGCTTCGGCGTCGAGGACTTTACGAAAGTCGAAAAGATCGACATCCATTTTCATCTGCACAACGATACACCGGGATTCGTCGAATTGGCCGAACGCGATCGATTTAGCTTTCTCAATATCGCGACGCAATCGTCTCCCGCAGATGTGATGCGAGAAAAGCATCGAACGATCTTCGCCCTCTACCAGGCCTATCCCCATCGAGTTGCGCCGGTGTCCTCTTTTTCAATGGATGGGTGGGACGGTTCGGATTGGCAGCAAAAGACCGTCCGATTCCTCGATGAAACTTTTGACAAAGGTGCTGTTGGCGTGAAGGTGTGGAAGAACATCGGCATGGTTGCGCGCGATCAACACGGAAGGCTCATCATGATCGATGATCCACAGCTCGATCCCATCTTTGACCATCTCCAGCAACGAGGCATTGTGTTGATGGGGCATCTCGGCGAGCCCAAAAACTGTTGGCTACCGCTCGAAGAAATGACCGTCAACAATGACCGAAATTATTTCAAGCGGAACCCCCGATACCACATGCATCTACATCCTGAGATGCCAAGTTATGAGGAGCAGATCGCTGCCCGCGATCGCATGCTGGCCAAGCACAAGAATCTCCCCTTCCTCGCCGCTCATTTGGCGAGTCTCGAATGGAGTGTTGACGAGCTAGGCAGATTCCTGGATCGATTTCCAAATGCCGTCGCCGGTACGGCAGCGCGGATTGGACATCTGCAACATCAGTCGCAACGGGATCGCGAAAAGGTTATTGAGTTCATGTCGAAGTATCAAGATCGCTTGTTGTACGGGAGTGACAGCGGAGTTCGCGCCGGGCAGTCGATCGACGAACGATACCAGAGCATCCGAGAGCGATGGCTACGCGATTGGAGATATTTCAATACGGATGAAATGATCGACGTTCCGGAACTTGATGACCCCGTGCAAGGGCTTGCGTTGCCTAAAGAGATTGTGACGAAGCTCTATCAGACGAACGCACAAAAGCTTTTTCCGAAATCGTGGGGACAAGCGCCAAGAAACCAGGAGAATCCCAATTGAGTCAGTGTGGGTTCGTTGCTGCAGTGAAAGACAGGTTTCGTCGCATGCAGGTCCTTGCGATATTTGTTGCTCTTGCGATGCCGACCGGTTGGTTATCGGCAGCTGATTGGCCAACGGTCGGTGGCGACCCGGGAAATTCTCGTCATTCCAAGCTCCGGCAAATCAATCGTGAGAACGTTGCGAATTTGGAAATCGCCTGGGTATTTCACACCAACGAACTAGATCGCCCGCGACAAAAGATTATCGAATGCACGCCTTTGGTCGTTGATGGCACGATGTACATCACAACAGGGCATCTTCGCGTCTTTGCTTTGGATGCGGCCACGGGAAGAGAGATCTGGCAATTCGATCCACTGGCCAACCTGGAAAAGAAGCCGCTGCTTGCGTCGGGTGGTGTTAACCGAGGTGTCGCTTACTGGAGCGACGGGAAAGCGGACGGTCTGCGACGCGTCCTGATGGGCAGCGCTAGCGGCCACCTCTACTCAATCGATGCCAAGACGGGGAAGCTGGATGCCGACTTTGGTGATTCGGGAGTCAAGGATCTGCGGGAAGACCTGGATGTTGATATTTCGAGGTTGGCCTACGGTCCGACTTCTGCACCGGCCATTTGGCAGGACACGGTGTTCGTCGGATTTTCATGCGGTGAAGGCCCTGGACCTGCGGCGCCTGGTGATGTTCGCGCCTTCGACGTGCGCACCGGGCGTCAGAAATGGCGTTTCCACACGGTCCCTCGACCCGGGGAGTTCGGAAACGAGACTTGGCAAACAGGCTCGTGGCATAACCGTGGTGGCGCTAACGCTTGGGGAGGACTCACGGTCGACGAGCAATCGGGAACTGTGTTTGCAGGCCTTGGCTCAGCTGCCTTTGACTTCTATGGAGGTGATCGCAAAGGCAAGAACTTATTTGCCAATTGCACGATCGCTCTCGATGCGCGGACAGGACAGCGGCATTGGCACTATCAGACGTTGCATCACGATCTGTGGGATCACGACCTGCCGGTCTATCCTAATCTTGTGACGGCGACTCGCGACGGGCAGAAAGTTGCGGCAGTCGCGCAGGTCACAAAAACCGGACACCTGTTTCTGTTCGATCGAAAATCAGGCACTCCGTTGTTCGAAGTGCGCGAGATGCCAGTTCCAGCTTCTGATGTTCCGGGAGAAGCGGCGTGGCCCACGCAACCGATTCCCGTCAAGCCGCCTCCGTTTTCGCGTCAATCGATGACCGAAGATGATGTCACCGATATAGGCGATGCAAATCGTCGGTCTGTGTTGCAGCAGCTGCGCAAGCTGCGTGGAGGACCAGCCTACAATCCGCCGAGTCTGCAAGGAACGGTTGTCGTGCCCGGTTTCCACGGAGGAGCAAACTGGTCGGGCGCGTCATTCGATCCCGAAACCGAGATCCTCTATGTCAATTCGAACAACATTCCCAATATCATCACGCTGGAACCCGCCCCGCCCGATTCTGGCTTTCGATTCAAACACAAGGGATACATTCAGTTCCGCGACCACGAAGGCTATCCGGCCATCAAACCACCATGGGGCCAGCTTAATGCAATCGACTTGAACGGTGGCCAGTTCGTTTGGCGAACTACGCTGGGGGAATATCCTGAACTAACGGCACGCGGCGTTCCCAAGACGGGAACCGAGAACTTTGGCGGCTCGATTGTGACGGCCGGTGGATTGGTGTTCATCGGCGGAACGAAGGATGAAAAATTCCGCGCCTTCGACAAATCCACAGGCCAACAACTTTGGGAAGCAAAACTACCGGCCGGGGGATACGCCACCCCCAGCACATATGCCGTGCGTGGCAGACAATATGTTGTGATCGCCGCGGGCGGTGCCGGCAAGCTGGGGACGAAAGCCGGCGACGCAATCGTCTGCTTTGCACTACCTCGTTAGGTGGGAGTCGGTGCCCGCCCTTCTTGGCTACGTCTAGCATTCGTCGCGTCGTCTTGCCCTGGCTGCGCGAGAGCCGGCGCACTGGCCCTCTTTCAAACGAGCAAGTCATCTTTGCGCGGTCAATCGACCGAAGTAGTTCCCAATGCGTTTGAGACCAGTAAGGTTTTAAGCATTAGGTAAACCTGCGTCTGACTTTGAGCGGCGAAGTTCGAACTTTGAACCTTGTACCTGGCCCCCGAAACGTCGAAGCTGGGATGTTGATTCGCAAGACTTTTGATTGATGGCGGGTCGATTCTGGGGAGACCGCTAGTGAAGACCGTCGCTGTGACTTTCGTCACCATCATGACTTGCCTGACACACGCCGCATCGGCCACGCTGATTGTTCCGACCAGCCAGTCACGCACCGTCTCGGCCTCTGCGGAGTCGACACTCTTTGATGACCCTCCGTGCACCGATTCGGACAGTGCATCAGATTTGGAGATGGACGGCGGTCAGTTTAGCGCGAGTGTTTCGGCCAGTGCATTTTGCAGTTCTCCAACTCAGTCCGCGGCTTCACAGACCTCAACAGCGCTTGGCGGTCAGATAACGGGTGTTGGGGCAGTGGACGCACGAGGACACTCGACTTTGTTTGGCGAAGGCTTGTCGTCGGCCATGTCTTCGCTGAGCGTTGCGTTTCAAATCTCGCAGGCCGTCAATTACAGCTTCGAGGGGCAGCTCTTGAGCAACTCTCCCCAGCGGCTCTACGGAGCGGGTGGCATCATTTACTTGGAGGGGCCGACAGACAATGATGTCTTCTTTTTGAGCATTGACCCGCTTAAGGAGAGTTCAGCAACGAAGTCGCTCGCTGCCGAGGGAACGCTTTTTCCCGGCGACTACGTACTGCGGGCCAGCGTCACTGGATTCCCTGCCGGTGCTGTTGATGGTGTCGAAGCAGCAAGTGAAGCGAGTGAGGCGAGCTTCGACTTTAACTTTCTCGTCATTCCCGAGCCGAGCAGTGGTCTGTTGCTCAGCTTCGGGTTACCACTTCTCTTGACGGGACACCGACGTCGGCATTGACTCGGCCTCGGTCGCCGCAGAAATCCCGCATCGCGCTGCATTCAGCCGCCTAACATCGTCCGAGTCAGGCGGCGATTTGTGGGAAGTAACATCGTCTATCAGCTCGGCTCGCGCGTCCAGCGTGGCAAATGACCTAGGCTTTAGATGGGCCCACGGCCACCACGTCGCGATCAACGCGACTCATTGCCCGCGCAAACAAATCCGAGCCCAGCAAGGATCCTGCCATGATGTCCAAACAAACGGATCGACTGTTGACGATATCCCTTCTTGTCACTCCTTACCTCATCGCAGCCATTCCAGCTTGGTTTCTCTGCGGGCTTGCCCTGAACTGGATCGATAACGGAAATTCGTTGCCAGGCTTCCTGGTGCTGCTGATTAGCGGTCCTTTCCTCTTGGTCTTGGCACTCACCTACATCATCCGCGTTGCCGGATTGACCATCGCTTTCCTAAAGGACGAATTCCAGGCGATTGGCTTTTCAACCAAGCGACACGACCGACGGCTCGAACCGAGCGAAACGGATTCGACCGTCGATCATGATCAGCCGGCGCGGGCTCCCGCCTCGTTATCAGATGTTTAGTGAGGCGGGCTGATGGTCTTGGATTGAGGCAAAGCCTGACTACCCTTTTCCTAGGGGCTGCCACAAGCCGATGATATTGTCTTCGGTATCTCGCACCTGAGCGTAAATGCCCATGTCGCCGACTTGCTGCGGGCCCATCACATTGGCACCTCCAGCTGCAACGATTTCATTGATGCGTTGCTCACACGATTCAACCTGGATCACGATCAACGGAGACGTCGCGCCCTGATCGCCTCGCGGATACGTTCCGCCATTGATTCCGCCAACCTGCTTTGGCATGAACTGTTCATCGACCTCGGTGGTGATTGCAAACGTATACGGCATGTCGCCGGGTGCCGGTGAAAATTGCCAGCCAAATACGCTGCTATAGAACTTCTCCATCCTGTCTTTGTCGGAATAGGGAACTTCGAAGTGGCAAACGCGATCCATGATTCGTCCTTTCGTTATTAGCTGGCTAGTTTGCTTCGTAGATCAACCTTGACATTCAAACAGCAGCGTATCAGATCCAAGAGCGGCTTGATGTGCTGAGATTCACCAACCACAAAAGTTACCGGTCACCGGCTGCCTACTCGATCTTCTTATCCAACGGCCAATTCTCGCTGAGGCACTTCTTTGGGGTTGTCCAGGCGAACAGCGAGATCATGGTGAGAATGAAGCGTGACATTAACGGTGGCTTGCCCGTCTCAACGACGCCCTTGAGCGTCTTGACGATGAAGTCGCCACCTTGCTTCATTTGCTTCTCGGTCTTCGTGTCGGCCGGAATCTCTTCGGATGTCAGAGTGTATTCGACACCGCCCTCAACCTCTCGTAGTTCATGGATGACCTTGCATGGAGGATCGTCGAAGTTGGTGAATTTGAATGTCGTCACGTAGCGGTGTGGCGGATCGATCTCCAACACCTCGCCGACCACTCCGGTGTATTTCCCATCAGGCGATCTCATTCTCATGGGAGCTCCCGGCGCTAGCGTCGTGGTGTGCAGCACCGAGTTGAAAAAGAAAGGCAATACCTCACCGTCTTTCGTGAGCGTATCCCAGACATCCTGGATCGAGGCGTTGATCTTGATGCGACTGACGAGCTTAGTTGTCTTTGACATTCGATCTCTTCTTGGCCTCGGCCTTGAACTTAATGTCCGTGACGTGGCTGGCCCAGAATTGGCTGTACTCAGTGGTCCAGCGATCGTAAACAAGTTGGATTGGTGCCACGTTGAAATACAGCTCGCGCGTGCGCCCCGACTTCTGGGAAATCACTAAATCCGCGGCTTCCAGAACACGAAGATGCTTCATCACCGCGATGCGGCTCATCTCAAAGTACTTGCACACATCGTTGACACTGCATCCCGGCATGCTCTTGATCACGTCGAGAATCTTGCGGCGGTGACCACTGGCCAACGCCTGAAACAAAGCGTCCATCGAGTCGGGTTTCATATGTAACCAATAAGTTACATATTGGTCGGGCCGCTGTCAAGCAGGAGCGCGGGGAGGTTGGAAGTTTCGCGCGTGAGCTGTGAGGCCGAGCGAGCGACGGCGCACGTGTCACGGTGACGGATCGACGCGATGGCGGAGGGCTGTGGTGTCTATTTGTTGCCCAACAGCCGCGTGTCCGATTCGCTTGAGGCGCGATTCGAGAGTGGCTGCCATGGCACGGGACCTAGGGCAGCTGACGTCATGGTGTCCTCGAGTGGGCGACGTCGGTTGAACTCTATGAACTCTAATCTAGCGCGTTCGCCTTCGCCTCAGCAGCAATCCAATGGCACCCAGACCTAGAAGCGCCACGCCAGTGGGTTCCGGCACCGTGTAGAGGTACGGGCCTCCGCCACCCCTGGACAGCAGATCTCCTCCCCCAATGTACGACCCCGAGATGATCAGGTCGGCAACCATCTCCTCCACATTGCAACCTCCTGGGAGTACAGGCCCGAAGTTAACGTTGTCGAAACCGTCAACGTCGAGTTTGAAGAGCTTGTCCGACGTGAGAACGTCGAAGGGTCCAGGAAGAATGTCCGGGTCACGTAGCCCGTCGGGCCGAAAGTGTTCGCCCGAGGATAGGAGTTCCATGGTCGTCAGTTCGATGCCACCGCCGTTGACCGATAGATCCCCATCACAACCCAGTATCAAGGTCGTGGCGTCTTGGTTGAACGGATCTTGACTGGGAATCAACTGACTTTGGGTTTGCGCCAAGGCGCTTCCGCACAATGTGGACACAAAGATCGCGGAAAAAAATGGAAGCAAAATCCTTGGAAGTCTTTTCATTAGTCCCTCTCATGTGGTGCAACGGTCAATTGGACGATGGCTCCACGAATCCGATGAAAGGAGCGACGATGCCTATTTTGTAAACTCCCAATGGCTGAGATTCAATGTTGTAACGAAAGATTTTGTGCCGCCCCGGGGGGTTGCGGCGTGAGATTTGAGTCGTGTGGGGTCCGAGCCGCTGGTCGCATGACGGACCACTTCAGAGCCGAGTCTCGATCGCATCGGAGTCTCTGCTCGCGAAGCTTAACAACGATAGGAGCTCCATCAAAACGGGTGGTCCGTGTCGAGCGGCTGTGCCTTAAGTCGTTCGATTGAAGAGTTCAGGGGTCAAATCACAGTGCAACCTGACCTCGACCTGAAGCGCAAAGTTCAAAGACTTTAGCCACCCGCGCTAGCGCGTTTTCAACGTCAAGTCACACGAGTATGAGTCATCCACTTTAAAAATTCGCGTGTCACGCGTCAGGTCTGAACACTCAATTCTTAGTCTTCAGCCGCAAGCTTCAGCCGCGGCGCTCAGTACTCGAAACATGATGCGCGCACCGCGTCTTGTTCTACTTGCGGCCTGTGCTTTTTTCTTGCAAGTGGCTAAGTGCCGGTTCAGAATAACCGACCGACTTTTGTCAGTGGGAACGAACGTGCATCAATGACATCCGCAGACAATTGTTACGACCGCGCACGTTCTTCCATATCTCTGGCATCGGAAAACAACATCGACGCAAATCAGCATGTGGCAATTCCGTTGCTCGCCTCCCATGGCGCACGAATTAGACATGGATCGCAGCCGACTTGGTAATCATGACCGGCGGGATTCAGACTTCTTGCAAGATGCTTCGCGGACGTTTACGCAGTGGCCGCTGACGGACACACCGCTGCTTATCTCTGACCGCACGAAAAAGCCTGGTCATGCCCTCGGGTTTTGTACGACACCACGAGCCTCAATCTCATTCCACCCAGGAGCACACTGTGACAACCGCAAGATCCTCTTATCGAATTCGACGTAACCGAGGGCGATACCTGCTCCGTCGTCCCGAAGTTCTTGAAGACCGACACATGCTTGCCGGAGCGTTTTCTGAGTCGGTCGCGATCAGCGGGCTCACCAATCCGACCGTCGTCCGATTCGCTTCCGACGGCAGAGTGTTCGTGGCGGAGAAGAGTGGTCTGATCAAAGTCTTTGATGATATGGCAGACGACACGCCGGACACGTTTGCTGATCTGCGAACCAACGTCCACAATTTTTGGGATCGCGGGTTATTGGGGATGGACCTGCATCCCAATTTTCCAGCGACTCCGTACGTGTATGTGCTTTATGCGCATGACGCCGAGATTGGCGGAACGGCACCGGTCTGGGGAAGTGTCGGCGGGACCTCGGATCCCTGTCCGAATCCACCTGGAGCGACGGGTGACGGCTGCGTGGTGAGCGGTCGGCTCTCGCGGTTGGAAGCGTCCGGCAACATGATGGTCGGTAGCGAGCAAGTTTTGATCGAGGATTGGGGGCAGCAGTACCCGAGCCATTCGACGGGAGCAATTGAATTCGGGCCCGATGGTGCGTTGTACGCCAGCGGCGGCGACGGCGCGAGTTTCAATTTCGTCGACTATGGACAAGATGGCACGCCGGTCAATCCGCTGGGCGATCCGCCAGTGCCCGTCGGCGGAACTCAAAGTCCCCCGACCGCTGAAGGAGGTGCGTTGCGGAGCCAGGATTTGCGAACGGCGGGCGATCCCGTCTCGCTGGATGGCACCATCATCCGTGTTGATGACCTCGGTGCACCGCTTCCCGACAACCCGATGATTGGAGACGCCGACATCAATGCCCAACGGACCATTGCCTATGGTCTGAGGAATCCATTCCGCTTCGGCTTCCGGCCGGGAACCAACGAACTGTGGTCTGGCGATGTCGGCTGGGGAACGTTCGAGGAGGTCAACCTAACCGACGTGGGCGATCAAGTCGTCGACAACTTTGGTTGGCCGTGCTATGAGGGTGTGGGTCATCAACCGGGATACGACGGCGCGGACCTGGACATTTGCGAGAATCTTTACAACGACCTTGGCGCCCACACCGAACCTTTCTTCGCCTACGACCACGCGGACCAGGTCGATCCGGGTTCAGGCGAACCGACGGGCAGTTCATCCATCGCTGGCATCGCCTTCTACGACGGCGGTAGCTATCCGGACACGTATGATGGCGCGTTATTCTTCGCCGACTATTCGCGCGACCGCATCTGGGTGATGTTTCCGGGTGCGGACGGGTTGCCCGACCCAAGCACCGCGCAGACATTCATTGGTCCCGCCGCGAATCCGGTCAATCTGGCGATCGGTCCGGCAGGTGACTTGTTCTACCCCGACTTCAACGGTGGAACGATACGGCGTGTCGAGTACTTCACTGACAACACACCTCCAACAGCGCTCGCTCAGGCCACGCCGCTGATCGGTGCTTCACCGCTAACCGTTGATTTTGATGCTTCGGGATCTAGCGACCCAGACGTCGGCGACGTGCTGACTTATGCCTGGGATTTTGATGCAGACGGCGACTTCGATGATTCGACACTTGTGACCCCAAGCTTCACATATACGGCGACGGGCACGTACGAAGTCAGCCTAAAGGTAACCGACTCGGAAGGCTTCTCCGACATCGATATGGTGACCATCTCGGTCGATAGCGGACCTCCGGTGGCAGTCATCGATACGCCCGTGACGGGTACGACGTGGCAGGTTGACGATCTGATCTCGTTTTCCGGTCATGCGACGGACCCAGACGACGGCCCGTTACCCGCATCGGCTTTGTCGTGGACGATCATACTGCACCATTGCCCTTCAAACTGCCACACGCATACTGTGCAGACCTTTGATGGTGTATCCAGCGGCTCGTTCTTCGCGCCGGATCACGAATACTATTCGTATCTGGAACTGATATTGACGGCGACGGATTCTGACGGCCTCGAGACGACCGAGAGCCTCCTTCTTGAAGCGGACACGTCAGACATTACGTTGGAGTCGAACGCGCCGGGCATCGAGTTGGTCTTGAACGCAGCTTCGTCGACTGCTCCGAGCACGAATACGGTGATTGTTGGGTCGAATAATTCGATCAGCGCTGCGACGCCTCAAAATGTCGGGGGCGTCAATTATGAGTTCGTCTCCTGGTCCGACGGTGGTGCCAGATCACACAACGTAATTGTGGGCGACTCGGACGTTTCGTACACAGCCACCTTTCTCACCGACGCCTATCAGCAGGACAGCGGCGCAAACAACATTGTCAGCATCGAGTCAACTGCGTTTGACGCAAACACTGCCAACGGCAGCCATGATTGGGTTTCTATCGGTGATGCCAACGCAACGCTTGGCCAGGCGATGCAGACGACGCCCAATTCGGGAACGAACAACAACACCGGGTATGTCGCTAACAGCCCACGCCTTGATTTCGATGTCAACTTCGTCACGACCGGAACCCATTATGTTTGGATTCGCGGGATGGCTCCGCCGACCAGTGGATCGAATGACTCAATCCATATCGGGCTGAACGGCGCAGAAGTCGCAACTGCCGACCGCATCTCCGGCTTCGGCACAGGATATGGATGGTCCAACAACACGATGGACAGCGTCGTGGCGACGATCGATGTGGCCACGCCAGGTATCCACACCGTGAATGCATGGATGCGTGAGGACGGTTTCATTTTCGACAAGTTGCTACTGACGACGAGCAGCGCTTACACGCCAGGCGGCGACGGTCCTGCACAAAGTCCGCGATTGAATCGCGCTCCGATATCGGTGGATGATTCCTTTGGCACGAGCATGGACCTGACGCTGGACGTTGCGGCTCCTGGCGCACTTGGCAACGATTACGATCCAGACCCGGCTGACTCAATGACCGTTGATTCAGTCGTGAGCGACGTCCAACACGGTTCTCTTACGTTGAATGCCGACGGGTCGTTCCAGTACGTCCCCAACGGCGGCTTTCAGGGCGTCGACTCGTTTACCTATCGCGCCACAGATGGAACTGACTCGGGCAACGTCGCGACGGTTACGATTACGGTTGGATCGATCATCGAGGCTCACTTTAATGCTGGGTCGGACGGCTTCAACTACGTGGACGACCCATTCCGCGGCACCAATGCACCAACCTACGCGTCAGGAACATTCTTGACCAACGGTGGGCTGACCGGCGGCGGGCTGCAAGTCCTGGTTGGTGGGATCAACAATGACGACATTCTAGGCATCTCGGGCGGCTGGCAGCGGACATTCAATCTGACTGCGCCGACGAATGTGACGGTTTCTTTGCAGTACAACATGACTCAGACCGGGCCACACGAGACGGACGAGCTGAGTCAAGCTCTGCTAAGTATCGACGGTGTGTTGTATGGAACGACCCCCAACGATTACCTGGCACAGATCGTGGGCGATGGCAACAGCGGGCCCGATCTGACCACCGGCTGGCAGCCATTTACGGTCAATGTCGGCGCGCTGGGCGTTGGAACTCACACGATCACGATCGGTGGGTACAACAACAAGAAAACGTACAACGACGAATCAACGGTCGTTTTGATCGATGATGTCGTCGTGACAGGCAGTGCGCTGAACAATCCACCGGTCGCAGAAGACGACGTCTATGGCGTGAATGAAGATCAGTCTTTGGTCATTGATGCGTCAACCGGTGTGCTTCAGAACGATACGGATGCGGATGCCGAGGCAATCAGTGTGCTGGGTGTTGTCGACGATGTGGATGATGGGACGCTGAGCCTCAATGCTGATGGATCGTTTGTGTATACGCCCGATCCAGACTTTAGCGGTACTGATACGTTCACCTATGAGGCAACCGATGGCACGTCAGCCAGCAACGTCGCGACCGTGACGATTACCGTTGCTCCGGTCAACGACCCGCCCGTTGCGTTGGATGACAACTACAATACAGCCGTTCAGCAACAGCTAACGGTATCGGCAGCTGCGGGTGTGTTGGCGAATGATACAGATGTCGACGGAGACACGCTCAGCGTTGCGTCTTTGGTGAGTGACGTTAGCAACGGTACCTTGATTCTCAATGCCGACGGTTCGTTTGATTACACGCCGGACGCAGCCTTTGAGGGTGTTGATTCATTCACCTATGAGGCTTTGGACGGCGCCGTAATCAGCAATGTAGCCACCGTCACGATCGCAGTGAGCACGTTCAACACCGCTCCTGTAGCATTTGATGACGCGTACACCATCGACCAGGATCTGGTGCTCAACGTGAATGCGGTGACCGGAGTTCTGGCCAACGACACGGACGCCGATGGGAATCCGCTGACGGCAGTCGAAGTAACCAGCCCGACCAACGGAAACCTGAGCCTCAATGCCGACGGTTCCTTCCAATACACTCCCAGCGCGGGCTTTAGTGGGACCGACACTTTTGCTTACGCCGCCGATGATGGGATCGAACTCAGCAATACCGCGGTTGTAACGATTCGCGTCGTCGGTCCGACGCTTCGAACTGGCGAGGTTACGAATGCCACGACGGACGGTTGGGTCACCGTGAATCTAGACCACGATTACGCGTCGATGGTCGTCGTCGCGACTCCCAGTTACAACTCGTCATCGGTGCCACTTGTCACCCGAATTCAGAATGCTGCGGGCAGTTCATTTCAAGTCAAGTTGGATCGTGCCGATGGCCAGTCGGGAAGCGTGAGCGGGATCGTTCACTATTTGGTTGCCGAGGCCGGCGTTTACAACGCGGCACAGCACGGGGCGACGATGGAAGTTGTCCGCTTTAACTCCTCGCTCACGGACTACAAGACGTCGTGGGCTGGCACATCACGGAGCTATATCAATAGCTATACAAATCCGGTCGTCCTCGGTCAGGTTATGACTCACAATGATGACGACTTCTCGGTGTTCTGGGCACGCGGCTCGTCTGCTACGAATCCACCGTCCAGCACCGATCTGTTCGTTGGAAAACAGGTGGCTGAAGATTCGGATACGACGCGCGCAGCCGAAGAGATTGGCTACATCGTAATCGAAGCCGGTAACGGCTCCCTTGGCGGTCGTGCATACACCGCTCAACTGGGCGAAGACACCATTCGCGGCATGGGCAACTCGCCGCCCTTCAGCTACACGTTGACGGGCCTCACGGCCGCCTCGACCGCCGTGGCCAGCCAGGCGGGCATGGATGGCAATAACGGCGGATGGCCAGTACTTTATGGGGCCAATCCGGTGAGCGCATCGCAACTTGACTTGGCCGTCGATGAAGACCAGATCGGTGACAACGAACGGAACCACATCACCGAGCAAATTGCCTATCTGGTTCTGCAAGAAAACCAGGGAAGCAAGAAGCTGGAGGAACCTCAAAGCAGTGATGGAGATGACAATCCGGCGATTGAGATCGATCCGCGGTTGGGCGATTTCAACGGCGACGATGTGGTCGATGCTGACGACCTAAACCTGATCGGTCCAGGGATTCGCGCCCAAGGCGACCGCTTCGATGTCGATGCCAATGGAGCCGTCGAGCGAGCCGACTTTGAGTTCTTTGCGTCGTATGTATATCCCGTCGTCGTTGGCGATTCGAATCTGGATGGCGAATTCGACAGCGGGGATCTTTTGCAGGTGTTCCAGATTGGTGAGTACGAGGACGACGTTGACGGGAATTCCGGCTGGCATGCCGGTGATTGGAATGGCGACGGTGACTTCGACAGCCGAGATATCATTCTTGCTTTCCAGGCAGACACTTTCGATCGTGGAGTTGTCTTCGAAGTTCCGATTGGCGCGCGTGCCGCCGACATCGCCTCAGCGCTCACGGCGGATGCGACGGCCGCGGTCATGCTGCGAAACTCGATGACGCCGGGTGTCACAAAGGAAATGCAGTTCGATTTACCCCTACGTTCCACGCACCTGGAACACACCGCTCACGAAACACTTTTCTCTCAAGACGAATTCGTGACGGAGCTGAGACTTGCCTCTATGACAGAAGCTTCTGCTCTTGAGGTGGACGACCTGCAGTCAAAATGCCGCGCGGATTGGTGCTAGGTTCCAGGGCCCGTCGGATGCGCATTCATTCTTTGGAGTACGTCAATGACACGAAGTGTAACCTGTCTGGCATCCTTGCTTTGTCTGCTTGGCCAGACCGTTGCGTTTGGACATGCTGGCCGTCGCTTCGAGATTCTGGTGGACTCCACGACAGACTCGCCGAGCGATCCTGAACAACTCATCGCGCAGGGAATCAATACCGGTCAGGATGATGGTTTTCCAGCGGTGCGACCGTACACCAACGTGATTCATGACCATTGGATTCACTCTGAACAGCCCAATGGCAATCAAGCTTTCGCCCGTTTGCCGGGATTCGATCTACCTTCACCGGACCCCAGGATCCATGGCAAGGAATTGGTGCTCAGTTTGGTCGGAGCCAGCAAATGGGCGAATCCCCCCATGATGCCGACACCCGACACCGTGCCTGCTCTGGTGGATCTGGATGCTGACGAAACAATTTTCATTTCGAGACTGGGGCAGGGTATCAACACGAGCCAACTCGGCAGTATGACTCTGCTCAACTCGATTCCCGCCCCCGGCGCGAGCGACCTTGACTTGCGTTACGAGATCTCGAAACTGCCGGCAGGCTCGATCTACGTGCTTGAACTCATGTTGTCTGCTCGGCCTGTGACGACCTTAAACAGTGACAGGGTTTACGTCCTGATTGGGCCGGACGGAGCCAATCACGCTGAGCGTCTCCACCACGCGTCGCTTCATCTTGAGTCGTATCTGGGTGCGGCTGCCACTCCAGAACCTTCTGCGGGCTTACTCGGTATGATCGGGTCCTTGGTATTGGCCGCTTATCTGCGTCGGCGCGAAGCTGTATGAATTGTGGTTCGTAGAGACCTTGTTTCGATCAGCACACTGTGTCCCACCGAGGCGTTGACACGATGGCGGGAACCTAGACAGGGCTCGTGAGCTGATGACTCGCCGCCTCATAGTGAAACAGCTCTTGCGAGGTCAGCGTGAACACGTGCTGCTCTGCATAGTCCGCAGCGACTTGCGTACCGCCCCGTGCCAACAGGCTACGCAACACCGGTGTGTCCTCGACGATGTCGATGCTGACGACCACGAATTCTGCATCGGTGCGTAGACCGTCGACTTCGATCATCGCTGGGTCTGACTGACTGATAATCAGGTCATACGTGGTGGGTGAGTGGACGACCTTCCACGCACGTCCATCCAAGATCGTGTCGACTTGGAGTTCGGTATGGGGCAAGGCGTGTGGGTTCAACAGCGTAACGTAGTGGGTATCTTGAGCAAACTCGTCAGCCAGGATGTACGTGTGATCAAAAACATGTCTGGGATAGACATAGCCGTACAGATTCGTTGGTCCATCATCAAGCACACGAACGTTTCGATCACCGGTCAACATGGAGATGCCGAGGCCGACAGGTTTTCCCTGCGGGCTTTTCGTAGCCCACAAATAGTCGTCGCCATCTTGCGCCATGATCCCCTTGCGTGAGTCTCCCAAATGCAGTTGCCAACCGTACTGATGGATCGCAGAAGCCGTGAGTCGATCCTCGAGAACGAAGTAAGAATGTCGCGGGAAGGCGATGGCCCGTTCAAGCAGCGCGTCCTTCTCCTGATAAGCGACAGTCGCAAGCACATAGTCGACATCCCGTGCGGCCAAGGGGGTGTGTAAGTGGGCTGGATCGGGATCGACGCTAAAGGAATGGATACTTGAGCGTGGGTGCACGTTTGACCTAAGATTGGCAGTCGGTGCTTCCTCGACCGTATAGACCGAGTCAATCGTCACGCCGCTGTGTCCGAGGCCTGAGTTGATCCAGTTCCACCGCCGCGGAGATTCAGGTTCGGCACGATAGGCGGATCCGTAACCTGGATCGATGACGAGATGTGTGCCGTGCGCGTAGAGAGAAATGCTACCCTGATCAGCTTGGTTGTGTCCAAAAACGGGACGATGCCCGGCAGTTACCATCATGTATGTTGCATCGGGGCCCCACTTGTCACGGAACACGGCCACGCCCGCTTCCGTCTGAAATTCTGTGCGATACGACGGCTCGGGCAGCGGCTCAGTGTCGGAACGAAAGGCGGCAATTGTAAATCCAAGGGGGCCGCGGTACTGATTGATCGTTTCTTGGTACCAGAAACTCGCTTCCGGCGCGTCCGTGTAGGGTGCAATAAGTTCGTGATAGATCCAGGATTTACCAGCCAAACTGTCTCCGATTGTTGGACGCTCGCCGTTCGGCAGTATGACACGCAAGTTGTTCTCGTACATCTTGGCAATCCGACCGTCGTAAACTCCATCTTCGGAGATGTAGTCGATGCCCAGTGCATGGTCATACGCGACCAGAAACGGCGTCAATAAGGTGAAGGTATCGTTCTGATAGAAATAACCTTCTTCGTAGAAACCGTCGGGCGACACGTAATGCCCTACCATACTGTCGGACGTCGAATTGAATCTCGAGTCGACGGTAATCTCTTCGAACAATTCGCCCATGATCCAATCGAGTACCTCTTCCGTGTCGAAGACTTCGGCAGCAGAAGGTTCAAGATGCCCGCTGGGATCAGGAATGAGCCCCTTTTGGTTGGGAAAGGTCAGAGCAACCATCCCGACGCCACTGAGGGAACGAAATCCGTAGTTCGACTTGCGCGGAACGTATTTGGACCAATCCAGCTGATCCCACGATATGCTTTGAATTTCGTGTTCGATCTGGGCCAACCGCAATAGCCGGAAACGTACTTCCGCTCGGTCGCGGCCGGTCATTTCACCAGCGCCTACCAGCCAATCATAGGCGGCTGCATAGTAGACCAAGGCCTTGCCCGCATACCATTGGTGCAACTCACCGCCGCTCCAGTCTGTATGGTGGGCTCCGATGACACTGGAGGCATCCCACAGGCCATCGTTGATGTGCAGCATGATTTCACGTGCCTTAGCGGCCAGCGGAGCACGATCCGGATCGTGCTGGTCCAGCATCAACACCACGAAGGCTATGCGGTTGACTTCAAAGGCCTTGTTGCGTTCCAGCAGCGTCGGATCCGAATAGTCGACATCCAGTAGCTGCTGCGCCTGGCGTCGCTCGTGAGCGAAAAGCCCAGAGAATTGCGGCAGTTGAACCTTCTGACGCAGCGTGGGAAGCTCGTCGGGGCCAAAGAAAAGACGCGGATAAATGGCGTCGTTGTAGAATCCCTCCTGGAAGACAACCACTAAATCCGACGAATCGAATTCGCAATCCCCGTCCCAGTCCCCCTCGGCGTACGACGTATTGCAGGTGAAGCCGTCGTCGTACTCACCTATTCTGAACACCTCGACCAGATCGCCCGAATCGAATCGGTGATCGCCGGTGACGTCGCCTAGCACTGCGAGCATGCGCCTTGCTTCAAGACGTTCGAGTCGAGGTTGAAAGCGGTATTCGGGACGCAATCGTCTTACGCGGGTGTATGAGTTAAGTGTGTCAGCTATCCCCCTCCACCACGGCTATCGTGTCCCATGCCAAAATTTCTGTCAAGCCTTCAGGTCGCGCCATGGACATGTGTATTCAACATGTGCACCGCTTGCATGTTCGTTGGCGAGTTGTGACGACGCGCCTCCGCAGCTTGAAGGCGAAACTTGTAACTACTGAATGTGGCACTTCGGTAGACGCTGTCTTAGTAACTCGACGCCTTGGTTTGTAATCTGGGTTCCCTCAAGGCTCAGCCGTCGCAGTTTCGTGAGCATTGCCAAGTGCGGGATGCTCCTGTCCGTGATCGGGTTGCCGTCGAGAAATAGGCTGCGCACGGGGCCCAAATTCGCTAGTTGCGCTACATCATCGTCCTGCACATTCATATTGCGTAAGTACACCCGACCGCTATCGCCGAGACCCGAAGCCACTAATGCTTCTCGAAGAGAACGACCCTGAAGTTCGCAGAAGAAGTACTTAAGTATTGCAATGTCATAGAGTTGCCAATCGTATTCCAGTTGCTCAACTTTCAGATTACCAAGTTGGTTAATCCCTGAAGGTGTTACCTTTGTCCCCCGTAAGGATAGAGATTGTAGTGCCGGCAGATTTAGGAGTCGTCTAATCCCCTCATCAGAGATCTGCGTGTCATTGAGCCATAACTCCCGAAGCCGACGGCAGTGACTGATATGCTTCAGCCCCGCGCTGGTGATGCCCGTCGACTGGAGAATCAGCGTATCGAGATCTTTGAAATTACGAAGCACAACCAATCCATCGTCCGTGACGTCTGTGGCAGAGAGATCAAGCCGACGGAGTTGGGAGCAATTGGCGAGATGACCTAATCCTTCGTCGGTGGTTTGCGTATTGGCCAGACGCAGCTTCTTAAGACGCCCCAGTTTGCCAACGTAGTTGAGTGATGGGTCGGTCACCGACAAGTCACTCAAGTCCAGCTCCTCCAGCGAATGAAGTTCGGCAAGGTGCGGAGCATCGTTGTCTGAGAAACGTGCCCCCAGCGACAGATACGTTACGCGTCTAAACGCGTAAGGTCCGGCAATCTCGGAGAGCAGGGTGACGGGTAACTCGGGAGCCAGACCGGTAATGAAACCCTGATCCTGGTCATACTGGTAGTCGTAAAGCACAACACTCGCCGTGCTTTGAATGGCGAGGACTGCTCGGTGCTGCCGATTCCCGCGAACGCCGTGCGTGATGACGATCAATGACGTCCGTACGCTATAGCGAATCCGCATCGCTTATTCGCTCACCCGGAGGTTTACAAACGACGACCTCAATGAAACCCTATTGCTAGTGCATCTTCAGCCGCCTGGTACGGGCAACAAGCAGGAGCACTCCGACGAGCACCAAGATGGCGCTGCCCGGTTCAGGAACGGCCGCAACGCCGTCTGGAAGTGGTCCCATCTCGTAGCCACCTCCGGCGAAGGCGAAGACGAGGTCGGAACTGTTGAACAGCATATCACCGTTCCAATCCCCGGCTGCCCAACCGGCTGGACTGCCTGTTTCGTAGCGACCTTCTCCAAAGACTTGGACCAAATCAGAACTGTTGAACTCACCGTCCAAATTCGAATCGCCGATCCACGTCTTGCGAAGATCTTTGATCCAGATCGTGCGGTCGTCAATATTCACGACCGCGTCATTGTTGTGGTCGAACTTGGCCAGATCCTGCTGGGCGGGCTCTTTGTTCATCTCTTCAGACTGAAGATCGATGTCGATCACGTCCAGCTGGCCATCGGTGTTGTAGTCACCTTCGGCGCCGGGATTCAGAAAGGCAGCAACGCCACGGGTCGCGATCGTCTTGATCGCGTCGTCGTCCAATACTTCGTCCCACAGCGCAACGTCGTCGATGAGACCGTCGAATCCTTCCACATCGTTCCAGCGATTTCCGATATGCATGAAGCCAGTGGGAAGCGTAAACCACGGGTCAGGCGAAGTGTAAATCATCTCACCATCCACGTAGATGCTTAACTCTTCTTCGTCGGCATTGGCGACGTAGGTCACGTGCTGCCACTCCTCGATCGGTGGTACCTCATCGCTCCATTGCCAGCCTCCACCAGCGCCACTGTAGTAAGCGTATTCTCCTTGTCCGTTGAACGGTGGGTGAACGTTGATGGCTGTTTCAAATGTGTCGCCTTCGCGACTGGTCAACCGTTCCAACGCGCCGACCTGACCTCGGTCGTAAATGAACATCGCCAGCGTGAAAATCTCCGAATCGAGCGAGTCGTCCGCTTCGACAAACACGTGATCTGCATCATTTTCGAAGCTGATGGACTGACCCGATCCAATCTGTGGCGGAAAGCTGTTGTCGTAAGAGGCATCAATCAATTCGCCGTCGTTTCCCATCCCTGACTGGTCGTCGACATTTCCATCGAAATTCCAATAGCCAACCAACTCGGCCGATGATGGAGATACCAATACCGATGCGATAAGAAACAAACTAGCGTTGAGGGTGAAGAGAATTCGGTTGTGAGTCATTGGCGGGTCCCTCGTAGGTATCGATAGAATCTCGTGCACTTGAAACAGACAAATCCCTTGAGCGGCTGTTAGTTTATCGGGTTGCCCACCATCAATTCAAGCAATTACCGATTCGGGCCGAGAAGTCTTCGTGAATCTCGTGAGATCATCGCCAAGCAGAAGGGTATGGCTGTGTAAACATCCCGGCAGACCCAGCGACTGGTCAAGCGGGTCGTACGCCACCCGCAGATCGGCTATGGATCCGCTTGTCCATCGCCGTTCGCATGAAAAAGAAAGTCGTTGTGCTGTTCTTGGGCTTGGAGAAGCAATTGTTCACGAACACTATGGGTTGCTTGATCCGCCAGCGCCTTTTCGGCCAGTTGTGTCTGGTAGCGATAGATGGCATCCACAGCGCGTTGCTGATGCATTTCGGCCATTGCGCGCTGGCGTTCTGATTCTTGTCGCATCTGCTGCACTTTGGTGGCAATAGAAAGCCGGCCGGCAAAGAAACTAGCCACCACCAAAAACACCAATAACAGTGACTTGAGGCTAAACTGCGGCCACTCACGCCGTGTCTGGATACTGGTCATGCTGAGTGCCTCCTTGCCAATATGATACAAGACGAGGTGGTGCTCAGACGAGTTTATGACGGCAGACAAGGAAAATCAGTTGCCGTCGCGGAGCAGTGCCTCCGCAATCCTTTGGGCAGCCAAACGGTGCATCGTCCCGCTGGGATGGTGGTCCATCTCGCCGACGATTCGTTCCGATTGGCTGAGCGTGGTACCGAGATCGATGAGGTCGATGGTGGGCAGACCGGCAGACTCGGCCCGTTGGCGAACCGAGTCGTGAATCTCTCGCATCCGTGGCAGCTGCAAGCCCGGGTGCGGATAGAGTACGACATAAATTGGTAGATCTTCCTTTTGAGACAGCGTTGCGAATCGCTCGATTGCCTCACACAGCGACATCCACCCCGGGCCACTTTCGTGAATCTGCTGAGCAAGAGAATCTACCCAGCGCGCGGCCGGGCAAGTCGCTGCTTCCTTCGTGACCGAAACGCCCAAGTTCTCGAAGCGATGCTTCAGCGCGAAGAGCACGTAGCTGCGACGTACCATCTGAGTCATGAGTGTTTCGAGCAGGCCTTCTTCAACTGAATCGTTTTGCCGCAGCTCTAAATCGTTCAAGTAGAACTGCACCACGACCAGATCTGGGGCGAGTGGCTGGCCGACGTCGCACACAAAACGCCAATGGTCGCTTAGGTTGGTGTTCGATCGTCCAGCATTGATCACTTCATACTCGCCGACAGACTGGTTCAACGTGAGTTCAAGGAAGCTGGCGAGTGTTTCGTCGTCGGCGACGCCCTGACCGAAGGTAAACGAGTCACCTACCAACAGAACGCGTCGGACGCCCGCTTTCGGTTTCTCGGCAATCTCGTCTACGCGGAGCCCCAGATGGTTCTTGGTATAGAGTCCCCGATATATTTGACGAAGCGCCGGATTTCCGCCGCCACCGCCGCCCACCGCCTGAGGATTGAGGCGTAGAAAAACTTCGCCGCCGACCAGCATCATGTAGACCACCGCAAAGCTGATGGGTGAATAGCGAATTGCATGGCTGATCGTTCGATCGAGAGAGTGGTGACGAGTGAAGATCAAGCACGTCGTGCAGATGCCAACCATTCCAAGCAGGAACAACAGACCGACCTTGGTAAAGACGTTGATGATGAGAACTGCCATCACGCAGAGGTTAACAGCCAAGATGACGCTGCGGAGCCGATGTCGTCTCGCAATTTCAATGATCCGTCGCGGTGCGTCTGGTTTCAGCCAGCACAACAAGCCCGTACTAATGACAATGAGGGCAAAGCTCAGATGGAATCCGACCGTGCTTCCCCCGCGCTGGTCCGATAGCTTGTGCGCCAAGGTCGGGTAGGAACAGAACATCAGCGCGAGCAGGCCAATGATGCCCCAGCGGTCGATCCACGATGAGGACGCTACAGCGGGATGTCGTTGTGTTGTTTCGAAATGTGGCATGGAAGCCGGCATGATGATCGTCCGTCCGTTGTTGTTGGACTTCGCCCCACCGTACCTCCCACCATAACACGCGGCATCTAGCAAGCGTTGTGACTGGCGTAGTCGATACAGACATCGGTCTTGACGATCAACGATGTGAACAGCACGCATGAGTGCTCAAGCACATGCAGCATCCCATTCGTTGCACAAACCCAGAACAGGGCGGCGGTGAAAACCTTTAACCTCAGATCGGGAATGCTTCGGTGTATCCGAGCACTTCAATCGCCGAATCGGACTCGACGATGTCCTTAAGGTCATGATTGAGTTGCTCGACGCGAGGCGCTCGGTCAATGAACTTAAGTTGAGTCCAACTCCAGCGTCGTTCGGGTGCAGCGCTGACTTGGAAGCAGAGGTCTAGCGAGTCGTCAGCCGTTTCCATCCCGTAAATGCAGAGCCCCAACGTAAAGGGTTGTCCCTTGATTTCCACCCACCAACCCCAGTCTTCGCAGCAAACGAAGGGGGTTTCGTATCCAAGTTCGTCGAGTCGTTGCTGTAGGTACTGTGCCAACGCCTTGCCATAGGTGCCTTCATTGACGAGTTCGGTATCCTCGTCCGGAAGGATCGAAAACTTCGAAGAACGGATGTGCACAAAGCGGTTCTCGCTCATGACTGAGTAGAAACTCCGATGGCGCATTTGATTGACCGATCGCACTCTGCCGAATGCGCGTCGAGACGGCGAACAAATATAGCACGCGTGTCGGCTGAAAATTCAGAAGTCTGACGCTACCTTTTCGCCCCGTCTTCGGAATCAAGCCGACATCCAATCGGCTAGGCTTCGAATCACGGATATTGTCGCGGCCCAGCCGACGGGAGCGGAGCCAACCATGCCGACGAAGATCATTGCCGCCAACGCATTTTGCAAAGGAGTTGCCCGCGGGCCCGATTCAGGATTGGTTCTGGTGATGAGGAAACCTGGAATTCCAACCATGGTTGCAAACGCGATCAAGCCGATTAGCGGACCAAGCAAAAATCCCAGCACGCTGTATGCGATTCCATTGGGGTATCCAGCGACAAGCCCAACAACCGCTGAGCCGACGACCGACAAGATGAGGCAAACTTCCAGCAGAGTCACGATCAGTCTTGCATTATCAGGCGGAATAAATCTGCCGTAGGGCAACTTCCATTGGCAAAGCGTTGCGCACTGTCTGACGTATATCCTCGCGGTAGGCATCCCATCGTCGGAGGTCGTTATCGGTCAGATCCGACTGGAATTCCGTTGCCACTCGTTGTCCGATCAACAGTGCCATAAAGCCATCGTAGCCAAACAGGAATGATCCCGGCAGCACCGTTTCGCACAACGTCGACGGTCCCGCGCGATGGAACACTTCGACCAACTCCGTTGCCCCTGCCAAGTCGGTATGCGCCCGGCAATGCTCCCAAAAATCAGAATTGATGCGGCGATTAAAGCGATAGTGGACCGCCAGAAAGTCACGGACTTCGTCCCAGAGCAAGCGGCAGCGGGCATTCACAACCGGAAGTAGTCCCGGAATGATGCGACCGTCTGTTTCGGATAACAGACGACAGAGCAGCCGGATCTGTTCAATTGCTAAGTGCAAAGCGGTGGCTTCCAACGGCTCGACGAATCCACACGAGTTGCCAATGGCGACAACGTTGCCGCTTAAGAAGTTCTCGTAACGACCACTGCGGAATTTGACCACACGAGTGTCACCTACGGACGGATTCTTCTGGGTAAACTCAGCTAACGCGGCCTCGTCAGTACAAAAGTCGGATGCATAGACGTAGCCGCGAGATACCTCGTCGGCAAAGTCAATCTGCCAACACCAACCGTGCTCCATCGTTTCGGCAATCGTGTAAGGGTTGATCGCACCGGTCCGCGGCCAACGTCCGACGACCGCCCGGTCGCAGAACAGCGAGTCGTCATAGCTAACAAAACGCTCCCCTAGTTCACGCGCTAACAAGATGGACGGGAAGCCCGAGCAATCCAGAAACAGGTCTGCCGAGATGTTGCGATCTTCACCAAGCGACACCGATTGGATTTGGCCAGAGTCGTTTCGCTGAACTGTTTGGACCTCGCCCTCGATGAAGCTGATGTCGAGCGAAGCAGCCTTTGCGGTCAGGTATCGGATGAAACGCTCATTATCGATGTGATAACCGAAGGCATCCAGCACGTCGATGTTGCCATCTTGAGTCGGGATGCAAGGCGAAAGTCCACGATCCATGAGTGCCCAACAGCGGCTCGCATCGGTCCAGTCGTGCTGACAATAGTACGGTGGCATCTTGCGAAGCGCCGGCTGTCGCGTACCCATGCACGAATCGAATGGATAATAGAAGAATTCGTCCGCTGGATCGCCCCAGAGGAACCGCACACCAAGTTTCCAGCTTGGTTGTACTTCGCGGAAAAACTCCCTCACGTTCAAGCCGAGGCTGCGATGAAGAAAGGGCGGAAACACCACGGTCGTCGATTCGCCAACGCCAATGACGGGATTGGCCGCGGAGTGCAGGACCTTGACCTCGAGCTTGGCGAACGAGCGCTTTAAGGCCAACGCCGCCATCAGGCCGGCTGATCCAGCACCGACGACCAGGACCGATTGGATGGGTTGAGTCATGAATTACCTGTGGAACGCCAATGAACGTTGAAGAAACCGGCTTCCCATGACACCGGATTGCCGTCTTCATCGCCTGCTCCGATCGATGACAGCGAAAATGAAAGACGAAGAAACGCCAATCCGAAGCTCGTTGCTCGCCAAATACTCATTGGATTCCCCCTGATTGAAATCACGATGATGTCGTTGACGCGACACCCTAGGTGCTTTGTCCTTAAATTTGTGGTTACACCGGGAGGGCGAAGCTCCTGCTGAGCCGCACACTCAACCGTCCAACGTTTTCCGGCTCAGCAGGAGCTTCGCCCTCCCGTCATGTCGACTCCCAAATCAAACGCTGACAATGCACTTGGACACACACAAAAAAAACGCGTCACTGTTTCCGTCCACAGCCGTCCAAGTCGACGGCAAGAGGGAAACGTGACGCGTTTCTTTCGTTAGCGTACTCGCTAGTTCTAGGTTGTGTTCACAATCATTAGCGCTTCGGATATTACCACATTGGTCCGCAGATACAACCTCCTTGGCAGAGCACGTCCCGAGATTACTTCGTCGAATCGGGCGCTGCCTATCTGGGCGAACTTCAAGCCGACGACGGTACGCATCGACATGACGGCCTCACGGTGTACGCTCGGTCGCACTTTGAATGTGGAATGAGGAACGACGCTCGCGGCGATACGGCTTTGTTGGCGATTCACCGCGTTTGGAAGCACCGGAAAAGATTGTTTCGGTGACTCCACGCCGATAGACTGATGCCTTGGAAAGGAAATCCGTCGAACGCGCAGTTCGACCGCAGTCATCCGAAGCGTGACCGTTGAGGGAATCATCATGAGATGTGCTATTGTTGTTCTCGTCATGTCGCTGTTTGTCCATACAGGAGCGATTCACGCTGGGCTAGTCGCACATTGGCCTCTCAATGAAGGCAGTGGGGATGCCTTCAAGGATGTTGTGGGTGGCCAGGATGGTTACCTGCCCGAAGCCGAGTTTGGTGATTTGACCGAAGTCGAATGGGGAGAGGGTCCACCCACTCAAGACAACGCGGTCGAGTTCTTGGGATTCAATTCCTTCATTGCCACGCCCTTTCCGGGGATTGAAGGCGACAATCCGCGGACCGTTACTTTTTGGGTTAGGACGCCGGATGCCGATGCCTACTTTCTAGGCTGGGGAGCGAACGCTACGAGTGAGAAATGGCATATTCGGACAAACGGTGGAAGCGGGGTCATGCGCACCGAGTTTCAGGGCGGGCAAAACTTCGCAACAACCGATATCATCGACGACGAGTGGCACCACGTCGCGTCGGTATTTCCCAACGGAGCCGAGGAGGGGGCTGAGATTCTACATTACGTGGACGGTGAACTGGATGAACAAACAGGCGGCACAAGCTTACTCATCGACACCTCAATTGGCACAGGTGAACCCGATTGGACCGATGCGAATTCGTTCGAACCGTACTACGTCCATTTCGGTGGCGTGCTGGCCCACGGCTTCAACCGAATGTTAGAAGGATTTATGGCTGACGTTCGGATTTATGACGAAGGTCTCAGTCAGGAGCAGATCCAAGCGATCATGGACGGCCGCGATCCCGGGGGCGTGATCACCGATCCGTGCATCCCGCTCGATGACGGATCTTTGACCGACATCTCAGCTCGAATTGAGTATGTGCACAACACGCTAGGTACTTGGATGGGGGATTCGAACAAGGATGGTGAATTCAACAGTAGCGACTTAGTGGCGGTGTTCGGCGCGGGACTCTACGAAACGGGTCAACCCGCGCAGTGGGCGTCGGGCGATTGGAACGGTGATGGTGAATTCGGGTCATCCGATCTGGTGGTGTCGTTCAGTGACGGTGGTTACGAAAACGGACTGCGACCTGCTGCCCAGGTTGTACCCGAACCTGCCGGGCTGAGTCTCGCCCTTATCGGCTTGCTCTTTGTTGTCAGCCGAATGCGTCGACGATCGTAGACTTCTTTCGATGCCACACGCAGAATCTCACACGTGGCCCGACCGCACGGGGAATCTCACCCCGCGCAGAAATAGTCCAGCTTGATGGACACGGGGCCCTGCCCAGTTGCAGCTGCAAAGGGCTCGGAATCGCGGATGAATTTCGAGAAGTAATCGATCGCCCCAGGATGCGGCTTGTAGCACCATTTATTTCCAGAGCCAATGTCTTCAAAGCAAGGTTCTGCGGAGTAGTTGAAGGTGAGCGAGAGTTGCCAGATATTCTCATCATCATCGCCACCAAAGATCAATTGCCGCGTCAGATCGATGGCAAATTGGCCATTGGGCTCTCGTCCCCATTGGTACAACAACATGTCCGTATCGGTTTCGTCACAGCCGTCGGCGCGGATGTTGCGATAGAAGTCGAGCATCACATCGATGCCGGACGAAATCGAAACGGCGGCGATCGTGACTCCTTTTTCTGCAGCAAAGTCTTCGAAGTAGGTTTTGGCATCTTGAGGATTCATGCTGGCTTCCCTCTAGGTCGTGATAGCTGCCAGTGCGGGCTTCGCCGCGTTCTGACTTTCATGACTCTATCAACTTAGTGCACGCCAGCGAGTTATGCGGCCTAGTGCGAAAATGATCCAAGCGGCCAGCAGCATAACTGACGACGTCGGCTCCGGAATCGCACTCAACGCCGGACGCGGCCCTCGCTCGTACCCACCGTCTTCAAACGCCAAAACGATGTCGCTCGTGGTGAAGTCACCGTCACCGTCCCAGTCACCAGTTGCCCAGGTCGAGTTGCGTGCGACTTCATCCTCGAAGAGACCGGCCGTAAACACATTGACCAAGTCTTGGCTATTGAACAGTCCGTTAAGATCGGCATCGCCAAAGAAGGTTTTCTTGATGTCGTGAACCCAGACGGTTTGATCCTGTAAATCAACGCTCGAATCACCGTTGAGATCAAAGAAAGCTTCGTCCGTGCCAGCTCGAATTGCGTCGGTGAGCAAGTCAATATCTTCGGTATCGAGCACTTCGTTTGCGCTGAAGTCGCCCACGATGTTCGAAAGTCCCCTCAGAGTCCAACGTGAAAGAGTTCCACTGACATACTGACCAGCCAAACTTGCAAATCCATCAAACCAGACTTCATGCTGATCCGCGATCTCGCCCTCGTAATTGAATGGAAGCGTGGATTCCAACGGCGGGTCGACACTGTCCAAGTCACGATACGAGAAGGTAACTTGCCGTTGATCTGAATCGAAGGCAATGGCCATCGAAATGTTGTCGGCGCGAGGAACGGTGAGCAATTGTCGTTGGTTGCCACTGCTGAGATTAAGGTTGTACGCGTCTTGGCGAGCCGAATTCAGATTGAAGCCAATTTCGGTTTCCGCATCATTGTCCTCAACTCCTCGCAAGAGATGTCGGACCCCTAAGGCGTTCGATGCATCGGGTTGTTGATTCACGGTCCTGGTCAAATCCAGGTTATGCAGGCTCAGTTGATCGATGAAGCTTCCAGCCCCGGTGACGAGCCGGCCGACCGAGACGAACGAAACCAGCGTCTGCGGAACGACGCCGGTGGCACGTGCTTCGAAAAGCAGTCCATCATCAGTCAACTCAACAACGGCGTCGCCGGCAATGGGTATTCGCTGAGCGACCCAACCCGGATTATCCAAGCCTTCGAGCGCACCGTCGACCGAAGGATGCGATCCGCGCCCGCGAAACGTTTCTTCAAACCCCTCAACGCCCGCGGCAACCAGCGACGCAGTCGAGAGGATCCAGAGTGTCAGCGTGACTGCCAACTTTGTCAGATTTAGCGACATCTTAAGTCGCAGTCGCCTTTCGGGAACGAAATCCGTGTGCCTTGCGAAGCTCGACCATGCCGAGATTCTACTTGTGGATGTACAGATAGGGAAAGACGGGCAGCAAGCTTCTCCGGGAAGATCGTGATTCTACCACGGCTCTGTGAGTACTCTGTTGCTGTGACAAACCGGGTTGCGAAGAGGTAACCCGGGATCAGAAGTCGGAGAAAGCTGCGTTTTGTGAGTCAGTCAACACAGCGGCGTCTGCATCCTGCCGATACACGTAATCAGACAAGTATCGCCTCGCATGCCATCGACTGCATGCATTCTCGTCTCGAAGATCGAAAGGATGAGCGTTGAAGTCTGTTCGCCTCGTCGCCATTGTGGTGCTATCGTTGACCGGAGTCTTCGGCTGTCGAACAACTGAGATCGACAAAGCTAACGTCTGGCCTGGTTCTGATTCAATTTCGCGGCTACCTCAGATTCGACCTTCGGAGATGTTCGCGCCGGAACGTGTCGAGTTTCGGGAGCCAGAGGACACAACGGAAGTTCGCTTCGGCTCGTTTCAAACGCGACCAAGCGAATCTGACACGCGACGCGCACCGATCCACCGTCCATTGAATATCGGACCTTGCTGACGATAGCGTACCAGCGCATCGTGCATGCGCAGTAACACCCAGCGGTGAGGCACATTTTCGCGTGGCAGCCACAATTCAATCGGCCGATGTGACGGAATCGGTCGTCTGCGCCTCAAGACCATTGAGACCAAGCCCGATGGCTGAGGTCAGCTGCGAGAGATCTTCGCTTTCGATGACCAGCGGGGGCATGAGGTAGATTAAATCTCTAAACGGACGGATCCACACACCGGCTTCGACAAACGTCGCTTGTAGCTCAGCGACTGGGACAGGTCTTTTCGTTTGCACGACACCCAGAGCGCCGAAAACGCGGACGTCGGCCACACTCGGATGATCCGCGTAGGGACTGAGCTCTCGCAACAGTTGCGATTGAATATTCTCCACACGTTCCTGCCACGGACTGTTCAGCAGCAGTTCAATACTTGCATTGGAGACTGCGCAGGCGAGTGGATTGGCCATGAAGGTGGGGCCATGCATCAGGACACCACCGTCGGAGACACCGTGCGCCACGCGACTTGTAGCGAGCGTTGCCGCTTGGCTTAGATAACCACCGGTCATGGCCTTGCCGAGACACATGATATCCGGTTCCACGTCCGCGTGCTCACAAGCGAACAGACGGCCGGTGCGACCAAATCCCGTTGCGATTTCATCAAGGATGAGCAGAACGTCGAAGCGGTGACAAAGGTCGCTAAGATGACTTAGGTATTCCGGTGCATAGAACCACATTCCGCCCGCGCCCTGGACGATGGGTTCGACGATCACTGCTGCCAATGCTGCATGGTGTTCGTTAAGCGCCTCTTCCATCGCGTTGATATCACGAGAGTCGAGCGGTTGTCCGGGCCGTGTCGTCGGCCGATCAATGAAGACGTGCTCGGGCATCACCGAGCGAAAACGATGGTGCATTCCATTCACGGGATCGCAGACACTCATCGCTCCAAAAGTATCACCGTGGTATCCTCCTCGAATTGTTAGGAATCGGTGCCGCTCGGCTCGCCCTTGCGCTGCCCAAAACTGAATGGCCATCTTCATAGCCACTTCCACCGACACCGATCCTGAGTCTGACAGAAATACGTGTTGCAGCTGTTCCGGTGTGATGCGAATGAGTTTTCGCACGAGCTCGACAGCCGGCTCGTGCGTTAGCCCACCGAACATGATATGCGCCGTTTTCCGCAGCTGAGCCTCAATCGCAGCATTCAACAATGGATGGTTGTAGCCGTGAATCACGCACCACCACGACGCCATGCCATCGATTAACTCGCGACCATCGGCCAGTCGAATACGGACACCCTCCGCCGACTCGACCATATAAGTAGGCATGGGAGCGATCATCGAAGTGTACGGGTGCCAGATGTGGCGTCTGTCGAACTGGTGAGCATCATCCATTTCGGTCATTACATCTCGTGCTTACGCGGTGTGCTGATCTTGGTGTTTGTTCGTTGCGATTGGGAGCCGGCCAGTGATTCACGGCCAGCAAACTCACGGATCACCTCTTAGGTATTTTAGACGTCGCTGCCGCTTTTCGCGCCCCGTGCCAACCGTGTTACGCTTGGCTATCGACTCGCCTGACGTTGCATGATGCGAATGTAGACATCGCATTCGGGGTCGATGCTGCGGATTTCCTTCGGCGTGAGTGCGGCCAACTCCACCGAGAGGTGTCGCAGATTGGGCAGTGTAGCGGTCGCTTCAAGGTCTTCCGTTCCGAACGTACCGTCAATCTTTAGAAACGTGATGGAAGGTTGCGAGTTTACCTTGGCAAAGAGGCGATGGTCGTCATCGTCATCGAGCGTTGCACTTAAGCCACGAATTCTGTTGAAGTAGGCGTCTCCGAGAATTCTTCGCAGAAGCTCCGGCCCGTGTGGTGCGAGATAGGTCACTTGATTTGTCGCACGATCAAAGTTTGCGGTCGGTACGCCCTGCTCATTACATTCGTATTCGTAATACACTCGCCATCCCCGCGCCTCGCACTGTCGGACTAAGTTATGGCGAACTTGAGCGTCACGAAGTGCATAGCCCACGATGAGGCAGACGGCGAGGATCGCGATGAGCCACGTGCGGAGGCTCCACTGAAGCCAATGCCGTCGCGTTGCGTTCATTGCGCAGTCTCTCGTTTGGGATCGTGATCATTCGAAATGTCGTTCGAGAATGCGCCCATAACCAACCACATGAGCGCCTTCTCGAATCGTGAACGTGGCGTTCGGTATCACCTCACTGTAGTCAACGGTTGATCATCTCCGAGAAAACGCACACCGAGGTAAGGCTCGCGGCAATCGTCGTGGTCATCAACCTGCGGTCGACGCACATCCGGCGATCCGATCACGATGTGTGGCCTGTTTTTTGAGCCGAGAACCGGGGGTTGTGCTCGCCCTCCTGCTTCTGTCGGCAAGAAAGTGACCTCCGCTGTGACCCACGGCAAGTTCGCACGCACTTTGGTCATTTTCAAGCTGTTCATGTCCAACCAGGACGGCAGATGTTGATTTGAATTGGTGTCGTTAGCTGGGCGGGCAAGTCAGCGTTTTTTCTTTGACGCCCGTGTGGGCCAGTTCTTATAATCCCGAGCAACCAACGACTCTATTCTAGATCCCGCGACTCTATCTAGATGAGGTGGCTCATGTCCATTCAGTATTGTCGTCAATTCGTCAAGTTTGGCCTGCTCGTGGCGATGGCTTTTGTTCTCATGCCTCGATCGACGGAAGCCGCGACCGTGTTCTTCGTGACGGACGAACTGCAACATCTCGACGGCGACGAATCGGTGATCGAGCGGCTGGAATCCTTGGGGCATACGGTCGAGGTCATCGATCACCTGGACGCGATTGATACCGAACCGGCCAATCAGGGTGCCGAGCTGATTGTCATCTCATCGTCGACGACCTCGTCAAATGTCTTGGATCACTTCACAGAGGAACCGGTTCCCGTCATCAATTGGGAAGAAGCGTTATGGGACGATCTTTATCTGAGCAATAACGAAGGGGGTGGTGGACAACAGGACTCGATCGACGTGGTTGACATTTCGCATCCCATGGCCGGCATGATGGGGCTCACCGAAGTGGGCGAATTGATTGTGCGCGAATTCCCAATCGACTTTCACTTTGGTGGCACCTTTGACCACGCCGAGGGACTGCAAATCATCGCGCTTCAGATCGGAGCGGATCGGCCGGCCATCGCGGTCGTGGATGAAGGCGGTGAGCTTAACGATGGTTCGCCCGCCGCAGCGACACGCATCGGATTGTTTTACGGCAATGATGGTATCTTCGAATACAACGATGCAGGGCTGGCGATCTTCGATGGGGCGGTGGCCTATGCCTTGGGAGGCGCCGGTGACCCCGGCGATTTTGATGGGGATGGGATGCTCACCTTGGACGATCTGGAAGCGCTAGGCAAAGCCATCGGCGACGGAAGCAAGGATTCGTTGTTCGATGTGAATGGTGACGGCGAGGTGAATGCCGGGGACCAAACCACGTGGGTCAAAGACCTCAAGAACAGCTGGATCGGCGACGCGAATTTGGATGGGGAGTTCAACAGTACAGACCTGGTTGCCGTATTTGCGTCCGGTAAATACGAACTGGGCGCTGCAGCAACCTGGTCGGAGGGCGACTGGAACGCGAGTCAGGCATTTGATTCTGGCGATCTGGTTGCGGCGTTTTCCGACGGTGGTTATGAGCAGGGACCCGCGCCCGCGGCGGTGCCCGAGCCAAGCGCCGCGTTATTCACGGCGCTCGGGTTGGCGATCCTCGGATTTTCGCGAATTCGTCGACTTGGCTAGGCGCCAATGGGCAAGGGCATTTTTGGGAGGGCGAGCTCGCCCGCCTGTTACGCGACAAGCGTGTGCGTTTGACTAGCCGTCGTCGTCCTCAGCCAACAGCAAGTCGATGGCTGCCGCGATATCGTTCGCATTCGTGTTGGCTCCCGCAACATAATTGCCGGACCGAAACGCGAACACGAGGTCGGACGAGTCGAAATCACCATCAAGATTCCAGTCGCCTTCTTCCCAGGTCGAATTGCCAGCGATGTCGTCTTCGTACTCACCCGCGCGAAAGACTAACACCATGTCGCTCGAATCGAAGACGCCGTCGCGATTGGAGTCGCCAGCAAGAGCAACCTCGCCACTTCCTCGTCCGGGCGTGCCGTCGATGATACCGGCGCGCCAACTCGTCGAGTTGCCGTACCGATCCGGGGCAGTCGAAACTGGATCGATCACCTCAAGCGATGGGCCGAGGCCGTCCGTTTCTTGAAACCACGTGTCGGCGTAGGAGAACTGGTGAAGTGTCTGTTCACCAATCTTGAGAGTGATGGTATCCGTCGAGTTATTGAGTCCGCCGTTCCACTGTCCCGCGACCGGAACGCCCTCGCCATAGCGATACTGGAATGCGGCTGCATCCTCGACGACCACGGCAAATCCACCCGGCGGTAATTCGTTGACGTCACTATCCCTAAACCGGAACGCGACTCCGTGATCCTCATCCCCGACATTGGTTTTGACGAACTCCACGTTCGAAAGGTCGATCGACTCTTGCCCAATGTTCATGATCTCGATGAACTCAAAGTCATCTTCATCATCAAAACCGGCTTGGACTTCGGCCTCGGTTGCCGCTCGTGGATGGTAATGAACTTCGCTGATACGCAGATTCTCTGTCGTTGCCGGTACGGCCGTCGTGAAATCGGCCTCGACCGTTGCCGACCACTCTCCGTTGACCGCAACCGCTGCCTTGATCGTTGCGGATTGATCTAGAGTGATGGGAGCAAATTGCAGGATCTTGATGAGCTGCGGCGACATCAGCATGTCGTTGTCGCTGGCGTCCGCGTTGAGGGCGTGAATCGCCAACACGTTTGAGCCGTCGTTCAGCAAGTTCTTGAATTCGGTGACATCAACCAACTCCGGAACAATTGCGTTGCTGTCCAAACGTGTTGCCAATGCTGCCGAGTCAAATTGAAGTGCCTCCGGTGCGTTTCGACGGGCGATCTCGGTTCCGTTCAAATAGGCAACGTATCCATCGTCATACTGCTGCTTGAGGAACAACCCAGCGACATTATCCAGGTCACTCGCTTCGAATGGAATGCGCACGTACGCCGAGGCGTTTATGTTCTCCATCTGGTCTTGCAGATCGGAACGAATTCTCTCTTCATACGAGCGATGTTTCGTGTCGCCAATGAGCACAAATGTGTCATCAAATTCTGTCTTCTCGCCGGGAGAGTAGAAGAATTCAATGACGCCTGTGCCAGAGCGATTAAACATGACAACTTGAACATCATGCAGACCTTCGGTCAGGTCGACTGTGACGAAGCGATCTTCCGTACTGTGACGGTCCGGGTCATCAACAAGGACATTGCCGTCCACCACAATCCGGACTGCATCATTTACCGTCGCACCGAGGGTATATTGTCCCGCCTTATTCACTTGAAGCTTGCCGGTGATATTCAGCGCGTGATCCCTCGCGCCTTCTGGGAACGGCCTGTTGATTTCGAAGTGCCCCCCGCGGCGACCATTCAGATAGTCGATAAAGGGAACTCCTTCGATTGTCGTTTCGCTCCTGATGTTTTCGCCGGCCAGCAGCAAATCAACATCGGCGAGGGTCTCGAGACGCACTTCCGATTGGTATTCCGTTACGGTAAAGCCACCGGGGACAGAGAGGGGATCTTCAACGACGCCTGTGTCATATCCAATCGTCGCCACGCCCTCGGACCAGACACTATCGTCATAGCCTGGGCTTTGCCAGTCCTGTTCGCTGGCCGCGCCTGACGGAATCAGGACTCTTGCGGCATGTTCGCCACCGACCAGATCAACCGAATTGAGACGTTGTGCAGTGGCTGACGGAGCGCCGTCGGCACCCCGCGGAGAAGATCCATCGGTCGTGTAGTAGATCTCGCCATCCAGAATCTCCGTCGTGATCTCAATATTGAAATCCGGAGTGACGTGTCCGCCGAACTGGTTGAACTGTGGAGCATCAATGGAGGGATACAATCCCGCATCTCGGTACTGATCGAGCACGCGCTCGCCACGTCGATTGTCGGGCAGATGGGTTTGGTTAATGCTTTCGACGCGTCGTACCCAGCTTTCACGTGTGATCGGTCTTCCTTGGTCGTCCTTGCCGTCGCCCCAACGAGCCGACTCGCCAACAATCGCCCGGTCGATTTCTGCCGCAATTGAGTTGAGTCGTTCGATATTGGCATCCCCCGTCAGCACGCCACCGTTGAACATGTGTTTTTGAATATGGTCGGCGAACAACCGTTTGAACTCGGGATGCTCACGGATCGCGAGATAGACCTGACTGGGGCCCACGGCCTGACGAATTTCACCCGTGATTCGATTTTCGCTGATTCCCCGTTGGAACGCGGCTTCGGCATCCCAGGAGTGAAATCTCCACTTTTCGCCCTCCGCACGCCTTCGTGACGCGTACCAATTGTTGTGGGGCCAATCCCAGTTGCCGATGTACTGATTCACGATCATGTAATCAATAAATCCTTCGATATCGACCAGTTGTTTGACCTCCTCGTAGTCGACATTCCGACTGGTGGCTCGCATCAGACGGGACCACTCGCGCGTGTCACCGTCCACAACGTTGCCGCCGGTATTGATCACATCCCATTCGTCCGAGGTGCCACCCATGTAGGCGGACGCCCATTCGGCATTCATCCGCTCCGTCGGACTGTACATGCCCCAGTACATGCCGTTCAGATAAAGATGAGCGTAGGTATGTCGCGACGCGTATCCCCCCATCTCGAGCTGGGTGAGTCGCGTCCATTGATCTTGCATGTAGGTATTGTTGGTGTTGCCGGCTGATCGCCAGGAATCGTTGAAGCCCCCACGCAGAATGATCGACTGAAATACCTCCTGCCCATCTTCACCGAATAGCGGGTATTCGAAGAGCGGATCGCCGTATTCCGATTTGAAGTTCACGCGGAAGGAGAACTTCTTGGTTTGCGATATCCGCCGGGCCCAACCGCCGTGAATTCGCACGCCGGCATTCGCCTGTAGATCGGTTTCTCCATCGATGTCGATCCACTCGATCGACACCGGCCGTTCCCATTGATCCCCTTTCGACATCGGATTCATGTAGATGCCCGTTTCCAAATCCCACAAGTCGTCTGGATCTAAGACAATGGAGATGGAAGGAATAGAGCGCAAGTCATCCTGAATTGTGTCCTTGTAGCGATCGTCAGTGACGATGTCAGGATCTACGTCATAGTTCCCCGTGCCACGCTGACGAACATTGCCTTGGTCATCGAAGAAGCCCCACAATTCCGGCATCCCCTCGCCGTCTTGTTGCAAGACGTCATTCAGGAAAATGTAGGTCTGAGTGGCGGAATCGCTGGACAACAGGTCGTCGGCATACGAAACGGCTCGCAGCGTCGTGGTGGTGTCGATTGTGATCGGTCCGCTAAAGACTTCGCCATGCTCTGCGGTCGGCGTCGAGCCATCGATCGTGTAGCGGATGGTTTCCGCCGCGTTGCTGCTGAGCGCGACATCGAAGGCTTCGTTGTAGAATCCCCGCTCGACACTGAAGGTCACGTCCGAGGCGATTCCCTTCACGCCTTCCATGCTGTTCGCTTCGCCGGGTGTCGGTTCTTGGAAGAAACCGAAATCACCAAACCGTGCACCGTCCTCGCTGTACACGATCCCGTAGGAAACATCTGAGCTCTGCTCGGGAAACTCAGGTGAATATGCGTGGGCGACAGTGCTGTCGGGGCGCACCAGCGCAAGATACTCGCCGTTGGAAGAGAGCTTGAAATTCGTATGCAGCTCATCCTCCGGATTGGCAGCGTCATGGCCCGAGGCAAACACAACGAGGTATCCGTTGCCTTCGATCGTCACATCCGGGAGCTGCCACTTCGCAAGGTCGTCCTCCTTATCGGTGAGGTACCAACCACCCAGCGATACAGGATCCGAAGAAGGGTTATGGATCTCAATCCAATCGCTGTACTCGCGGAAGTCATCTCGAAGCGTGTCACTATTGGACGCCATGAATTCCGACATCCAAACTGACTCGCCCGCTAAGAGACGCCGATCCTCCAGCTTTTCCGAGAACAGACGGCTTTGATAGTTTCGTCGCTTCGAACCTCGACGACCGAAATCGTTAAGACGTGTTTTCAAGTCCATCTTGACTGACCGTCTCCCTGAGCCGTGAATTGAATTGTTAATAATTGATGAATCCCGCCAGTGTATCAGAATTCCGGAAAAAAGGTCCAATCAAAAACCCCCGGAATGTTGGCCCAGTTTGCACCGGAAAGCCTCGCCACGGCCGCCACGAATTATGGATTCTCACGTGCACCGAACTGAAGCGCAGCGGCGCAAACTCCGTGGACTCGTGATCTGTTTCGCAGCACCGACGCCTGTACAGGTGCTTGATGTTTTCAAGTAAGGCCGTGCAGGTTGGTGAACGATTCCAGCGAACCCGTCACCCTGGGTGCGGTCGAAGCTTCGGTCCGCAAGGGAACGATCTGGCGTTGATGTGTCACGTACGAATCGTGCTAGAGCGCACCCAGCCGACGGCGAATCGCAATTCCCATCAGGCCCATTAAGAAGAAGAGCGCCGACGACGGTTCGGGCACGACGTTCGCCATTGGGCGTGGTCCCTGTTCGTAACCGCCGTCGGCGAACGCCACGACCAGGTCGCCGGACGAGAAGTTACCATCACCATCCCAATCGCCTTGGGCCCAACCCGCCATCTCGGCTGTTTCGTACAGGCCAGCCGCAAACACCGCAACGAGATCGCCACTATTAAATTCACGATCGAAATCCACGTCGCCCACCCAAGTACCGGCGTGATCGTGCACCCAGATCAGGCGATCGTCGCCGTTGACAAGGCCATCGTCATTCTCGTCAAACACATTCAGGTCCGGATTGGGGTCTTGCATGGCGACCGATTGCAAGTCGATGTCGGCGGCATCGATCTGCCCGTCGGCGTTGTAGTCGCCAGGAATTGCTGAACCTGATTCGGGCCCCGCTTCGAAGTGGCGCTGGACGTCGCTCTCGGAAAATGCGCGATTGTGCAAAGCGATCAAGTGCAACTCTCCGCCAAACCATCGGCTAAAGCGATAGGGATCGTTGCCAACGGCCAATGTGTAATCGGGTTCCCAACCTTCAAAGTCTTCACCGATCACGAAATCATCAATCACGGGTTCGGCGTCGAACGGCTCACCCTCGAGATTCACATACACTCGAGACTCCTCGGTGCCGGTATCATGCGTATGAACGAGATGTACCAATTGCTCGTCTTCGAAAAGGAAACCGTCCGAATTCAGGATCGCTCGCGCACCTGTATCGGGCGAATCCGTATTCAGGCGGACCTGGACTCCGCCGGCTTGCCCACCGCCATCGCAACAACTCTGTTGGCCGAGTACGAAGTTGGATGCATCGCTTGTTCCCTCGACTGTCATCCAGACAATGCGGCCGGGATTCGAACGATTGTCAATCGACGCGGGACGAACCCAAGCTTCGACGGTAAACTGGCCGGTGGTCTGAACCATCTCGACAATTTTCTCCGATTCGCCAGGACCACCGTCCCAAATGACTGCTGCATCTGCCGTGCCGTGCGCTGTGCCGTCATCAACCGGATGGTCTTCATTGATACTCAACCAATCTTCGCCCCATGAAATCAGACCGGGGCGGTCGCCGAATTGGCCAGCCGCGGGTTCTGAACTCAACTCGGCCGGGTCAAACGAAAGATCAATGGGTGCGCCGGCAACTCCTAGCGATGGCCCGCGGTCGTGCACGATGTTGCCCGATCCTTCCGTAAAGTCATATAGCGCAATCAAGTCCTCGTTGATCCTTTGCGAGTAACCGGGCGCAGCAACGATCAGTGCCAGCACCCAACCCATCCCGACGGCTTTCGTACGCATTGACCCACCTCTAGCTTTGACTGGACAGGATCTTACAAGCCACCGATCGGAAGCGTCGCGACAGTGCTCCCGGTCCCCCAACGAACTGCGGAATCCGAATTTTAGCCCTCTCAGATTCAGATCGCTAGTTTTTTCGCTGCGACTGTAGGCCGACTCACGTGTCGTTGTCTGTGTTGGCTAACCCGCAGCGACAACTTCTCTAACGACGGGAAGTGTGAATCGAAAGGTCGCTCCGTGCTCATCGTTTGCATCGGCGCAGAGTTCGCCGCCGTGCGCTTCGACGATCGACCGACTAATGGCCAAACCAATCCCGAGCCCTTCGTCCTTAGTCGTGAAAAAGGCATCGAAAACGCGTTCGGGATGATCGTCCGGTAGGCCTCTTCCGTTGTCCGAAACGGATACTTCAATTGCCTCGTCGATTGATCTCGTTCTGACATCGAAATGGCGTCGCACAACAGGCACTTCGGTCGTCGCCTCGAATGCATTGTTCAGCAAGTTCAGAATGACCTGTTGGATTTGGATTCGGTCTACGTTCACCAGCGGCAGTGAATCATCGAGGTGAAAGGCCAACGAATCGATCGGAATCTGGCATTTGTGCAAATCCACGACCTCCCGAATAAGCTCGTTGATATCGACACGTATTCGCTGAGGCTCTGCGTGTCGTGCCATCGAACGAAGCCGCCGAATAATGTCGCCAGCCCTTACGGTCTGTGCACGAATCGACTCGAGCAGAGAATGGAGCTGGTCTGGCGGCGTATCCCGGGGTGACGACTCAATGGTGGCGGCAAAGTTTCCGATCGCGGTGAGCGGCTGGTTCAGTTCATGTGCCAGACCGGCGACCATCTCTCCCATGGTGTGCAGCCTTGCTGCGTGCGCCATCTCCGCGAGATGCCTCTTCGCATCGGCCTGAGCGCGGATACGCTCCAGCTCGGCAGCGGCCCGAGATGCAAAAATCTTTAAGGCAGGCAATCCTGTCAGGTCGCCTGTCGCTCTGTCATCGAGAACGGCAATCCAACCGATCCCCTGGCCGTGCGAATTAACCAAGGGCAGACCGTTGTAGCTTTCCGCCTCAAACTTCCGCAGAAAATCGGCCTCGGGAAATGTCCCCTGCACGTTGTCTCGGTAATAAGCTGATCCGTTGGCAATGGTCTCTGCGCAAGGAGTACCTGCTAGATCAAATTCAAAGGGTGGCCCTAGACGTCCCTGGTCCCAGACCGCCAAAGTGCGACTCTGCCGCGTCGGACACCCAAAACACTCCGCGACAATCGCACAGCGAACGTCGAGCGTTGAACTGAGACAACGAACCAGTGAATGGAAGAAGTCAGTTCCGACTGTCGTAGCGGTCCCTTCGGCAATCGCGTGAATGACTTGTTCCGCGTGCCTCCGCTCATTCGTTTCCTTTTGCAGCAAGCTATATCGACTTTCCAATGAACGCAGGAGGACGAATAGCAGGTAGAAGATTCCACACGTCCATGCTGCAAGGACGACTTTCTCCGCCGAATGTTTCCATCGGCTGTCGCCTCCGACAATCGGCAGCCAGTTCAAGGATTCGACGTCCTCAATCACCTCCATGCCCATGCCGATCGAGATAGCGAAGCAGCAGAAAATAACAGTCCGGCGCGCTGTGGCGTCGAGGAAGTCTCGGCAGGCGTAACCGACCAGAACGCACATCAGCAGCCCGATCACGACGAACCTGCAAACACTTTCGGTAACGTCTGAGATGAGGGAATTACGCTCGGCGAATTCAAGCGACAACACCGTTAGCGAGACAGCGATGAAGACAGCTAGGGCAAACCAAGCGAATCGACTCGAATTGGAATTGGGAAGCGACAACTTGTTGGCACCTACGAGATTATTGCGGGCGATCACATATTATCGCGTATGTCCGCACAATCAAGCGATGTCAAACATCAAGACGGGTAACCGCCTTGTTTGGTTTCAGGCGTGAGACGTACCGCCTGAAATTCACCACGCTGACAGAAATTTCCACAACGGTGACTCACCTACAACTCAAGAGCTGGGCCGCGTCGACGGCATCGACTCGAGAGCTGATACAAGACGAACGTTGTCAACCTCAAGCCTCAAATCGTCGGCAAACCTCGTGCCTCACGCCATCGACAGTGGTCGCTTACGACGCCATGAGGAGGAACAGCACTCTAAGAAGAATCACGTCTCGATTCTTAAAAGCGTGTCGCCCACGGCGTGCTGTTGATCGGCCACGATGCGGCGAGATGTTGATGTCGACGAATGACTTGGCAGGGCGTATGTCAACCCGTCAGCGTCGATAGCTGCTCCGTCGAACAGAATCGATAACCGATGACTCGTGCGACGATTGCGGTCGGTAGTCCAATGGCGAGGGCCCCAAAGTGCGTGCAGCAAAGGATGAAGAAAAACGGGATACCGAAAATCACTCCATTCAGGCGTCCCGTGAAAAACAGTGACACCGGAAGCAACACAAACGGCCCGGCCAGGAGCAAGAACACTAATGCGAGTAATGAGGGCGAAGGGCGCAGCACGGCCCAAAGATGAAACCCGGCGTAAAAGAGGCACATAACGACCAACATGGCTACCACGATAAACGCAAACGTTCCGTTCATGACGTCAAGGACCGCGGTCAGGACAGCCATCGGTGCCCAGAGCAGCAAGGGTAAGGTCAAAAGTTCGGTCAGGCTGAATTGGCCAGCCGTCTCAGCAGTTGTTTGGCTCGACCTTAGGCCGAGGCAGTACCCGGTCCATCGTCGAATAAAGAGCACTGACAGCTGTACCGCAGAGAATACGACGACAAGGAACATCCATCCAAAGTAACTCGCGCCCCAGATCATGCGAAGGTCCGTAAGCTGTGGGGCAAATCTCATCACAAAGCTCTGAATGGCAATTGCTCCGCTGACCAACATTAACAGCGCGAAACTTGTGCGCGCGACTGTCACGCCGGGCCTGAGTCCAGCCCAGAGCGCGAGTATTACCACTTGGGCAAGCAGTGTTCCGATGGAAAACCCCTCAGCGCCGGCGACCGTCATTTGGTTGAATTCCATCAAATGGCCTTGGACGACGGCGAACGCCACGTCGACTGACAAAAAGACGGCGGCCAACCCGCTGAGGATTAAAAAATCGTGATTGCGAAGAAACAGGTGGTTTGGTGTCTTGAAGCTGCTCATAACGTGATTCTCGCCACAACTCGCATCGTGCAAATGATTGTCAGCGTTTAGCCAAGCGATCACCAGTTTGACAGAGAGAATGGCGGCTCGACAACACTAATTGATGCAAGCCGTTAGCAGATTTGCTCATGGACTGTCATCGGCGACCGGCGCGACTCATTCGTCGTCAAGAAGATCCCGTAGTCTCGAATGACAAAGGTCAGTCCGTAGCTATCGTCAATTGCACGCCTAGCGGTACGCGGCACCTGACCGAGTTGAAGCAAACGGACGTCCGACTCAACTTGCGAAGTCTTCTGTCACATCAAGCAAGGGCTGTGCGGCATCGTTACAGGCACTTTCATTTTGAGTTTGCCAATGATCTCATCGAGTACCTGCGGAGTTTGATCTGGATTGTGCTCCGCGCGAGCGACCTTGGCTGCCGCAATCACGACATCGGGATTGGAACGTAATGGAAAAGGCTAGCAAATCGCTGAACGCTTCGGCAGCTTCTGTTCCGTCTCGTTCTTCGACACAAACGTGTTCGGGCGAGTAACCGCAACGTCTTGTGCGGATGTCCAGTCGGTCAACTCCGTCACGACCACAATGAACGCGATTCCGAGTTTGGTTAACACCTCATGACATTTCCGATTGCTTTAGAAACTAATGGCTCAAGCGAGCTCTGCGGAAGAAGTCCATTCTGGTCGCTCATTTCCATCGACGCCAATCTGTCCAGCAAGTCACGCTGAGTCGCATCTTCCATCCCTGGATTTGGAGGAGGTATTGAAATGCGTTGGACTCTTTTGCCTCAGAATTTCGACGAGGACGCGGCTGCCAAGATTGGCTTGAACATTCACGAGTCGTTCGCTGTCGGCAGGACGTAAACACAGCTGAATTCCTTGTCTTCCCTACTATCTCTCCTTGTTTCCCACCGCAAGGTCTGTGTCACCTCCGCCAGGCAAAATGGGGTATTGAGCAAGAGGCGTAAAGATCTCCTCGCGGTTTTTCCCGGAGTCGCAGTCGCACTGGCGTCACGAAGCACCAGCAGCACGGTCGCTGAATTCCTTGTCTATCCGACTATCTTGCCTCGTTCGCCTCCACAAGGTCTGTGACACCTCCGCCAGGAGGAATGGGGGGATGGGGAAAGGCGTCCAAAGTTTCTTCGGATCTTTGGAAGTGACGAATGCCTCAGACGACACAGACCTCGTCACCGATGGGTGGACAAGTGAGTGAAAGTTTCGAGATCTTCTTGGTACTCTTCCGGCTCGAGAAGACACAGACCTTGGCGGGGGAGGATGCGGGATAGGGGTCGACTTGCGAGAATTTTTTGTGTGGAGTTGCTCGTGGACGTCGAAGAGGAATTTGATCGGGCCATCGACCGCCGGCTCGACACGGCGAATAGTGCACCCCCCAGTTCAAACCACGGCGAGTTGCCGTTGTCTGTCAATCTGAGAATTTCAAAGCGATGATGTCGATGTGACGGGAAGGATGACTCGGTAACGCGCGCGTCAAATCATCGCTCATCACTCCGCAACGAGCGCAGCCAATCGCGCGGCCATGGTCAACGCGTCACCCATCACTTCTTAACGATGGCAGCCAATTGCTCCGCCGTTGGCAAGGTGGCGAGCTGGTCTTCGCGAATCGTCAAGTGCAATGCACGATGCCAGAGATGTGGGCAGAATATATGGATCAGTCCTTGGTCGATCACCGCGTCGAGATACGAGACATTGTGATTGAACCAACCGTTTTTCTCCGGATTCGGTGCGGTGGCGTTGGCCAGTAAGAATTGCGGCAGGCTCCATGTACGGCCACCATCTTGGGAGAGCGAAATCCAGATCTCGCTTCGATCACGCATGCCGTCCATGTTACCGCTCAGACCCGTGTACTGCGTTCCGATGTGCCGGTTGTGGTGGAACAAGATGAGTGTCTTTCCATCACTGAGGTGAAATACCATCGGTGGCGCATCGGGATGTACCAGCTGCGAGGCGGCCGGCGTCGACCAGGTGACTCCGTCGTCCATGCTACGCGCTGTCCAAATTCGTCCGGTAGGTGTCCGTGCCATGAAGAGCACTTCACCATCACCGAGATAGATCGGTCGGCCCTCATCCATCCGGCCATACTCGGCCGCAAACCAGCCGCCAGGTCGCTTGGCCGGCAACACCGTCCATGACTTGCCCTGATCTTCGCTACGCAGCAGATACTGTCGTGTTTGTAGCGGCTTCTTCGACCAATCGGCGGCGTGCGAACCCAACAACCACGTCCCTCGATCGGTCTCGCACATTCGTGTTACGGACATCCCAAGAAACGCTGGATCATTTTCTGGCTCAATGAGTTTCACCGCGCTCCAGCTGCGGCCGTCGTCATCCGACCAACGAAAGCCGATAGGCGTGTTTTCATGCCGACCTTTCTCGCGACTGTACTTAGTTGGGATCGGCTGGGTGCCGAACGCGTAGATCCGCTTGCTGCCCCTAGGTATCAGGGGGATGAAGCCGTGCTGACTATAGTCGATGTCCATCGCGACCGAAGGACCCCGCCAGGTTGCCCCGTTATCCGTCGATCGGTACGCCACCATATCGTTGACCTTGCCACCGCCCGCAGCATAGTGATTCCCCTCCGGGAACATCAGCAGCAGGTCGCCCTTCGGAGTTCGGACAGCCCGCGTCTCGAATAATCCACGCAGGCCTTTTCGTGACGTGTGGACGACTTGTCCTCGAAGCGATCGATGTCGCAAGAGCCCCAAGTCAACATCCACGACGAAGCCCTCAGGCGCACGCGTGACTTCCATGACAAGAGGTTTTTCGACACCGATCACTAGTTTCTCGACCAGTGCGACCTCTGCAGATGACGTCGAGGTGATTATCGTGCATAACAGCAGAACGAATACAAATCTGTGTCGCATGGAATGGCCTTGGCAAGAGTTGAGGAAACGACGAGGTCAGTCTAGTCGAAGCTGGATCTCGACTTCAACCATTCATGCATACACCAACCCGATCTTTTTGCCACGCTTCGCGAAGTTCCACGCTTCAACTGGAGCAGCGACTTTCGCACGAATCTTGTTGATGGGGTTGTGAAGTCCAACGTTGGATGCCGTAGGCGAACGCCCGTTGCCAGGCTTCGCGCCCACGGATCGCGCGTTCGCTGGAGCTGATGCATACTCGCGGTCATCAACGGGTTGGACAGACGAGATCGACTTCCCCCGAAACATGCTGCTTTGCCACGCGACGAATGGGCGTGTGAGACCATAAGAATCGGCAATGGCAAAATCTTCGAGGGGATTACTGCATCGAACGTGAATCTGTGCTGTATCGACGGCGTGCTGATGCCCGCCGAAGACACCGTTCGATAAGCTTCATGTACGACATCAAAAACGGACGCAGCTCGATTCATTGAGCCCCGTCCCCTTTGCATTGGTATACTCGTGGGTGCTGACATGTATGCGTCAATTATTTTGGACTTCGCGTCTGAATCCGAATCTGGGAATGACAATCATGAAGTACGACCGACATCAGTGTCTTTGGCTCGTGGCAACCGTGTCAATCAGTTTGGTCTGGTTACTGTCAAGTCCAACCGATGCCCAGGACGCCCCGAAGAGTCAGGCAACGCAGCAGTCCAGCGATGCTTTCAGGCTGCGCTACGCGCAAGCCTACCTCAAATATGCAGAAGTCAATCTGAAATTGGCGAATGCAGCCAACGCGCGAGTCCGCCGCACTGTTTCGGACGCCAGGCTCAGAGAGTACCGAGAAGAAGTTGAAGTCGCTCGCGGATTGCTCGCGATTGCGGAATCTGGAGACAGGGGCAATGATTTTCCAACCTTCTTGAAGTTGGCAGAAGCTGCCTACAGCATTGAACTCGACAGGTATCGACGCGCGAAGCGAGCGAATGAACGTGCACCCACGTCTACGTCTCAATTAGACGTCGCAAGGCTACGGCTACGATCCGAACTCGCATTGATCAACCTGGAACACGGCCGGTCTTTGGCCAACGCAAGTTCCGAGAAGCAAACAGAATGGAAAATGAATCTGCTGTACCATGAAGTGCTCAGATTGAACGAAGAAGTTTCGCAATTGAGAAGCCGCTAGATCGGCTTGAGGCAGCAGTTGGAATGACCATCAGGGCACGCGTACGAGGCACGCCCCCAAACGCTAATTGCACAAGCCGCTTGTTTTGATGGTCGACGAAATTCGCAACGATAGCGCAGTTCGGAGAAGTTGCCCAAACCTCGAAACCATACGTGGCATGAGTCCAATTTGTAAGAATCGATGCAAACTCAGGGTTGCGAGGGCGGACCCGTCGTCCACGACGGACTACCATCGATACCCGTTTCAACTCGTTCCGATGCCCTTGCTGCATGTCGCCACGAAGTCGGTTACGATGCGTCACATGCCTGTGAATGGCAACACTCTGACCTTAGCTGAAAGGACTGCATGCCGAGGTGGCCAACAACGATCCCTTTGAAGCGACTCAATACGACCCTGTCGACCCGAACGATACATCTGCTTCTCCGGACGCAGAATCCAGCCTACCTGAATGCATCGGCCGCTACCGCGTTGAGAGCTTGTTGGGGAAGGGTGGCTTCGGGTTTGTGTATCTGGCGTACGACCGGCAGTTACAACGGTCTGTTGCGGTAAAGGTGCCGCACCCTCGTTTGATTTCGCAACCTGGTAGTGCCGAAGTGTATTTGGCCGAGGCGCGAGCCGTAGCCAATCTCGACCATCGCCACATCGTCCCTGTCTATGATGTCGGCGGTACGGACACGTTTCCGTGCTACATCGTCTCGAAATACATCGAAGGGACCAATCTAGCGAACAAACTGAAAGAGGCAGAGTTCACAGCGATCGACGCGGCTGAATTGGTTGCCACCGTTGCCGAAGCACTTCACCACGCCCACAAACGAGGCCTCGTGCATCGCGACGTGAAGCCCGGCAACATTTTGATCGGGCGAGATGGAGAGCCTTACGTCGTCGATTTTGGCGTTGCGTTGCGAGAAGAAGATATCGGCAAAGGCCCCAGGTACGCCGGTACACCTCATTACATGTCGCCAGAGCAGGCGCGCGGTGAGGGGCATCGTGTGGACGGACGCTCGGACATCTACAGCCTTGGCGCGGTCTTCTACCGGCTGCTCACCGGCAGAAGGTCATGTTCTGGAGTTGCCAAGAGTGAGATTCTCGTCAACATCGTCCACCAGGACATCAAGCCGCCGCGGCAAACGAACGATTCGATACCGAAGGAGTTAGAACGAATTTGCCTCAAGGCACTGGCCAAACGCGCATCCCAGCGCTACACAACAGCCTTGGACATGGCTGACGATCTACGGGAATTCGTCGCGAAACAACCCGCGATTACCAACTCACTCACGACATCTTCCGCTGTTGAAACGCAACCCGACTCAGATTCCTCGCTCGTGCGGAGCGACACCGAGAGCAGTTCGGCTCGCATTGTGCCGAAAGGGTTACGGTCGTTCGATGAACACGACGCTTATTTCTATCTCGGTTTGTTGCCTGGTCCAAGAGATCGTGACGGTCTTCCAGACACAGTCCGCTTTTGGAAGTCACGGATTGAAGAGACGGATTCGGACAACACCTTTGCAGTTGGCATGATTTACGGGCCATCCGGTTGCGGCAAATCATCGCTCATCAAGGCCGGACTGTTGCCCCTTCTATCAGACGACATCACGGCGGTTTATATCGAGGCAACGCCGGATGCGACCGAAGTCCGGTTACTCCACAGTCTACGTAAACGCTGTCGCAATTTGGCGGATGATTTACCTCTGAAGGAAACGATTGCTGCGTTGCGGCGAGGTGAAGGGCTTCGTGTTGGCAAAAAAGTGCTGATCATTATCGATCATTTCGAACAATGGCTCTATGCGAACCGAGAGGGAGACTTTCAAGATCTTGTCGAAGCATTACGACAGTGCGACGGCGGCAATGTGCAGAGTGTTGTATTGGTGCGTGACGATTTTTGGATGTCGGCAACCCGTTTCATGCAGGCGCTGGAGGTGCGGCTGCTGGAAGGGCACAATTCGGCTGCCGTGGATCTGTTCGACAAGAATCACGCGCTCAAGGTCCTCAAGGCTTTTGGAAGAGCCTACGAGCAACTGCCAGAGCTTCCCGCCAAACCTGACGTAGAACAAAAGGTGTTTCTGCAGCAGGCCATCGATGGCTTGGACGACCAAGGCAAAGTCATCTGTGTTCGTCTGGCGGTCTTCGCGGAAATGATGAAAGGCAAGGCGTGGACCGAAGCGAGCTTGCGCGAAGTCGGCGGACCTGAAGGTGTGGGAGTCAATTTTTTGGAAGAGACGTTCAGTGTCAAGGCAGCCCCGCCGGCGAATCGGCTGCACGAAAAGGCAGCACGGGCTGTATTAAAGGCACTGCTCCCCGATCGTGGCACGGACATCAAGGGCCAGATGAAATCGTACGCCGACCTGTTGGCCGCGTCCGGCTACGGCGAGCGACGCGCCGATTTTGATTCACTCTTGGAAATTCTCGACACACAGCTGCGACTGATCACTCCTACAGATCCAGATGAAGTCGCGGCCGACGATGTGGGCCAGGTTACCGGCGGAACCCGATACTACCAGCTCACGCACGACTTTTTGGTGCCATCGCTCCGTCAGTGGCTCACACGAAAACAACAGGAGACACGTCGAGGCCGCGCCGAACTCCGTTTGGCAGAATTGGCGGCACTGTGGAACCAAAAACCCGAAAACCGACTCTTGCCCTCACCGACTGAATACTTACGCATTCGGTCGCTGACAAGCAGCAGGAATTGGTCCGACTCGCAGCGCAAGATGATGCGACGTGCGGGTCGCGTGCGGGGTGTTCGATTTATCGCTGCCCTCGCTTTGCTCGTTGTTGCTGCGGTTGCCTTGCGTTCGGCCCAGATTCAATACCGCCAGACGCGAGCGGAATACCTTGTTCAGGCCGTTCTCAATTCTCAAGCCCAGACGCTCCCGTACGCGATCGGGCAACTGCGGCCTGTGACGAGCAGCGCCACGCCGATCCTGCGCACTCGACTCGACGACGAAAGTCCAGAATATCGGCTGCGCGCAGCGTGTGCCTTGTCGGAACTAGGGCAAACTGACTTCACGTTTCCGTTTGATACGCTTGGACAATGCAGTGCGGCTGAACACGCGAACGTCTTTAGTGCCTTTAGCCACGCCTCGGGCCAGTGGAATTCAAGACTGGTCGAGCAGATTCAGGCGGCAGATCTAAGCCAAGATTGGGCGTTGAAGGCACGCCTGGCGATTCTGGCCTTGCATCAGGGGATTGCGTCCCCGGCCCAGCAGATGCTTGAGTTTGCTGATCGCCGTGACCCCACGCAGCGCTCTGTTTTCATCAATACGTTCGCGACATGGCACGGAGATCTGGCCTCGCTCAGGCCATATGTTTCGAATGTGGAGTCTCGTGGATTACGTTCCGGCATCTGTCTGGCGCTCGGCAAGGTCAACCAGGTCGACGCGCAAGTGAAGGACAGCTGGCAGGAATTGCTCAGCCAGTGGTACCTGAATCAGCCTGATGCCGGCATCCACGGCGCTGCAAGATGGGCGCTGCAGCAATGGAACATTGACGTCCCCGCGATCGATGCAACCATGCGTCAGCCAAGTGTTCTTGATTGGTTCGTTACAAAAGAAACACAGTTGACGCTGGTCCGAATTCCGGCAGGTTGGTTACAAAGTCCAGACGATCCGATATCCGAATTCTGGCTGGGTGATCGCGAAGTCTCGACCGCGATGTTTGAGCAGTTCATGCAAGAGGCGACCGCCGATCAACGCGCAGACGGTTGGCATGTTCACGCCTTCGAAAATGACTTTGACAGCGACCACCCAGTCCAAAGTGTGAGCTGGTATGACGCTGTGAAGTTTTGCAATTGGCTAAGCGTAAAGGAGGGACGTCAGCCATACTTTGAGCTGACACCCGAGACCGCCGCAACACATACCGTTGGAATGAATGAGGAGGCCGACGGGTTTCGCTTTCCGACTCAGAGACAATGGGAATATGCCTGCCGCGCGGGTTCGGGAACTCAGTTTAAGTTCTTCTTTGGCGACGACACGATGTTGTTGAAAGACTACGCCGTCTTCTCCCAGAACTCGAATGGACAATCCGCGATGCGCGGCAGCCGGATGTGCAATCTCTGGGGGCTGTTCGACATGCACGGCAACGTCTACGAGTGGTGTTCGGATGGTCAGGTGGTATTTCTACCCGAGAGGAATCGGAAACGTGCGAAGCGTGTTCATCGCGGAGGAGGCTGGATCAGCGACGCTACGAAATGTGAGCTGTCGTTCATCAGCGGCGGACCGCCGACGTATCGCGACTACGCGGTCGGCTTCCGCTTGGCCGTACCGTCACGGCCATCCAGGTAGTCCAGCTGGCCGCTTCGGCAGAATTGAGCCGATGATGAGTTAGGGATCTGTACCCTCGCTGCTTGCTTCGAACCGTTCAGTCGCAATCTTACCCCAGGGATCGGGCGCGCGACCGGCGGGCAAAGCAATACCGGCTCGCTTTAGCCGGCTGGCAACTCGAGCTGCGATACTCGGTCCCGTGATGGGGCCCTTCGCTTCCTCGTCCTGAAGCATTTCGGCGAACGCACGCTGATGCTCCGCGGAATCCTGAACGATCCGCTGACCCACCAGAAAGGCCCAAACCCTGTTCGGTTGTTTTAAGTCTGTGACCGCGAGACTGGCTGTCAACAAGTCCCAGGACTCGGGAGACTCCATGAGTAACGCACTCCCCGCACAAGGGCCGAACGACTCCGGGCGATACGATGCGACGCGCACGTCATCACGCCGCACTCGCACGTATCATGGCACGGAAATCGTTCAACGCAATAGCGGCAGAGCCCGTACCTGGACCGATCCGAGAGCTGGTCTGCAGATGCAGGCCTCGCGTTCGACGGAGACGAACCGCCGAGCGGAGTCACTACACCCACTCAACCGACCGCGGTCATGTCGGGCATCACTGTCGCTAATGCGAGTCAGCTGACAATGATCCTCGAGCAAAGACTGAGCATGGGAACAACTGCAAGTGCCCATACTGGTACTTTGCAAAGCGACGCGCCAACCAGTCGGTCGCAGTGCGGACACCAAGCCGACTTCTGTCGGAACTCATGGTACTCTGCGCGGATGTACTTACGACATTTGGAGCAATAAGCCATGGTTCAACCCCTCTAGGTGCTCGTCAAGTAGTTGATTAGGCATCTCAAATCTAACCCAAGATCGTGATCAGTGATGTCGCTTTCTTTTTTTTGGTGAAGCATCAGCACCACCAGGGGGCCGGCATCGTCTCGCTGAGGTTACCGTTAATAGTCGTGGCATGGCCGCACAAATTCCTGTTCCGGCGGAATTCACCAATGACGGATTGTAGTGGGCAAAGCCGGTCGATTTGCGGTCCGTAAACGCATGCCAGCGGCGTTAACTTGACTTCGGTCCTTCACGGCATAGGCTTCAGATGGCAGGTTTGCAGTTCACTTCTTCTCACTTCCTCACGCAGTAATTCTGGCCCAAAGCCTAGATCGTGAAGCCCAGAGTCCGCGCTTACGATGCGGTCGTACGGCTAACCGGTAGTGAGTAGCAAGCACCTCACGATGACTCGTCTCTCGCGAAGAGACGACCAGATAATCACGCCACGGGTGACCGTTCCGCGTTTGGGCGATCTTTCCGTGGGCTGAGCAGAGTCGGAGGAACACGATGAATCGTCTTGCTACGAAGTTGCTACGTTTCTTGATGGCTGAAGATGGGCCAACAGCAGTTGAATACGCTGTGATGCTCGCCTTGATCGTCATTGTGTGCTTGACCGCAATACAAGCGATCGGCACGAATGCCAGTGCGACGTTCCAAGAAGTGGCCGACCAGATTGGAAGCACCACTTAGCTCGCCGCAATGCCTAGATTTCTCCGCCCCGTGCGCCTCCAGCTCACGAGGACTGCAATGCAACGCGCGATCCATCGACAACTCCTCGAATCTTCCACCGGTCGTTCGATGGATCCGGGAAAGTCACACACGCCACGATGCAGGAGAGTTGTATGTTCGCCGAGGAATTCCAAGATTACTACGAAGCCTTAGAGATCAGTCCAAATGCAAACTCCGAAACGATCGAGCGCGTATTTCGGTACTTTGCGACGAGATTCCATCCCGATGCAGGGGAGATGGGCGACAAAGAAAAGTTCTCGTTGCTTGTTAAAGCTTACGAAACGCTTAAAGATCCGGAACTGCGTGCCGCGTACGATGTGGAACACCAAAAGCATCAGACGCTGGTGACCGAACTCATCGACCACGCTAATGAGACGCAGAACGACACCGTTGATCGACGGATGCTCCTTTCCCTGTTCTACGCGAAACGTCGTCAGGACATTAACAATCCAACAGTCGGGATAACGACAGTTGAAAACGCAATGAACTGTCCGGCCGAAGTCCTGCAATTCCACGTGTGGTATTTTCGCGAGAAGGGTTGGATTCGACGTGAAGACAACGGCGGCTTCGCGATTACGGCCGAGGGCGTCGATCAAATCGAAAGGGCCGATCAAAAGGCCCAGACCTTACCCGAAGAACGCCGGATTGGTCATCGACACGTGGCGATCCACAACTGAATCGTGTGAGGAAGCCCTGATGGGTGAGGGGGGCCGGCGGGTGAGTTCTTGGAAGGTGAGGAAGTGGGAAGGTGAGGAAGTGGGAAGGTGAGGAAGTGGGAAGGTGAGGAAGTGGGGAGGTGAGAGTCGGGCAAGTGAGAAAGCCCGAACCACGCGATGCGTCCAAGCGGGCTAACCGCTTGGACGCATTCGTTTTTTCATGTGGGCTTTTCTCGTTTTCAGCGTCGACGCGGACGCAGTCGCATCAGGCCCAACAAGCCGAAAGCGAGAAGTGACAACGAAGACGGTTCAGGAACGCCGTTGACGGAAACGTTGTCGACCGCCCACCACCAGTCATTGCCCGCGTCGAACAGGCCGAACGTGATGGTCATTTCGTTAGCACCGTCTGGATTGTTCAGGCCCAAGGTGACATGCTCATTCGGCGTGTCGGTCTTGAAGTTGGCGCTCGCACCATCCGACTCCCAACGAAGCACTTCGACATCGGCTCCACCGTCGTAGGAAACGGTAATGTTGGCGGTCTGGTGATAGTTGTCATCAAATTCTGGTCGCCAACTCGAATCGAAGTCGAGCGTAGCGGAGTCGGCTTGGATGCCCGCCAGCGAGATGGCCGGCGTGGAGATGAAGCTGTTGTACCACGGACCATCTGGCGGTCCGCCTGGATGCGCTGCGTCGTCCCACTCATCCGCGTCGGCAACCATCACCGTGCCGCTTGCATTCACAAACTCGGAGCGACGCTGGTCGCCAGCGGTTTGCACCCACCAATCTCGGTCGGAAAAATTCCAGCCAGCCCATTCGAAAACGCCGTTGTTATCAGGCGGCTCACCGATGCCGGGAACGCCGGAATCGTCATCCACCCATCCGGCCGGTGGTACATCTGTCCAAACCTTTTCACTGACAGTGCCACCAGCATCACCTATGGGGCCGGCCACGCCTTCGTCGACACTGTCGCCCAAGGGCAAGCCGTTAAAGTTCTCAGAAAAGAGTTCGACCGCATGCGCGGGCGAGAACATGAACGAGAGTCCAAATAGAACGAGTGCGTTTGCTGTAAACGCAACGAAAGACTGTTTTGCAATCATGAGGCTGCTCCAGGTGCAACGAATTTTGAAGAACCAGACGTGCAGCGAATCGAATGCTGGAAGAAATGTCTGGTCGCGAGTCAAAAGACACAGAAAGGCAACTCAACCAAGTTGGCAACTAAGGTTCTGTTTGCCTTGTGCAGAAAGCCGTCACTAGCGTTCCCGTAAATGACCAAAATCGGCTTGAAGACCAACACCGATTCTACAATAGGGAGGCTGCGGGTAAACCCAAAATCGATGCGGTTAATACAAACTTAAGGCGGACTTCCCATATCCGAGCATCTGTGGAGGCAGCATGTAAAGGCTGCGTTATACCTACCGGCGGCCAGACTTGCTCGGCCGGTTCGATTTGTCTCGCGACTGACTCGCCGCGGGTTGTTTTGCCCAGCCACGAACGGTCAGCAGCGTACCACACACGGCCATCAACAGTAACAGAGCGCCTACGGGCACGAGGAACACACCCACTCCCGGTTCACTGCCCGTCAACACGAGGCCGCCTAGGAAGAAGCCCGTTGGCATCAGAGTGATCGCACCGACAAGCATCCAAGATACGAAGGTCAGGCCGCTTGACGACGATCGACCCACAACGCTCAAGGTCAGCGCAAAGATGATATTGATAATCGAAAACAACGTGCCGTGCGAATGAGCCAAGGTCCACATCAGCCGTCGCGCCTCGTTTCGAAGATCGAGGTAGAAGTCCATCTTCAACCCATGCATCGTCTCCAGCACGATACCTAAGGAAAGAAACAACAGCAGACCACCCCAGCCGATCAGCAAGTGTCGTTGTATCAACTGCGTGTTCGATTCGTCGTTCGAAGTCTTACTCACGCGGCCAACTCGCCCTTACTCTTTAATGGTCACCGGACGCTCATTACGTTGCTTGAGTAAGCTCGTCACCCGATCCTCTTGGACCCCACCGGTGGATTCGATCAGCAGATGATCGCCGGTTCGAGAAAGCTGTTCGGGACGGAGCCGACGCCAATGCTGTGTGGCGCGTTGCACGGCCAAGCGATGATCTTCGGCTGAACCAAGGAAGTCGTAGCGAAAGTCTTCGAACTTTGGCAAGCGTTTCAAGCCGTCGTACGCCACATAGCGAACAACACCATAGGGGTCTTCCAGCAATCGGGCTTGAAACGGCGCCAGCCAATCTTCGCCCGATGTCTTACGAGCTGGCTCCCAACCGAAATGCCAAGCGGTAATGACGCGTTGAGCCGCGTCACCGGTCAAGAGCCAAAGTAAAGAGGCCGACACGGATCGCTGAGCATCCGAGAGCGAGTGCTTGTCGGTTCCATACCATTCTGCCATTCGATTCTGAGTCCATTCCAAGGTCGTGTCGAGATGACAAAGATTGCAGGCATTGGGAACACCGTATTGAATGCTGCTTTGCACACTAGGCACTTCGATTCCGTGATTCCGAATGGCTCCCAACAGCGCGTAGGTCGTGTGCGGCATATGGCAATTCATGCAACTACTGCCCGTCGACTCGGCTGAGTGAAATGTGTGTTGGCTGATCTGGCTTGTGTATTGAGTTTCGGAATGACATTGAGTGCAAGCTTGATTGTCACGCATTCCGGCCGAAAGCTGATCGACCGGATCTTCACCGTGCATGGTGTGACAGGACAGGCAGGAGATCTTACCTCGCGTATAGCAGCCTGAGACGGACATGGCCGTGAATTCACGTCCACCGGCCAACACGGTTCCATCATCCCACCAGCGTTCACGGAAGAACCTTCGGTTCAATGCCAGATCGCGTTGGTGAGCGGGTATGCGACTCTTGGCGGGATGCTGGATGTAGTATCGAGTCTCGTGCAGATCATCGCCAGGTCGGTATAGGGTCCCATCCTCGGCGTACTTCATGGCAAATTCTTTGCGTGTGATAAAGACGCCGTGGCATTGGCCACAAACCTGACTCGAAGCTCGATGGTCGAGGTTAGCTGGATTGACAATCGTATCGTCTCGTTGGCCGAACAAATGTCGCCCATAGCGAGTCAGCGGATTCTGATTTGACCGAATGTGTTCTTCACCCGGACCGTGACACGACTCGCATGCGATGCCAAGCTCGCCTACGCGTGTATCGAATCGGCTTGTCGTGCGATCAATCGCGGGAATGCCACCGGTGGAATGGCAACGGATACAGTGATGGTTCCATTGCGTGATCATTCGTCCGGCCCCAGGAGGATCCATGAACGCTGCCTCACGGGGAATCCATCGCTTGTCGTTGATCAAGTAAATCAGCGGAAGAGTCTGCAGCAGATTGCCGAAGCGATCATCGTCACCCACCCAATAAGTCTGGTAGTGGTGCGATCCAGTCGTCATCACCACGCGACGATGGACTCGCTCGATTTCTCGCAAATCAATCTTCTCCACTGGTAAGCTCTTATCACGCTTGATCCAATACGTCATCGGATCAATCTGCTTGCCGCCCTGCACGACATACATCATTTGCTCGGGGTCCGGCATCTCGGCCCAAAACTGATCCTCCTTGCGATACACCTGATAGGAGAGTCCACGCGACTGGACAGTCGAACCGTCAAACGCTCCAACCACGTTTTCGGGCAACGCAACTTGAGTCATCGTGCGATGAAATGATTGATGCCACGAGTGATGTTCTCCCGGATGGCATGACTGACAGCGGTTGGACGATACGTATTCGTCTTCGCGCTGCAGATGGGGTAGATCAGTCGACATCTGCTTCGAACTCTCGAGGCGAGCGGCACTGGTTGATTGGTGGAGTTGCCAACGCATCATCCCGGCCGTAGCCAACAGGACGATCACGGCGATCACGAGAATGGCGCGACGCTTCATACGACTAGCAAACGTGGACACATGGAGGTAAGAGGCCGCCAGTGAGAGGCTTCACTATGCTAATCGCTGACAAGACATGCGTACAGCGTTACATTTCTCGCCTGGGAGCTGACGGATTCAGATAAGCGAACGCTTTGTTCGAAGATATTCCGCGTGATGCCACATTCTCGCTCGATTCGCCGGTTAAAAGGTCAACTCGGTGGCCGGCCAGTTTCGAGCTAGGTTGCGATCAAAAACGGTCAATTCGGTTGACGATCTGCGTTGTACCCAGGGCGCTTCGCGGCCTCGTGCTGACTCGCAAATGCCTGATGATCGGTTAAGCACACCTCGTTGGTGTGCTGATCGGATGCGCGCCGACTTGTCGCAAGTGCTGGCTGAAGTTTGCTCGGCCTTAAACAAGTCTTAACGATCGTCGTGTATAAGGGAGGTGATAGGATAATTGCGTCGAGTCGCAATGGCTTCACATGGGAAATGGAAAGGCAAATCAGCAATGGCTACGAACGGAGATGTAACAGCGATTGGCATGGAAGAATTCATGCAGCTGCTTGTCCAGCGCCGTCGGCTTCAGCGTTACTATGACTTCGGTGCGGGGCTTTGCACGCTGGTCGACATTGACAATCACCAGAAGTTTTGCATCGATATTTCTTCGCTGCAGATTCTATTCATGCGATGACGCTTAGTCATCGATTCGAATGTGCCGCACGGCCTACTTACCGTCTCTACGAGTATGCACCTGGGTCTCCGTCTTCTTCTCCTGGCGCGCTACGGCTCCGGGCTCCGAGCTACCTCCTAAGGCTCCCAGTTTTTCCCGCTTGCGAGGGTCGGTCGTCTTCGCGTTGAACAGTCGATCAAAGCGCCCGCCGGAATGAACGTTTCCGTTGTGCCCGGCGTTGCATCATGGGACAATGTCGGGGGTGTCGGGGGCACAATTCATCTGTTGACTGCATTCAGCAGCGACTTGATCGGGGAGGTTGGAATGTTTACGCAGCTACCTAGCCGACGTACCTACGCTCCGTCTCTAGAACCTCTTGAAGAGCGGCTGAATCTCGCCGGGGATTGTCTGTTCGAGCCCACAGTCGAAGGCGATGCAGCTGCGGCCGTCAAGGCAGTGAATTGCTTTGCCCTCGATTTGTACGAACACTACCAGAACGAGGAAGGTAACCTCGTCTTGTCGCCACTGAGCATCGCAACGGGATTGGCCATGACCTACGCCGGTGCGGCTGGAGAGACGGCCGAAGAGATGGCCGAGGTCTTGCACCTGGGATCGGATCCAGGCATTCATTCCTCCTTCCGCTCAATGCTCGGTGGACTCGCGGACACAGTCGACCCATCGAACGGGTACGAGTTGGCCGTAGCCAATGCGATTTGGCCCAGCGAGGGGCTGACCGTCCGAGAGGAGTTTGTGCGCACCGTCAGAGAAGAATACGGCGGAGAGGCTCAGACACTGGATTACTCCAGACCAGATCAAGCCAAGGAGACCATCAACTCCTGGGTCGAAGAGAAGACACGCGACCGGATCAAAGACTTGATCGAGCGGTTGAGTCCGGCGACCGCCATGGTCCTCACTAACAGCATTTATATGAAGGCACTTTGGGAGATGCCGTTTCCCAATGCAACTCCCGTCGCATCAAAGTTCTACCTTGACGATGGCGACACGGTTGAAGTGGACTTGATGTACACGCAGGCAAACGTCGCTCGCACGACCTTGGACGGTTTTGACGTCATGGAGATGCCCTTCAAGGGCAATGACGCGTCGATGGTGCTTATCCTTCCACAGGAACGAAACGGTCCCAATGAGGTCCCCTCCCAGACCCTGGTGAAGGTCAACGATTGGATGGACGCCCCGCGCGAGACTGAGCTAATGGAAGTCATGCTTCCAAAATTCAAAACGACGGTGTCCTCGCAACTGAAGAAGCTCTTGCCGGAAATGGGTATGCCTCGAGCTTTTTCCGGTGCCGCAGATTTTTCTGCCATGACGGATGCAAAGGTGTTCATCGACGAGGTTTCTCACAAGGCGATGCTTGAGGTAACGGAGCAGGGGATCGAGGCAGCCGCCGCGACAGCTGTCAATTTGTTCTTATGCTTTGCCGCCGGCACTCCTGTCATAACGCCGGATGGTGAAAAACCGATTGAAGATCTGAAGGCCGGTGACTACGTGCTGTCCAGAAACGAGCACAACATTGAGGGCAACGTCGAACCTAAACTCGTCGAAGAAACGTTTCAGGGACAAGGAGAGATCTTCGAGTTGCACGTCGGCGGCCAAGTCATCCGGGTGACCGAGGGGCATCGATTCTTCCTCAAGGGAAAAGGGTGGACGCCGGCCGGCGAGATGAAACCGGGAGACCAGATGGCGACCGATAGTTTTGATTGGAAGGCTGTCGATCGTGTCACGACAACAGGCGAATCGGAACCGGTCTACAACTTCCGAGTCGCCGATCACCACACGTATTTTGTGGGCAAAAAGGCATGGGGCTTTGGCGTGTGGACCCATAACCTGTACGGAAGTGGATTTGTCGCCGACCATCCCTTCCATTTTTTGATCCGCGATAACGCAACTTCGACGTTCCTTTTCATGGGACGAGTTAATGATCCAACGCAAACGGACAACTCGTTGGAACCCACCGTCGAGCGGATTCCGGGCGATGCGAATGGCGACGGTCAATTCGACAGCTCTGACCTTGTGCTCGTCTTCCAAGCAGGGAAATATGAAGATGACATTGCACGTAATGCAGAGTTCGCTGAAGGCGATTGGGATGGCGACGGTGATTTCACTTCCTCGGATCTCACCTACGCCTTCCAGAACTCGGTCTACGTGCGGGCGGCAGCCGCGCCCTTGAATGACATTGCGGCGGCCGTCTTGGACACCGACGAGAACAGCGACGACGGGCTTGACGCCGATCAGTTGGACGCGGTCTTTACGGAATTGGCGACCTAGTGTGCCGTGGCGACGGAGGGGCCCCGCGGGGGCGAAGAGCGGATCCCTAGCGAAGCGGGGTGAGCGTTGCCCTTGGAAAAAAATACCGTCGCGCGCAATGCACGCGACGGTAGGTTGTGATACGGAAGCTGATCTACGATCGTCGTCGTCGCAACGCGGCTGTTGATAGTAGACCAAGCAGCACTAGGCCCATTGCGTTGGGTTCGGGCACAGCTGCCGCCGCACCGCGCGGACCCTGTTCGTAGCCACCACCGGCAAAGGCCGCGACGAGATCACCCGAATCGAACTTGAGGTCGGCATTCCAGTCGCCCTCTTCCCAAGTTGCGGCTGCTCCCGTCTCGTACTTGCCTGCTGCGAAAACGGCTACCAAGTCACCGGAATTGAATTCCTTGTCGACGTTCGCGTCGCCGATCCAGCTGAACAACTTGGTCTCGTCAGTGGCAAAGAAGTTGAGATCAGCCACGTCGACGGCGCCGTCAGCATTGACGTCGAATTTGGCATCCATATCTCCGCCAGCAATGGCCGCTGACAGAATGTTCAGGTCACCTGCTCCCAAGGAGCCGTCACCGTCGTAATCGCAAGGATCCCCGCCGACTAGCTCGTCGCTGAGTTGGACTTGAGGAAACACTTCGGAATTGTTCCAGAAGTTGTTTGCTGTTGTCTCCCACGCGACTTGAGAATCTCGGCCACCGCCAAATCCATCGCCGAACTCGTCATCGTCGTCGTTTACTACGACGTCAAAGCCCATGCCAAGTTCTCGCGACTGGATATTGGCCGGCGTATCCTCGATCGCCTCCCACGGAAACGCCACTTCCAGCGTGTAGTTGTTTTCGTCGAGAATGAGGCTTGTCCCGGTGTCACTTTCCTGTGGATACTGTGTGATCTCGTCGTCCTCGTCGACATCGTGATAGGAGTTGATGCCCCAGCCAAACGGTGATGGATGCTCGTCGACGTCGTCCGAGTACTTGTCACAGGCCGTACGATCACCGGCGATCGCCGTGAATTGATAGGCCGGTGCCCCGTCCGGCGGTAGGTCGTTGGCATTCGGACGATAGTCGATGGAGTCTATGTTCTGAGCATCAATATAGACTTCGATCCCGTCGTCGTCCCAGTTGCACTCCTCGTCGTTAATAATCTGATCATCCCTGACGTTGACGAGGACATAGAGATTCTCGTCATCCCAGAGTGCCTTCCAGGTGACGGACAGGTCTTCTTCGTCGTCCGGTTCTGCACCAGAGACCGTGAAGAAGTCGTCGTAGCTGCGTTCCGTCGCGGCGGCCCAAACAGCGTCGTCCCCCATTCCATCAATCGTAGGTGGTACGCTCGTCTTTTGAATCTCAGCCAACACTTCGTCTTGACCGGCGGCGTTTCCCACCCACGCAAATGTTGTGATCCCAATGACACAGAACGACAGACCGATGAACCGCATTAGACTATACCTCTCAATGGAGAAACTTGGGAACTTGATGCCAACGATGTGGCATTTCGAATTGACGGTTGCCTGCCTTCTCTGTGTGACCCAGAGTCTATCCTCTTTGAATCAGTCCGGCAAGAAAAAGGCGCCTTGCCGACCCACACTTGAGTTGTGATCTCTGTACACTTTGCGTTTATGATTACGCGATCATAAAATGAGATACGTTGATGCGAAGGATCTGTGGGCACCCATGTGAATGCTGAAGTGCCCCCCGAAGCGACTATTTTGCGACGCTCGCGCGGCGATTCTCTGCACTTCTCTGCATCCTCTAGAACGCTTCCGAATTGCCTGATGCGTGTTTTGCTTTCGTGACCTATCTCTAAACGATGTCGTACCAAGATAAAGAACGCGATACGCGCTTCCGCTGGCGACGGGCCGTGGTGTTCTGTGCGACTGTTATCGGACTTCTGGCCGGGCTCGCCTGTTTCTTTGCTCTGCGTTGGAATCCCGCCCCACCGTCTCATGTGCCCGAGCGGGCGGGTGCGACATCCACCGACATGACGGCTGTTCCAGCTGAAGTTCAGCTCATGCCGCATGCCCGTGCGTTTCCAGAAACACAACGCGAACTCCAGCAGTTGCTCGCTAAAGAAGATCCAGCCAACGACGTCTGGGACACCGAGCAACTCAGCGACTTGGCGAATGCTCAGTTGAGCAAACTCACCGTAACCATGCAGGGACCGGGCCGAATCCAGCCCGACGATGTGGCGTTGTTGGCGGCCGAGTCATTCGTTGGGCGAGTGCCTCGAGCCGAGTCGATTGTTGAGGTCTACCGATCGGGGCCAATCGTCGTTCGCCGTGCCGCTGCTGGCTCGACCGCGGCAGCTGAATCGACCGGTGACTTGGCCACGACCTTAAACGACCTGACTTCGACCATGGATCCCAACGTCGCGCCTCGGATTGCACTCAAACTGTTTCGAATTGATCGTGGCGAGCATTCCTTCTCGACATTGATTCGCTATGAGTCTTTTCAACTGACAGAGCAGGGGAGCCGACAGCAAACAGCGATCTGCGATTGTGAGTGGTCGCAACCGACGACGACCGCACCAAAACCCCGTTTGAAGCGATTCGAAGTTAGAGAATACGAAGAGACCGAAGTGTCAACTCCAACCGGGACGTTGCTGGTCGACTGTACCGAAGCAGCGTTGCGGGGCAATGAGAGCTATATGAAACAGTTTGTGCCAGGGATTGGCTTCTGGCTGACGCGCATTCCGAAAGAGTTCATGGGGCACTTGGGGCATCATGGGATGTCAGTCGGCGATGTCAACGGTGACGATCTAGACGACTTGTACGTCTGCGATGCTGGCGGACTACCAAACCGATTGTTGATACAGCAAAGTGATGGTTCGTTGCTTGATGTTTCTCACGAGTCGGGCGTCGACATTCTGGAGGATTCGGTGGGATCGCTGCTGGTGGATTTGGACAACGACGGCGATCAGGATTTGGTCGTCGCAACCGATCCGATCTTGCAAACGGCCGAAAACGATGGGACGGGGCGCTTTACTGTCAATGCTCGTATCCACGTGAACACCGATTCGTTTTCGATCAGTGCCGCCGATTACGATGCAGATGGCGACCTGGATCTGTACGTATGCGGCTACAAAGTACGGAAGCGCGAGCCAACCGATCGGAGTTTGCCATTTCCGCTACCCTATCACGACGCCAACAACGGCGGTCGGAATGTCTTGTTGCGGAACGATGGGAACTTTCATTTTTCTGACGCGACTGCGGATGCGGGATTGGATGTCGGCAACACGCGTTTCAGTATGGCTGCGGCCTGGGAGGATTTCGATAACGATGGCGATCTCGATCTGTACGTAGCGAACGACTTCGGTCGGAACAATCTCTACCGGAACGACGGCGGAAGGTTCGCCGAGATCGCGGCTGCGGCGGGTGTTGAGGATCACGCCTCGGGCATGTCAGTCAGCTGGGCGGATTACGATCGCGACGGGCGAATGGATGTCTATGTTGGCAACATGTTCTCCGCAGCTGGCAATCGAGTCACGTATCAACGTCGCTTTGCTGAAGGGATACCAGAACGCACGGTTTCGTATCTTCAGCGGATGGCCCGCGGTAACACGCTGTTCGCGAATCAAAGCCAAACAGGTCGGTCTGGATTTCGCGATGTCAGCGAGTCGATGGGTGTCATGATGGGACGTTGGGCCTGGGGTTCTCGATGGGTTGACCTGACCAACGATGGTTGGCCCGATTTGGTCGTTGCCAACGGCTATGTAACGAGTGACAATCCCAACGACTTGTGAAGTTTCGTGTGGCGGCAGGTCGTGCCGCGAGCCCCGCGGACCACGCGTGATCGAGATTCGTTGGCGACTTATCGAGCAGCATGGCATGCCGTCATGCAGCTGCTACGAGAAGGGCATTCTTTCAGCGGGCACGAACGAAACTGTGTGTTTCTCAACGGGCGAGGTTCTCGTTTCGCCAACATTTCGGCAGTCTCAGGGCTCGATTTTAACGACGATGGACGAGCTGTCGCCGTCACGGATTGGGATCTGGACGGCGATCTAGATGTGTGGCTGTACAACCGAACGGGTCCGCGATTGAGACTAATGCAGAATCAGACGATCTCTGCCGCTGGCGGGCAAAGCGATCGCTATGTGGCGGCTCGGCTGCAAGGAACTACCTCGAATCGAGACGCCATTGGGGCACGAGTCGAGCTAGTGACGAAGACATCGGCCGCGTCTGATTCTCAAGTTGACAAGGATCCAAGGCAAAGAATGATCCAAACGTTAACGGCCGGAGACGCATTTCTTTCACAGTCAACGAAGTGGCTACACTTTGGTCTCGCTACTGATGCAAGCGGCGAAGAAGCGAGCGGAATGGAGTTCGTTGTGCGATGGCCCACCGGGAAGACGGAACGATTTCCAGGTATTCAAAGAGGCCGACGCTACCGGTTGGTGGAAGGAGCTGGGAAGGCAGCTCAAATACCGAAGGTTCAACGCCGCTTTATGCTCGAGCCAAGTGTACAGCCGAAGGCGAAGACGGCCGCGCGACAACGTGTCTTCCTTTCGAATCGGCTGCCGTTGCCAGCTCTTCGCTATCAGACCGCCAAGCGAACCGAAGCAGAAATGCAAGTTTCAAAGGGGCGTCCGCTACTGGTTGTGATTTGGGCCAGTTGGTGTGCGCCGTGCCTGGAAGAACTGAGTGCCTTGGCCAGTGATTATCCCGAACTCAAAAGCGAGGGACTTGATATTCTCGCTCTCTCGGTGGACGGGCTCGACTCGACGCGAACAAGCGATTGGGCCGACGCGCAACAGGTATCGGATCGGTTGCAATTGCCGTTCCCGACTGGATCGGCCACACGAGAGATGCTCGACAAGTGGGAGCTGGCCGAGAGTGTATTGTTTAATCGCACACCAGCATTGTCAGTGCCTTACAGTTTCTTGGTCGACGGTGAGGGGGCGATCTCCGTCATCTACCGAGGCGGTGTGCAGACGTCGCAATTGATGACCGATCTGCGCCAGCTGAATACGCCAATGGCCGGCCGCCGCCAATTGACGGTACCCTTTTCTGGTCGCTGGACCAACGCTCCTCGGCAAATGCTGGCAAGCGCTGTGGCGCGTTTGTATCGGCAGAATGGTTACGAGGAGGATTATGTTCGATTCTTACAATTCGATGCCGAACGCATCGATCGACTCCGCGAGTATGCCGCCTCTGACGAGCAACGGTCGGAAATCGATCGCCAGTACGCAAACGCCCATTTCAATTTGGGGCTGGCCTTGTCGTCCGCCGATGATTTTCAAAACGCGCTTGTTCACTTCCGAAGTGCTGTGCGTGTGGAACCCGATCACGTCGAGGCCTTAATCAATCTTGGCGCCATGCTGGCTCAGCAGGGTGACATCCAAGAAGCCATCCTCACATTGCGTCGTGCCGTGCGTATTGATGCCGATTCAGTACCCGCGCGAATGAACCTTGCTGCTGCTCTCGGTTCGGTCGGAAACTTTGGCGCATCGCTCGAGCACTACCGACACGTGGTGAAAACAGCGCCCGAAACCCGAAACGTTCATGCACGACTTGCACGCGCTCTGCTGGAGCAAGATCAAGCCGTCGAAGCTGTGCCGCACTTAGTCGATGCGATCAAGGCCGACGGGAATGACTTTCCATCGACGCTCAGTTTGGCTTGGCTACGAGCGACGCATCCAGCCGACTCGCTGCGAGACGGAAGGCAGGCTGTTCAGCTTGCCGGTCAGCTGAATGCGACCTCGCGGGGTCGCGATCCACGCGTCCTCGATGTTTTGGCGGCTGCCCTCGCCGAATCCGGAGACTTTGAAAGAGCTCGTCAGATGGCTGCTGCCGCACTTAAGCGAATGGGGACCGGCAGTTCAGAGCTCAAGGCATTGATGCAAGCCCGACTTGAGCGCTACCAACAGGCTCAGCCCTTTCGAGATCACGACGGACGCTATCCTTAGTCGCTCTATCAAAACCGCCTCATCTCAAGCCAAACCTCAGGCTTGTAATGGGCAAGGCAATTTGGGGAGGGCGAGCGGGCGCTGGGCAAGGGGCATTTTTTCGGGAGGGCGAGGCTCCTGCCGAGCCGTAAAACGCACTCGGCTCGGCAGGAGCCTCGCCCGCCTCGCCCTCCCGTCGCGCCGCTCAGGGTTCGCCAACACCAATCCTCTTATTTCTTAGTCACTTTTGCCAAGCATGTCATCGCGGAATCAAATAGTTCAACGATGCAACGACAGCTGCAATAGGACCCCAGCCTATCAACGCCATGGTAGCATGTTCCAGCCAGGTGTCTTCGTCAACCTGCAGTGAGGCCAAGCGATTTATGTAGTTAGATCGCAAGGGTGTTTTGCCCTCTGACTTGCTGAGATCATCGACCCACGAAACATGTCGGTTCCAAGATACGTCGACAGCTCTCTCCGTCAGCTTGGCGATGAAGAGGCGGCAGCGACTCCGGTACTGCATCGAATCCTCGTCTTGGCAGGTGGATGTCCGCTGTGACGATCCATCATCAAAGAACGTGTAGAAACGCACACCCAGCCCGAACGGATAAGCCACGCTCGTCCCATCGCTAGATCGCATGACCGGGTGATACCATTTGATGTTGAACGGGAATTCCCACTCCCAAAACTCTCGCCCGAATATCCCAAACGCCAACGCAGCGGGAGCCAAGGGTAAGTAGTGCACGATCTCGAGAATGCCATCGGGCGTGAATCCTTGCTTCTCGAGTTCTTGAATCTCTGTTTCGAATCGTGTCGCCAAGATACTTGAGATTCGATTGTCGTAAATCAGTTGCGCATTGGCGAACATGCGGAAGGCTCCGGCGTGCTATTGGTCATAAAAAAATGTATCTTGCAGATCCGACGCATGGGCAAGCTTGCCGACATGACTCACACGACCTTGGAAAAACGCGCGTTACGACCCTTCTACGAACGGCAATCGCTACCCGCTCGTCGACATTCTGCAACGTTCGGGGACGCTTTTGTAGACACGACATTCGCATTAAATTGGGAGCTGCGAGAGCTCGCTACTTCAATTAAGGAGCACGGACATGAATTCCAAGGCGTTGAACGACCTGGTCATCAACGTAGACTTACATTCGGCTCCGAAGCTCTCCTTTCAAATCAAAATTACGTGGTGCGTGAATTGAAATCTGAAGCACCAAGCTGCCGGTCTGGTAGCTGAACTTTCGAGCTGGCTGGAGGGCCACGACGCAACCTTCGAGCTGATTGAGGGAAGCAACAGCGTTTTCCAAGTCGACTGCAATGGTGAAACAGTTTTTGAGAGGGCCAAAGAGGGTAGATTTCCTCTCTATCACGAGATCCAGCTGAGAATATTCCGGCGGTTTCTTGGTCCGGAGCATCTTAAGCCAGCAACCCGTGAAAAATGGAATCGGATTTTGGCTGACAATCGCCTGACGTGGCCGCAAATATGTAGTCAGGCGAGTGAGTAATACCTGGAAGGATTTCTTCCTACCACGCGTCTAGCTGCCAGGTCGCGGTCGCGTCACAATACAACGTTCGGAAGCGTCGACAAATCCTAATCGGAGGACAGCATGAATAGTGTTCGGAGGTCGGTGATTGTCAGCATGGTGTTGGCTCGGTTACTCATGGGTGCGGCCACGATGATGGCCGATGAACACCGTGCGTCGAAGGTCAACGAGGAGGCGATTCGAAAGACGGCTGCGGCCTATCAAGAAGCTTCGGCTCGCGGCGATGCAAAAGCCTTGGCCGCCTACTGGACGGCTGACGGTACCTACCGTGACATGATGGGGCGCACCTACAAGGCGCGGGACTTAGTCCGGCAACACTACGGTTCTGGGACCAACGGTGAGCGTTCCGATCGCGCCGTCGTCGAGTCTGATTCGTCGATCCGATTTGTGACGCCTGACGTCGCGATCGAGGAGGGGACCTTTCCCGCTGCGGGTGATGCCAAGGGTGGAGGCTACACCGCGATATGGGTCAAGAAGGGCCAGATGTGGTTGCTCGATCGCCTGCAGGAATGGAAAACCCCGTACGGTTCGTTTGACGGCCCGCTTCAGCCTCTTTCATGGATGATCGGTCGGTGGGTCGGCTCGGCGAACGACGTCGTTGTGAATCTCGCGGCGGAGTGGAGTGAAAACGAGAAGTTCATCATCGCCCGGTTCACCATCGAGCAGGACGGACGTGAGTTGCTGACCAGCACGCAACGAATTGGATGGGATCCGAGCAAGCGTCGGATTCGATCATGGGTCTTCGATTCGTCCGGTGGAATCGTCGAAGGACTTTGGCAACGCGAGGGAGAGTCATGGATCGTCAAGACAAGCGGTGTGTTGTCAGATGGAAGTCGCTCGTCGTCGATCAGTTTTTGGGTGCCGGAAGGCGACGATCGCTTTGTGCTGAAATCAAGCCACACGAAGATCGGTGACCAGAAGATCCAAGATTCCGTATTCGATTTCCAACGCACGGGCGCCGGCGGCTAACGGTCGGGCTTGCTCATCATCGCTATAAAACAATTTTGTTGAGTATAAGAGGATCATGATGTCCGGAACGAATAGACGTTTACTGATCGCATTCCTATGGATCTCGTGTGCATCGTTCGTGATGTGCGCCCCATCCACAGAAATCACTGCTTACGCGGAAGACGACGAAGTCAAAACACGCGACGACATTTTGAACAGCAGAAGGTGGCGACAACTTCAACGTCGCTTCGACGAATGGTTGTCTGTGCAAAACGCACAGACAGACCAACAAGTGGTCGATCTCAAAGCGAGACTGGATGGCAGGATTGATGCGATGACGGCCGTTGAAATAGAAGACTTCATGTACGACAGCGAAGAGCGGTTAAATGTCCTGATGAGCGAGGATGCGGTGTCCGCCCGAGCGTGGCTGGGTCAATTGACAATGGAGGGCAGGCAACGCATGTTGCCAGATGTCGATGCGGCGGATGTGTTTGACATGACAGTAGCGCAGCTACGCCAGGAACTACGGCAGTTTCAGGAAATGCGCAATCGTCGTGCCGCCGCTCAGCAGCAGTTCAATCGATCACAGGGCCAGCGCACGAATGCTCGTCTGCAGCAACGTCGTGCCGAAGAAAGACAACGACAGCAAGCCAGTTCGCAGATACGACAACAAGCAGCACAAAACATGCCACTGCAGCAACCCGGACCCTACACACCGCGCCCCAATCCGTTGTCCCAGCAAGGGCATCGGAGCATGTACATCACACCGTGGGGTGGTGTCGCCCATCGGTTCGATTTTTAGCAGGATCCAGTCTGCTTTTTTGATACCGCTCAGTTCGGAAATGCTTGCCGACAGCGAAGCGACGCAGTAGGCTCTCGATCGAGGGAGGATCCGCATGCGATTTCACTGCCAGACAACAGGTCGTCAGGCCTTGATGGTCGGTGTCGTCTATTGCCTCTTGTCGCCGCTAGGTGTCGCATGGGCTGACGACAGTTCTACTTTGTCGACGAAAGTTGACGCCCTCTTCCGGCGTTGGGATCGATCGGACTCAGCGGGTTTCGTTGTCGGCGTGATCCGCGATGGGAAGTTCGTTCACTCACGCGGCTATGGAATGGCAAGCTTAGATGAAGGTACGCCAATCACATCTCGAACTGTATTTCGCATTATGTCGGCGGCGAAGAGCTTCACGTCAGTTTGCGCCGCCATTGCGATGGATCAGGGACTCTTTGCTCCCGACGACGATGTTCGCAAGTACGTTCCGGAACTTCATAAATATGATGGCACAATTACCGTCCGACACTTAATTACCTGCCACAGCGGCTTACGTGACTTCTGGCACGGGATCATCCTGCTGGGCCGCGATGCGGAGGATAGATACAGCAGTCGCGACGTGCTTGATTTGATCTCGCGGCAAAAAACGCTGCTGTTTGAGCCTGGTGAGCGGTGGGGCTACTCGAATTCAGACTTCTTTCTGCTGGCCCTCATCATCGAACGAACCTCTGGCAAAACAATGCGCCAGTTCGCCGACGATCACCTGTTCAAGCCATTAGGCATGACGGACACTTTCTATGACGACTCGCCTGGTCACACGATCAAGAATCGCGCCGTTGGTCATGGACACGACGGTACCGTCTTCTATCGCTTGGAGCTTAACACCGACGCGGTTGGTCCGTGGCAATTGAGAACAACCCTCAATGATATGCTGCGATGGGACGCGTTCCTGGCTAGGAGTCCTTTGCCGGCTGGCAAGTATCTCGAAGGCTTTCTTGAGCAGGGCTCGTTGCTCGGAAACGAGAATTGCCTGTCTGCCTTTCCGAACAAAACTCATCGCGAATTTCGTCGTATCTGGTACACGGGTGGCGGCATGGGATTCATGGCCCACTACCTTCGTTTCCCACACCAGAATTTGTCCATCGTTGCCTTCGCCAATCACACAACAACCATCGGGTGGATGGAGATGGAACGAGTTCTGCCCCGGGTCGCCGATCTCTACGTGGGCACGACTTCCGCCGAGACGATAGATGCGACGGCACAGCACCAGTGGAGCGACAGTGGTGAAAAAGAGTTATCGGTCGCCCAGCGCGCCGAGTTGGCGACGCGTGTCGGTCCGTATCAGCTTCCACGGGGCGATTTTGTCGAATTAGTCGTCGATCAGGATCAGAATCAGTTGATCTTGAATAGGATCAGCGAGTCCTGGAATCCATTGCCTGAGCCGCTTGTTGTGCTGGGCGAGAATCGTTTTCGCAATGCAATAGGTGATCGGGACTTTGAGCTGAGCTTTGAGTCTCCGGATGATTCGGCAAGGGAGCAAGCTCGACCCACCGTCCTCATTAGGTATGTAGACGGTGAAACAGAACGTTGGAAACCCGTGCAGTTTGTCGAACATGAGAACCTGCAGGGTTTTGTGGGACCCTATTACTGCGAGGATCTCGATTCGGTGTACAACGTGACGGCAGCCGATGGCAAGCTGTATGTCCAATTGAATTTTGGCCGACGTCGTCTATTCCGCCCCACCACTGACCTTTCCTTCATTCCGGTCAACGAACGCCATGTTTTTCCAATTCAGTTCTCGCGTGCCCGCGACGGAAAGGTGACAGGTTTCACGACGGGTTTCGATCGCTCGGGCGTTGTGAAGTTCACAAAAGTTCAGCAGTGAGCAAGTACTCAGTCCACGGTGGGTGCGCGCAGCTTGATCTGGCAGCCGGGCAGCATGTCCTGCAGTTCTTGTCGCTGTGATTCGGTGACCTGGTCGTCGCCCAGATTTAATCGACGCAGCTGCAAGTTCGCCAGTGGCGTGAAGTCTCGAGTGGGTGTTCCAGCCAGTGACAAAACCTGCAGTTGAGTTAGACCCGCAACCGCACTGAGGTCTTGGACAGCCGTCCCTGTAAGATCCAGAAACCGCAACCCGTTGAGTTGAGCGAGCGGCGAAATGTCTCGAACGGTTGCCCCAGCCAGGGACAGCTGTCTGAGAGATGTAAGATTGGCCAAAGGCGAGAGGTCTTCCACCTCTGTCGCGCCGAGGTACAGCTCACGCAAATTTGTGAGCGACGCCAGCGGACTGATGTCGGTGATGGGACTGCCTCGCAAATGCAGAATCGACAGACTTGTCAGCTCGCTTAGTGGTGCCAGGTCGCTGACGTCGCTGCCTTTAAGGCTCAATTCATCGAGGCTTCGCAGCGAGGAAAGTGGAGAGAGATCGCTGATCCGAGTTCGGTCGAGATTGAGACGCTCAAGATTCCGCAACTTGCTCAATGCCCGGATGTCCGTGATCCGCGTCCCCGCCAGCGTGAGGTCGCGAAGGTTTGTGAGTTTCGCCAGCGGGCTGAGATCGCTAACGTCTTCGTGTTCCAGAATCAGGATTCTCAGTTCCGGCAGGTCCGCTAACGGTTCTACGGAAGTCAAATGATCTGCGTTTCGAAGGTTAAGCAACACAGCATCAGCGAAATAGTCAACGCCCACCAATTCGCGAAGAAATCGCGGGCCGGGCGGCTTGGCTGATCCAGTGAAGGAACCGCTGCGGTCGAATTCGAAGTCATAGTGAATCGTTCCACCTACGTCGGTTGCCCACTGCGCGGCAACGCGTTGTCGATTTGCCCGTTCCACGCGCCATCCCAACCAGATACATCCAATCGTGAGCAAGACAAAGAATGTCTTTAGACTCAACCGCAGCCGATTGGGGTTCGGTTGGGAGTTACTCATGAAGAAAGCAATCCGTTGGCTTATCTGTGGCAGCTCCGCCCTTAGCGAAGTCACCAGGCATACCGCTCCCGTTCGTCGAACGTGTCAGGAGCGCTTACTTTGGACCGTACATCGACTGTAGAACTCTTACGCAGTATTCACCACGTCGGCAGGCCACGTCAACGTGGTGGCGATTCGCATCACGTTTACAGAGCTTGTATGCATCCAAGAATCGTTGACATTCGTTGATAGCCAGTTGTGCTCGATTTGACCGATTCGAGTGTGCGTCCCGATTCATATCTTCGAGATAGAGTAAGACCTTCTTACGAATCGATTCGAGTTTGTCCAGATTATTCGCGTGCTCGATGTCGTTGTCGGATGTGTCTAGGCGCACGACATTCGATTCAGCGCGTCGACGGTCCTCAGCCAACTGTTTGCGGATCTTGGCTTTGTCATCAGCCGTAAGACGAGCGAAAAGCTGGTTGGCAACTTGCCTATCCCATTCGTCATTAGCCTTGTAGCGATCCATCACGATGTGCCACCGCGTCATGAGTGGAAGTGCATCGAACAGCTCAGCCGCATCCTCGGGAATGGTTGGTTCGTCGGCTGGAGCACCCGATAGGGCGGTGAGGATAATGAGGGTCGGAATCATGTCTCACTTTCAAGCTGATTGATGTGGCCGATCATCCCCGAATCGAGCGGCGTCGTAGCGGCCGGCTCGCGGGAGGGCGTGGCTCCTGCCGAGCCGAGTGCGTGTTGCGGCTCGGCAGGAGCCTCGCCCTCCCGTATGACTCGCTGAATCGAATCACGCAATGCGTCGGCCGAGATCGGCTTGGCGATATAGTCGTCCATACCGGCCTCCAGGCAGCGCTCTCGATCACCTTTCATAGCCGACGCCGTCATCGCGATGATGGGCGTGTGTTGATTCGACTCTTGCTCACGCTCGCGAATGATCGATGTTGCCTCGAAGCCATCCATCTCTGGCATCTGTACATCCATGAGCACGACATCGAACCTGTGGTTTTCTACTGCGGCAATCGCTTCGCGTCCGTCACCGGCAACCACGACACGGTGTCCCTTGAGCAATCCGACCGCGACCTTCTGGCTTACCTCGCCGTCATCCACCAAGAGGATGTCGAGAGGAACGAAGTCATGTTCTTCACTCGCATCATCAGAGATTGGTTGCTGACCCAACCGGGAGGGCGAGAGGGCTTGTCGGATGGTCTCGAGCAGGTCGGATGGGACGACGGGTTTTAGCATGTAGCGAAAAATGCCCAGATCGCGACATCTTTCCGCGTCATCGGGACGCGCGCCGGAGGAAACCATAATCATTTCGCACTGCGGCAACGCGGGGTCGGAATTGAATTGCTCTGCGACCTGAAAGCCGTCGGTCTCCGGCATCATGCAGTCCAGCAGCACAAGCGGGAACGGTTTGCCAGCAGCAGCTGCATTCTTCATTTCCGCCAGCGCCGAGTCGCCATCCGCGGCTAATACCGGTTCCATGTTCCAACTCGTCAGTAGCTCCTCGAAGATCCGTCGATTCGTCTGATTATCGTCGACCACCAGTGCTTGCATCGTTGCAAGCTCCGAGAGGTCGGCCAAAGGATGAATCGCGTCCTCCGGCTGAAGTCCGAAGTCGGCGGTGAAGCTGAAGGTTGATCCCTTTCCAACTTCGCTTTCGACCCAGATGCGTCCGTGCATCAGTTTCACCAGTTGATCGGAGATGGCCAGACCCAAGCCCGTGCCACCGAATCGGCGGGTGGTGGAGGTATCGGCTTGGCTGAAGACGTCGAAGACTTTGTCGAGTTTCTGCTTCGCAATGCCGATGCCGGTGTCGCGGACGGAAACACGAATCGTCGCCACGCCGTCGCCGATCGACTCGCCTCGAACGTCGACGATGACTTCGCCGCTATCGGTAAACTTGACGGCGTTGCCAACCAAGTTGACGACGATTTGGCCGAGTCGTCCGGGGTCGCCGACGAGTTCATCCGGCAGCTCGGGGTCGAATCGACAGGCAAGTTCGAGTTCTTTTTCGGCAGCGTGGCCGGCAAGTGTCTGAGCGGATTGGGCCACACAGTCACGCAGCCTGAAATTGACCGTTTCCAGTTCGAGCTTGCCCGCCTCGATTTTGGAGAAGTCCAGGATGTCATTCAGTAGTTTCAGAAGCGAGTTGGCCGAGAGTCGAACCATTCCCAGATAATCTTGTTGCTGCGCGTCAAGATTCGTCGAGGCGAGTAGCTCGGACATTCCAATGATCCCGTTCATCGGCGTACGGATCTCATGGCTCATATTCGCCAGAAACTCACTCTTGGCAAGCGTTGCGGCTTCGGCCGTCTCCTTTGCTCGTAACACTTCAGCCTCGGCCTGTTTGCGTTGGCTGATATCGTGCAGGAACGCGTGAAAAGTGTACTCATAGCCAATATGCACGGGCGTTATGGTCAGCTCAGCCGGGAACTCGGTGCCGTCTTTGCGGAGTGCCGGAAGTTCCAAGATTCTGTTGAGCATGGTTGTTTCACCCGTTGCGAGGAATCGTCCAATGCCCTTGACGTGTTGCTCGCGCAACCGATGTGGAATGATGGTGTCGGTGATACTCTGACCAATCGCTTCGTCGCGCGTCCAGCCGAAAGTTTTTTCGGCCTGCGGATTCCAATCCACAATGATGCCATGTTGATCGATGGCAATGAAAGCTTCGTAAGCGGTATCGATGATGCGTCGAGTACGTTGGGCCACTTCACGCAGTTGTGCCTCAGCCTTCTCCTGCTGCGCGATATTCGAGCGTAGGATCGCGATGATGGAGGTTGAGGCGAAGCCAATGGTCACAACCATGGCCAGGAAGCCGAACACTGATCGACGTGCACGTGCGATCGCCTCGATCCAATCCCGGGCGGGGAAGTCGACCCCCAAGATGGCCTCCACTTGTCCATTGTCGTCTCGCATGGGAACGTAGGCACTGACCCACGTGCCCCAGCGGTCGGTGTAGGGTGTGTCGTCAAACGCGTTTTCGCCGTCGTAGGCCAGATTCAGGAACCGGCTCTGCTCGTCCCAAACCTCGCCGATCGCCGTCCGGCTTTCCCGATCCCCTTCGTATTTGTTGTTGCGGTCGTAATCCGTTTCGGAATCGACAATCAGCTGGTTCCCTTGCGGATGTCGCCGAAACGTGTAGATGTCGGCAATGGTGGGATTTAGCTTCAGCCAGCGGATCTGCCTTTGAATCATGCGTTGATACAGATCGTCATTCGGATCCGTATTGAGCCTGATCTTTGCGTGCCCCATCTCCTCCAGCTCACTGGCGTAGGTGGCTGCGAGTCCTTCGATTTGAATGCGGAGCCGATGTCGTTCGAGATTGCCTGCGACATCAACAAGAAACCAGGCGGAGATCAGCAGAGCGAACAGCGCACACCAGACCAACACCAGCGAACGGTCGCTGCGACCACTATGCCGCAACCAAATCGAGATGGCTGTAAGTGCACCGATCGAAATGAGTGCAAAGATGAAGTAGTCCAGATTGGTCGGATCGAACAAGACGATCTCTAATCCTCTTCAAAACGATTTGCTTCCATTGACAGACCTCCCGACCGGTCTGACAGAAGAGGCGTTGGATATTGAATCTGCCGCCGACGATGAATCTGCCGCGTTAACAAGTCTAGCCCCGCGAATGGCGTGTGGCGGCCGCCTTTGATGGCCTCAGCGGTGGGGGGCGTGCGGTTACGCCGAGGTGAGATCGGAAGTGTTGGGTTTTCGTCTTGTAGAAATCAAACTGACGAATGTAACGAAGAGAATACCTAGCGCGAGGACAACCCACCCACCCTTAAGGAATAGCCGCAGCCACGATCGGAAGAACTGCAACGCCTCGGCATCACCCCGGCCGATGCCCAGCGCGTATTGCCCCAAGGCTGCGGCTCCAAATGCGTACTGACCGACTGCCACGCCACCGACTGCCACCCAGCCCGTTGAGAGAGCTCCGAAAGCGACCAACCCGATCGCGAACGCTGAAATGCTGATGAGGCCGATCCCAAAGTTGCCGATCGCAATCAACCCGATAGCCCGCACTCCGAATGAGATGATTCCCAGACAAGAGTTGCCGATGGCAACGACTCCCTTGGCAGAATCACCACAGGCGATCACGCCGATTGCGGTATCGCCAATCGCGAACACGCCTCGGGCACTGCCTTCCTTTTGGCCGGTCTCGGGGTCCGGACCAATCGCAATATCGACCCACGGTAGGCTCCCAATCCCGTTCGTCGAGCGAACTCGTACGACCTTGTTCTCGCGCAGACGCGTATGCCACCGCCAGAGCAACTCGCGGGCTGATACGGGGCGTGCGATGAGCGGTTCACCGCGTTCATAACGTTCGAGCTCTGCCACCACCTCACCTGCCGACGCGTAACGTTGATTTGCTTCCTTCTCCAAGCACTTCAAGCAGATGGTCTCCAGGTCGCGATCAATCTCGGAGTTCAATTGACGCGGCGGTGTGGGATCACGCTGCATCACTTGCATCAGTGCATCGACCGGAGAAGCGGCTTGGAATGGAGGGCGACCGGTCAGCGTGGCATAGAGCACGGCGCCAATGGCGTAAACATCAGCGGCCGGCCCGACTTGATCAAGCTGGCCACTTGCTTGTTCGGGCGGCATATAACCTGGTGTCCCCAGCACCTGTCCGCTCTGGGTGAGCTTCGAATCCCGATCGATGCGCTTCGCCAGTCCGAAATCAGTCACGTGCGCTTGGTCACTCGAGTCGAGCAGCACATTAGCCGGCTTGAGATCACGATGGATGACACCATTCTGATGGGCAAAGTCGATAGCAACAGCAACCTGCCGAATCAACTCGGCGGCGGCCGAGCAGCTTAATGGTGCCTCGCAAATGCGATCTTCCAGACTGGTGCCTTCCACGAACCCCATGGCATAGAAGTGCTGACCTTCGTGTTCGCCGACCTCGAAGATCGGCACGATTCCTCGATGACTCAATCTTGCCGCAGACTCCGCCTCGGCACAGAATCGGGCGACGTCGTCCTGGTCGGCCAGTTGTCCGGCAAGAATCATCTTGACGGCGACGATGCGATCCAATGAGATTTGCCGTGCACGATAAACCACGCCCATACCGCCGCGGGCAATTTCCTCGACCAGCTCGTAGTCCCCAAACTGCGTGGCCGAGGGATCAAGCGCCCTAGCCGATGTGTTCGATGAAGCCTTTGACCCTTGCGGTGGGATCGTGTGTGCGTCATGCCGAGACTGGGGCGTACTGCCACCGGAGCCGTGCATCAGGGTTGGTTGGTCCAAGGCCGTTGAACGTTGGTGTTCGTCCAGGACCTCACGCAACTGCCTTGCAACCTCTGGACGCTCTGCCAACAACCTCTTTAGGCTGGGCAGCTTCTTACCGTCACCGGACAAGTATTGTGAGAGGACTTCCTCCAACGGTGGTTGTTTCGGTTCATCCGCGGGCATCGTTTGGCCGGTTCATTCGAGAGACGCGTCAGTAGATCTGCGATTGTAACCGTAAGCCAAAGATCGGAGGCCCCGAGGGGGCAAATTTGTCAGCCTGTCTGGCGTTTGCCGTGCGGTAAACCGATCAAGTCGCTCGGCCTCAAGGGCCGAGAAGCGAGCGGTTTCCCTCGGACTCTGAAGGACCTTCACACGTCCCTCAAGTTTTATCAAGACGCTGCGCGTTGCCGATCGACTTGCCAACTCGTGAACGCAAGGGAGATTACCATCGTACGCCGATCCCGACGACGATGTACGTTCCTAACGTCTATTGACGCTCACGCAAGTTAAGGCAAGCCATCTTGCCGATTGCTGGGTACCGGCCACCAGTCCGGGACGCTCTCGCGCGAAATCAGGGGAATGCCGCGGACTGGACGGGATGGTGGTTGGAGGTTAGTTAACGGCAGCGTGCCAAGAAATAGAAAGATGGCCATCAGCCTCCAATAGGTTGTCAGGCTGTTTGTGATTTGCGTATTGCCAACAACCGCCGCCAGCCCGCACGTGTAGATGAGTAGGGCCAAAGCGATGCAGAACGCGAACGACCAATGCGCGTGATCCGTCGGTTGCCCGTCGTAGCTCAATAATGTGCCTATGACGCCCGCTGCCAACAGCGTAAGCAGAGCTGACCAACAGAATTCGATCAAGACGTGGAATTCCCACCGCTGATTTGATCTGAGTGGCAGCGTCTCACTCCGCTGCCGCTCCTCTTCCGCGGCTCGCACGATATCGGCATACGATGTCCACGGCTGATTGTGCGCGTCGGTCGAGTCCTGCCCCGCCTCTTCGAAGCCAAGCAAGGCTTCATACGCAGCCTGAAGCTGAATGAAGTCTTCCTTTGAGCCGCCTGCGTCCGGATGAGCTTGCTTTGCAAGTTCTAGATAGGCATGCTTGATCTGTTCCACGTCCGCATTGCGGTCGACACCTAAGATCTCGTGCGGAAGTTTCATCACGAAAACCGAAATAACGACTCGCGGCTCGACGAAGTGTTCAACTGGATGTTGAAGAATGGCGTGCCAGGGAATTGCACGGATGCTCTCCACAGAAAACATAGTATGCGTTTCCGCGTTGACCTGGACGCCGGGTTTTGCAGCCTTCGTGGGAGCTGACCTCTCCGAAGCCGCGTCGCACGCACCGGTCTTGGAGACTCAAGAAGCGAAGCACGAACTCACGGTACGAGCTTCGTAGAGGCACGTCTGGAGCGGTGTCCTCATCTTTGACCGACAAGTCGGCATAAATGACTCGGTACGCTGTACTCCCGACAGGCCGATACCGGAAGATGGGCCTGTTTTCTTCGCCAAGGCTTATCCCCATGCCGGCGAAGTGAGCGTCTGATTCCGGCGGTAGTGTCATCGCGAATCGCACGCCACGCCCAATCTTCATCGTTTCGTTGATGAGTTCGGGGGAAGGTGGTCTGTCCTTGGAGGCGTGCTCTCGATCGGGCCGCTTGCACCAGGTCATCCGCAAGGTCCGTTCGACTTGACGGGCGGTTGTCGGGCATTCTGTTTAGATCAATGCGCGAAACGGCAAAGTGTTTCAACGAGATGCTCATCAATTCAAAGTAAACACCGGAACGGGACTTTGAACGTTATCGCATTTGCCAATAGTAAAACATCATGCCGATGAGACTGCGAATCGTAGACCGGCGGAAGCCAGGGAAGCGAGCTGAGAGTTTCACATCAAGATGCTTCGGCAGACTGGATTCGCCAGCATTGTGGGCATCCCAAAGCTCAGACTCGTGTTGTTGGACGAATGCATCGACCGCGTCATACAGCTCGAGTGCTCTCGCAAATGCATTGGAATACTGCCGCGGCGTGAACGCTGGGCACTTCCTGCGAATCGCCCGAATGGCGGTGGCTCGATTGCCGCCGTAAGCGCCGTAGGCCTTGTATCGCCAGGCGACATCCGATGAAACGTCAAGCAGATGTCCGCGTGACGTCGAGGTCGGCGTATTTGTCGCTGAGCGGCTCATGGGTCGGCTTGGCGTGAAGATCAGAAGCTGTTCACGTACCGTCTTAGAAGATCGACATTCAAATGTAAACGCTGCTACATCCGCCGATCGAACCAGCCTTGTGAGATCACGTCGGCCGCTTACGTGACACCCAGTAACGAGACGTTACCCATCATCTCTCCTTTGGGCGTGCCATGCACGACGTCGGCGATCGACATTTGCGACATGAACGTCGAAAGCATGCCGTCGGATTCGGCAAGTGCACTCCAGTGGTCGGCAAACTTCTCGGCGCTCATCTCGCCGATCATCGTTACCAAAAATGCTTGCGTCTCGGGCGGGCTATTCGAGCGTTGCGACTTGAATGCCTCGGCAACCTCCGGCATGAATGCGTCGTAGCCAGACGGATCCTGAATGCTGAGGGCCATGATGATGCCGATGATCGACTCACCATCAAGTTCAAGTTCAACTGTTTCCACGTTTACAATGTTGTTTCGACGCATGTTGCTCAATCATTGGGATTTCGCGGAGGCTTTGCTCGATCGATCAAGCATAGGACACAGTTGGCAAGGCGTGGGTTTCGTGCTGCCGCAAGGTAAGATGCCGGATGTGCCGGCGGTGACTGGCACGTTGAAGATGCATCAAATCGCACGGATTATGCGAGAGTTCCGGCCTCGTTTCGCCTCGTACAATCCGCTAACCGGCTTTCTCGGCTTCCACGGTTCAGGTTCAATCGCCGATTGGTCAGTTTGGTGCGGATTGGAACAGCTCAAAAACTGAACCGCCTGCTGGCAAGGTTTGTGTCACCTCCGTTAGGCGAAATGGGGAGTGAGCAAGAGATGCGGTTTTACGCGCCACAGGAGATACAGATCCACTGGCAGCGCGACGCAAGAAAATCGCTGCTGAATTCCTTGATCGCCCTGCTATTTTGCCTCGTCACCCTCCGCAAGGTCTGTGTCACCTCCGCCAGGAGGAATGGGGGAGTGAGGGAGGGAGGCCAGTTTTTTCTTCGAATCTTTGAAAGTGCAGTGAATCGCGCGACACACTAACGCAGACACCACACTAACGCAGACACAGACCTCGGGCGGGCGAAATGGGGGATTAAGTGCGACCAGGTTTTTCGACCTTGAGTCAGGAGACACAGACCTTGAGTCGCGTGATTGGACAACGTAGTCAAAGTCATTAGCGGTTTGTTCTTCATAGAAATGCCCGACTCACTTATTCCCTTGTGTGATTCACTGCTTTCTCTAGTCCTGTTCTGGCAGCCGCGACAGAGCACGTATCCGAGTAGTATTCGATCTCGCGTGGGGTGGATTCAGTTGGGACCAGCGCACGCCGTTCGAGCAGTGAAGGGTATGCATGCGGATAACCGATTTGCGCCGTGAAGAGCATGAAAGCTGCGTGAAAATCGCTGCCACCGTCACGTGGGAAGATTGCGATCGAGGCCAAATCGGGCGACCGAATCTCTGCTTCTCAGCGAGGCAGCTTGCGTTATGGCGTTCTGATGTCCCGCGTTGAACACACACGTGCGCTGGCTCGCTCAAAATGCCAGCTTACTTCTGTGATTGCGACCGAAGCAGTGAGGCTTGGTTGTGCACACAAAAATCACAATATCTTCTCGGCCGCCGCGAGCCTGACGTGACTCTGCGCAAGATAGAAGGCATGGCATTCTTCTCAATCCGTGTTGCATGCAAACTCTCCTTGGAACGTTCGCGCTGTCTTCATGTCTGGGGCCTCGATCGGTCACATTAGGTGCACAAATAAGAACTCGACGTGAAGAGTGTTTCTTGCAACCTTAGCGCTTCACACACAAGGGATTAACCTTCGCGGCCATATTACGAAGAACGAATGGACAGACGGCGCGTTCGCGGTGGGATGAGAATGCCATACAAAATCAAGGGTCGGCGGCCTCGCACGAGGAGTGGTTTTACGATCGTAGAACTTCTCGTCGTCGTTGCCATTATTGGCGTGTTAGTTGCCTTGCTCGTACCCGCGGTCAATTTGGCGCGTGAGTCGAGTCGTAAGGCAACATGTCAAAACAATCTGCGGCAGTTCGGTATTGGATTCAATATCTATGCCGAGCAGAACCAAGGTCGTTATTGCAGCGGCGCATTTGACTGGCGCCGCGACGGCTCGGTGACGGAAGTTGGTTGGGTTGCCGATCTGGTGAACTTGTCGATTCCTGTCGGCAACATGCTGTGTCCTTCGAATCCGGCTCTGGTTTCGGAAACCTACAACGATCTGCTCACCATGGATGTTTCTAAATCGGACTCATGCATCGATCGAGCGGGTCGACCACCAAAGAGGTTGCCGGACGGCAGTTTCGAGCCGAATCCTTGTCGCAAGATTGTTAGTTCGGGACTTGAACCGGGCGAAGAACGGCAGGCAATCGTGGCCCAACAGATTTTGGCGTAGCACTACAACACGAACTATGCCGCTAGTTGGCTATTCGTTCGGTCGCGTCCGCTACTTGATTTCCATTGAAACGTCGTCAGCGGTAAGCCGGGTTGCTCGAACTCCCTGATGTCGCGTAGTGCGACAGCAGGTCCGCTCACCCAGGCGGTGCTCGACGTGGCCAACATCACAGCCTCGACAATTCCGTTTCTAGGTTGCGGCGCATTAACCGGATCACTGCAACAAGATGTGGGTGAGTTTCCCATTGGCACGTTTGTGACGCAGTCCTTCACGGTCGGCCCGAAGCTGGCCACGAACGCCCAAAAGCCGGCATTTTCTCAAGGGACAAGCCGCAATGGTGCCAATGGCTGGTGGTCGGTCTGGACGAATAAGACGCTGCAGGACTATCGAGGTTTTGCACCAACTCACCGTGGTATGTGCAACGTGCTGATGGCGGATGGCAGCGTGCGCGCGTTGAAAGATCAAGATGGAGATGGATTTCTCAACAATGGCTTTGTGCCCCAAGTGGGAGGGTTTCAGTCGGAATTTGTTGAGATCCCTAAGCAAGAGGTGTTCAGCGGTGCAGCCTTACGCGGCTTGTAACCTGAGTTTCGAACGACTCGAAAGGGGGTGGCATGCGGGAATAGATGACAACGGACGGAGAAAAGTGGCCTGAATTTGCACAAGTATGAATGTGAACGATTTTATGGAGTCAACTGGAATGAAACGGCGAATCAAAGCTTTTACGCTTGTCGAGCTTTTGGTCGTGATTGCCATCATCGGCCTGCTCGTGGCACTCGTTCTGCCAGCGATTTCGCGTGCACGCGAATCAGCTCGCACAGCGGCATGCCAAAACAACTTACGACAAATCGGCATCGGCCTTCATATCTTCGCAGATCGTGATCCTCAGGAGAGACTCTGCACGGGAGCCAGTGACTTCCGTCGCGATGGCTGTATGGATTCATGGGGTTGGGTCGCGGACTTGGTCAACATTAACGCGGCCATCCCAGGCGAGATGCTTTGTCCCTCGAACCCTTTGCGTGGCTCGGAAAAGTTGAACGACTTGCTGGGTCGGGATACCACCGATGCAAAAGACGGTGCTCCACTTGCTCGACTGAATTCGGGTGTCTGTGGCGCACCTCAATGGTCGGGATTGTCTGGAAGTTCGGGTAGCGGAACGTTCGCCAACACCGAGGCCGGCTCACCCGAACGAGCAGCGCTCGTTGCTCGTGCTTTGGTCGACAAGGGCTACAACACGAACTATGCCGCTGGATGGCACCTGGTTCGCAGCGCTCCCAAAGTCAACGTCGACATTTCCACAACGCCAGTTACGATTGTTGCGATTGGCGATGCTTCCAAGCAGGGCCTGAAGGGGCTGAGCACAACTCGCGGTCCGCTGACTCGACGGCTGTTGGAAACTTCCCCGATCGTCTCGTCGAACGTCGCTTTGTTGGGTGATGCCGCTCCGGGCGACGCCGACGAAGCGGTTTTGGCTTTCGACATTCAGTTTGGTCCGGCACTCAATGATGGCTCGACGGCCGATCCGTTTGCCAACGGCAGCACCGAAACCAAGCAGTTTTTGGGTGCTGGCGAGCTATTGACGGAAGCCTTCAATGACGGTCCCGCTTACTGGGATAGCGCATCGCAGTCGCTGAATCTGATTCAGCAGGCGGGTGACCTGTCGACACAGGCTGCCTGTGAAGTGGCCGGCAGCTGCCCGGCTCCAACCGAGTCGTCCAACACCTACCTGCAGGACACACGCGACTGGTTTGCTGTCCACGGTGGCGGCCGATCCGGTACTTGTAACGTCCTCATGGCCGATGGCAGTGTCAAAGTCTTCAACGACACCAACGGTGACAAGTATCTCAATCCGGGATTCCCGATTCCGAACAACGTGACCGAAGCTCAGTACGCTGCGGTTGGTTACCGAGATGCGGTCGTCGAGCTACCCGCCGGCTCAATCTTTAACGGAGTCTTCATGGTTAGCCCGAGCGGCTACAAGGTCTTCGAATAGTCAGACCGACAGCTCGTTCGTTCGTGATTCGAACGCAACGTGGCATGAACTTAAGGGCAGTTGGGGCAATTTGCCCTGACTGCCTTTCGCCGTCGACGGGCCGGTTGTTAATTGAGGTAGGCTAAACGCAAAAGTGTCTCTGCAAAACCCACTCCCAGCTATCTTTCTGTTTCCAAACCGAGAAATCGCGTTGGCGATTGTCATCGTCTTGACAGGGTGCGGCGTCAACGTCACAGCACCCAGCACCTCCGAGACGCAACCGCCACAGTCGTCAGAGGTCGCCGCGCCGCCAGCGCGGGATGTGTCGAATCAAGCCGTCCGTGATCAAGCGACCGGCGAGCAACCTCAGAGCGCTCCGCGGATCGAGGTCGATGCAACGACACACGACTTCGGAGAAATGAATCCACTTCAAATCGGCCAGCACGAATTCATCGTCCGCAACGTGGGCGATGCACCGCTTGAGCTCAAGTCAGAGCGATCTACGTGCAAATGCACCGTTGCCGAACTCGCGGATGGGGCCATACCCCCGGGCGGCGAGGCGAAGGTCGTGCTGCATTGGCAGACGACAAAGAACAACCGACGTTTCGAGGAATCGGCGACACTCGCCACCAACGATCCGAATCGGGCGTCGCTGACGTTCAAAGTTACGGGCGACGTTTTGGTGCACGTCGGAGCCAACCCACCGGAGCTGGTTGTGCCAGGTATCCATCCGGGCAAAGGGGCTTCGGTGACGACGCTTGTGACCTCCCAGGTCTGGGATGAGTTCCGCATTGAAGGGCTCGACTGTTCGATCGAAGGCTGCACGACGACGGTCGCCGACGCGACACGCGAGCAGCTTGAAAAGTTGAAGGCCAACTCGGGGCACAAAGTGACGATTCACATTCCGCCGTCGCTCCCGCAAGGTAGCTTCAACCATTGGGTCCGTTTTCAGATCATTCCGCCTGATGGCGACGAGAAGCCGAAGACCTACGAGTTGCCCATACGCGGTCGTGTTCTTCGGCCCTTAGCGGTATACGGTCGTGGCATCGACCATACAGGACGAGTCTCGCTGGGTGTGGTCAAGTCGCAAGAAGGGCACCGACGTCGACTGGTGATGAAAGTGCGCGACCCGGACCCTGAATTGCGAGTCGAGCGTATCTCGTGTCACCCATCTTTTCTGCAGATCGATGTGACTTCTTTTACCACGAAGGCGAACAAGGAGGGGCTGTATTATCTGGACATCAAAGTGCCGAAGTCCTCTCCGGTAGGCCGTTTTCAGGCCGGTGAAGCAGGCGAAATCAAAATCGACTTTGATCATCCCCGTATTTCGAACCTCGAACTGACGGTCGACTTTGCGGTGTCAGGTCATCACCGGAGGTCTCCGTCAAACCAACAAACGACGAAACAATCCACACATGGCGTCCTCGCACGACGAACGAACCGTTGAATTGCACGAGATCCTGTGCGCCCATTGCCAGGTCAGCAATCCTAGCGATCGCAAATTCTGCCGTAGTTGCGGTCAGCCACTCTGGGAGCCATGCGTCGATTGCGGCACGAAGAACGCAACCGACGTCGGCTATTGCGGCAAGTGTGGCGCGAATCTGACGGATGGCCACGACGTACTGCTGAGGCGAAACGAGACTCTGCTACAGTCCGCCGAGACGATGGCCAACGAAGGCCGTTACTACGAAGCACTTTCGGCTCTGCGACGGGTGGCCAACAAAGGCGACTCAAGGCTTGAGCACTTCGTTGAAAAGGCCCGTGTGCGCTACGGCGAGATTCAGGAGATACGTAACCAAAAAGCCGAGGAGGCGGAAGGGGCGCTGGAGCAGGCACAACGCGAATTCGCCAGCCGAGAATTTGAAGCAGCTAAACAGATTCTTGACGGCATCTCCGTTGGCTTGCAGACCCCCGAAATGAAAGAGTTGGTCCGTGAAGTCGACAGTAAACTGTCGCAAATCAACTCGTTGACCGATCACATCAAGAAAGCCATCAAAGCCAAGAAGTTGGATGGACTTCTGCCCTATGTGAATCAGTTAATGGGATTAACTAAGGACGATCCGGCGATCAATCGACTCCACGAACAACTGACGCAGCGACAAGATAAACTCAACGTGAGTCATGCGCAACGCCAGCTGACATTGGCGAAAGAGCATGTGACCAGGGGGCGGTATCTCGAGGCAGCAGACCAACTGACAGGCGTCGACCGAGATTCCATACCCGAGAAGTGGCAGGGGACTTATGACACGGTTGTCGAGCTAGGATGGCTTCTGAGACAGCTCAGGAGTTGCCCGTTCATCGCTGTGCAACTGCCCACTTTTGCGAGCCGGCTGCAGAAACTCAATCCGCAGGATCCTGGCCTAGCGAAGTTGGTTGAACAGGTTGCGCAACGCATGCAACGCAGCAATGGTGATGCGCGATTTGCCACGCCCTGGACCAAGCTGCCCGAGGCGGCTTCGATTGGCTATCCGGTCCGGCATTGGCAGAGCTTTGGTAAGATCGAAGGAGTCGATGAATTCGAAGAACTACAGAAGGAGCCCGTGCGGTTCTTGATCGCTTATGGGCTCGCCCTCCAGGGGCTCGGGCTCGCACATCTCTCGCCAAATCTCATCGGTCGAAAAAGTGGATTGATGGATCGATTCACGAGTCGACGAAGTTCGTCATCAGTCAACACCGTCTGGGGAATTGACCTGGGTACAACAGGAATCAGGGCGATCGAGATATCTCGGACCAAGCCAAAAGAAGCGCCCCGCGTGACCAATGTGGTCAGCGTTCGACACTCGGCATCTCTAAATGATGTCTCGGCGACGGAAAACGCTGTAGAGATTGCAAAGAACTCCATTAAGGAACTCATCGAACAGGCATCGATTACGCGTGGCAAAGCCGTGGTCAGCTTTCCAGGCCCCAAATCATTGGGCCGATATTTCGAGATCCCAAGGCTCAGCGGCAATAAGCTGGTCGACGCCGTGACGTACGAGGCGCGGATGCAAATCCCAATTCCCGTTGAGGCCATCGAGTTCGATTGGCATACCTGGGACCAGGACGATTCGGCTCGGTTCGTAGGCATCACGCTCTTGGCCGCGCGGAAGGATCAGATTGAGGAGACGCTCCAAGCTTTCGAGGGTGGTGCCATCAAACCCATCGCCATTCAGAGTTGCTGCCTTGCTCTCTACAACGCCGCCTACCACGAATTCTGGCGGGGGCGAGAAGACGAGGCGGAACCGTTGGCCATGTTGGATGTAGGTACCGAGTCTTCAACGTTGATCGTCGGCTCGCCATCTCAGATCCGATACCGAAGTATCGCGATCGGCACGGAAAAAATGAATCGTTATCTGATGACTCGCTTCAACATGACGCGAGACAAGGCCGAGATCGCACGCGAGGAATGGTCGGGGTATCGTTGGATGCACCAATTGGATCATGAATTGGTGCCGCTCTACCGAGAGCTTGCGTCCGAGGTACGACGTACGCTCACGGCCTATCAAAACGAAGGTATCCGTGTAAGCGAGTTGCTGGTCACCGGAGGCGGAGCGCGGCAATACGGACTACTACGTGACTTTATTCATGGTGATGCGCAGCAAAACCAGACAAACGTAGCGGAATAGATTCAATGGCCAAGATTCGCCCAAATGACATGCTTACCGATAGCTGGACAACTCAAGTTCTAACACCACTGGCGCTTGCGGGGATGGTCATTTCAGCCACGCTCGGATGCGGCGGCATGGACCAAGACGATATGCGTCGTTATGCGCTGCAGCGTCCCAGCGACGAGGAGGACGAACCAAGCACAACTCCTCCGGCGCCGCAGCAGAAAACACCGACTTCTACGCAGCAAGTAAAAAACGCGCCCAAGCCGGTAGCGGTACAGCCAACCGCGCCCTCAGCCACGCAGATTCCGGACACGGGCCAGGGCGGCGACAACCATCAGGCGGCGCCGCCAACGACTAACCATAGTGCACAACTGTCGGACACGCGTCAGCCGAACGCGGATATGACGGCGACCGAGCGGCGGCAAATGAGTATCGATAACCTGAAGCGAATTGCTGAGGCCTTCGAGAAACATCTCGCGGCAACGGGGAATTACCCACCCCAGACGGTTCACAGCACAGCCGGTCAGCCCTTGTTGAGCTGGCGTGTCGCGCTGCTTCCCTTTCTTGGTTACGAACCACTCTATCAAGCATTCCGGCACAACGAGCCATGGAACAGTCCACACAATCGAAGTTTGATCGCTCAGATTCCCAGTGTTTATCAATCGCCTGAGCGATTCGATACGCGGACGAATTACCTGTTGCCGGTCGGATCGAGCACGGCCTTCGCTGGACGCACAACGATTCCGCCGCGGCGTTGGGAAGACGGTGTCGAGAATACGGCGATCCTGCTCGAAGTCGACGACGATCGGGCCGTCGAATGGACTCAACCCTTGGATTACAAGGTCGACGCGCGCCAACCGACCGCGGGTCTGGGGAGGCTGCGCGGCGATGGCTTTTTTACGATGTGGGGTGGAGGCATGTTGTCGATGGTTCCCGCCAGCGTCAACGCCAAGGATGCACGCGCGATGTTCTCGGTTGATGGTGGCGAAGCCTTTTCGTCCTATTCGATCAGCAAGCCGACGACCGCGGCCGTCGCAGTCAGAAGTGCGCCGCAAGGGCCAGCGGCTACAGTCTCGAATCAGACAGCCGATACGGTGACCCTGGCAACGACGCGCGTGCCCGTCTTTGAAGGCTCAGCGGTGCCGCTTCCCGCCGCTAGCGCGAGCAACGATGAATTGACCAAGCGAGCGGTCAATGCTTTTCGAGCCGGCTACGAGTCTGAATCGCTCGACTTTCTGATGCTTGCCTATTTGATGGATGAACCGGCCACCGGAATTGAGTATCGCTGGATTCCGGCCCTGCGCCGTCCAGCATTCGCCGTGCGCTATGGAGTGGGTATTCAGTATTCCGGTCCAAACCGCAACAAGTTGGAAAAGCTCAAAATCAACAAGGGACCCAACGAGTGGGGCCGGCATTCGCAGGGCATCAGGAACGTAACCGGTGATTTGGCGGGGCAACTGTTAGACTCTTTGGAAAGCTCGCCCCGATTTCTACCCGCGTCGCTAAAGCCGGATACCTCAAAAGTCCGTCGTGGCCAACCGGCAGTGCGGGGTATCGAGTTTCTAGGTGTTGCCAGCCGAAACACCTTGCAGGTCGTGGCGAAACGACAAAATGTTGACGTTCTGATCATTTTTGGGATTGAAGAACGAGTATCGCGCGGCGGCCGGGAGATCCGCGAGGCCAGACTCCGATTGCTTGATCCAATGACGCGGCGTGAACTCATGGTGAGTCCGGTTATCAATTCGGTCAAACGTAAGGAAGGTCTTGGAACACCGCTGTACAAGGACCCGGTCGACTTGGCTCAGCGCAAGTTCGAATCGCTGATTAGCCACCAGCTGCAGCCGCAAGTCATCCCTGCCGCGCTGCGACCGAAGCATGCTGCGAAACGCGTTTCCAGTTTTCGGCTTGCTTCCGATGATAGTCCGCTCAAGGCTCTTTCTGAGATTCGCTTTTATCACCGACGCGATCTGCTCAAAGTTGACCAGGCTTTGGCAGCCTATCAAGCGTTGCTCGGCGATGAGACGGGTCTGCATCTGCTGGCAGGCAAGCCACAGCAGCGGGCCGACGATTTGCAACGCTGGATGCCGTCAGTTCGCATTGCCGAGCAGCCGCCTCGTCGCGCATCAAGGGATGACGATGACGACTAGAGCTGCCTGACTCGCGATCAATCCACCGAGTGAGAATCCGGGTGTGCAACCGAGACCGATCTTGATTCGGCCTCAACCCTGTGTTCGGTAACGGTGTTGTCTGGCCAACTGATCCTCAGCGATGTGACGCTGTGCGTGCCGAGACCAAAGAACAGATCGCGCGCCGATTGGGAAAGATAACCGCTTCCAGCATACACTTCGCCAGTCAATTTCGAGCCATCGCTCAACGCGACGACGACACGAGCACCTACGGCGTCGGTATTCTGACGACTTCCCTTCAGCGTGACGCGCAATACCCTTGACTGGCGACAATTATTCTCAAATAGCATCAACGGTTGGTCGTTGATGCCGATCAGGAAGTCGGGCCGCCCGTCATGGTTAAAGTCCGAAACCGCCAGCGACTTGGCATCGCCTGGCACAATCAAACCGCTGACGTTGGGCCACACTGGTACGAACGACCCGTCCCCGTCGCCACGCAACAAGAGACTCAACCCGCCGCTCATACGACCAGTTTCTGGTTCGGGACTGAAATTGTTATGAACCAGGTAGATGTCAAGGTGGCCGTCGGCGTCGACATCCAAGATGCTGACACTATAGGCTGGAGCAATTTGTGCCAGTCGAGGCAGTGGCTTGAACTGGAATCGGCCGCTTCCGTCATTCAGCAGTATGCCAGTCTCTAATGTGTTCGCTTCCAGACGTAAGGCCTCCTTCAGCCGTTGCGCTGAGTAGACGTCCGTCAGCGCAGCGCTGGCAAACTGGCCGTAGGATTCGAATCGATCTGCCAGCGACGGCATGGCGGAGGTCGAGCAGCTACGTCCTCGACCTGGATAGAGGATGTCGTCTTCGTAGCTTGCTTCGACAATCCGAAAGATCCCGTCCCGCTCGAAATCACCGTAGTACAGCAGGGTTGGGTGTTCCTTCGTGGCATGGTACTTTGAGTTTAGGCCCTGGTTGGTAACGACGTAATCGACGTCGCCATCTCCATCAACGTCGCCGCCGGCAATGCCATTCCACCAGCCGGTGTAAGTGGCCAGCCCAGCTCGCTCCGTCTGATCGATGAGCATGCCGCTGTTGTTTTCGAAGAAACGAATCGGGCCCCACTGTTGAGTCACTAACAGGTCGATCCATCCGTCTGCATTGACGTCGGACCAGATAGCGCTTGTCACACGGTTCAGTGGCGGCCCATTCGCCGACAACGCTGTGTCGTCGATTTGGAATCGGCCTCCATCATTGCGCATCAAGCGTGACGGCGGCGACGTTGGGAAAGCGCCGGGATGGACACGACCGCCAATGAACAGGTCCAGATCCCCATCTCGATCGTAGTCGGCGGCCACAACGCAGCTCCCGGAGTCCGGAAACTCTGGCAGGACGCCGGCTGCGGCGATTCGAAAGTGTCCTTCTCCATCGTTCAGGAGCAATGAGTCCTGCAGTGCGCGGCTGTTGGGCTTTGCTTCGACTCCGCCAGCGACCAGATAAAGATCTCGATCTCCGTCTCCGTCACAGTCGAACAGCAGACTGCCAAGGTGTTCGCGGTCGGCAAGTGTTTGAAAGGCACCTACGACCACGGGCCGCCTAGATTGGCCGTCGATTAACTGAGTCGGCTGCCCGGCGGCGCCACTGATCACGATGTCGTCTTTCCCGTCTGCGTTAACGTCGCCAACCGCCAATCCGGGACCTTGCTGCGAGAGCTTGGCAGGCAGCAGTGGTTGCACCTTGAAGTCATCAAATTCGACTTCGTGATGGCGGACGCTTGAGAGTTCCCGCGATTCGTGGAACATCCGTTCCACTCTGCGTTCGTCGACACTGGCTTCGACTGTCCGAACTGACGCCTCGGTGATCGTGTAGCGCTGATTGGCGTCGAGATCGAGAAAGGTTTGTGTTATGCCGGTAGGCCAAGTCACCGCCAGGCGATCAACGTGCTGATGGTTACCAACTCCGAAGTGCACGATCGGTTCGCTGGACGACATGAATCCCTGACATGAATTGACCCATCTTGTTTGCTGCTTGCCTTGAGTCTCGAGATCGACTCTCGCACCGATGCCCCAGCGATTACTTTGAGTGCCCAATAGTCTGATGGAAAGTCCGTTGTGATCCGTACCTCGATTCTCATAGATCGAAAGCGAATCATCATAGTTCATTGCAACCAGGTCGAGATCGCCATCGCTATCCAGGTCGGCGACAGCTGCTCCGTAGCTGGCGCTGACTTGGTCGAGTCCCCATCTTTTACCAACTTCATCAAACTGCAGGTCACCCGTATTTCGAAATGCCAGATTCTCCTCCTTGCGAACCGGCAGATCGAGCCAGCGGTGGCTTTTTCTGGACTTAAGCGAGTTGATCAAATCGCTATCCATAAAATCTCGCGACATGCCATTCGACACAAACAGATCGACCCAGCCATCGTTGTCCAGATCTCCCAACAGCGGAGACCATGTCCAGTCGCTGTTGGCGATGCCGGTCAGTTGGGCAGCTTCCATGAGCCGCTGCGTTCCAGTGTTCAGGAATAGTGCGTTTCGCATGTATTGACGGGGATCCGAGGTGCGCAAGAACCATTGATCCTTTTGCATGTCGCCCATGCCCATCTTTTGCTTGTAGTGGGTGGTACCCGACATGTCGGTCGCTAACAGATCCACGCGCCCATCGTTATTGATGTCACCAATGGCGCTGCCCATGGAAAACCATGGAATGTACGGAAGGGCATCACGCGCGATGTCGGTGAATGTGCCGTCACCCTGATTGCGATACAGTTGATCAGCGCCCTTGTAATCGTTGCTGACGTAGAGGTCAGGGAGCCCGTCTTCGTCGTAGTCCCACCACGAAGCCGCCAGCCCAATCCGATGTCCAGAGATACCGGCTTTGTGATTCACGTTACGAAAATAGCCGTTGCCATCGTTCTGAAAGAGCAGGTCTTCCTGTCCTGCAATGACCAGTTGAATTCTGCCCTGACCGGCGTCCATCAGTTGGAATAGGTCGGCGAATTGGGGCGTGATGCGAACTCCTCGACCGCTGGAGAGTCGCGCGATGATACCACGCTTCATCGCCTGCGTTGTCGATCGAGGCAAATGAGCCTCGTCGCTGGCGTTGTTCCGATGCGTCACCAGATATCCATCAAGATCGCCGTCCCGATCGTAATCGGCGAAGGCCACCATCACGCTCGCGCCGACATGATCGAGGCCGCGTTGAGCAGCTTGTTCGACGAAGGTCCCGTCGCCCTGATTGATATACAGCAGATTCGGAGCGTTGAATGCGCAGACATGCAAATCCAGATCCGAGTCGTTGTCCACGTCAACAAATGTCGCGCCCCCGCACCAGCGACCTTCACCTCCAACACGGGCTCGCGTTGTGATGTCCTCAAAGCGAAACCCCCCAAGATTGCGGTATAGTCGATTGCCTTGGTCGTAGCTGGTCACGTAGATGTCGGCGAGTCCGTCGGCATCGACGTCGCCAATGCAGACGCCGGATCCAGAGGTCTGATCCGTCATCAACTCGACACCCGCCTCGTCTGGAAACTTATGGACCAGATCGATCCCTGTTTGTGTGGGCGATAAGAGCTGAAATCGCGTCCCATCCGAATTCTGGTTTGGCGAATTGAGTGCTGAGGCCGAGATCGCCGAGCGGCCGGGGTCGACCGCGTCGGGCCCTTTGGACGCCCTTCGGCATCCGATCACGACGACCACCACCAACAAACAGACGAGCCAGTTAAAAGCGGCACTGCCGCGTCGCTGAGTGGGCGAGCGTAAGATGAAGGACTGTTTCATTGGGTTGTCAAATCAGCCACCGACCGACGAGACTATTTTCGTTGCAACGACTTGGAGCATCCTATACGATCACGTCCGGTCTGGCTCGTCCGCAAACCACTCGAGGCGATCATTCACGGCGATCATACAAGGCGACATACAGGCAAAGAACGGAGGGCTTCATGAAGATTCGGCTCCTAACCGCAAGTTTACTCGGGTTGCTGATCGTGAGCACATCATCTCTGAGTGCTCAGGATATCTTTGACCTATTCCCCAACGACGACGGTCCCTGGTCGGACATCGATAACACAACTCTAGTTGTCCCCATGGTTCCCGATGGATCGATCAAATTGGACGGAGTGCCGTCGTCCAGCGAGTATGGCGATTTCAAAGGTGTTGAAGTCATCCCCGTCACCAACGCCTGGGTATTGGACTTTCCTGGTGATCGCCAATGGGACGGTCCGGAGGATTCGAGTTTTACATTCTGGCTGGCCCACGACACAGACTTTCTCTATGTCGGCGTGGATGCCAAGGATGATGTGGTGAACAGCGACGATGAGAATGCTGCGTTTTGGAAGGACGACGCGATCGAGATCATCGTTGATGCCCTGGATGACAACTACGACATTAACACCGATAGCTCGATGGATCTGTATGGTGGCCACAACTATGTCAACTACGAAGGCCGCTTCTCTGCCTGGGACGAAGAGTTCGAAGAAATTGGCAGGACCACCTGGTCAACCGACGTGGATTGGACTTGGGGGCCGCCGGACACCGCCGACGCAGATATCAGCGGACTTGGCGACGAGAAGGAGGGCGGCTGGGTCATGGAGGTGCGATTCCACAAGCGATTGTTTGAGAATCCGGATGAAGGCAACAAACTCGTTGAAGGCTATCGCATGGGATTCAACATCGGCATGGACGATGACGACCAATTTGGTCCTGGGCCGAATGGTGACGGATCCCGTGAACAAGACTTGGAATTGCAGTATTGGTGGGCCAATCGGGAGCGACCGGTGGGTTACACGGAATTCGAGGCGGAGGATTACACCGACGAAGAACTCGCGGCGCAAGCCTACTTCGATGATTTTCCTCTGGAGATCGATTCCGGAGGCCGACTCACGCATGGAGCAGCTGGCGACATCATCTTCGGTGGGCTCGTGAATACGGTTGAAGGTGACTTCAATGGTGACCAGCTTCTCGACGTCCAAGACATCAACCTGTTGACTGAGGCCAGCGCGTCGGGTAATAACGACGCCGCGTTTGATTTGACCGGGGATGATCGCGTCAACGCGGACGATGTGACACGTTGGATCACGGACCTGAAGAACAGCTGGTTGGGTGACTCCAACGTTGACGGCGAATTCAATAGTGGCGATCTTGTGCAAGTCTTCGCCGCGGGAAAGTATGAGCAGGAGCAAGCCGCGAATTGGGCAGACGGCGATTGGAATGGCGACGGTCGATTCGATTCCGGAGACCTGGTTGTCGCGTTTGCCGGCGGTGGATACGAGAATGGTCCACGCAATGCGCAGGCGGTGCCGGAACCCAGTGGGCTCACGCTGCTGCTGATGGCGCTAGGCGGCCTGTTACTGCGGCGACGTCGTCGGTGAGACTGCGAATGGGTTTTGGGAGTTGGTTGCTGTTTAAGCGGCGACGGGAGCCGTTGAAGCAGCGCGGAAGACCTGTCATTCGGCCGATTCAGGTCAGAAATCAGTGGTTTTCCGCGAGGCGGACAACTTTCTCCCGAAACCTAAGCTTCGTGCTACACTTTCACAGCTCCTCAAAAGAGGACTCGGTGCTGTCTCGAGCCCGTAGGTTTTGCCCTGCGGGCTCGTGGCGTTTTTGGATCCCTACCGTCGCGCCATAATGGCCGCATGTCCTCGCTTATCCAGTCTCTGCCGGATGGACCCCTCGACGTCATTGGAGACGTACACGGTGAAATCGATGCGCTCCGGCAACTGCTACGTCATCTGGGATACGACGACGACGGGGTTCATCCAACAGGCCGTCGATTGGTCTTTGTTGGCGACCTCGTCAATCGCGGTCCAAACAGTCCGGCAGTCGTTGAGTGGGTAAGGCATCTAGTTCAATTCCAACGCGCACACTGTCTGCTTGGTAATCACGAACTCAATATCCTCATCGGAGTTAAGAGGCCTGTGAGCCAGTGGTTCTATGGCGAGTCGCGGATGGATGATACCGGACAGCCGATTCCGCAAACGCTAGCCGACGAGTCAATGCGTTACCAAATGCGGCAGTGGTTTCAGACTTTGCCCGTCGCTCTAGTCCGATACGACCTGCGCATCGTTCATGCCTGTTGGGATGCCGACATGATCGAGCTGGCGAAAGGGCAGGGCGACGTTCGCAAGTTGTTCGAGTCGTCGCGAAGGCAGATCGAATCCGAGTTGGACGGTTGCGAGGATGAGGTCGAGCGATACCTTGCCCACCGAAACCGCAACCCAGTTCTGAGATTGACAGCAGGGTTTCTGGAGCGTTCGGATAGCCGGTCACAAGAAACAGGAAAAATGCGATTCACTCAGCAACGGCCTTGGTGGCTGCAGTACGCAGATCCCGAGTATTGTGTATTCGGACACTACTCGCACCTGGATGGCGTCTTCTTGGGGAGTCGGTCCTCACTCTGCATCGACTTTGGTGTGGGAAAACGCTGGACGGAACGCCGGATGGGTGTCACCCGTTCTTTTACCTGGAAGCTGGCCGCGTTTCGTCATCCAGAAAAGGAACTCGTCTTCGATGACGGTAACCGTCAGCCGATCAGTTAGCGTTGGTTGATTTGCGTTGTTACAGCGCAGACCGCAACCAGAAGTTGTGGTGCGGTATTTATGCGATGAGAATAAAAAAGGGCGAGTGAACCCGATTGGCCCGCTCGCCCCCGACACCCTCCGGGTCCTGATAACTCAGGCCCCGTGTGACAAGAGTATGTCTTGCATTTCGCTTCCCAGACTAGTTGTCCCCGATCGCCGAGTCAACGTTTTGCAGAGTTAACCGCTAAGAGACGGCTACGTCGTACAGAAGCGAGCGCATCGGTTCCCTTACCGATCTTCCGTAATTGAAACAAACAGGCCTGGTTAGTCTCGTTGGAGAAACTCTTCGAGCTGGGAAAGCAGGCCTTTGATGTGGACCTCAAGCTCAACTGCGACTTGCGCGGCACTATCGAGATCGTCCTTTGCAGCGAGATCTTCGAGTGATTGTCCGCAGTCGGGTAGCGAGGCCACGCCCAGAAACAAGACGGATCCCTTTAGCGCATGGGCTGCTTCCCGCAGGGCGTCGGCATCCTGTTTTTCGATCGCCAGGTAGACACTGCTGGAAAGCATAGGCAGCTCGTTCACGGACGTCTGCACTAATTGCTTGAGCAGTTCTTGATCTCCGGCTGCGTGAGCCAGGGCGGCTTGCCAATCGACAAGATCTTCCTCAAACGGCTTGCCATCTCGGCGTGGGTTCGCGTTGCCGGTGCCAGCGACAAGGGCAAACTTCTCCAACAGTTGCTGAACGCGAATGGGTTTGGAGATATATTCGTCCATGCCAGCCTCCAAACAGCGTTCGCGATCACCCTTCATGGCGTGAGCGGTCATGGCGATGATCGGCAAATGGACGCCTGTTTGCACTTCACGCTGGCGTATGGCCTGCGTCGCCTCGAAGCCATCCATGACAGGCATCTGAACGTCCATCAGGACGAGATCGTACGTTTGTGTGGCGGTGGCATCGACGGCTTCCTTTCCGTTGTTGGCCACCGTCACTCGGTGCCCCTTCTTCTCTAAGACGCCGATGGCCAGTTTCTGATTGACGAGATTATCTTCCGCCAGCAAGATCTGCAGCACGCCATAGGGTAGAGCATCGTCCTCGGTGGCTGACGCGGTAGCATGATCTTCCGGCGCGTTGACGCCCAAGACCCTCACAATCGCATCCAGCAACTCGGACTGTTTAACTGGTTTCATCAGATGGGCCGAGATGCTGAGCGCTTCACGTCGGACACTGTCGCCTGGACGTCCACCCGAGGTCAACATCACGATGGGCGTCGACGAAAAATGCTCGTCTTCGCGAATCCATTCAGCCAAGGTAAATCCGTCCACGTCAGGCATGTTGACGTCGGAAAGCACCAGCCGATACGGTTCGTCTCGCTGCAAAGCCTCATGCATTGCCATTCTGGCGTCTTCCGCACCGGCGGCTTGCGTGGCAATCATACCCCAGTTGCTAATCATTTCATCGAGGATGAGACGGTTGGTTTGATTATCATCGACAATCAGCACGCGTGTGCCACCGACGATCACCGGGATGGGTCTGGCTACTTCTCCATCGCTGATCGCGAGCTTAATCTCAAAATGGAATTTGCTGCCCTTTTCAAGTTCGCTTTCAACCCACATGCGTCCATCCATCATTTCGACGAGTCGGGACGAGATGGCGAGCCCCAGTCCTGTGCCGCCGTAGCGTCGCGTCGTAGACGAATCGGCCTGCTCGAAATCCTCGAAGATGGTTGTATGTTTTTCCTTCGGAATCCCGATCCCGGTATCGCGCACGGTCACGTGGAGAGTCGCCTCGTCTGCGGAGCGATTCGAGCAGCAAACGTCGACGACCACCTCACCTTGAACGGTGAATTTGATCGCGTTGCCGACCAGATTGACAACGATTTGCCGAATGCGTCCCACGTCACCGACCAACGTCTTGGGCACATCCGGTTCGACACGGAACGCCAGTTCCAGGTGTTTCGCGTGCGCTCGCAGCGCCAGCGTTTTCATGGTGTCGCCCAGGCTCTCGCGGAGATCGAAAACCGTCTGGTCCAGCTCGAGTCGACCGGCCTCAATCTTGGAGAAGTCCAGGATATCGTTGATCACGGTCATCAACGCCTCGCCCGACTCTTGCACCATTCGCAAATACTCACGTTGAATGGGCGTTGGGTCGGCGTCCAACAGAAGCTCGGTCATGCCGATAATGGCATTCATCGGCGTGCGAATCTCATGACTCATGTTGGCCAGGAAATCACTTTTTGCACGGTTGGCCGCGTCCGCCGCTTCCTTGGCCGCCAATAACTGGATCTCAACCTTCTTCCGCGCGGTAATGTCACGCCCGATTCCAACCAGGCCGACCACCGTGCCCGTATCGTCACGCAGCGGAACTTTGGTCATTAGCAGCCATACGTCTTTACCGTCAGGATCACGTGAGCTTTCTTCCTGTCCCACTAACGCCTCGCCGCTACGCATGACAATCTGGTCATCCGCCACGTAGTTGCAGGCCAACTCAGGCGGCCAGAAGTCATAGTCTGTCTTACCAACGACATCTTCGGGTGACGCCGTGCCAAAGATGCGAAGCAGGGCTGCATTCAGAGCAATGAATCGGCCGACTCGATCCTTGACGAAGATCATGTCAGGAACGTTGTTGATGATTGTCTTGAGCAGATCACGCTCACGCGCCAATTCTGCTTCGGCCTGCTTCTGGCCGGTAATATCGCGGGAGATGCCGAACGTGCCGATGATTTTTCCGTCGGCGTCCTTCAAGGGGAGTTTGGTTGTGAGGCACCACGTGTCGTCGTGTCCACTCCAGGTCTCTTTTTCCTCCTTGCCCAGAATCGGTTCGCCCGTCCGGATAATCTCCTGCTCGTCGGCCAACGCTTGTTGTGCATGTTCTTCCGAAAAGAAGTCGGCGTCCGACTTGCTAATGACATCATGCGGATCGGTTAGTCCGAACTTGGCGGCCAAGCCACGACTGGCTCGTATGAATCTGCTTTCCGCGTCCTTAAAGTAGATGCTGTCCGGGCCGTTATCCAACAAGGCGTGCAGTAGATAGCGCTCGTAAGCCAGGGCCGACTCGGCCTGTTTGCGGTCGGT
>CAJHYQ010000407.1_pt1 | contig 136625 bp, 108 predicted proteins | sample 9198721 | NCBI WGS metagenome assembly CAJHYQ01 (sample SAMEA7708357, study PRJEB35096) | sediment metagenome | biome: marine neritic benthic zone biome [ENVO:01000025]; feature: sediment [ENVO:00002007]; material: shallow marine sediment [ENVO:03000034] sea grass bed [ENVO_01000059] ... | reverse complement strand
CACTGATCGTCTCACTGCCGTTTAATCTAATGATTGTTACGGCGGCCGTACTTCTCGCCTGCTGGCCCTACCAACAACGAGCGTCGATCGCCATCTGTATCATTCACATGCTGGGACTCGTCCTGGCCACACTTGCCGCCGCGGTTGAGATTGAAACTGTCATCGTTTCAGGCTTGCTGCTGCTTGTGAGCGGACTCGTTTTGTGCCTGGTTGGCACACGGCCGTTAGCCTTTCGGATTGCTTTCGGACTGTCGACGGTCATCTTCATCGTTACCTCGTTTCTCATAATCGCGATTGGAGGCGTCTCAGAGAACGAGGCCGAAGCGCCGTTGTTTGCGGCAATTGTGGCGTACCAGGTGTTATTCGTCCCCATCGGACTGTTCATGTTGTATCGCGAGTTCTCCTACCGAAGATTGCCGGTGAGTACTCAATTCGGGCTGAAGCAAATCCTTGCCCTGATGGCCATCGTATGCGTTGCGTCGGCGCTCACGAAACTCGCTCACTCAGTCGATGAGGAGGTTCGCGTCGGGGTATCACTGATCATTGGGCTGCTCGTGCTGGTCGGAATCGTGATGGCGATCGCCACTGGTTTTTGGGCAAGATGGGCAGACAGCCAGTCGCCGATGAACAGTGCGAGTGCCTTGGGCCAATCGCACTAAGCGCCGCCCAAGTCTGGAAGGTAATGCCTCGCCCGCTCTAGCGTACCCAGGACAGCCACTTCTCGAAGATCGCTTTGACTCGAGGTGTCAGTCGGGTCCGATTGTACAAATCGCCAACCTTGCGAATCGCTTCAGCCTGAGTGGGATACGGATGTATCGAGTTGGCGATTTTGCCGAGTCCAATTTGGTTAGTCATCGCAACCGAAAGCGTACCGATGAGATCCCCCGCACTTTCGGCGACGATCGTCGCGCCGACAATCTCGTCGGTCCGCTTCCTGACGTGAATCTTCACGAACCCTTCCGTTTCCCCGTCCAGAATCGCCCGGTCGACCCCACTCATTGGCTGAGTAAAAGTGTCGATTTCCACTCCTTCCTTGGCTGCTTGCTCTTCGGTCAATCCGACGTGTGCAAGTTCGGGTGAAGTGTAAGTGCTCCAAGGAATCGTCAACGCGCTCGCCTTTCTGCGTCCCATGAACAACGAGTTCTGAATCACGATGCGGGCCATGAAGTCCGCTGCATGTGTGAACTTGAATCGCGAACAGATGTCACCGGCCGCATAGATTCTCGGATTAGTGGTTTGCAATCGGTCATTGACATGCACACCAGATCGCTCGTCGTACTGTACGCCAACCGTCTCGAGATTCAGCCCGTCCACATTTGGTTGCCTGCCAACACCGACTAGCACTTCATCTGCTCGGACCTCTTCATCGCGACCATTCGACTGTACGTGGATTACTTTTTCTCCGTCAGCGATCGAAAGGCGGATCGTCTCGGTATCGACACGAACGTCAACACCGTCGCCACGCATGGCAGCTTGAACGATTTCAGCTGCTTCAGAATCTTCGCGGCTAAGGATGTGACGATATTTCTCGACAAGTGTGACGTGCGACCCAAATCGCGCAAAGGTTTGAGCCATCTCCGCACCAATCGGCCCAGCACCGATCACTGCCAGACGACGTGGCAAATCGGTCAACGAGAAAACGGTTTCATTGGTCAACACGCCGGCGTCACTGAGGCCCGGAATCGGCAGTGCGGCAGCGCGGGCACCGGTCGCAATCACGGCTCGCTTGAACTTCAGAGCCTGCCCGCCAACCTCGATCGTATCGGAACTTTGAAAGCTCGCTGGACCAAGAAAGACGTCGACGCCAAGTCCCTGGAAACGCGCCGCCGAATCGTGATGACTGATGCCGGCACGCAGCCTTCGCATTCTCTCCATGACGGCGGGAAAATCGACATGCATGCCATCGGGCACGCGAACACCGAACTCACTCGCCCGCCGAACGGCCGCAGCGGCGCGTGCCGCACTGATAATGCCCTTTGACGGTACGCAACCTACATTCAAGCAGTCGCCACCCATCAGTTCGCGTTCGATCAAGGCGACTCTCGCGCCAAGTCCCGCTGCACCGGCCGCCGTCACCAAGCCGGCCGTGCCCGCCCCAATCACGACCAAGTTGTAACGACCCTTCGGAGTCGGATTCGTCCAATCGGACGGATGAACATGCGATTCCAGCTCTTGGTTGAAATCATCGTAGGGTTCCAGCGGCTTGATCCTAATCATTTCCGATGTCCTAGAATGAGGTCCCGCCCTTCGTGACTCAAGTGACTTTGGTTGCATCGTATACTTCCCATCAAGAAACGTCACGACGAGACCTGCTCGTCGCGGACCAACAACTTTGAGAATGCTACTGGTCTGCCGGGGCGGTGGACTGATGACGGAGCGACCTGAGCAGCCACTTCATGGCGAGCGGAAATACTCCCAGCAGTACAAACGCCACGGTGATCTGTGTCAGTTGTCCTGGCGTGAAAACCGCCTGAACTCCGCTGACTGCCAGTGTTTGTAAATCTGGTACTCGCGACCCGGCGTAAACATAGACTGCCGTGCCGGGTAGCATTCCGAGCTGACTGACCCACCAGAAAGTTCGAGTGCGAATCTTCGTCAATCCCATCACCGCGTTGATGACGAAGAACGGCACGGCCGGAATCAAGCGGAGTGTAAACAAATAGAAAGCACCTTCACGACGTAGAGCTTCGTTGAACGTTCGTAGCTGCTCACCGAAACGACTCTCGACGGCATCTCGAAAGAAATAGCGACTCAGCAGCAGCGCTGCGGTTGCCCCGGTCGTTGAAGCAAAACTGACGAGCAACAGACCTCTAGAAAATCCAAAATACCAGCCCATGACGAGCGTCAGCAGAGCGGCTCCAGGCAACGAAAGTCCCGTGACTGTTACATAGATCAGGAAGGCGACACCGATCACCAGCCACGGCAAGTCTTCCTGAAACGACTGCAGCTGGGCTTCTCGGCTCGCCAGATACTCGAGCTCGAGATAGTGACCGAATTGCCAATAGAGTACGCCGGCAGCGGCCACAACCACCGCCAAGCCGATCATCTTGTTGCGAGTACTGCCGCGGGTGGACTGGGTGTCGCTATCTTTCATTGGGGTAATCCAAGCTGATGATGACGGATGGATTATGAATGCGGGCGGGTCATTAAAATCCACAACCCGCCCGCATTCTGTCCACGCAACTTGATAGTCGCTCCGAACGCCGAAATTCTTACTTCAAATTCCCGAAGCATTGGCCTTCACCAACCCCGGCCAGTTCTGGTCGCCCTGAGTAATGAATCCTGATTGATCCTGTAGCCAGGTTTTTTGAACGTTCTCGCTGTTGTTCAGATAAAGCTTGTCATCGACGACCTTCCATGCGTTCGGATCGATCGGAAACAGGTCATTCTTCGCTCCAACACCCCAGGCACAGAAGCCGCCGTACTGCGGGGCGTAGCGTTGCGGATCTGCGTCAAACTTGGCCTTGTTCTCGGCCGACGAGAAGTGCCACTCCGCCCCGTGCCACTGACTGACATGTTCTGACGAACCCCGCACAGCCGATGCTTCGGTGAAGTAGGCAACGACATCGTGGCCCTGCACTGCCACACCATTCGAATCGATGGCCACCAAATGGGCCTCGCCATCCTCATGACTGATCGCCGAAACCGTTTTCGTCGACTGACTGCATCCGATGGCCGCCAACACGACCGCCGCAAGCCCTGCAGAACTGAATGCCAACTTTTTCATTTTTTCATCCCCTTGTCTGTGAACTGAAGTACCAGCGTTACGTTTCAGACGACAAGCGGCCGGACGATCTTACGACGGAAAAACACGTTTCCGTGCCTTTCGGCATGTTTCGGCGTTTCACAACAAGAGGGCAGCGATCGACCGTTTCCCCAACACGGAGCTAACACCACCAGGGCAGCAGGCTACCCGACGCGTGTGGATATCGAAAACGGCGATCTCGAACCGATCGCCGTTGTGTGTATGACTTCACGGAATGGCTAGGCTTGAGCGTCGCACGGACTTCGGCCGGAAGGTGTGAACCACCACAAGCTCAACGATGCGTGGTCGGCGTGCGAGACGGCAAGATCTCACGACATCTCGCGATCAAGAATCGCCCAGCGTTGGATCTCATCTTCGGCTCGTCGGATGCTCACACCGGAGATGTCGCTTGCGATTCGCTGCCACCAGCTCTGACCACCAAAACGCCTGACAAGGTAGCCAATCAGCACGTGGCCGAACAACAGGAACAGTACGCCGAAGACGTAATTGCTGGCGACCCACCAAGGATTGACCTTTTCAAGTATCAAGTGCGGCTCGGGCAGCTGATCGAGCAACGCTTGCGCACCGATGATCAAAGCACTGAAACCAACCAGTGGCGACATCAAGATGATCCATTTGAACTGGACGATCTTGGCCTTGCGAAGTTTGGACAGAGCACATTGGATGTCGACGACCATGCCGCTCCAATCGATCTCAGCCACGCGAACGAGTTGGCGAATACTGTCGCCCATCAGCAGGCCTGCAGCAACCATGACAACCAGCGAGGGTGCCGTAAGCGACCAAACCGACCAATGATCTCCGAGAAAGGAACCGGCCATGAGCAAGACAATCACCGAGAACACGAGATCGAGTACTGGCCAGAAAGCCAGCCGATTAACTCGTCGTCGCGTGGCGGGCAAGATCGTCTGACGCAACAACTCGCGCTGTAAGTTCACCGTACGCTCCAACTTGTCGTCCAAACGTTCCCATTGTCGTTGCAAGTCTTCGAATTGCATGATTTCTCTCCAGACTTTGTCTATTCGGATGCGTGAGCGAAATCGCGAAGCGTCTGCTTCAGTCGACTGAGGCGCGTGCCGACATTGGACTGGCTGATCCCCATGACCTCCGCAATCTCACGATAGGAATTGCCCTCTAAAGTCAACAAAACAATTGCGCGGTCCGCTTCGTCCAGTCGCTCAAGCATTTCGTGCAGATCGTCAATGAGGTCCTGCTTTGGTGAGTCCTCAACCAACTGCGGCTCCTGTGCATCGTCCAGCGATTGCGACTGCCTCCAGCGCCGTGACTGCCTCCTGTGAAAGTCGATGGCAACGTTGAGTGCGACCCGGTACATCCATGTCGAGAACTTCCGGTTTCGATCGTACTTGCCGAACGCAGCCCACAAGCGACCGACAATCTCTTGCAAGAGGTCGTCGCGATCGTGGTCCGTCTTGGTGTAGGCCCAACAAACCTTGAGCAGCAGCCGGTGGTGCGTTTCGATCAGCGACAGGAAATGGTCCTGATCGCCAGCCGGCGAACCGACCTGCTCATGTTTTTCGCTTGGGGGTTGCATCCGAGTCGCCCAGACAGAACGTTGCTTGCTTTATGTATTGTGATTCGTTTCCCGCCTCGGATTTGTCACAGCGATCTGACGAGATTGTTCCGATGCCGCTTTTTCCCATGACGTCTGACCGAAGGCAACGGAAGGGTCGCGACGCGTCGCGGCAAGCATCAAAACCGAAACGTAAGCAAGGCAGTACGTTACGACGACGCTCTGGAGAGTGGGTCGCCCGCTCGCGGCCACGGTTCGACGCCCGGATTGTCCTCAACGGGAGCGAAACGAGAAAGCTGAGGCAGGGACGCCCGATAGAGCCGGCGGTCCCGCTGGAGAGAGAGAAAGCGGCGAATGGGTCTGTGAGAACCTAGGCAGTTCGGGCCTTGGAGCTCGACTTGTGATGGGTCGTCGCTCGCAACACCTGGTCGATTTCCCCTGCCTCCATGCCTCGATCGAGCATTTCGCGTTTGAGTTCCATCTCCTCCCGGTGGCAGACGAACTTCCGCGTTTCCTTCGCGATGGTGGAAATCACACCGGCGATACAAGAGAACAGAACGATCAGCACGATCATGTTGAAAGGCGCGTCCATTTGAACGATGGATTGGAATAGGCTGATCATCTTCACCTCTCATGAATAGTGATGGGAATCGGCCGCCGTCGGTCCGATCTAGACATTAGTTACCTATTATTGCAGCAACATTTCGCTATGAATTCAAGTCTCGCTGCCTAATCGGAACGCTGTCCGCTTATGCTTGCCTTCGCCCAACCCAGTCCACTGCTGGCATCGCGGTCGGAATGACGCTCACTTCGGCTGATCGCCGCCACCCCGACGTATCGACGCTTACTCCGTTACCGCGACATCCAGTATTCGGATCTTTGCGGGCAATATTGGCGAAACATCGATTCACTTTTTCGCCGTTGCATGCTGCGGCAGGGACCGAATGAGCGATTAGGCCTCGAAACATTTGGGCTGATTCGCCATCACACGACGGCCATGGCTTGCCCAATTCCGAATAATCGCACCTTAACATTAACATTTGGGAAACCTGGGCTACGAATGATTGGGCGGCCCTAGAACGATCCTCCATTCCCGTTAAAATCCAGGCTCATAGGTCTTCATTCACTGCCTTCGAGGGTACCTTGAGCTACTGCATCGGCATTGACGTTGGGGGAACAACAAGCACCATTGCGATCGGCAACTCCGCTCGTGAGGTGGTCCACGTGTCTAACCAATTTGGGTCGCGGACGTCGGGGGGCCCGACAGCGACGATCGAGTCAATCGCGACAGAGATCAAGCTGGGGCTCGAGAAAATCGGCGTGTCGCCCCAGCAAATCACGGACATTGGACTTTCCACACCCGGCCCCGCGACGCTGGACGGAATCCTGCTAAAGAGTCCGAATTTGGATCCCCAATTGTGGCACGAGTATCCACTGCGAGCGTCGTTGGAGCAGGAGATTCGTCGGACATCGCGGGCTACCGTGCACTACATCGGCGACGGTCAGGCGGCTGCATTAGGTGAGTACTCCGTGCGGACCGGCATCACGCGCTGGGGAACAATTTCTCAAAGCGCCTCGGCGGGCGCTGCACCCGGCTCGCTGTTCATGGTGATCGTCGGCACAGGGCTTGGCGGCGGAGAAGTTGTTGGCGGGCAAGCTGTACGGGGCAAGGAGGGTCGTGCGGGGCACGCGGGGCACATCTTCTTACCGCCGTACGCATTTCGCTATCAACATGATCGAGAGCTTGTGGTCGGAAACGCAAGGAGCACGCTTGAATCGGCCGTTTCGTTGACAGCCTTGACGCATCAGCTCGAATATCGCTTGACGCTCGAGCAATGGCGAGACCACCCACTCCACTCGCAATCCGGATCGGTGCGAGACAAGGCAAAGCAGCTTCGGGACCTTGCGGGGAACGGCGATGCGTTGTCCATCGAACTATTCAACGACCAAGCCAAAGCCCTTGGGATTGGACTGCTCGCCGTCAACTATTTGGGCGACTATGACCTGCTTGTTATCGGCGGCGGCGTTTGCGATCTGACATCTGATCTTCGCAACCAGTACAAGACAACCGCCGAGCAAGCTTACCGCCAATATGCGTTGGACGGATTTGCGAATCTTGATCGTTTCGAGTTCTCTGTTTGTGGTGACGAGGCTCCAGTCATTGGTGCACTGTCCCACGCTTACTTGGCGATGGAGTCGAGCGGAAGTTCCAGGACTTCGGAGTGAGTGATCGACGGATCCTCGGCTCAACACAAGCCGCCGCGTATCGCTGGTTTCGGACTTTCGTTTTCACCCGGTTGTGCTGCGGTAGCGAGAATGATGAGAGGTCAAGTCAGTGAGTTTCGACAATGACCTAATCGTCGACTCCATACGTCGACTCAAGGCGAAAGGCACCGTCTTCGAGGAAGGTCTGTCGGATGCCGAACTAGCGCGTGTGCAAGACCGCTTTGACTTCATCTTCCCACCCGAGTTGCGATTCTTCCTGCAATCAGCTCTACCGACCACAGACTACTACCCGAACTGGCGGTCCGACTCAGATGATCGGCTGCAACAGTGGTTCGATCGCCCGCTCGAGGGTGTGCTGTTCGACATTGAACACTCGCAATTTTGGCACGATGATTGGGGACAGAGGCCGACCGATCTTAATGAGGCAATCGAAGTGGCGAAGCAGCGACTATCAGCTGTTCCCAAATTGATACCAATTGGTGATCGGATCTATCTGAAATGCATACCCGCCCATCCCCCCGACCATCCCATTGAGTGCGGAAATCCTGTGTTTTCGATCAACCAAACAGATGCCCTTCATGCCGGTCGTGATTTCTGCGATTTCCTCAGCTGGTTTTCGCGCCCTCGATCTGAGTTCGAAAAGGACGAAGAGGCGGGAACGGCACCGTCTCCGCTGTACGGCAAAGACTATCGTGAAATCGAATTCTGGACCGAACTAGTACGACGAAATGTCCTATGAGAATCCTGCGGTTCCAACTCGCGCATTGGGCAAGCGCAGAGGGCGAGGCGCAAAACACATTGTTTGGGAGGGCGAGGCTCCTGCCGAGCCGCAGAACGCATTCGGCTCGGCAGGAGCCTCGCCCTCTCGATTAAGATTACCTATCAACTTGGTCCTCCTCAACAACGAACCACTCCGCGTGACGTCGGATCGCCAACCAATCATATGAAGCTGACCGAACAACTCGCGACGCATTTCAAGGCCGTCTACTTCGGCGGCAACTGGACCGCCGTGAACTTCAAGGACACGCTGTCCGATGTTACGTGGCAACAAGCCACCACGCGGGTCGATTCCCTTCACAGCATTGCCGCACTGGTTTTCCATGTGAATTACTTCGTGCGCGCGGCACTGCAAGTATTGAATGGAGGGCCACTCGACGCCAAAGACAAGTTTAGTTTCGACCTTCGACCGATCGAGTGCCGGGATGATTGGGAGAGGCTGTTGAATACACTTTGGGAGGACGCTGAACGTTTGGCTGAGCTGATCGAGCGTATGCCGGAAGACATGCTTTGGGAAGACTTTGCCAACGACAAGTACGGAAGCTACTACCGCAACCTGCAGGGAATCGTCGAGCACAATCATTACCACTTGGGCCAGATTGCTCTAATCAAAGCGATGATCGCGCGAAAGGGCAACCAATGAACTATGAGGTGATCGAGTCGAGGTTTCTTGCCTCGCCGGAAAAGGGCGAAGTGTCTTCGTTGTTGATGCGGCCAGCTGATGCGAAATGGTTGCTCGTACTTGGCCATGGCGCCAGCACGAACATGCGGCATACCAATCTCCAGACAATCGCCGAGCGATTGATGGATGCCGGCATCGCGAGCTTTCGATTTAACTTTCCCTACGCCGAAACCGGCGGTGGCCGCAACTCCGACGCCGTCTGCATGCAGTCGGCTCGGGCAGCGGTGATGGCAGCTCATCAGGCAGACGACGACCTGCAGATCCTGGCCGGAGGTCATTCCTTTAGTGGAAGAATGACGTCAATGGCTGCCGCAGCAGAGCCGATTCCACATGTGCGTGGGCTGGTATTCTTCGCCTTCCCATTACATCCAGCTGGTAAACCGGCCACGCGGCGTGCTGAGCATCTGCCTGACATCACCGTCCCGATGTTGTTTCTGTCAGGTACTCGCGACAAGCTGGCTGAGCTGGACCTGCTTGAGCCAGTTTGTTCGAAATTGGGTCACAACGCCACGTTGCACTTGCTGGACACCGCGGATCACAGCTTCAAGGTGCTCAAACGTTCGCGTAACACTGATGAAGACGTCTTTGTCGAAATGGCAAAGGCTATTCGCCAGTGGGTGACGCAACTCGACTAAATGCAGATTCCAATGGGCCACATCCTCAATCACGGCTCCATCTAATCAAGATAGGACACTCGCGTGAAGGGTCGCGTTGCGGCCGTCGACTCAACTTCCTGGTTCTGCACCACTCGATGCCAGACTTCAAGACGAATTGTTTCGTGGTCCGGATGTGACACAGCGCCGCGGACAAAAGTCTCCTCGCGTCCTGCCGGCTGATAGATCCATTCCACCTGATGCGGCTTTCCTTCACCGCGAACGAGCTGTCCGTTGGGTACGGCGAGTTCACCGACATGCATCATGGGGCGAGGCAGGAAGAACCATTCCCCCTGTCGCACGTAGGCAGCTGTCTTACGCCGATAAAGTCGATGCTTAACACCTTTTCGCTTTTGCTCGCGTCGCAAGATATCCGGCTTAAGTGCCTCCATCGCACCCCTCACCGTGTTGGTCCGGCGGTCGAACGGCAACGACGCCACAAACCAATGTCGCTCGTCGTGACCGCAGAGGAAGCGGGCGTTGATCGGGAATCGCTCACCGCTGACATCGAGCACGAGGTGTCGCAGCTTTGGTTTGACATCGATAGCCTCGGTCGTAATCGTGTCGGACCAGGGATACTTGATCTGGTAGACTACGCGTCCGCCGACCGGCCTGACATCAATGTCAAAGACAAGACCCAGTGTTTCGGTCTCCAGTTCGGCACCGATCTCGACAAACGCCTGCTTGATATCTTTGATCATTTCGTTGTCTTGCCTTCGAGTGGAGTTGGGCGAGTTTCCGATCGACTTCGAGTCGGAGTTCATGCGTGACATTAGGGACAGTCCAGAGTTCGCGGAGGTTCGGCGCTATTCCGAGCGGCATCTCTGCCCGCCGGTATGCAGAGAAATCTGCACATACGCTTGACCCGCTGGCCGATGTGCAGTATCATCTGCACGTTGAGCTGACCGAGCAAGGAGACCGAGATGTCGCCGCGTCTAACGTCTGCTGAATTAGAAGTCATGCAGATCCTGTGGGAGCACGGTGAGCTGAAACCGGCGGAGATTCAAGGCCGCTTTCCGCGAAGCATCAAGAATCCCGCGTTGCGGTCCATTCTTGCCATTCTCGTTGAAAAAGGTCACGTCGCGCGACGAAAGCAAGGCAAGGCTTTCTTCTACAAAGCGAAAACGCGGCGGCAGATCGTCTTTCGTTCCATGATGCGTGAGGTGGCGGACATCTTCTGCCAGGGTTCGTCCGAAGCGTTGCTGATGAATCTGATCAAGTCGCAGAAGCTATCAGACAAGCAACTCCTCGAGCTGAAGCGAATGGCAGACGAACCGACTGAGAAACCCGGTACGAAGAAGGGAACGAACTCATGAACCCCACCTCAGTGTTCGGTCCGTTGCTAGTACAACTCGAGGGATTACCTCCACTCGTTGCGGTCCTTGCGAAGATCACCATGCTGCTTGCGATCGTGTGGACTTGTCACGCTTTGCTTTGGCGAGCCAATCCACGTTGGCGTGTCGTAATGTGGCGAGGCGCGGTGATTGGCTTGCTGTTGATTCCATTTCTTCATTTCATCGCGCCACCGGTCGAGTACCGATCGCTCGGGGAAAATGCGGTGAGCGATCGCACGGTGCGTGTCGGTGACGAATCGAAAGCGAGATCGTTGAAGGGGAGTAGATTTTCATCACAAGCTGTACCACCTAGTGATGACGTATTCATGATGCAGGAGCCAAGCTTTTCGCCGATCGGAATCGGGCAACGTTTGAATTGGGAAGCGATTCTGTTGGCAATCTGGTTCTCTGGCGTAGCGTTTTGCTTTGCCCGCATGGCGGTTGGACTAAGCTGCATTCGCTCCCTTGTGAGCGAATCGGCACCTGCAGCTGCAACGATCAAGGCGGCCTTCGCATGTGTCGCCGGTCGGCTTGCTGTGAACATGAAGGTTCAGGTTCGAGTTTCAAGGCGAGTCTCGACGCCCATCCTGTGTGGTCTATTCCGCAAGACGTTGCTGATTCCGCGGCGAATGTCCGAGGAATCGCGCGAACAACATTTGCCGGGCGTGTTCGCTCATGAGTTATCGCACGTGCAATCTCACGATTTGGACTGGAACCTACTGTTGCATTCGCTGTCGGCACTTCTTTGGTTTCATCCGCTGTCCTGGTTTACGCGAGCAGCCCATGCTGCGGCTTGCGAGGCAGTCAGCGATGCGGTGGCTGCTGACTATCTTGGGGATGTCCGAGCTTATGGACGGACGTTAGCACAGGTTGCATTGGATGCGGTGGACCCTCCGGCGTTGAGTCTCGCGATGGCTCCCACATCGGAGATTCAGCGGCGAGTGCGAGCACTTGAAAAGCACGTGTACACGCGACGCTTGCGTTGGCACTGGGCTGCGGCGGCCGTGGCCATCATGTTGCTTGTCGCTGGCTTACTTGGTGGCATGAAGATCGTTCGTGCGGAAGTCGGGGCGGTGAGCAGCGAAGACGATGTTGCAGCTGACAGTGGTGATGTTGCCACGACAAACAACAACCGTCAGACGTCGCTTGTCACGCCAGAGGCTGAGGCGGCGGTGAATAAGGCATGGTCGTTTCTTGCCGCGCGGCAGCGTGACGACGGCTCGTTTGGTGGTGAGGAGCGTAGCTTTCACGACCCGGCGATGACGGCTCTCTGTGGATTAGCATTTCTCGCCGGCGGCCACAAACCCGGAGCCGGCACGTATGGCGAGGAACTGCAGAAGGCGTTGGATTATTTATTGGACCACGTTCAGGAAGACGGCTTCATTGGCGTCCGTAAGAATGTCGGTTCGATGTACGCGCACGCGTATGCCTTGCGATTTCTGGCAGAGGCTCAGTTGGTTCGTCGAATGCCTCAGACCGAAAAAGCGATCGCCAGAGCGGTCGAACTCATCGTCAGCAGCCAGAACGCCAGGGACGGATGGCGGTATGCACCGAATTCCCAGGACGCGGACTCGTCGGTCACATCGTGTCAGGTCATCGCATTGCAGGCGGCACGTCGCGCCGGCGCAAAGGTACCGGATGAAACACTTGAGCGTGCGATCAAGTATTTGAAGCGTTGTCAGACACCCGATGGCGGCTACGCCTACATTACGGAGCAGCAACAGAGTGCGTTACCTCGCTCGGCGGCGGTCATGTCTGCGCTGTTTTTGTCGGCTATCGAGCACGACCAGATCCGCCGGGGGACAGAGTATCTGAAGGCCAATGCGACTCCGCCGAACAAGCAGTCACCCTATTTCTACTACGCCCAGTTTCACTTGAGCACGGCGATGCGGCACGCTGGCGATGGGCCGTTTCGAGACTGGTATGAGCCTAGCCGCGACCAACTGCTCGAAATGCAAGCGGGCGATGGCAGTTGGTCTCTGCAACATTGGGTGCCAGAATACGCGACGTCACAGGCCTGCGTCATTTTACTCTCTCCGCGCAAATCGATTGTCGAGCTGCCCGACGATCGGGAATCGGATCGGCAAGACAACGACTAGCTTGTCGGTTGTATCAGAGCCGGATTGACGCCTTAGCTCTGTTGCATGGCGTTGCGCTCAATGTCACGTAAGATTTCTGACGGTGCCATCGTCATAGATAGGAACAAGGATCGAGTGACTAGCTAAGCTGCCGATTGGCTTAGCGCATCATTGCGGGGAGAGACTGAAATGAGCGACACGGCGACCGAGGTCAACGAGCGGGCGGCAATCACCCAGGTAGTCCAGCGTTACATCGACGGCGCGAAAACAGGCGACAGCGATGAGATGAGCACGGCTTTCTACGCGGACGCAACGATCTTTGGCTACATCGGCGAGGACTTCTTTGGAGGGCCAATACAGCGACTTTTCGACTGGAACACGACCAACGGTCCGGCAACTGAGCTGGAATCGGAAATTGCGATCATCGAGGTCGTTGGAAGCGTCGCGACGGCTCGGCTAGAGCTGTTGAACTGGACGGGTCATCGATTCACGGACATGTTCACGCTGCTGAAGGTCGACGGCCAATGGAAGATCGTGAACAAGGTTTTCCATTTACACAGATGAGCGAGGGCAGCTATCTAGGTTGCGGGCATCAAGAGTAGGAGGCATGTCGATTTGCAACACGAACCGGGCGGGCCTATCTCGCCTCGTCGGATGCGGCGCCGGGTGGTCCGGCGATTGGAATCGTCAGCTATATGGTTAGGCTTATGCACGGTTTGGGCAATTCGTACTTAGTCACGGGTGGGGTTAGTCATCTGTTTGGCTTCGGCATGGGCTGCACTTGCCCTGCTGTTTGTCCGATCAATGCGTTCTTGCGGTGATCGAGGAAAACTCTACACACACCACGTCTATATCCCATTCTCCCGCCCCGCGGTCTGGCCCCGCGGTCTGCCCCGCGGTCTGTGTCTTCTTGAAGACAACCTATTTCGCCCATTCTTCCTGCCGGAGGTCTGTGTCTTTTTGTGTCTCGCACTTGCCCTGCTGTTTGTCCGATCAATGCTTTCTCGCTGTGATCGAGGAAAACTCTACACATACCACGCCTATATCCCATTCTCCCGCCCCGCGGTCTGTGTCTTCTTGAAGATGACCTATCCCGCCCATTCTTCCTACCGGAGGTCTGTGTCTTTGTCGAAGTGATACCTGGCCCACCCGTTTGTCCGTGCCGAGGTCTGTATCTGTGCTCTTGAAACGTCCGACGGCCCTACGAGCACGTATCAACCGTTCCGCGTGCGCAAGTCAGAACGGTCACTAATCGCGATCGATGCATCGTAATAGATGCCGGAAGAAGATTGACCGCACGGAGTTCTCGGGACTTATTCGATTGACGGCGCTAATTCGTCTGTCGCAAGTACTTCCTCGCTCGTGGGCATCGAATCTGTTTTGCCCGTTTCAACGGGACTAATCTCGAACTCGACATCCGGATGGTCTCCTCTGAAGAGACGCAATTCCTCAACACCATCTCGTGTAATCGAGGTGCCCGCGATCGAAATGCGATCCAATTGGGATTGTTTGTCCAGATAGGCAACGGACTTGTCCGTGACGCGGGGATTGTTGTTGAAGTTGAGCCACACTATGTCGGTGTTGATTAATTGACAGGTTCGTTCGACCACGGAATCGTCGATATCACAGTTTTCGAAATCTACACCAACGATGGGATTTAATGCGCTCTTTGCTTGGTCAACCGATTCTGTTCGCCGAACTACGGAACCTCCGTGGCTTAAGACGAAATCCTCTAGTCTTCTGTCTTGCTTAGCGGCGCCTACGACGGAAAAGGAAAAGAAAATGAAGAGAGCCCCACCAATCATGACAACTGTCATTGCGCCGAGAAGGATCGTCGCCAGAAACTCCGAAAGAATGGTTTGCTTCGATTTGCCGTATACCATGAGGGCCTTGCTTGAGATGGATGACCATGGTGACTGGGACTCTTTAAACTCTATGTCAATTGCGCCCGCGCCAGAGGCAAATTGAATTCTGCAGGCTCTCACGTAACTGCTTTGTCGGTTTTGCGTCGGCAAAATCGTCAGGATTCAATCCAGTTTGAATGCGGGACGGCCAGCGCCTACAGGGATCGAATTACAGCGAATGACCGAACCGGCACGTGAGCAGGGTCAAGGCGTAGCTCAGAGCTCAGGTGAATTCGACAACAGAACAGAGAGAGACCGTGTAGAGGACAAGAGTGCGGGCCAGTCGTAAAGCAATCAGCGTTTGGCCATCAATACTTACTTACAAAGACACAGACCGCGGGTCAGGCGAATGAGCAACATAGAACGTTCGCCAAGCAATTCTGCCGTTTGCCTATCAGCTGCTTTCAAGAAGACACAGACCGCGAGACGAACAACTGGGCAAAAAAGGAAGTCGGTTGAGCAATTCCCGCAATCAAAGGGTAGATGATAGATCGGCGGATAGGAGCCCAGTAATCAAGTTTGTCTTGCTGCCTTGGGTGGAACGGTGAGGCGAAAAAGAAAACTGGATTTGCGTTCCACACAGAGAGGATGAAACCAAGTCAATTGACTGCGAGCAACCCGCCGTTCGGTGCTAGATTCCAAAACAAAAAGAAAAGGTCGATAGTCGATGTTCAAAGCATCATGAGACTTTGATATTCATCCGCCGCTAGGGATAGGATGCCCAACCAGAGATTACAAACGCGTGCAGAACTGGGAGTAACACTATGCCTAGCAAACCTCGCTCCGCGATCTTTGACCGTGACGAAGTAGGAGTCTACCACTGTTGGAATCGGCTCGTTCAACGGCGTCATCTGTTTGGCTTTGATTGCCTCTCGGGTAAGGATTACAGCTACCGTAAACCTTGGGTGCGAGGGCGACTGCGGGAACTGGCCGCAGCCATGGCGATTGATATTCTGGACTACGCGGTCTTGGACAACCATCTGCACGTCGTGTTGAGAAATCGACCAGATATCGTGGCGGGTTGGTCTGACGAAGAAGTAGTCCGCCGCTGGTGGCGGGTTTGCCCGCTACGTCGCAACGCCGATCGGAGTGTGCCAGAGCCCCTACCATGCGAGATCGGTTTGTTGCTCGAGAAGGTTGAGGAATATCGCCGCCGGCTTTCCGATATCTCCTGGTTGATGCGGCTTGCCTGCCAGACGATTGCCGTGCGGGCCAACCGAGAAGATGACATGGATGGACGATTCTTTGCCAAACGGTTTGAGTGCCGGCGGTTGCAAACGGAGGCCGAGTTGCTGACCTGCAGTCTCTATGTCGACCTGAATGTAATCCGGGCGGGCAAGGCAGATACGCCCGAGTCGTCTGAATTCACTTCGGTCTTCGACCGTATTCGGACTCGCTGGCAGTCGGTGCGGGACGAGTTGCAGACGAATGTTCCTTTGGACATCGCCGCGGATGACTGGCTGGCACCGGTTTGCCTGAATGAGTGCAGCAAGCTCGATTCAAACGCACAGCCCGGTACTAAGCATCCGCGCTGTAACCCGATCGGTTCAGCGCGGCTTTCAGATAAAGGCTTTCTGCCGATGACTTTGGACCAATATCTCGGCTTCGTGGACACCATCGGCAGGATGATCCGTCGCGGACAGCGCGGCCAGATTCCCGCCGACTTGCCACCGATTCTGCAACGTCTCGGGCTCGACCCGACCGCTTGGTTCGACTGGCTCGTCGATCTCTTCCGAGGGCCTTCAGACGTCGTGAAGACGCTGAACTTCACTTCATCAGTTTGACGCAGCTCAATCAAGATCGCGCACGGCCTACATCAAGAGTGAGGTGCGCGCGCTTAGGCACGAATCATCGCTAAACGGTGTCCATCTCGGCACGCCGTGCGCTGCAGACCCTCTCGTCACTGATTCCACGCTGAGCTTCCACTCTGTTCCTCAGTATCAATGTTGCCCATTTAATCTATCGTGCGCGGTTGAGGTCTGTGTCTTATCGCCAGGCCGCGGTTGAAGTCTGTGTCTTATCGCCAGGCGGAACTGTAGCTTACAACTTTTCCGCGTAGCCACTGAGTTTCTCCCCGACAAAGTCTGTGTCTTGACAAACATGTCTTGACAAACAGACGTGAACACGTGAACGGGCCCAAGCCAAGAAAGACACAGACCTTGACATATTGACACACAACGCCAGCAACGTCCCGTCCCCTTGGAGGCCACCAGAGTACTCGACGGAAGCCCGTCTCGTGCTTACGCTAGAACGGAAGAGACCTAACACACAATGAAACTTACAGCAACTTCCTGTCCCGCGAGGGATGCGAGCAATAGTGATTTCGATTGATAACGTTACTTTCTGTTATCGGGACGGCAACTTCCGACTCTCGGTCGCCTGTTTTCAGGTTAGCTCGGGATCGGCCGTCGCTGTTGTAGGTCCCAGTGGCAGCGGCAAGACGACACTCTTAAATCTAGCAGCTGGCATCCTGGTCCCCGCGTCGGGACAGGTGCGTACCAACGACATCACAATCTCGTCAGTCAGCGAATCGGAACGCCGAGACTTTCGAATTGCCAACATCGGGGCTGGTCTTTCAAGAGTTCGAATTGTTGGAGCACTTGAGTGTCTTGGATAACATCCTGCTTCCTTGCCGACTGAGCAAGGGAATCAAGTTGAGCGAGAACCACCGCAAGCGTGCCTTGGAACTTGCAAGAGAACTTGGCCTCGGTGACAAACACGGCCGCTTCGTTCGCAGACTGTCCCAAGGTGAAAGGCAACGTGTTGCCGTGTGCCGAGCCCTACTGCTTCGGCCTCCACTGCTCTTGTGCGACGAACCGACCGGGAATCTCGATCCGACAAATAAACAGCTCATTCTTGAGATTCTCTTCGATCATGCGCATCGAAGCGGCGCGACGGTCTTGGCTGTTACGCACGATCAAGGAGTCCTAGATCGATTTGACGAAACGTTCGACGTTGGTCAATTTCACGCTGTGGGCAACAACCATCGATGAACGATGTACTTTATTTGGCTTGGCGTTATCTCACCTACCATCGGTCGAAATCACTCGTCCTCATGGCGTCAATTGCCGTTATTATCTACCTTCCGTTGGGACTAAACATCTTGATGGACCAAAGCGGCAAGCAGTTACGTGGCCGAGCCAAATCAACGCCGTTACTGGTTGGGGCAAAGGGTAGCCCGCTCGAACTCGTGCTGCGGTCCTTATATTTCGCAGCAGATGAACCAGAATCGATTCCATTTGCACAGAAACAGCGTGTAGATGATTCACAACTGGCAAAGGCGATTCCGATCTATGCCCGTTTCCAAACACGCAACGGTCCGATCGTTGGTACGACGCTGGATTATTTTGCGTTCCGCAATCTAAATCCGAGCGTAGGGCGCAACATGGCGATGCTAGGTGAGTGTGTTATCGGAAGCAGTGTCGCTCGCTCTGGAAGTTTGGGTGTCGGTGACTATGTTTTGTCAGTCAGCGAGGATGCTTTCGACTTTGGTGGCGTCTACCCGTTAAAAATGAAGATTGTTGGCATTCTCTCACGAACTGACTCTCCCGACGACATTGCTGTATTCGTTGATTTGAAAACTGCTTGGGTCATCGAGGGCCTCGGACATGGACACCAAGACCTCAGCCACCCACAGGCTGCCGAAGCCATTCTTCGACAAAAAGAAAATCAGTTCGTGGCCAACGCTTCGGTCGTGCAGTACAACGAAATCACGCCAGAGAACGTCGCGTCCTTTCATTTCCACGGAGACCTATCGACTTTTCCGATCACTTCGATAATTGCCGTGCCCAAAGATGCGAAGAGCAGCGCGCTGTTGCAGGGACGATATCTAAGCGACGGCGAAAAAATGCAGATTATTCGTCCAGCGGAAGTGATTGCGGAACTGCTAGGCACAGTCTTTACGGTTGGCCGCTATTTGACATTCGCCGTATTGATGGTGGGCCTTTCAACTTTGGCCACGATCGCGCTAGTGTTCATGCTCTCCGTACAGCTGCGACGCAGAGAGCTCGAAACGATGATCAAAATCGGCGCTTCTCGACAACGAATTGTTGCGACCCTTGGTGCCGAGGTGCTTGGCGTCCTCTGCTTCGGATTGGTCCTCGCCGTGTCGTTGGCACTAGCTACTTCGTGGTTCGCGGGCTCAGCAATCCGTTTACTAATTCACATGTCCTGAACTGGAGATCTGTTCGTGCCTTGGTCGACCCGCCACACTCTTGTCTCCGTAATGACGATGAGCGCTGTTTCTCTTGGCTGCGACCGCGCTGACAAAATGCAGGCCATTCGCACGAGAGCCACCGGCCCCGTCGAGATCTACACAGTCAACTATCCGCTCAAGTATTTCGCGGATCGTATCGGTGGGGAACATGTAAGAGTCAAGTTGCCCGCACCTTCCGGCGTGAATCCGTCTTTCTGGACACCAGACGCAGAAACCGTATCTGCGTACCAACAAGCTGAATTCATACTTATTAATGGGGCGACATATGCCAAGTGGATACCCAAGGTCACTCTTCCCGACTCAAAACTCATCGACACATCAGCCCGGAGTTCCCCAACTTTCGTGGGCGCGGTTTCAGGGTCAGTACGATTGGTTAATCTGTCACACGCACCTCTCATGGGATAGCGGCCTGCGAGCCTCTCAAAGGCATCGCGCCAGCCGCTGCAGCGCATCCCCGCATTATCACGTCGCGCGGCGAAGAACATGATACGATGCCGAAAGTCGAACCGACGACTGTCACTCCACCGCACTTGAAAGGCAGAATTATGTCATTGTCGAATCAGTATGGGCACGACATCATCTCAAGCGCGGCCACCACTTTTCAGAAGCAGAAAGAGTGGGCTGAAATGGCAATCGCGCAATTGGGCGATGCCCAACTTCGTATTGCTCTCGATCCGAACACCAACAGCGTTGCGGTCATCATGAAGCATGTCGCCGGCAACCTGCTTTCGAGATGGACGGATTTCCTGACGACCGATGGTGAAAAGTCGTGGCGTGATCGCGACGACGAGTTTATCGATTCATTCAGCGATCGAGAAGAGATTCTCGGCTACTGGGACAAAGGATGGCTGTGTTTGTTTAGGACATTGCAACAACTAAAGCCAGATGACCTACTAAAGACCATCACGATCCGAGGTGAGCCGCATAGCGTTCCTTTGGCCATTCATCGTTCGCTCGCCCATTGTGGCTATCATTGCGGGCAAATCATTATGATCGCTCGCATACTTGTCGGCGAAGACTGGAAGACAATTACGATTCCCCGCGGTGGATCGACAGAATATAACAAGAACGTTTGGGGAAAACGGCACTTCAATAGATCGTGATGACGGGCCGCAATCGAGCGTCAGCACGAATGCTTCTCACATCAAGTAGCAACCCATGAAATCAACAGCGACCTTGCATTCGAATAAATGGGCGTCACTCATGTAGACTTGAGTGAGCAGTCAGTCGGCAATCTGATTGGCGGCAGCCTCGTGGTGTGATCAAATGGCGCCGACTTTTGATTGGTGCAAAGTATGACAATTAGGACGACGGCGCCGAGTGGAACTTAGGCATGTCTTTTGAATCTCAACCGATTTTGACCGGCGATCACCTTCAACTTCGGCCGCTACGACCGGTCGACTACGCTGAGCTTTATGCAGTGGCATCCGATCCGCTGATCTGGGAGCAACATCCGGCCAATGACCGTTACAAGAAGGAAGTATTCGAGTTGTTTTTCCGTGAAGCGCTAGAATCTGGTGGAGCATTCATCGCAGTCGACTTGAGCGGCGGCCACGTCATCGGCTCTTCACGCTTTCATGGTTACAACGAGGAAAGAAGCGAGGTTGAAATTGGCTGGACCTTCTTGGCAAGGTCGCATTGGGGAGGAACGTATAATCGGGAAATGAAATCACTCATGCTACGACATGCCTTCAAATTCGTGAACCGCGTTATCTTTCTTGTTGGCCCAGACAACCTCCGCTCGCAACGAGCCATGGAGAAGATTGGAGGCATCCGCGCGGGACGACAGCCGGACGCCAACGGTCAGCAGAGTGTGGTATACGAAATCACCAAAGCGAATTTCCCGTCCATCTGAGACTGGCGGATGCTGTTTTGGATTTCATCGCGTCCCTCTGCGAACGATCGAGAACTTCGGTCGACCTCCTTCGATGCGAAACATTCGGTCTAGCTAATACGATAGCGTGTTTTCGAAACCGCAGTTATCTCCGGCTGCTCTAAGCCTACGGTATTCCATACAGCGCGTGTCCATTCCATCAGCTATGCTTTGCGAGGGTTCAGATCTTTTTCGCGAGGACATCTCCGTGGTTTGGCGGCTCATCCGAGATCTCTTTTTCAGCTGCGCAATTTCTCTAGCACTTATGATGTTCGCGATTGTTGGCTTGATGTCTCATGCGTCGCAGGGCTCCTACTCGAGCCGCCCGGAATATAAGATCCGCGCGAGAGAAACGACCAAACAATTGATGGAGTTCATTCTGTCACCAGTCGAGCGGCCGAGTCGTCTCGTTCCGGATGTGCTCGAGTCGATTCCGTTGATCGGAAGAGCAAGTTTGGCCGCTGCGAATGTAGTCGCCTTTCCACCTTGCTTTTGGGCGGTCGCTGCCTTCATTGGCATTCGGATCAATCGAGCGCTTAAGATCGTGACCTCCGACAAGCTTCTCTCATACTTGGAGGCAAAATACGGACACCTTGGGCGAATTCGGAAGGCACCAACCACTCACCGCTCGCCTCGACCGAGCGAACCGAAACGCTGATTCAACAAGCGTTGGCCCAATCAAGCGGTGATGCTCACACCAGAGCCGTCACCAGAGACAGAAAAAAGCGAATATTCCGACGTCGAAAGCGGCTCCCGGCGCTCATCCATTCTGTTATCAGAAAATGGAGTTGATCAAAAGGGGGCGCAGCCCGTCGCAATGCACGCGGAGACACAGACCTCAACGCGGAGCTCTAAGCGGTTTGCAGAAGGGGTAAATTAAAAACCAGCACGAGATCGCCGCCAAGAAGACACAGACCTTCGAGAGGAGATTTGCGTAGGCTGTGCAATGGGTCTACTGGAAACAAGACCAAAACCAGCACGAGATCGTCGCCAAGAAGACACAGACCTTCGAGTGGAGATTTGCGCAGGCTGTGCAATGGGTCTACTGGAAACAAGACCAAAACCAGCACAGGATCACCCCCAAAAAAGACACAGACCTTCGCGAGGAGATTTGCGCAGGCTGTGCAACGGGTCTAGGGAAAAGAAGCGTATACTAAACATTGCTCTGCTAACACGCTGGCTGCGAAGGCATAAAGATTTTGGTGCGCAGAACTCTGAGGTGTTGCTGGGGAGACGCAGAATTAGCTGACACCAGACTCAATACCTCCCAGACTCAATACCTCCAGACTCAATACCTCCAGACTCAATACCTCCAGACTCAATACCTCCAGACTCAACCGTCTCCTGCCTCACACGCGTTCGATCCACACTAACTCACCAAGGAAATCGAAGCCAAGTGTCGTCCGTCCAACGTCGAAGACGATTGCTGCGTCGCGCACTTTGTGGATCGATCGGAATGGTGGTAGCCGGTTTGGTTGCCTCTTGGATTGTCGCCAGCTCGCTCATCGCACCCCAACCTCGTGTGATTGGCGATCCACCCGCCGATTTGCCCGCTGTCTCATTCAATATTGTTAGCGAGTCGGGTGCGACCCTGTCCGGTTGGCACATACGTGCGGACTCCAACAACGGTGTGGTCGTGCTACTGCACGGCATCCGAGGCTCGAGACTCTCAGTGCTAAACCGCGCTCGTATGCTGCGCGACCTCGGTTACTCAATCGTCATGATCGACCTGCAGGCACACGGCGAAAGTTCAGGCAAACAGATCACCGTCGGCCACTTGGAACGATATGACGCCCGCGCCGCAGTGCAATACGCTCGGCGTGAACATCCTCACGAACCGGTCGGTTTGATCGGCGTGTCGCTCGGCGGAGCTGCTGCACTTCTCGCTTCGCCGCTGGAAATCGACGCCCTGGTCGTCGAGTCGGTCTATCCGAACATCAAAGACGCGATTCGCAATCGTGTCTCCGCTCGACTTGGCCCGCTTTCGCCCATTCCAACGGCATTGCTGGTCATCCAACTAGAGCCACGCCTCGGCATCTCCCCCAACAAACTGCGTCCCATCGACAACATCTCAAAGACGAACTGCCCCGTCCTCATTGTTTCTGGTCAAGACGATCATCATACGACCGTCTCCGAAACCCGGCGCATGTTCCAGGCCGCCGCCGAACCAAAGAGCCTGTGGCTAGTCGAAGACGCTGCGCACGTCGATCTGTTGCACGCCGAACCGGTCGAGTATCGACGAAGGATTACCGAATTCCTCGAGCTTCACCTGCGCGAGAATCACAATCGGGTCAGCGAAAAAGAACATCAATGACTGGATTGCGAAACCGCTAATACTGGGAGCATCCTGATGGGAAGTGGCGGACCAGGTAACTTCGACAACGACGTCGCATGCGATCTTCGACAAGATGTGCTTGGCGAGTTGAAGCGCGATCTCGAACAAGACTTCACCAAGTTTGAGTTGGATGATGTCGATTTGCAGATGGGGCGAATCGCAATGATGTCGGGAATCGTCAAGGCTTGTGGCGGTAGCGCCGCGACGCGGCACGAGGTCGCGCGCTGGAGGACTCTAATCCTCGGCGTGTTGGATCAGAAGATCGACGGTTTTTCCACACCGAACGATGATGAGTCGATCCGAGCGCGGCGGGACGTGATTCAGCACACGCTCGATAGCTTGGAGCAGCTCGCCATTCGGTGGGGCAAGTTCCCTTTCAGCCACGTCATCCTGGGTGGAAAGCTGAACCAGTAGTTTCCAACGACATCTCGCGGCTCGCGCTTGATCAAGGCAAGTGAGTTCCCAGAGTGCAATAAAGCCAACACCTTCGCAGGACATGTTGACACAAGTCATCGCGTGAACATCGCCTTAGACACGCCTGTTGACCAATGACAACAATCATCGTCCCCACGACTGTTCGCGTTGTGATTTCCCAACACGTGCCCTTCACCCCGAATTTCACCTCTCGGTCATCGTTTCGACTTGACACTACTAAGCTACTATTACAGTACCAAGATCCGTTCGCGATCTCGAATTCAACAAGTTTCGATACGCCGACATGTCGCTTCTCCACAAGTTGCGCGACGCCCGGCGAACCCCCAACACTCAACTCTGATGGATCTTCACGCGAGCTCACTCCAGGCGACTCATGCGATCGGTCAGCAGCAGAGCATTCTGGCGCTAGGCAGCGTCAATTCGTGTTCAGGTAAGATTCTCATTGTCGACGATGCCCGGGTAACACGAACCTTACTGTCCGATCTATTGACGCTGAACGGATTCGAGACGCGGCTGGCAGCGGACGGCCACGAGGCCATCGAGATCGCGCTGCGTGAGCGAATCGATCTGATGCTCTTGGATATCGTCATGCCAGGCCTGGATGGATTCCAAGTGCTGAACCACTTGCGTAATGTCCACACCGAAATGGAATTGCCGGTCGTCATGGTGACGGCGAACGGAGAGTCGGAAAAGGTGGTGCGCGCTCTTGAATCCGGCGCGAATGACTACGTTACCAAACCGTTCGATCCCGAAGTCGCGTTGGCCCGAATCAAAATTCATCTCAAGCTAACCCAAGCACAAACCGCGCTGCGTGAAAGCGAAGAACGTTATTCCCTCGCCGCTCAGGGAACCAAAGACGGAATTTGGGACTGGAATGTCGTGAGCGGAGATGTCTATTACGCTCCACGCTGGAAGGCAATGCTCGGGCTCGAAGACGCCAATGTCGGGCATTCCATCGAGTACTGGCTCGATCGCATCCATGAAGAGGATTTGAGCCGCGTTCAATCAGAACTCGATTTACATCTCTGCGGAGAAACCGAGCACTTCGAGACGGAATTCCGGATGATGCATAACGACGGCAGATATCGCTGGATGCTCTGCCGAGGCTTGGCCGTGCGAGACAAAAGCGGCCAGCCTCAACGAATGGCCGGATCTTTGACGGACATTACCGAGGGCAAAGTCGCCGACGCACTCACGGGCCTTCCGAACCGCCTGATGTTTCTCGACCGGGTTCAGGGCTGTATCGATCAGTCGCGTCGAGATGCCGATCGTCAGTTCGCGGTCTTGTACGTTGACATCGACAACTTCAAGTTGATCAACGACAGCATGGGGCATGAAATCGGCGACCAATTCCTAATTTCAATCGGCCAGCGACTTGAGACTTGCGTTCGATCTCAAGATTCCGTCGTCGCGCGACTCGGCGGAGACGAGTTTACGATCCTGCTAGACAATATCCAAGGTGTTCACGACGCTCAATCGATTGCCGAACGAATCCTGGATAAATTTGCCGTGCCGTTTAGCCTGAAAGGCCGCGAGGTGTTTTCGAACGCCAGCATCGGTATCGCGCTATCGTCAAGTCGCTGCGAAACCGCCGAAGCGCTCGTACGCGAAGCCGATACCGCGATGTATCACGCCAAAACCAACGGTCGAGCCAAGCATACGCTCTTTGCGCCGGCCATGTCCGAACAGATCGCCGCTCGTCTGCAACTCGAATCAGACCTCAGGCGTGCCATCGAGCGATCAGAATTCGTGCTCCACTATCAGCCGATCGTGACCCTCAATTCGTCTGAGATCATGGGGTTCGAAGCGCTTGTTCGTTGGGAACACCCAACTCTCGGGCTTGTCCCACCCATCGAATTCATTTCGATTGCAGAAGAAACGGGATTGATTGTGCCAATCGGACGCTGGGTCCTGCACGAAGCCTGCCGTCAAACGTCGGTTTGGAAATCGCAATTCACTGGGTGTGAACATCTGTTTGTCAGTGTCAACGTTTCGAGTCGTCAGCTGTCGGACCCCGACGTGATTCAGGATATGCTTCAAGCCATCGATCAGACGAGCATGGCAGCAAATGAAGTCACGTTGGAGATTACCGAAAGCACGGTCATGCGAAAGGTCGGTGCGGAATTGCTGCAATCGCTTCGGGAAGGCGGCGTCCGAATCGGCATCGATGATTTCGGCACCGGATACTCTTCGCTCGCCTACCTGCACCGGTTGCCCCTGGATTTGCTGAAAGTCGATCGCTCGTTCGTCAAAGGCATGAACGAGTCAGAGGAAAATGCCGCGATCGTGCGGACAATTGCGGCACTCGCCGACAACTTGAGCTTGGATACGATCGCAGAAGGCGTTGAGACCGAGGAGCAACTGCGGCAATTGCTCGACGTTGGCTGCAAATACGGACAAGGCTACTTCTTCTCCCCTCCCCTGGCCGCCGAGCAAGTGGCCGAGCTTCTGCAGCAAGCAGCCGTTGCTCATTAGGTCGTTCAAGTTCGTCGGCCGATCCACGCTGCGTTACCCAACTCGGTGGCGGCGATCGAAATTGTGACGGCTGTGCCTCGTGTGATAACATGACTTTCGCTCATTCGTCGCGCTGCACGTACCGAGCGTCGCACTTCTTTTCACGACTGAATTCCTAGTTGACTAGAGCGAGCAGCATTCTGCCAGATTGGTATCATGCCGCGAAGACAATCGGGCCACCGTGCGGGACGCGAGGCGAAGAAGTCACGTCAGGCCAACTCGAGTCGTAAGCGTGACAAGCCGTCCATCCCCGCCGGTAGCGTCCCTGCGGATCCGAATAAACAGGTCTTCGGCTTGGGCGGCCCTTTTCGCTACTACCAGGACGTGGAACGTGGCTGCGTGCAGTGTCAGCAAGTCTTCGTCTTCGCGGCACGCGAGCAAAAATACTGGTATGAAACGCTAGGTTTCATCGTCTACTCGACTGCCATCCGCTGCCCGAAATGCCGGCGAAGAAAGCGTGACGACAAAACCCTTCAGCGACAAGTCGCGCACGCGCGTCAGTTTCAAAGAGAACACTCAAACGACGCGCTAGCCCACCTGGCGCTAGCCGAGGCATTGGTCCAACACGACGACCGATTGCAAACGGGTCGATTAGAAGACGCGATTGCGGCGTCACGAAAGGCGGCAAGACTCGATCCAAAGCTGCACGAGGCAGTATACTGGGAGGCTGCTTCCAACCAGGCAATGGGACGTACGCAGAAAGCTCGCAGCTTGTTCCAGCGTTTTGTCAATCGAGCGGCTCCCGTTCATCGCTGCCGCGTCCTCGTCAGGCGAGCACAGCGACAACTCGCAGTTGAATCTCAGTGACCTATGGAGTTTTCAGGTGTGTGACTTATTTCTGAAATCCTGGGCGGTACTCCTTAGCGTGACCGCAATTGGATTGACTGACGGAGAATATAACGTCCTCTTCATCGCCGCGGACGACCTGCGAGTCGAGTTGGGGTGCTACGGTGACACGATCGTGAAGACGCCCCATATCGATCGCCTTGCTGAGAGTGGCACACTATTTCGCTACGCTTATTGTCAACAGGCTGTCTGTAATCCATCCCGAGCTTCGCTACTGACCGGACTGAGGCCCGACACGCTCGGCGTCTGGGATCTGCCAACGCACTTTCGCCAAAACCATCCGGACATTGTGACGTTGCCCCAGCTGTTCAAACAAAACGGTTACCACACGCAGAACATCGGCAAGATCTTCCACAATTGGCGGCAAGACAAGTTTCGAGGGGATCCGACCTCGTGGAGCATACCGGCAGTTATGCATTATGCCTCACACGGATCGGACCGGGCGCTGATCGATGGAACGCCACCACCCGACCTATCAGGCGTGCCAAGAACCGAAATGCGGAACGTTCCGGACAACGCCTATTTCGACGGCCGCATCGCCGAGCTTGCAGTCGAAGCTCTCCGCGAACTAAAGCACCGGCGATTCTTCCTAGCTATCGGTTTTTGGAAGCCGCACGCGCCCTTTAATGCTCCGCAACGTTATTGGGATCTGTACCGGCGTGCAGAGATCAAACCTCCACTGAATCCAGATCCTCCCACAAACGTGCCTGCCATTGCCATGCATGACTCGCGCGAAATCATGCGAGGCTTTCGTCATCGTCCCAATGGGCAGCCGACCACCGACGACGTACTTGCATTACGTCACGGCTACTACGCTGCGACAAGCTATCTGGACGCACAACTCGGCCAAGTCATCGATGAACTTGATCGTTTGCAGCTCCGTGACAAAACAGTCATCGTGTTCTGGTCGGATCATGGATTTCATCTTGGTGAGCACTCGTTGTGGGCGAAGACATCGAATTTCGAACTCGACGCGCGCGTCCCGCTGATCATCAACGCGCCAAACTATCAAGCCGGCCAACGCACGGATGCGGTTGTCGAACTGCTTGACCTGTACCCCACGCTGGCAGACCTCTGTGGTCTCACCGCGCCATCGAACCTCGAGGGCGTCAGCCTGCAGCCGCTCCTTCGTGACCCGAGTTCCTCGGTAAAATCAGGCGCAGTCACCCAACATACGCGCCCCGCCTATCCCAGCAACGAGAATCCACTGACGGCGATTGGGTACTCACTTCGGACCAGTCGTTATCGGTACACCGAGTGGCAATGCGTAAAGGATCGTAGCATTATCGCCCGTGAGTTGTACGATCACGCTAACGATCCGCGCGAAACGATCAATCTAGCGGTCCAAGCAGAATATCAGACGACGATCGCGTCACTTGGGGATCAACTGGCTGCAACGCTGCAAACGAGCGGCAAACGGGAATAAATCGTGTGACCTCCATCCCCGCTTCCAACTCCACGCGCTGCGAGCAGAATCGTCATCGACATGCATCGTCTCATTCGGTTAGCCCTCCAATGCCTGTGCCGAGAGTGTATGATAGGCACCGCCAGCCGCTGTAGAGTGGCATGGGTAGCAACGAACCCCAAGACAAACACGAGAACTGAGGAAGAATCGCAAAGTGTTAGCCAAGACATATCGAATGAGTTTTGTAGTCCTGTTGCTCACGATGATCGCTGCATCGATGGACGTCGAAGCAGAGGACAACGTTGCCTCACAGACGAAGTGGACGGCGCTCTTTAATGGCAAGAATTTGGATGGCTGGGAGCATGTCGACGAGGGTGGCTTTGTTGTGGAGGACGGCGTGCTTAAAACACAAGGCGGCATGGGACTGCTCTACTACAAGGTCAAACCGTTCGAGAACGCCGTGATCCGCGTCGTCTACAAGAATCCGGAAGGTAAAAACGCGGGAGTGTTCATTCGAATTCCCGAACCACCCAAAGATGCATGGGACGGTGTCCACAAGGGATATGAAGTGCAGATCGACGATCGCGGCGACGCCTATCACAAGACCGGCGTTCTTTATTCTCTCACCGAAGCGAAGGCCGCACCTAGTGAACCGGGCGAATGGAACACCATGGAGATAACACTGGATGGCAAACGTACCCGCGTGCACGTCAACGGTGTATTGGTGACTGATTTCAAGGAAGGCGACGAGGTACCCGAAAAGACAATCTGGTACGAACCCGATCGCGGACCGCGCCCGATCAAAGGTTACATCGGCCTGCAAAATCACGGTGAAGAAGACATCGTCTATTTCAAGGAAGTCAGTTATCGGCCACTTTAGTAATCCCTGATTGGCGCGACGCGCAGACCGTTGGGCGAGCGCGGACGGGAGGGCGAGCGCGGACGGGAGGGCGAGGCGGCGAGGCTCCTGCCGAGCCGCAATACGCACTCGGCTCGGCCGGAGCCCCTCCCGCAAATGCCGCGAGCCGAAACCTGACAGCCTTCACGACTCGGCAACAATCCGAATTCAGTACAAATTGGAGAGGCTCGAAAACCCTGCCCAAGATCCGGACGTCAACGACGAATATCGGTGCGGCGCTAAGGTCCCGGGACTAAAATGCGTTCGAAACAGCTCTCCATCTCAACGTCAAATGAGGAAACTCACATGAGAACCTTTCTCGCAATCGTCGCGTTTTGTGCATCTCCAGCTCTCTGCGGCTTTGCCCACGCCCAGCAAGCTGAGATCGCGGACGAGGGATCGATCGAAGTGATCGTCGACGCGGCTAAGCCCGCGAGACTCACCTGGGCCACGCTGAAGGAATCACGCGAAGCCCATGAGGGCGCCGTTCGGTTTGTCGCCTTCCTGCCCGATGGAAAGTCGATCGTGTCGGGCGGCGTTGATGGCAAGATCCATTTCTGGGATGTAGCGCGGCGGCGAAAGATTGCATCGCTGGGTGGTCACACCGACTGGGTATTTTGTGTTGCCTTCACTCGAGACGGATCTACCGCAGCCTCCGCCGGTCGTGATGGAAAGATCAAACTTTGGGATTTGGTTCAGAACGAGCTATTGGCCACATTGACGGACCACGACGACGAAGTCTTTTGTGTCACGTTCTCACCAGACGGCGACACGCTGTACTCGGCAAGCAAAGACAAGTCGGTCAAGATATGGGATGTCAACAAACGATCGGCCACCAAGACACTGTTGTCGCATACGGAAGCTGTGCGCTGGCTATCACTTTCTCCAGACGGCAACACCCTGGCAACGAGCGGCTACGACGGTGTCATCAAGCTTTGGGATACCGAAAACGGTGAGTTGCTCGCGAATCTCGAGGGACATGATGCTCAGGTCAAAACCGTTGCGTTCTCGCCCGACGGGCAACGTTTAGCCAGCGGTAGTACTGATCGAACAATTGGCATTTGGGATGTCACCACTGGCGTCAAGAAAGCGACGCTACAAGGCCACCGTGACGACGTCCGCTCAGTTGCGTTCGCGCCCAATGGCACTCAACTGATCTCGAGTTGCTACGACGGCACGATTAGGTTCTGGAATATCGAGTCCGGCGAAATCGATGCAGCGTTCGGCGGACAACGACCGTACAACGCGGCGATCAGTCCCGATTCCAAGCAACTCGTGACTGCCGAACATAACAATGCCATATGGTTCTGGGACGTGTCGACCAAAGAAGATTGATCCAACAAGCAAGGCGCTAGCTCGTAACTCAACTCACCTGACCTGATGTTCGGCTCGGCAGGAGCCTCGCCCTCCCGAAAACCTCGCCCCCCTTTTTATTGCAACAATACACCCGCCACGCATGCGGTCATGAGTGTCGCTAGAGTTCCTCCGAGCATCGCTTTCAACCCAAGCTGGGCTAGTTCTGATCGGCGCTCCGGTGCAATGCCGCCAATTCCACCGAGTTGAATGCCGATCGAACTGAAATTGGCAAAGCCGGACAGAGCATAGGTCAAGATCAAGACACTGCGCGGTTGTGGCGTTTGATCGGTGGCTTCGACCCATTGACCAAGTCGGTCGTAGGCAATGAATTCGTTGCTCACCATCCTGATGCCAAGCAACTCTCCCGCCTTGGAACAGTCTTGCCACGGGATTCCCATGATCCAGGCGATCGGTGCAAACAACCAACCCAGAATTGCCTCAAGACTCCATGGAGTTCCGGGCTCCCAGCCGAAAGCGATTTGCGTCATCGCGTACCATTGGCTCCCGCACCATGCCAGAATGCCATTTGCGAGGGAGAGCATGGCGAGAAAGACCAATAACATCGCGCCCACGTTCAAGGCCAGCTTCAGTCCGTCTGAAGCGCCAGCGGCAGCTGCTTCGATGACGTTAGCCGATTTCTCCTCGATCTTCACGCGCACGTGCCCAAGCGTTTTGGGGGTCTCTGTTTCTGGAACCATCAACTTGGCAATCATCAACGCTGCTGGCGCGGAAATTACGGAAGCGGTCAGCAAATGGCCCGGATCGATCCCCATTTGAACGTAGGCGGCCATGACCCCGCCCGCGATCGTTGCGAATCCGCCGACCATGATCGCATTCAACTCGGAGCGCGTCATCGAGCTGATGTAGGGACGAATCACAAGCGGCGCTTCGGTCTGCCCAACAAAGATATTGGCAGCCGCCGACAGACTCTCGGCTCCAGACGTTCGCAATGTGCGTTGCATAATTCGCGCGATGATCTCGACGAGCCATTGCATGATGCCAATGTAGTAGAGAATCGACATGAGGGCAGAAAAGAACACAATCGTCGGCAGCACGCCAAACGCAAACGTACGCAACAGGGCGTAAGACGGTGGCAGTTCTTCGTCCGTCGGCCGACCATATATGCCGAACATGAATTCAGAGCCCGCGTCGACATGGGCGATCGTTGCCTGAAAAATCGTCCCTGCCCAATCGAACAAGGCTCGGCCAGGAACCGTCTTCAGAATGAACAGGGCGAAGATAAACTGTAATGCCAGTCCACCTATCACGATTCGCCAATTGATGCGGCGCCGGTCGGTACTCATCGCCCACGCCAACAAGACCATCGTGAAGAGTCCAATCAAGCTGATGAGTCGTGGCATGAAACTGTCTATCGGGAGGAACGAATGCTGTAAAGGCGATTGTCGCGTGACGTGCGGGTCAGCCCATCTTAAGTATTGAAGACCCGGTCACCCGCATCGCCCAGCCCCGGAACGATGAACTTCTGATCATTCAGTTGATCGTCCACCGCTCCAACGAAGATCTGGGTTGCTGGACTCTCTGATGCAACACGCTGAATTCCCACCCGCGACGCAATTACGGAAACGACCTTTAGATTTGAGCATCCCCAACGCTTGAGCGTTTCCAACGCGGCCAAGGCAGATCCACCGGTCGCCAACATCGGGTCGAGAACCAGCGCGACGTCGACCGGTTTGTCATCCGGCAATTTGCTATAGTATTCGACCGGTTGAGCTGTTGTTTCATCGCGGTACAGCCCCAGGTGCCAGACTTCGGCTTCGGGCAACAGATCGAGCACCGGGTCGACCATACCCAGGCCAGCGCGCAGGATAGGCACCAGGCCAATGCGTTGTCGGAGTCGATAGCCTTCGGCGTCGGTAAGCGGTGTCGTGACCTGCGTCGATTCAAGCTGCAAGTCCTTGGTGGCCTCGTAGGCTAAGAGAACCGCCAAACGTCGCAACCCGTGACGAAACTGATCGGGTGGGGTCGTGGCCTCTCGAAGCTGAGAGATGTGCCGTCTAACCAGCGGATGATCAATCACCGTTGCATGCATCCAGAGCACCTTGTCGTGTGACATGTCGGGTGTTGTAGAAAGCGTAGCTTCACGTCTCGACGGCTATCTTGGCAAGATGAGTCAACAAAATCGCCTATGCATCGTGGAGGCTTGGCAAGTATCCAAACGTAACATGGCTGAGACTCAGTCTATCGGGGTAACCACCGGCAGCGCTTAGTATATCCCGCTGTACGTGACCGCACGATGGCCGTCGCGCATCGCAATGCTGACGAAAGCCGCCGACTTCGCAGATTGTGCCCGATGCGAGTTGTTTGTCGTAGACCGAGACCTGATAATACGCCGACTTACCAGAGTTGACGATCACCGTGGTGGGGCAAAGTAAGCCACTCGAGGCGATAAGGAGCATCGAATGAACGATGATGCCAAGCCAGTCGATGCGAAAAACGATGTGGCATCAGCACTTCACACGCCGGAGGTGCGCGCGTCGCTTGATCGATATTGGGTCAGCAACGTACGAATTATGGCAACCCTTACCATCGCTTGGCTGATTTTTGGGGTCGGCTTTGGAGTTCTGCTGGCCGACACGCTGAACCGATTCAAGCTGCCGGGAACGGGATACCCACTCGGTTTTTGGTTCGCCCAACAAGGCAGCATCATCGCCTTTGTTCTGATCATTCTTATCTATTGCGCTCTAATGAACAAACTCGATGCAAAACACCACGCTGAGTTGGTCGCCTTGCGGAAGAGAAAGCGGGGTGAGGGATGACCGTTTTGCTTTGGACTTGGATCTTCGTTGGACTGACCTTTTGCCTCTATCTGACCGTTGCCTGGTTGAGTCGCGTACGCGACACCGCGGGGTTCTACGTCGCTGGTCGCGGTGTTCCGGCTATTGCAAACGGTATGGCAACCGGCGCCGACTGGATGAGTGCGGCCTCCTTTATATCGATGGCCGGTTTGATCTCTACCATGGGCTACGCCGGCGGGGTTTACCTGATGGGATGGACAGGAGGATACGTCTTACTGGCTTTGATGATTGCCCCGTATCTTCGCAAGTTTGGACACTACACCGTACCTGACTTTGTGGGAGACCGCTTCGACAGTACCTATGCAAGATTGGTGGCCATTGTCTGCGCGATTTTTGTCAGCTTCACCTACGTCGCGGGGCAGATGCGAGGTGTGGGGGTCGTTTTTAGTCGGTTTCTGGAAGTGGATATCAACGTCGGTGTTTGCATTGGGATGGCCATCGTCTTCATCTATGCGACGCTCGGCGGAATGAAGGGGATAACTTGGACGCAAGTCGCTCAGTACTGGGTCCTTATTACGGCATTCTTAGTCCCCGCCATCGCGATTAGCTTCAAACTGACGGCAATGCCGATACCCCAAGTCGGTCTTGGCGCGACGTTACGACCTGAATTGGCCGACGGGCAAACGGGCATCTATCTGCTCGAAAAGCTGAACCAGATTCACGCGGATCTTGGCTTTGCGAGTTACACAGATACGTTCGTGGGCAAGTGGGATAAGGTCAACGTGCTACTTGTCGCACTCACCTTGATGATCGGCACGGCTGGATTGCCACACGTGATCGTCCGCTTTTATACGGTAAGGAACGTCAAGGCCGCTCGGTGGAGTGCCTTTTGGGCACTCGTGTTCATTGCCATGCTGTACCTCACAGCACCAGCCACGGCAGGCTTCGCTCGTTACTACATGATCCAGGGACTGAATGGAAAGTCAGCCGAGGAGCTTCCCGCTTGGTTTACAAGCTGGGAGAAGACCGGCCTGATTCGCTGGCTTGACGACGGCGACGGGAAAGTTCGCTACTCGAACAACGAAGACAATGAAATCTTCCGCAAAGGTGCGTTGAGCTGGGATGAGTTGGCTCAGCTCGAGACGGCTCACGCCTTGTGGCTCGGGTCCGATGGCGACAAAGGCCAAGATGGACGAGTTGTCTTGCGTGAGGAAGGTCTGTCGGGGCCCGACCGCGATATCATTGTATTGGCGACACCGGAAATGGCCGAGTTGGCTAATTGGATCATCGCCTTGGTCGCCGCCGGCGGCTTAGCCGCCGCATTATCAACGGCCAGCGGCCTACTGCTTGTCATCTCGTCGAGTGTCGCTCATGACTTGTACTATCGAGTCATTAATCCCAATGCGAGCGAAAAGCAACGACTGCTCTTGGGCCGTGCTGTGATCGGCGTCGCTGTTGTCATCGCCGGGCTATTCGGCATTTATCCGCCAGGATTTGTCGGACAGGTTGTAGCGTTCGCCTTCGGTCTGGCAGCCGCAAGTTTCTTTCCAGCCATCGTACTGGGAATTTTTAGCAAGCAGGTAGGAACGATACCAGCCGTCGTCGGCATGGTCGCTGGCATCGGCCTGACCGCCTACTACATCATCGCTTGCGTGTTTTACGCGATGCAGCCGTGGACGTTCGGTGTTGTCGAGAACGGTATTAGCCCACAGGGCATTGGCACGATTGGAATGCTATTGAACTTTGCCGTGACCCTGGCGCTCACACCTCTGTTCCCACCTCCTTCTGACAGCGTTCAGAGGATGATCGACGCAGTTCGAGAGCCTGAGGGCGAAGGGCCAGCACTTGATATGGAGTCGGCTATCGATCACTAGATATTCCGAGCGGAAACCGCCCGCCTCGGACATCAGTACTTTGCCAGCAACCTGACTGTTACACGAGCATTCCGCAGCTTCTATCGCGGTTCACCTAATTTCGTGCCAGCGATTTCGGGAGGGCGAGGCGGCGAGGCTCCTGCCGAGCCGAAAACGCGCTGGCTCGGCAGGAGCCTCGCCGCCTCGCCCTCCCAAGCACGGATCATCGTGAGTTGTTCTAGATCTTCCCGTTCCGAAGGCGTGAAATCGCCGCCTGCGCCGCGTGGTAGCCACACATTCCGTGCACACCGCCACCCGGCGGGGTCGATGCCGAACAGATGAAGAGCTGCGGATTCGGCGTGGTGTACGGGTTGAGTCGCGCGACCGGTCGGGTAAACAACTGCGACAGATTGGCCGCGCCACCAGTAATCGCTCCGCCAACGTAGTTGGGGTTCCAGTCTTCGAAATCGACCGGTCGCGTTACCTGACGCTCAAGGATTACGTCCTTAAACCCTGGAGCAAACCGTTCGATCTGTCGCTCAATCCGCTCGCCCATGTCGAACCCTGATCCATTCGGCACATGGCAGTAGGCGTAACCCGTGTGCTTGCCAGCCGGGGCTCGTGTCGAATCCGCGTGCGACTGCTGGCACACGATCAAATAAGGAGCTGAGCTTGGCCTGCCGTGCCACGCATCGTGCTCGGACAACGCAATCTCGTCGAGAGTACCGCCGACATGCACGGTCGTCGCAGTGGCAACCTCCGGATCTCGCCAGGGAATCGGGCCGTCAAGGGCCCAATCCATCTTGAAGGTGCCGGGGCCATACCGATAACGCAGCAGACGCTTGCGGTAGGACGAAGGAAGTAAATCATCGGCTAGCGTAACGATCGACTTCGGCGAAAGATCAAGCAGTACGGCTCGCACCGGCGGTAGATCACCAACCGCCTCGACTCGATGATCGCACTGGAGGTCTCCTCCAAGACTCCGCAGATAAGCCGCCAGCGCCTTGCCGATAGCCTGCGAACCGCCTTGCGCGACGGGCCAGTTCTCCACGTGTGCGCAGATCGAAAAAATGAGACCTAAGGCAGCCGTACCGAGGAAATCGAGGGGCAAAACAGAATGTCCTGCACAGCCCGCAATCAACGCTCGGGCTCGCTCGTCTCGAAAGAACGTCTTGGCAAACCGTCTGGCGGGCCACAACGCCAAGCTGCCAAATCGTGCCATCTGCAGCGGACGGCGCGGAATAGCACCGAGCGGACTCATGACGTCAGCCAATAGATCGTGCGCGTGCCGCACGAAGGGACGGAACATCCGCTGCCAACGCTGGCCGTCAATTCCTCCGAGTCTGTCCGCCGTCTGCTGGAGACTCTGATTCATCATGACCGCCGGACCGTCGTCCATCGGGTGAGCGACGGATGCCGACAATTGCAACCACTCTAGCCCATGTTGCTGCAGCGGGAGTTGCCGAAAAAACGGCGACAAGATCCCCGTTGGGTGAACAGCGGAACAATGATCATGCAGAAAGCCCGGCAGCGTCAGCTCGCCACTGCGTGTGCCACCGCCAGGTTCGGGCATCGCGTCGACAACCCGCACCGAAAAGCCAGCCCGGGCCAATTCGATGGCAGCACTCAAGCCGTTTGGCCCGGCCCCTACGACAATCGCGTCCAATTGATCCTTCATTGCTTGAGTGCACATTCTCCAACAAAAAAAGGCCTCCCGGAAGGACCGAGAGGCCTTTTGATCGTTACCAAAGGGCGGTTGTTCTAGCCGTTTCGTCGACGCACGATACCGACTAAGCCCATTACACTCAACAGCGCCAGTACGAGGCTGGATGGTTCGGGGACTGCCGCAGCACCCGCCGGGCCCTGCTCATATCCACCATCCGAGAAGGCAGCAACCAGGTCTCCACTGTCGAAGACCATGTCGCCGGACCAATCGCCTTGAGCCCAGCCAGCCGCTTGGCCGGTTTCGTACAAGCCAGCTGCGAAAACGTCAACGAGGTCACCACTGTTGAACTCGTTATCGAAGTTCGCATCCCCAACCCAGGTCTTTCGAAGTTCTTTGACCCAGATCGTGCGATCGGTGACGTCCACCACGTTGTCGCTGTTGTGGTCGTACAACGGGAGGTCCTGCTCGGCCACCGGCTTTGCCATCTCCACTGACTGCTGGTCCATGTCCGCCGCATCCAGAACACCATCGCTGTTGTAGTCACCCGCAAGCGATGCGCCGACCGGCCAGACTTCTAGCAGGACGATGTCGGTGCCGTTGGGATCGTTGTCCAGGTTGACCGCTTCACCCTCAGGCGTGAAGAACTGGCCATCACCACTTTCGACCTCAACCGGCTCATTCGAATTTCCCTGCAGCAGGTGGAAACGAATGTAGCCGTTGGTGACTTCCAGCGTGGGACTACGTGGTGCACTGGTCGTGCAGGTCACGTCCGGAACAGAGTATTCGTCGCCATTGTGCCGAATGACGGTCTCTTCCTTCCAGAGGAATTCGAACTCATCGTCGGGATCAAGCGGGCTGGTACACTCCGTGAGCGGATTCCCTTCCTCGTCGTAGTCGACGAACGTGGGGAATGAGCCTTCAGCGTCACCTTGAGGAGCAGGAGGCATTTTGTCGTCGAAGCCAACGCGTGCGAAGACGCCAGAGCCGTAACGAGCAACATCGCCGTTACCCTGGAACCACTCGGCTTGATTGTGGTTGCCGACCAACGTGACGAAGTTCTCGGAAATCTCATCCAAGCCACCGCTACCGCCGTTTTCGGCTAATAGACGATGAGCATGGGGATGATCAGAGTCGCCAACCACAGCAACAAAGCGATACAAACCGTTGGGAACGTCGACACGAAAGACCCCGCCACTGGGCTCAATTTCCGCCGAACACGGTTTGTCAGGATCCCCGATGATGTCTTGGTTACAGCCTTCCGGATGACTCTTGAAGCCGATGAAAGAGTTGTAGAGGTCGTCGAGTGGATCGAAGTTTCCTCGATTGTTTGGGGAATCATCAAATGGACCGAATCGCGCAGACGTGTTTCGATCCGCGTTGCCCTCGTCCAGCACCTCAAAGCCGAAACCGCGACCCGCATCGTACTCTAGCTCGTCGTACGCAACCGGATCGTTCTCATGCAAGATCATCTCGTAACTGGTGCCCGGCGCATTTGGATTTTCGACCTCTAGGTCGCGCGAGCCAAAGATGCCTGCGAACGCGGGCGCTTGAGCATAAGAAAGATTGGAACTGACCAGAATGGCCATGACACAAGAAAAGACAATAACTACAGATTGATGCCTCGTTTGCATTAGCAACCCTCCCGAATGAATCTTCAAAGACAACTATCTCGACCGTGCCAACCGGGGGTCGATGGGAACCGTTGCCTCTTCCGTTCCAATCGTGATTTGCCGACGCGGCAAGTTGACATCTACAGCTGCTCAGAATTTGATGCTGAGTCTAGTTGGCGGTCGGGGCGAGGTCAACAAAATCGGACAAAAGTTCCGAATAATTGATGAAATCCAACCGCGCTTCAAATAGCAATATTGGGGGGCGGCATGTGACCCTTCGGCGTTGTTGGTAAACCGGTGTTCAACGAGATGGACTTCGACGAGCGGTCGAGCTAACTGGTCACAGAATCCGGTTGGCTCTCACAAAATCGCTTGAGGCTTTCCAGCTCTTGGCTGGCCGCATCACAACTCGACTTCCTCATCACCCAACCGAACAACAGCAGGAAGATCTTGAACCAACCCTTAGCTGTTACCGATGATCTTTGCGTGACGCGTGTCCTCCCCGAGAGATCTTCGAAGGTGTATTCGGCGTCGATGTCGAAACTGTCACCTCTCAGGTGGATCGCGTTGAGGTGCGGTGGATCGTGTCGGGTAATCACGCCCTCAAAGACCATCCGTTGCCCGCGTTCCTCGGTCACCGTTCGGAAGGTTGTTCCAACGCCGTCGGGAGTCTCATCGATTAGGTCGTCTTCGACCACGATGATACTCCACTCGGCAACATGATCGTTTGTCAGGCGGAACACATCGCCAATCGGGCGATCGATCTCGATACTGCTTTCAGTTTTCATTTTGGCCCCCGATCGTCGAAGAAAAGTCGGATGGCGAATGCCGATGGCGCCCACTGGACCAGCGTTGTCTCGCATGCTGCCGAGGCAGCGCTGGGTCGGTGGCAATCCACCGAAAACACAGGGCGATATCGGCATTTATTGCTTGAATTTACGCTACAGCTGCGCGCTCGCAAAATGACGCGTGGAGGTCAGGCCCTGGCAAGATAAAAATCGCCCAAACACGACAGCGTCAGTAGCAATTCAGCCCGTTAGGTTGGCAAAGAATCTTGATGAATTTGACAATCAACGCTTGCATCCGGGGTGTTCGGCCCCCTAAAATCTCCAGCCTGAGAGCACAACTACTATTGAACGTCATCTGCTGTCCATGGGGGTGCCGCTAATGATCCTTACCAATCGAATCTTCTCTGCAGCCATCGCGCTGCTTCTGGCTGCTGCCACAGCCGCTCACGCTCAAGATCCTCGACTCTGTAGTGAGCAAGGTGATCCAGTCGCTGACGCTCCCTTTGATTTCGTCGATGGATTCTGCATCTCAGCGGTCCGCCCTATCGGTAATCCCGGCGAGACAGCCAACGTCCTTTCCTTTGGTGCTTTTCCCGCAAACGACGCAGGTCAATTAGATGTGTTCGTGATTTGGGAACCGGAAGAGATCGGCGTCTTGGACGGTCAGAAGTTCACCTATTCGTCGTCCTTGTCTTGGACGAGCAACCAACCTGATGCGATCGTGAAAGAGTGGGTTGGGAATTTCAATCCTTCACCCGACAACCCGTTTGCGGTCATGATCACGGATTCAGCCCAACCGAGTCTGACACCTCCGGAGTATGCGATGTCAGGTACATCGGCAACGGTTTCGGGAAGAGTGATTGAATCGGATGCCTTCCCTCCACCGATTGGCCGATACCACATTCAAGTAACAGGCCTCGAGCCGGGAGAGATGGTTTCCTTTGGCAAGATTGGAAACGGAGGGACGGTGATTCCCGAGCCCTCGTCCGCATTGCTCAGCCTGTTGGCGTTTCTGTCACTGGCCGCCTTCGGCCGTCGACGGCGCGCGAAGTAAATCGGACATCGCGAACAACTCGTGTTGCACAATATGCAAGACGATGGTACTCGTCCTTGCTACTCGGCGGCATGTCCTTGCTGTATCTCCGTCTCACTTGCTTCGCGTACATCGCGCACGGCAATGTCGAAGTTGAGTGTGACGCCTGCCAACGGATGGTTACCGTCAATGGTGACCACTTCATCGGTCACGTCGATGACGGTAACCACGTGATAGTTCCCTTTGTCTGTGGGTACGCGAAACTGCATCCCGACTTCTAACTTGTCGACTTCAGCAAAGTGACTCCGCGACACTTCGCTGAGCAAGCTGTCTCGCCGTGCACCGTACGCGTCTTCCGGATCGACAACGACCTGGATTTGATCGCCGGTCGACTGACCCTCCAGTGCTCGCTCCAAACCTGGAACGATCTGACCGGTCCCATGCAGGTAAGTCAGCGGTTGCTTTCCGTCAGAACTATCAATCAACGTGCCTTCGTTGTCGGTCAACTTGTAGTCGATCGCGACGATTTTGTGCTTAGTTATCTGCATGCTTGATTCCTTGCGGGGTTGCGTCAGACGCATCCTACTATTCTCTCAGCCGAATCGATAGTCGTTGATGCCCGGCGTTCGTAAAGCTTCGACCCCGCAAAGCTGAGAGACGACCCCACCGGCGAGGCTACCCAGGCAAATCGCGATCGCGTACAATTAAGGTTGGTTGGCTCGTCTGAAGCGTACGCGAGGGTTCGCCAGCGATTACGCTTTCTTGCCCGACCCGCCTGGTGGGTCGCCACGTCGGCCCCTTTCCATTCGGCCCGGAAAGTGAACAGCGGGCCGTCGTTCCTTGGCTAAGGAGACGAATGGTGGGAAGGAAATTGTACTGTGGGAATTTGTCCTACAGCATGTCGAGTTCCGAGTTGGAGCAGCTCTTTTCTCAGTTCGGCACGGTTTCAGATGCCCAAGTTATCTCCGATCGCGACACCGGTCGAAGCCGGGGCTTTGGCTTCGTCGAGATGAGTACGGACGAACAAGCTCAAGACGCCATCGAGGGACTGAACAACACGGAGCAGAATGGTCGCCAGATCACCGTCAATGAAGCTCGCAGCCGCGAAGATCGTCGTGGTGGTCAAAGCCGCGGAAGTGGACGCTACTAAATCGTGAGCGGAAGTCAGAGGAAACGTTCAAGTCCGTCGGGTGAATCGGAGGCGGGACTCCTAGCTGAGTTTCGCAGTCTGTGGGCGAAGGTCGACGCGCTCTGGGAACGAGAAAATAATCAGCCCGCATTCGCGGGATACGTCAGCGCCGACTATCAGGCCATTTACGAGTCGCTCGACAATCTGCGTGGACGCGTGCAGACAGTGCTCGAATGGGGCTCCGGGCTAGGCGTTGTCACGATCATGGCCAGCCGAATGGGCTTTGAGGCGTACGGCATTGAAGCCGAAATGGAGCTTGTCGAATACTCGAAAGAATTCGCTCAAACCTACGGTCCTCAAGCTCGGTTCGCGCAAGGTAGTTTTGTTCCCGACGAGTTCCAGTGGGATCCGTCCAAGGGCGATGTCTTTCAAACGATCATCGACGTGCCGTCGGCCTATCACGAATTCGATATGGAGTTACGCGATTTCGACCTGGTCTACGCTTATCCGTGGCCCGAAGAAATCATGCTTTATCACAGCATTCTGCGGCAGCTCGGGCGACCCAATTCGCTGTTCATGCACTACGACGCGCGTGAAGGGCTGAACCTGGCGCGAGTTTAGGTCGAGCACAAGCAGCAATCGCGACTCGAATCGAGGGCCAGAGAAAACTCCGACCTCTCGACTCCAGCCGAATCGATCACGCAACTCACGATGCCGGACTGCTGGCGTCCGTCCGTCCAACAGCCCCCTGAATTGCCTCGACGTAGCGCTGCTTTGGTTGCACACCGACGAGCGTTTCGACAACCTTGCCATCCTTAAACAGCAGGACAGCAGGGATCGATTGAATCCTGAAGCTTGTTGGGGCCTCCGGATTCTCGTCGATGTTCAGCTTGCCAACCTTGACCGTGCCATCGTATTGCTCGGCCAATGCCTCAATCGTGGGGCCAACGGCACGGCACGGTCCGCACCAAGCGGCCCAGAAATCAACGAGTACCGGTTGAGCGCTTTCGAGAACTTCGCTTTGAAAGTTCGCGTCAGTAAATTCATGACTCTTACTCATCTTCAGTTCCTTTCGTTCGTTTCAATCGATTACGATTCGAATCCAAAAGCAGTCTCACGACACGCTGGCCGTCGGAATCGGGAAATCGATCTCCGTTTCCGCGACGTGATTGATGTAGTTCGCAAGAGTGTTCCACGCGACGATCGTGATGATCTCCGTAATCTCTAAGTCGCCGTAACCAGCTTGTCTGACTTGGCTCAGGTCGTCATCGCTCACGAAGCCGCGCTTTTCGACCACTTGTCGGGCGAACTGAAGTGCTGCCTCCACCCGACTATCGGGCGACGAAGCTTGCCGCGCGTCCGTCAGCTCGTTGTCGCTTAGGCCAACCGTTTGCCCAATCGCACAGTGAGCCGCGACACAATATCCGGAGCCGTTGGCCTCCGAGACCGTCAACGCGATTTGTTCACGCAGCTTGGCCGACAAGCCGCCCTCTTGCAGCGCCTCGCCAAACGCCAGGTATCCTTTCAACGCAGCCGGCGAGTTGGCCAGCGTGCGGGCGAGATTCGGCACCATGCCAAGCCGGTCGTGCAGTGCATCGAACAGCGGTCTGACTTGGCTCCCAGCGTCGCTGGGGTCGATCGTTGTGAGTCGCGCCATGGTGTTGCTCCTTATGGCTTCGATGGTTCAATCTGATGGCCGATCTCTAAGGCACAACGCGTGCCATTCCGCAGCGTTTAACCTAAGCCTATTTAGGGCATTGACTTGTGACAATTTAGTGACCAGAAACAATGCACGATATTTCGTGAATACACACTTCTTCGTTGCCATTTAACGAGGCATCGCGTAAGTTCGTGAAAATGAGCTCGACGCCTACCTGCCCCACCAACGTCGACCTGCTAAAGCAATTGCTGCTGGATATGGCGCAGGAGCGATGCGTCGAGAACGTGCTCAAGCTCATCGTCGATCGCATGGCGAGCCAAGCGGCCGTGGCTCTGGCTCGCATCTGGCTCATCCAGCCCGGCGACGTTTGCGACACGTGCCATGTCCGTGAGGTGTGCCCGGATCAATCAAAGTGTTTGCATCTGGTCGCCAGCGCCGGCGTGTCGACGGAAACGGCCGAAGAATGGACCGGGCTGGACGGCTACTTTCGTCGCTTTCCGATCGGCGTTCGCAAGGTGGGCCGAATCGCGTCGACCGGTGAACCCATTGAAGTACCCGACACGCTCACCAATCCCGAATGGCTGGCACGACCCGATTGGGTCAAGTCGGAGGGAATTCGAGCGTTCGGCGGTCAGCCACTTGTTCATCAGGGCGAAGTGCTTGGCGTGCTGGCGATTTTCACGCGAGCTTGTCTGGGTGAAGAGAATCTGACCTGGATGCGAATGATCGCAGACCATGCAGCCGCAGCCATCGCCAACGCCCGCGCCTTCGAAGAAATCACACAACTCCAAGCACAATTGGAACAGGAGCGTGACTACCTCAGGGAAGAGGTTCTGGAAGCCCATGAGTTTGGCGACATCATCGGGCAGAGTCCTTCCTTGCGGAATGTTCTGCAACAGATCGATTTGGTCGCGCCCACCGAAGCGAGCGTCTTGATCTTGGGTGAATCCGGCACGGGCAAGGAATTGATCGCGCGAGAAATACACGGACGAAGCCTGCGTAAGGATCGTGCAATGGTCAAGGTGAATTGCGCGTCGATTCCCCGCGAGCTCTATGAAAGCGAATTCTTTGGCCACGTGAAAGGCGCGTTTACGGGTGCCGTCAGCGATCGGGCCGGTCGTTTCGCGTTGGCCGACGGTGGCACGTTGTTCTTGGACGAGGTTGGTGAGATCCCACTCGCCCTCCAGAGCAAGTTATTGCGAGTGTTGCAGGAGGGAGAGTTCGAGCGTGTTGGTGAGGAACGAACTCACAAGGTCGACGTGCGCATCATCGCCGCCACCAACCGCGACTTGAAAGAAGAAATCGAAGCCAATCGCTTTCGCGAAGATCTGTATTATCGACTCAACGTCTTCCCCGTGCAGATCGCACCGCTGCAAGAGCGAAAAGAAGACATTGGCACATTGGCCGCGCATTTCGTTAGTTTGTCAGCCAAGAAGCTCAACCGAGCTGCTCCGCGTTTGACACAGGGTAACGTACTGCAACTTCAACGCTACGACTGGCCAGGCAACATCCGCGAGTTACAAAATGTCATTGAGAGGGCCGTGATTACGTCGACGGATGGACGGCTTCATTTTGACCTACCCACAAACCGACCATCGCAAAAGCAAGACGATGTTCTGACCCAAGCGACAACGGTCGAAGGTGAGATCCTGAGTGACGAAGAAATGCGTCGACGTGAACGCGACAATATCCTCGCGGCGCTCAAGCGGACAAAATGGAAGATCTCCGGCGAGGCAGGTGCGGCCCAGTTGCTCGGGATCAAGCCCACAACGCTTGCATCACGGATGAAGACAATGGGCATCGAACGCCCAGTCTGAGTGCATAATGTGCCATTGGCTGAACGATGGCACCGGCCGATGTGCACGAACTGAGTGGGTGGTGTAATCTAGCAGGAAACTCGAACGGTTGATGCACCACCGAATGGAAACGCGGCAGGCAAACATCAGTCGAGGATTTTTTTCAGCTCCAAACCTGCGTCCTCGAACGCTGAACACTGAAGAAACCGATAGAACGCGTATGTCTCCAAGTAAGCTCCGAACGCTGTTTCGTCACTGGGTTGTTGTCATCCTGCTGCTCGGATCCGTATCCGGGAGCCTCAAGGCCGAGGTCGAGCAACCGACAACTCACAACTTGCGCCCCGATCAGATCGGTTTGTCGTCGACGGGGCTTGATCGCATCACAGAGATGCTTGAATCAGAGGTTCAGCAAGGAAACATTGCGGGCGCCGTGGCAGCCATCTCACGACATGGGAAGCTGGGCTATTTCACGGCTGTCGGCCAACGCGACGTCGCCGCGAACGTGCCCATGGAAGCCGACACGATCTTCCGAATCGCGTCCATGACGAAGGCGATTACCAGCGCCGGCATCTTGTTGCTGAAGGAAGAGGGTCAGTTGGATCTGGACGATCCGGTCTCAAAATTCCTGCCGCGGTTTGCAAGCCAGCGAGTCCTGGAACATCTCGAAGCTGACACGATTTCGACGGTCGCTGCCAGCAGCGTTCCTACGATCAGGCAATTGCTGACACATACGTCCGGTCTGACCTACGGGTGGTTTGGTCCTAAAGGGCTGGACGCCATTTATCGCCAGCAAACCATCAATGACTTTCTCACCCCAACCAGCGACACGATAGCAGAACGTGTGAATCGCATTGCACAAGTGCCACTCAAGTTTCAACCGGGCAGCAATTGGAACTACGGCGTGTCGACGGACGTGCTTGGGCGCGTGATCGAGGTCACCTCAGGACTGACCTTGGATCAGTTCTTTCGTGAACGATTCTTTCGTCCTCTGCGAATGAACGACACTCACTTCTACTTACCCGAAACAAAGCAGGAGCGATTGTCGTCGCTTTATACGCTCGATGACCAAGGCTCCCTCATTCCAGTATCAGGCGAGCCGGTCACATCCGGATTCTTGACTTTCTCCGACGACTATTGCCTGGGAAGCCAGCGACGATTCTATTCGGGCGGCGCTGGACTGATCTCCACCACATCCGACTATCTGCGTTTCCTGCAGATGTTGCTCAATGGTGGAGACCTGGAGGGCGTGAGAGTCTTGCGGCGTAAGTCGGTGGCTGAAATGACGAAAAATCAAATCGGCGATCTGAAAGTCCCGTTTGGCGGCCACGGTGATGGCTTTGGCTTGGGATTCGGTGTTGTGACGGATCAAGGCGCGTCGTCCGATCATGCGTCGGTCGGGAGTTTCTCCTGGGGCGGAATCTTTAACACCTATTTCTGGGTCGACCCGCAGGAGCAGTTGATTGGCTTACTGATGACCCAGCTCTTTCCGTACGACCATCTGACGCTACGCAACGATTTCAAGCAGCTTACGTATCAGGCGCTCGACGACTCGGGCTTTCGGCGGATCTATTGGTACGAGAAGGGCGCGGAACATGCCAACCCACATTTCAACGGGCGACAACTGCGTGTCAATGCGCCGGAAGTATCCGTCCATCCAACATTTGCAGCTCGTAGCGAACCGCGATCCAGTGGGATGGCCCGCATCCAAATTGACGAGGAACTGCGATCGATCCGTCGCGCAGATCTCTATACGGAAATCTGGGGAGGACATCCGGGGACGACCGATAAGCGCGTTTCGGTTAACGGCCGCACGATGTTTGCCCTGCCGGACGTCGGCACAACGAACAATCATTGCACCCATCAGTACCCTTCATTCAACCTGCGACCCATCGACTTGGTGAATGGACACAATTCACTGCAATTCGCTTGCGACCAGGGCGATACGTTTTGGGGTCACTATATCGTCGACAACACCGCTTTGCAGATTGGTTTGACCAAAGATGACGAGCGTCTCGGCCGGGCAAAATTGACAGATTTCAACGTGATGGTCGAAGCAACTCCTGTCAAAGACGGCGAGGGTTACGTGCTTGAGGTCAAAGGCACACCAGCAGCGCTGGCTGCGATTGCCGCAGTTGATTATCAGGGGAAGTACTTTGGATTTGACGAAAACGGCAATACATGGCGCACCGACTGGCACGGAATGACAAAAGAAAGGCAACCCTACGGCATGTTGGGCTCCTCGCGGGAAAAGCCTTTTCGTGTTGTTTGGGACACGACCCTGTTGCCTGAGCAAACGAACGTATCAGTACGGGCATTCGTGCATTTCAAAGCGGCACCCGAAGTGGTCTATCACACGACCTCGGTGGGTGGCCTTGTTATTGAGAAGCCCGAGGCCGAACAGGTCACCTTACATGCCTCGCATGATCTTCCGGCCAAGTTCTGGTCACGTGCAGATCAACGTAAAGAATGCACCATCAACCTGGATATCGACCCGCGAGACATCGTGGCAGCCGAACTGCACGTCGTGACCTGGACAGGTGGCGCGGGGGAAGTGACGGACTACTTCACGCTTAACGGACAGCACTTTCCGGTGGCCGAAGGCAGTGACCACAGTCTTGTTTACTCACGGCTCCCTGTGGATAAATCTCTGCTGCAGCGCGGTTCGAACAAGATCGTGCTGCGTTCGGATACGACGCACCACGGCATTGAAGTCATGTTACCTGGGCCGACACTGGCGGTTCGCCATCGCAAACCGGGAAAGGTCCGACTGCATTTGTCCGCGGTCGATGAATCCGCCGGTAATCTCGACTGCTACAAGATCGAAACTCCAACAGCAACTTACTATCTGGAAAAGGTCGGAGCCGGACTCTCAAGTCTGATCGATCGCGATGGCAACGATTGGCTTGGCTTTCATCCCAAACCCGGTAGCGGGGCCGGAGGTGAGTATCGTGGATTCCCCAACGCGGTCTTTCGAGAAGCCGGTAGTTACTTTCATCCACGCAACGCTGGGACTGACCCATGCGTAACGACGGTTGAAGAAGAGCATCCGCAACGAGTCGTCATCTCGGCATGGTCACACAACGGCAAATGGGCCGGACGCTACGAGTTCACGCCTCATGCCTGCATCTTCACCATGACCAAAATGCCTCGCGATCATAAGTATTGGGTTCTATACGAGGGCACACCCGGCGGTCAGTACAACGACGATGACTGGTGGATGACATCCGCCAAACCGGAACGACAGTCACTGCTTGCCAATCACGAAGGCGACATCCTAGGCCCCGAGTGGATTGCCTTCGGGGATAAAAAGCTGAACCGAGTATTGTTCTTGTCACAGCTGAACGATGATCCGCATCCGGATCGCTTTTACCAAATGCAAAAGAAGATGACCGTGTTTGGGTTTGGGCGAGAAGGTATGACGAAGTTCCTGGATTCAGTTCCGCGTAGCTTTGCGATCGGGCTGGTGGAGTCCACGGATCACGACGAGGTGGGTCGAGAGGTTGTCGCCATTACAACCAGGAAGCTCGAGCTTAACAGACAACCGTCGTCGAACCACGACTCCTCAACAGAGACCTTCCGACGTCGAGCGATTGAACAATTTGCACTCACGGCGGAGGGGAATTCATCGACCGGTAAACAGTTGTTCTTCAATGACGAACGAACAAAATGTTCCACCTGCCACCGAGTGCATGAGAAAGGTGGGCAGGTGGGCCCTGATCTGTCGAAGATTGGTGGGAAGTTCGACCGTCCCCACCTAATCGAATCGCTGATCCATCCCTCGCAACAGATTGTCGAGGGCTACCGAACCCTCCTCGTTGTGACCGAGGAAGGTCAAGTCATCAATGGTGTGCGTCACGAACAAGACGACGAGTCAGTAACGGTCATCGATGCAAATAGTCAACGGCATAAGATCGATTTGAATTCGATTGACGAACAGGTGGAAGTCGCGGTATCCCTCATGCCCGAAGGGCTGCCCGATCTGCTATCTCCGCAAGAGTTCACCGACTTGATTGCCTATCTCGAAACGCTCCGTACGGGCAAAGCCAAGTTTGGCTCCGGAGTGTCAGGCCCAATCGAGATCCCGCGCGACTTCGAGATTGACACGGTGACGACCGGATTGACGGGTGCAACGGCGTTGGAAACTTTATCCGACGGTCGAATTCTCGTCTGTGAGCAGCCCGGTCAGCTACGAGTCGTTAAGGACGGCAAGCTACTTCCGACACCAATGTTGACGCTGACCGTTGACAACAATTGGGAACGCGGGCTCATTGGCGTCACCACTGCACCGGACTTTCCTGCTGATCCACATCTGTACGTCGTCTACGTGGCCAAGGATCCCTATCCACACCATCGTATTAGTCGCTTTGTTGTCGTTGGCGACGTGGCGATCTCGGATAGCGAAGAAATCCTTCTACGAGGTGATGACCAGACAAAGATGGGTGGCAACGTTCCAGCCGGGCATCAAGGAGGCGCCATCCATTTTGGGAACGATGGAAAGATCTACATTGGGATCGGTGAGCAAACAGCTGGAGCGCCGGCCCAAAAGCTGGACACATTCCTAGGCAAGCTGCTTCGGTTGAATCCAGACGGCTCCATTCCCAATGACAACCCATTCCTCGATGTCACTTCGGGTAAGTACCAGGCAATTTGGGCACGAGGTTGCCGAAACCCATTTACGTTCTCCGTGCAGAGATCGACGGGCACCATCTTCATCAACGACGTTGGCGGAAAACACGAAGAAGTCAACCGCGGCGTAGCCGGCGCCAACTACGGGTGGCCCGTCGTTGAACACGGACCGACGACGCGAGAAGGTTTCGTGGGAGCGATCCACTATTATCCAGAAGCGTCAATCGCCGGCGGCGACTTTGCCGAGTTGGATCTGCCATGGCCTGAGGAGTATCTGGGACGCTATTTCTTTGCCGACTTCGTTCATGGCTGGATCAGAACGCTAGACCCAGGATCACCGGGCGAGGCAACAGACTTCGCCGCTGGGCTGCGACGACCGGTCGACCTTCGCTTTGCGAATGATGGATCGCTTTACGTTTTGCTTAGAAACGCTTGGGTCATCGATCAGAAGTTCACCGGTAGTACGGGCGCGTTATTGAGGATCCGACCCAAGAGCGTGCGTCGATAGGAAAAGGCGTCGGTCGTTTACCCGACGATGACGTCAGACTCTGCGAGTCGCCTGAAGGTCTGGCCCAGCACACTCTTTGATCACACCGGCGATCATCCCGGTCGCGGTGAGAAAGAGAAATGACCACATGATGTCAGGGTCAAGCTTCAGCACTTCGAAGAAAGGAACCTGCACCCAACGTAGGATGAAGACCCAGCAGCCCACAGGAAGTGCCAATTGGAACAACAACCAAAGCCGTCGACGCATCGTCTCTGGCAGTGCGAAGGGCCATCCAGCGCGTTTCCACCGAAGCAACAAGGCCGTGAGCTGCCAGACATTGAGCACCAAAATCGGTATCAAGGCCCATCGCAACCAGATTCGATAAGGACGCGCCAGGACTGGTTGCTGTCCGTTGAGAATGCGAAAGACATTCTTATAAATCGACTCGCCGTGATCGGTAAACGGGTCAAACAGATTGATATTCGTCAATAGAACGATTCCCCGTTGCTGCTCAACGAGGGCGCCGAGAAAGGCGTAGCTTGTCGGCGTTGCTCCTTCGTGCGCGATGATTAGGCCTCCCGATTCGAGCGACCCAATCGCTAACCCCATGCCGTAACCGTAGGTCGCATCGTTCGCGGGAGTTCTCATCAGTCTGATCAAAGCCGCGGGAAAAATCTGTTCACCGTCAATCACGCCTTCGTGGGTCAGTGCAATTTGAAGCCGGGCAAGATCCGTGACAGAGCTTCTTAAAAAACCTGCCGGAATGCGCGACGGCGGGGGAGTCATCGGCGAGGTTTGTCGAGAGAAGCCAAAACAATATTGATACTCCGCGGCCACATTCGCACTCTCGGCCGTTGGACCGCAGGAACTGGATGTCATGCCCGCGGGCCCGAAGATCCGCTGCTGGACAAACTCGCAGTAGGTCCCACCGGCGACCTTTTCGATCAAGACGCCCAAAACAGAGTAGTTTGCATTGCTATAGCTGAACTGTTCACCGGGCCGGTACGACAAGCTCAGCGATAGACCGTTGGCCTGAATCTCGTTCAAGCTCGGGATGCTGCCAAATCCAGCGATTCGTGTTAGTCCGCTACGATGCTGTAACAGTTCGCGCACGGTTGGAGCTCGATAATCGGAAACAGTTCGGATACCGTCCAACAATTCGTCAATTGGTGTATCCAGGCCAATTCCGGCTTCGTCCAGGGCCAATAGAGTAGCCAACGCAGTGATCGTTTTAGAGCACGATCCGATCAGAAAAGCTGAGTCCTCTGTGATCCGATCACCCTTGGTCTTGACGTGTACGATTTCATCGCCGTCGACCAGGGCGAAGGCAAGATTCGGCAGATGAAAGCGATTGACTTCCGTGTCTAAATACTCGTCAAGTTGCTGGACGAGTTCAGGTGAGACATCGGCACGCGTCGGCGACGCGGTCAAACAGGTCAGAGCCAAGGCGACTCGTGGCATCCAAGCAGCAATCCCTCCGTTTACACGCTGTGTTCGCCGAGTCCGTTGTCGATTCATTCGCCATGCCATTTGAGTTTAGCCACCCAGATACGATTATCCGCGCCTCGCCGTATCAGGGGTTCCTGGTCACTGTAATTTGGACCTGGCCCTTGCATCCATTCGGTGACTGTAACCCAGGTCTCATCTTGGCTCACTTCAGTCACTCCAAAATTCCCCAGCCTGGCGCCCTTTTCAGGAACAAGAATTTGTTCACTCGCCCGGATAATCTGCAGGCTGTCGACATCAACCTGTGCGATGAACAGCGGCGCTCGATGTCGAAAAACATGGTCATTGTTCGCCCCACGACGTGTATAGACCAGGAACAAGTTGTCGCCGTGGGTAACCCAGTGTTGCTGAGTGTTGTAGTTACCTAAGTCTGCACCGTCGTCAAAAGTCCATCTCTTGGGCTTTGTGTAATTGAGTCCGTCATCGCTTACAGCTACGTACCCGTGTGCATCGTTTCGCAGCGTCAAAAAAAACCTGCCCTGGCATTTCGTTACGGATGGCTCGAACAGACCGCGTTTCACCGGAATGGTCAGCTCGTTGCCGTGCTCGCGATAAGTCAGGTCTTGACCGTCAAACGAGCATCGCATCACGGCAGCTGAGTATTGAGTATCAGTGGGCACTTTGAAGTAAATCGGTACGAGAACATCGCCATTGGGGAGATCGACTCGTTGAGCCGAACCGGCACCGCAATTCTCAAACCTGGCTTCCGCCGGCATCTTGACCGCCTTCCAACGAGACCAATTTGAAGAATTCAGATCGTAGACGGCGTACCCGACACTGCGAGGTCGCACATGCATGACTCGATTGTTTTCATATACGACCGTCTGTCCCGTACCGAGCAGGCAACTTGTTCTGGCATGCCATTTGGGCGAGAAATCACAAACCGTGATTTGCAGGTCTTCTTTGTTCTGCCACTGAAATGGTTGGCGGGCGAACGATTCGTGACGCCTGGGTTGTGTCCAACTTGCCCCTCGGTCACTGGTTGTCATCTCATTCAAGGCGTAAAAGACGTCTGACCCCGATAATTGCAGCTTCTGCAGTGTCATGACGACAAGCGGATCCTCTTTGCGATCAAGTGCTTCGGCAGGGACGGCACCTGCACGGGCATGAACCCAGCAGTACTTTTGGTCGAATCCGCGTCGCGCGACCGTCAGGTCGATCTTGAACGGAAGCTTGGATGGAACATCGAAGGTCCCGGCTGCCGTTGGCGCGATCGCATCCGCACCGGCAACGATTCGCCGATACAAATCGGGGCGACGCTGCTGAAAATTGCGGCTGGATTGGCGGATCTGTCGGATGCGGGCCAGGTCGATCTCGGCCGAAATGTAGGCCTCCTCTCGATCCGGTGCTCGTTTCAAGATTCGCGCCGGTACGTCCCCAATCATTGTGCCTCCGCCGTATGCTTGATTCGTGCAGACCATACCGACGTGACTTTGGAACATCACCGATTTGGCAATAAAGTCTTCGACTGACCCTCCACGACCGTTGATCCAAACAAGAATCTCGGCACCCTTGAGCGACAATACGCGAAAGCTCTCCGGGAACCATCCGTCGTAGCAGGTCAATACACCGAGTCGTCCAAAGTCGAAGTCGTAAATGGGCAAGTCACCACCGCGTTGCATGATCCACTCGGGGTCGTTGCGAATGAACCAGTCTCGGTCCTTTCCGGCAGGCGGCCTGGCCCACGCCGGCTCGCCCTCGAACCGGTCAACGGCAGCGTGAGTCTTACGATACTTTCCCATGATCTAGCCGGCGCGATCGAAGATCAGCGCTGTGTTCGCATAGGTCCCGTCATCAAACTCTTCCCAGCAGCCAACAATGACGTAGATGCTGTTGCGAGCTGCCGACGCCGCAATCTTCTTGGTGACAGGACCTGGTACTTGAATGCGTCCGAGCACGTACTCAGGGAACACAACCAGTTGTGCATGATCTTTGGCGGCACGATCGATGTACGGCAAGATAGCGGTCGTTGGATCGTAGCCCTCGCGTGGCAGATCACCCTTGTCGTAGCCAGTTATCTGAACCGCGGCCACTTTGACAGTACGCGACGGCTTGGGTGCTTGAGCCGGCGCGTCATCGAAGCCGGACATCGTTAAGACAACAAGACCAATAACCAGTACCCTGCTGTAATTGAAATGAAGCACCGTGGCGACTCCTTAGAGGTTCCGTTGGCAACGATCACCAACTTACATCGTCAGGGTAAAGAATGGGAGCACGATTGTGAGCGAAATGCGTCAGCGGAGATGCGTCAGCGGAGATGCCACACGTCATCGTGCTACTCGTGACGCAGCGCCTCGATCGGATCCAAATAAGCCGCTTGTCGTGCCGGATAGACACCGAACAACACGCCGACACCGACCGAGATAAACAACGCCAACAGCACCGACCAGGGCGCGATGCGTGGCTCGATAGACTGAACGATCGCTGGCAAACTATCGGGCGAAAGAAGCGCGTACAGACTACGCAGTCCCCGAAACACAGGACCGCACATTAATCCGAACAGTACGCCCAACAACCCGCCAATACTGGTCAACACGATCGTCTCAGCGAGAAACTGCTGGACAATGTGCGTACGTGTCGCGCCCAAGGCTCGTCGAACGCCGATTTCGCGAGTTCGTTCGGTGACGGTTGCCAGCATGATGTTCATAATCCCAATGCCGCCAACCACGAGCGAGATTCCGGCGATGACGACAAGCAATACGTTGAACATAGCGCGTGTTCGTTCCGCCTGACGAAGAAGCTCCTTGGGAACGACGACCGCATAATCCTCTTTCTCGTGGTACTTCTTCAGCAAGGATTCAACAATCCTCGCCGTGACGTCGACATCTTCAATATCATTGACCGTGATTGTGATCTGACTGAGTTCGACGATCTCCCCGGTAAAGCTACCGGGCTTTCGTTCCATAATGAAGTCGCCGACTCGGCGACGAAGCGTGCTCAAGGGGATGTAGGCATCCAGATTGTATTCCCGTGACTCGAGACTGCCACCGATCGCAGCGGATGCCAGTCGCGGCTGCGTTTGCCCAATCACAACGTACAAATCGACGCCGACCCAGACAGGTCGACCGATCGGGTTTTCATACGGAAACAATTGCTTCGCCGTACCGTCGGCCAAGACAATCACGTTCTCGCCCTCGTCGCGTGGATTGAACCAACGACCACGGGCAATTGATAGCTGATTCAGGTCGAGATATTCCTCTGAACACCCAACCAGCTTGGCATCGGCAACACGATCGCCAACGCGAATGTCGCGCCGCAGCTCACGCATCGGCACCGAATTCTTGATGCTAGGGATGTTCGACAAAATCCGCTCATAGTCGGCTCGCAGCAGGCCGTATCGCTGAACACGTTCATTATCGCCGGTCTCGTCACCGACATTCGGCTTGATGCTCCGGGCAATGATGTTGGTCGCCCCTAAATCCTTGATCTGCTGCTGAGCCTGATGACTGACCCCTTCACCCATGGCGACCAACCAGATCACGGTCGTCGTACCAATAAAGATGCCCAAGGCCGCCAGACTCGCACGGAGCTTTTGCAAAAAGAGGCTTTTGAGCCCGAGTCGGAGCATTTGGTAGGGCGATACCTTCACGGTCACTCACGCGGTCGAACAGGAAACTCGGAATGGATCTTCAATTTGCGTTGATTCATCGTCGAGATCAACCATGCAAACTGGTTGAAACAAGCTAGGCCAACTAGCGCGCCTCAGGCGTTTTGGCTGCGTCCCGCATTCGCTTCATGCCAGCCTCGATTTCGGCGGCGTCAACTTTTCCGTTTTGGTCGGTGTCGATGGCGTCAAAATACGGTCTCGTTCGCTCCTCGAACTCATCCTTTTCCAGCACACCGTCGCCATTCTTGTCGGCGAGCTTGATGATATCGGCACCACTCTGCGGCCGCTTGTTCGCTTGCTTCGGCTTGGGACTTTGCGTCTTCTTCTTCACGCCCACCCCCGGTTTTTTGCCCGGAGCGACGTCGTCCGATCCCTTGGCTCCAGCATCTTTCACGGTATCTGCAGCCTGGTCCGCAGACGGCGCAGTACCCTCACCCATGGGACGAAGCGCGTCCGACTTGGCTTCATCGACAAAGTCGATTGGATTGAGCACCACGAGTTCACCTTCCTCGACACCGTCTTCAACAACAATGAATTGATCGTTGCTGTCACCGAGCTTTAGAGGACGCTCTTCGAACCCGTCGTCGGTTTGAACCCAACATAAGTACTTCCGATCTTGTTCGACCACTGCCGCTACCGGGATCGTGAGTACGTCGTTGTAGCGAGCTAGAAATACTTCAACGGCCACACTCATGCCGGGCTTGAGTCGACCTTGTGCATCGACCTTGATCACGGTGTCGTATTTCACGACGTTGCCGTTCCACCAGCCAGTCGGCTTGGTGATCGAGGCAATTGACGCGACTTCGCCATCGACGAAGCTGTCTTGGAGTTCCACTCGAGCATCCATTCCAACGGAAACGCGATCCACCTTCGACTCATGAATGCCGACTTTGACTTGCATTTGCTTGAGATCGGGCATGATGAGCAGCACTTGATCCTCGCGAACACTTGCCCCTTCCTCGATGTCGGGCTGTTCTTTCCACTCGGCAGCCGATGGGTAAATAACCATGCCCTCGGCCTCTGCCAAAATCACGCAATTCGCCAGTTGATCTTTAGCTCGCTTCAGCCTTGCCTCCTCTAACTTGAGCGCCTCGGTGTCTGATGCGAGACGTGCCTCGGCCGCTTTAAGCGTCGCCCGCAACGTCTTCATCTCTTTGGCCTTCGTATAGTTGTCCAAGACGTCCAGTTTCTTCTGTGACAACTCCAAAGCGTTCTGAGCAGCGTTCACTCGATATTGTTCGCCTTGAAGCTGCAAGGAAGAGACCAGACCGCGTGAGACGGATCGCTTGATCGAGTTGTAGGATAGCTGTGCCGTCTTGAGATCTTGCTCGGCCACATAGATCTCGTTCTCAATGGTTTTGCGCTCCTGCTGATAGGTGCCCTCCAGATATTCAGTAATGGCGATTTGAGCAACTTCGACATCGGCCTCGGTTGTCGTTTTATTGGCTAGAGCGTTCTCGTAGAGAATCTGCTGAGAACTGATGTTGTCTTCGATTGTCGACTGGTCAAGGCGGACCAATTCGTCACCGGGTTTAACCACGGTGCCCGTTTCGACCACGGACAGCACGGTACTGCCCCCCTTGACGTTGCACTTGATCTCTCGATTGTTCGAACTCTCAAGTGTGCCCTGCTCAGTCACGCTCACGATGAGATTGCCGCGTTGGATCTGGTGAGTCAAAACTCGAGTGCTCGGCGCCGGCGCGATCGTGCGCATGACCGCCACCGTGGATATCGCGAGGACTGCGAGCAAAGTCACCGCTAGTGCGCCCCGCTTCCAACCAGACCGGCTCTGGGCACGCGGCTTACTCGCTACAGGTAAAGATGGAACAGTGGTCGCCGGCTCAACAGGTTGAGCTTGAGGCTGGATATCGATTGACATGCGAATAGCTCCACCAAATGATCATCGCCAAGGTGGTCGGAGAAGCGCGCCACCACCTCGTCATTCTAATCGCAAACAGTCATCACTTCTGCCGCTATTTCAGCATCAAATGTATCGGATTGTAACATTCGCACGCCGTAGCGGTTGAAGATGAAATGATTCGTGACGATAGCAACGGAGCTGAATGATCGCGTCTGCATCACACGTGCGGAAGATCTTCTGCTGGCTGGCTTGGCCAGGTCGTTCGAATTCGACAGCCGCCCAACGGACTTGTCATGACTTCGACCGTTCCACCGTGGTGTGTGACGATACGTTTCACAAGGGCCAAGCCCAGTCCAACACCGCGTGAACTGTCATTGGCTGCTTCGTCTAACCGGACAAATGGCTCGAAGACGCGTTGTCGATCCGGATCAGGAATTCCCCCGCCATCATCGTCGACATCAATGGTCGTGGTGCCCTGGCTGCATTCGGAACTGATTTTGACCCGGCATTTGGCAAAACGTCCTGCATTACTCAGGAGATTTCCCAAGACGCGTTGCAGCCCGAGTCGATCGGCGTCGACATTGATCACATCTGCGGTGACCTGCTGGCTCACGTCGAACTCGATGGCAGGGTGCAGCGTGGCATATTTCGGGAGCAGTACGTCCAGGACGTCACGTAATGCAACTTGTTCGCGATTCAGGCGAGGCTCTGCGGTCTCTGCGCGGACGTATCGCAGCAGTTCGCCGACTAACTGGTCCAATTCTTCGGCGGCGGCGTCAAGCGAATCGAGACGTTGTTTACGTTCCGCATCATCTTTTGCCGTCTCGATTAAATCGATCGCGAATCGCATGCGTGACAGGGGTGTTCTTAATTCGTGAGACACCGCCTGCAGCAACTCGCGTTGTGTTCGAACGAGCGTCTCAGTGCGGCCGGCCATATTGTTAAAAGCTTGTGCCAGCGGCTTGGCAGATCGCACACGACGTTCGTAAACGCGTGCACTCAGGTCGCCGCTGGCAATCGCCTTTGCGGCGTTTTCAACAAGGCGCAGTTGATGAGCGACGGGCCGCAACAGCAAGGCAATCGCAATCGCAGCCGGTAGCAGTACCAAAGCGAGTGTGGTGGTGGCCGCCTGCTGTTCGATCTGCTCGAAACTGGGGAAGGGGCCGAAGCGAACCAGTCCTTCGGCTAACGGTGTAACGGAAAAATAGCGTTCCCCGTTATTCGTGTAGAAGACAACGTCTGCACCGTTCAAGATTCGGTTCTTGGCTTCCTCGGGCAAGTCATCAATGGTTGTCAATTCGAGCGGGAAGTCAAACTCGAGCTGCAACTCGTCGAGCACACGCTGCCGCTCGCCCTCCACGGCCGCATCAATTTTCTCGGCCGTCAGCCGCATCCATCCGCCGAGCGAGCTTTCAATTTCCGCGAGTCTGTAACTGGGAAAGGGACCAAGTTGGACAATCTCCTTGCCCCCATCCAGTGCCGCCGCGACGACGTCGCGGTTGGGATCACGAACCATATGTGCCACGTCCTCGCGCGGCGCTTGCCGCTGAATGACGGCCGGCAACTCACGGATCGAAAAGACTTGCACTGGATACTTGAACTGTTCGCGCAGCCGCTGGACGACCTCATCGCGCTCATCTTGTGACGCACGATTGATTTCGTTGGCGACGAGTCGAGCACCACCCGCGTGAGCTTCCTCGACGACACGCGCTCGGTCCGCGGCTGTTCGGCGTTCGAAGACGACACCGTAGATGTACCAAGCCAAGAACAGAACAACGAGCACGCCGACATAGAAGCGAATAAAGAGTTGTGTCATGGCTCAACCGACAGCATGTAGCCGACGCCTCGAACGGATTTAATACGTTGCGGTTTGGCAGGATCATCACCAAGTTTCTTCCGCAGCCGAGAAATGCGAAGGTCGATTGATCGATCGACTCCGTCGTAACGCATCCCGTGAATTCGCTGGTAGATGTCGTTGCGGCTGAGAGTACGGCCAGCGTTTTCGGCGAGCAGTTTCAACAGATCGAACTCAGCTGTGGTCAGATCCAAAACCTCTCCAGCGGTCTCGACTCGTCGTCGGGCGGCGTCGACCACCAGCGAGCCGACAATGATCGGCTTGCTCTGGGCCTCCTCCTCCGTTGGCGTCGCCCGTCGCAAATGGGTGCGGAGCCTGGCGAGCAGCGCCCGCGGGCGGACAGGTTTGGACATGTAGTCGTCTGCACCCGCCTCAAGCCCCAGCACCTCATCCACCTCTTCGCCACGAGCGGTCAACATGAGGATGGCGCCTCGATAGTCCGCACGCACCGCCTGACAGATGGAAAACCCGTCCAGCCCGGGGAGGTTGACATCAAGCACAACCGCATCCGGGTCTTCTTGTCTGATCCGGTTGATAGCCTGATCTCCACGCGCCTCAATCGCAACGTCAAAGCCGTGCGGGGATAAGAAATCAGCAACCATCGACGCCAACTGCGCGTCATCTTCCACCAACAAGATGCAGTACTTTTGTGATTCGTCTTCCAAGAGTCGTTACCCCCGCGCAAAAACGGAGCCTGAGACAAGATTCACTCTTCTCAAGTCTCGATCGAATCGGTTCAACGAGCAAGATCCGTTACAAAGTGATACACGTATCTGCGAGGAAAATTGACAGTCCAATAGGGCGGAGGATAGCATGAGCCGCTGCGTTGGAGGGCTATACATTAGAACAGTCCAGTACTGTTCGCTTCTCTGGGAATTGCATCATGCGAAAAACGATGGCCATGGCTTTGCTCGTCGGACTCGTGTCCAGTGTAAATGCAGATCGGCAACTCAAGGAATACGACAACGACATTAATTACGACGAGGCCAAAGTACCCTACTATGACCTCCCACCACTGCTACTGAGCGCCGAAGGCAAGCCGATCACCTCGGCCGATGAATGGCGAAACGTTCGTCGTCCACAGATCATGTCGATGTTCAGTAGCTTGGTCTACGGGCGTGTTCCCCAAGCTCATTTTCCCATCACCACCACGCAGCGTGTTGTGAGGTCGAATGAAGATTACTTGGACGGGAAAGCTACCTACCGACAAGTACTGATTGAATTCAGCAATCAGAACGCAAAAGTTTCAATCACGTTGCATATCGTTATTCCGAACGACGCCGAAAAACCCGTTCCGGCGTTTATGAAACTCGGAATGGGAGGCCCCGTCCAGCAATGGATCGACCGCGGATATGCTGCGATCGGTATCAGCCATGATAAGTTTGTGGGGCACAACGAGATCAGCTTCGAGAGGTCCATTCATCGACTCTTTTTTCAAAAAGGCCAAAGCTTCCCGAAGGCACGTGAGTGGGGTGTGCTGTCGGCGATCGCGTGGGGGCACAGCCGTGTGCTCGACTATCTGGAAACAGATGACGACATCGACGCGACTCGCGTCGCGATCATGGGGCACTCCAAGAATGGCAAGGCGGCATTGTGGACTGCAGCGCAAGACGAGAGATTCGCGCTGGTCATCTCCGCACAATCCGGATGTGCTGGAGCGGCACTCTGGCGACGTCGTTCAGGCGAGACCTTGCAAAAGATGGTCACCCGCTTCCCCTACTGGCTCTGTCGAAATGCGTGGAAGTTCGTGAACCAAGAGGACGACCTGCCCGTTGACCAACATATGCTACTGGCGCTTGTCGCACCTCGACCGGTCTATGTGGCTAGCGGGATCGAGGATACGTGGGCCGATCCGCGAGGCGAATACGCATCCGCCTACCATGCCAGTGAAGTGTACCGGCTGCTGGGGAAGAAAGGCTTGAACTCCGAACAACTTCCGGCGTTGGGCAAAGCCATCCTGGATAGCGACGTTGGCTATCATGTGCGCGAAGGGGCGCACTCGGTCGAACCTTACGATTGGCAGATGTTCATGGATTTCTGTGACCGACACCTGAAGACAAAGCGGAGCTAGGTCATGATCACGGCTGGCCGACGTGTACGCGAGTTCTTGCTGCTGCTATGGGTTTCGCCTTGCGCATTGGCGGTCGCGGAGCTGCAAACGATCGATCTGAACGATCAACAACATCGGCAGGTGGTTGTTGACCGCGAACCCGGCCAGTATCTGGGACATCCGACGACTTGTTTACTGGAGGATGGCAAGACGATTCTCTGCGTCTATCCAAAGGGGCACGGCCGAGGAGCAATTGTTTATAAGCGAAGTGACGATGGGGGTCTGACGTGGAGCGAGCGACTGCCAACGCCAGCCAGCTGGGCAACCTCTAAAGAAGTGCCGACTCTGCACCGGGTCGTCGACGCCGATGGCAAGAAACGTATCATCATGTGGTCTGGACTCTATCCCGCCCGACTTGCCGTCACGGAAGACGATGGAGCAAGTTGGAGCGAGCTGAAACCCGTCGGCGATTGGGGCGGAATCGTCGTGATGGGATTTGTCGAAGCACTTGATACGGGCAAAGGGCACTATCTCGCCATGTTCCACGACGATGGTCGCTTCTTCACAAAGAACGGTCAGCGTAGCGATACATTCAAACTCTATAAGACCTTCTCCCGTGACGGCGGTCTAACCTGGTCGTTCCCTGAAGTTGTCTTTCAGTCGTCAGAAGTCCATCTTTGCGAACCTGGCTGTATTCGATCGCCCGACGGCCAGCGGATGGCTGTGCTGCTGCGTGAGAATGCACGTCGCAAAAACTCTCACGTGATCTTCTCTAACGATGAAGGCAAGACCTGGAGCCAGCCTCGTGAATTGCCACTCGCCCTGACCGGTGATCGACATACCGGCAAGTATGGTCCGGACGGTCGACTGCTGATCAGTTTCCGCTGCATCTCACCAACTCCGCAGCGGTCGTCACGCCCTTTCGAAGGTGATTGGGTCGCGTGGGTTGGGACGTGGGATGATCTAGAAAAGGGTGATCCAGGGCAATATCTTGTTCGTCTCAAGGACAACACCAAGGCCTATGACACGAGCTATCCCGGCGTCGAGCTGCTCCCCGATGGCACCTTCGTCACCACCACCTACGGCCATTGGGACGAAGGTCAAGCACCTTACATCTTGAGCGTGCGACTGAAGCTCAACGAGCTGGATCGTGCGCGGTAGACCGGTCCCGGTTTATCCGATTCAACAACGAGTTTTTCCCCTCGCCCGCGAAACCAATCATCGCGTAGCGGGTTGAATCGAAGTTGAGCCTTGCGAAACAGGTCTACCCCGACACGGAAGCAAAAAATGCTCCAGAAGTTGGCTGCCTCGTCTTGCATCGTTTGGTGCATTTTTACATTGACATCTTTCGGCGCCGCACAAGATCGAATTCCGCGCATCATCAATGGCGAGCCGACCGACGATTTTGAATCGGTGGGCATTGTCGGCAGCATCGATCGAGGTGGATTCTGCACCGGGACGCTAATCAGCCCGTTTCACGTTATTACAGCCGCTCATTGCGTGGACACGATTGCGGTGTCGGACCTGGCCACCTTCGAAATTAACGGACGGGTCTACGTGGCTGCAACGTTCTTGATCCACCCCGACTTCGACCGGCAAGACTTCACGAACGATTTGGCGATTCTTGAACTGTCCAATCCGGTACTTGATATCGTTCCAATGGATCTGCTTCGCGTCTCACCGTCAGTTGGGGAGGAAGTGACCATCGTCGGTTTTGGTGCCGGCGGTGATGCTGAAGGTATCGATGGTTCATTTGGAACCAAGCGGATCGGCACAACACCCATTGACGATTTGACTGAAACTGAACTGATTTGGCGTTTCGATCATGAAGATGAAGGAAACTCAGCGGCAGGCGATTCCGGTGGTCCGGCACTTCTTGAGATCGAAGGTGTCTACTATTTAGCCGCGGTTGTGTCGTCCGGTACCGACCCGATTTCGGCACTAGGTGATGTGGCGTTCAATATGCGTGTCGATGCCTACGTGGACTGGATCGATGCAGCCCTTACGAGTTCCGACTCGGGGGAAGAACCTATTTCAGACGAAGGACCCGTCGACGAGCCACCACCAGTCGGAAAGCCAAGCGACGAGCCCGATTTGCCGACGCAAGAAACTCCGAGTGATCCGCCCTTCGATCCTTTCGATTGCTGGAGCGAACTGGTTTTCAATTGGCAAGGTTCTCAGGTGTTCAGTTCTTCGCGCGCTCAGAAGTTTCGTCGACCATCGCGTCGGCGAACGATTCGTCGTCCAACTCACATGGGCAACAGACGTAGCGAGAGGGCCGCGGACAAACGAGACACGACCGTCAGATCGGGGGGCCGACGCGGACTCTCCAGCCGTTCACCCCGTCGGTCACGCTAGAATGTGGACCCGACGGCTCAGCCTCATTTCGCGCTGGCATTCTTTCCGCAAATCCCGGATATTCTTAGTGGCGGACAAAAAGGCGGTCGGGGAAGCCAAACTCTTCCCGTCAACCTAACGAATCGCGTTGTCGCATTTCAAAATGGTGGTTGCAGAACGGTCCATTGACGCCTGCGTAATCCGCAGCCCGTTTCTGTAGACGGCAGCGGCCAGCACCGGCGCCCGTGTTTCGCCCCGTCGTTCGGCGCGGACGGCACGATGGCAGTTGTTTTGTGTCTCATCGATTGTCTGCGTCGAAGCCAAACATGTCTGCGTCGTGAACTTCGCTGAATTATGGAGGACCGCCATGGGCAACCGGTTTGCCAGTTCCAGGCGTCGAAGTCGGATGGCAATCGAGCAGCTCGAGCCACGCCGCGTGCTAACGCTGGTGATCGATAATCTACCCGCAACTGAACTCACCCAAGAGTCGGCCGTCGTTGGTGTCGACGTGCAGGAAGTTGACGCTTTCCTACCGATCATTTCGCTGTTTTGGGGAACCACCGATGGGCTGACCACGTTCGGTGGCTGGGAGAACCGTGAACTGATGGGGGATCGTGACGTGGGGCAACATCCCGTTGCACTCTCGGGCCTGTCACTGAACACCCAATACTTTTACAGAACGCATGCGTTCAGCCTGGGGGGCGAAGTCTGGGCATCCGAAACGGCCAGCTTTACCACGCTCTCGCCAAGCCCCGCGACGATCGACTCCCTTCCCGCCGTCTTCGCGGGTCATACGAATGCGATGGTCGAAGGAGCCGTGACGAGTACCGGCGGGGAAACTCCAACCGTCCAGCTATTCTACGGCGACGAAGACGGTGGCCAGTCGGCGGAGCAATGGGACGCATCGCTCGACTTGGGCGAACAATCGGCGGAGTTTAGTGAACTGCTGCTTGGACTCTCACCGGAGACATCGTACTCCTATCGCTTTGCAGCAACGAACACGGGCGGAACGACTTGGTCAGCGCCGCAAACGTTTGTGACTTCGCAAGGAGCGCCACTCCTAATCAGCGAGATTTCGGCGACCGCTCCGGCAATCATTGACGAGGACAATCCACCCTTTGGTACTCGGGTCCGAAGCGAGTCGAATAGGTCTTTCAATGGTGACAATCTGGTCTACGACTGGATCGAGATTGAAAACAACACGATGTCTGCCGTCGATCTGAGCGGATATTCGTTAACCGACGATGCTGATAACCGATCAAAGTGGACATTTCGGTCAGGTACTACGATCCCCGCGCTGAATTCCATCTTGGTGTTCGCTTCGGGTCTCGATCTGTCCGACCCTGAGCTGGACGAGAACGGTGCCTACCACACGAACTTTCGCCTCGAGGCGGGCGGAGAATACATCGGGCTGATGGATGCGCAAGGCATGATCGTCAGCGAGTTTGCCGATGGTTTTCCGCAGCAGACGATGAATGTTAGCTACGGAATCTTTGATAACACCGCGCAGTACATGCCACATCCAACACCGGGGCAACCCAATCGTCCTGGCCTGACGGGGTTGGCAACGACGCCAACAATCTCGGTCGCAAGCCATACCTTTACTGGTGCCTTAAAGGTTGAGTTGACGACCGACCAAGCCAACGCAAACATCCGTTTCACAACAGATGGAAACGTGCCTGACGAGTCGTCGCCGCTATACACTGAGCCACTGTCGATCGAAACATCAACCGAACTCCGTGTGCGCGCTTTCGCCGATGGATACGTGCCCAGCGAAGTGTCGGGAGAGAGCTACATTCGGATCGCTGATGATGCTGTAGATTTCAGGTCCAATCTACCCATCGTGGTGATCGACAATTTTGACAAGCGACGTCCAACCAAGGCCCGTCACATTGATTTTGCACTGTCCATTTTCGATGTGGATCAAGGGACGCAGCAGAGCCATCTGCTGCAGGATCCGCACGTCTTTTCACGTGCCGCCATCAAAGTCCGGGGACAATCCTCCTCGGGCGATCCAAAGACGCCGTATCGCGTTGAAACGCGCAATCAGAATGATGAAGATCAACCGATCGCGCCGCTCGGATTACCGCCCGATGCCGATTGGGTACTGCACGGTCCATGGTCTGACCGGACACTGGTCCACAACGCTTTGGCCTATGAACTAGGTGCAGAAGTCGGCTTGGAGGCACCACGTACTCGGTACGTCGAGTTGTTCCGTAATCTCAACGGCGGCGACCTTGAGGCCGACGACTACCTCGGACTCTACCTCTTGACCGAAACCATCAAGCGGGATCCTAATCGCGTTGACATCCCGGACCTCGATCCGGGCCAGGTCAAGCCGGAGCAGATTTCGGGCGGGTACATCTTGCGATTCGAGCAAGAAGTCTCCGAGCGCGTGGATCGACTCCAAGGCTGGCGACACCTCGAATTGTTTGATGGACAGAAATACTCACCCGAACAAAAAGCCTGGATTACAGACTATGTTGACCAGGCTGATGCTGCGATCGGGCGCGCGAACAGGAGTCGCGAATACGAAGAGTTCATCGATGTCGACTCCTTTGTCGATAGCCTTGTGATGCATGAGCTTGGTCGCGATCAGGATGCTTACGTGCGAAGCTACTACCTCCATAAGGATCGTGGAGGCAAGCTAGTGGCCGGTCCAATGTGGGACTTTAACCTGATCTTCAATCGTGGCTGTTGCTTCGACAATCGCAATCCACGCGGATGGCAATTTGATCAAGATCGTCCTGGACAGCCGAGTGGTTGGAACAAAGGGGAACACAACTGGAACGGAGAGTTGATGGAGTCATGGGATTTCAGCCAACGCTTCATCGACCGCTGGACTTACCTCCGCCAGGACGGGAACCTCTTGTCCGTCGATAGCTTGGTGGCACGGATTGATCGCCATGTCGGTGAAATCACGGAAGCAGCGGATCGCAACTTTGAACGTTGGCCCACCCTGCTTACCAACACATCGGGATTCCCCGGCCCTCGGTTTCCAACGTTCGAAGAGCATATCGACGACATGAAGCGTTGGATCACACGACGATTAGATTGGATCGATGACCAGTTTCGAACGCCACCCACGATCCAGCAACAACAAGGGCAATTCGAGATGATGGCCGCCGAGGGCACGGTCTACTACACCTTGGACGGCACCGATCCCTTCGATGCGAATACCGGACAACCATCCGCCAGCGCGACGGCCTATGCTGGTCAGCCGGTCGCCGTTCCCGCCAACACGCGAGTTATCGCTCGCGTTTACGATTCGACCGTCGACCCACAACGAACCGAACTAACCAAAACCCAATGGAGTGCGCCGGCTTCGATTGTCGTATCCGATGCCGTGGCGGCAAGCGCGGACAATCTGCGAATCACCGAGCTGAACTACAATCCGCACGATCCACTGCCCCAATTTGGCGAGATGGATGTCAGCAATGCGGAGCTGGAGTTTGTCGAAGTACAAAACGTCTCGAACCAACCCGTTGATCTGGCCGGTGTCCGTTTTGTGAGTGAGGCAGTCGGCAACGATGACCAGGGCATCAAGTTCGACTTCGCACCGCAAGTGCTCGAGCCAAACCAACACCTTGTGGTTGTCGGCAACCGAAATGCGTTCGAGTCGCGTTACGGAAGCGACATCGCAATTGCGATTGGAAATGACGGATCGGGTGGCATGGATGGAGAATTCGGCGGTCAGTTGAGCAACGCTGGCGAAGCCATCTCACTGCTGGATGCAACAGGTAACGAAATTGTCGATTTCGACTACAGCGACGGTAACGATTGGCCGACGAGGGCCGACGGTCGAGGTAGCAGCCTGGAAGTTGTCAACGTACGAGCCAATCCAGGTGACGCAGCGAATTGGCAGGCCAGCAGTACGATCGGCGGCTCTCCTGGATTCGCAAGTGTCACATCGACTCGTGACATTGTCATCAACGAAGTGTTAGCCAACAGCGACGTTCCCTTGGTCGATCAGATCGAATTGTTCAATTCCACCGATCGAATGATCGACGTGAGTCGTTGGTATGTCAGCGACAGTGGCCGCAACCTGATGAAGTATCAGATCTCAGGTCCCAATACCATGATTCAAGCCGGTGGCTACCTGGTGTTGGATGAGAACCAGCTTGGATTCGGCTTCAAGGGACAAGATGACGATGACGCGTGGCTCGTCCAGGCCGATGATCAAGGACGGCCCGTGCGATTTGCTGATCACGTGGAATTCGGACCTTCCGAAGCCGACGTTTCACTGGGACGCTGGCCCAATGGAGATGGTCCGCTGGTACCAATGCAGACGCCCACCTTTGGCAGTGAAAACAGCGGGCCACGAGACGAGACAACGGGTGATCTCAACCAGGATGGTCAGCTTGACCAGTCCGATATTCAGATTGTCTGCACATCGATCAACGGTGAGGAGCATCAGGGTGCGGATTTGAACCGTGATGGACAAATCGACCACGACGACCTCACCGAACTGATTCAGGGAATTATGGAAACGACGTTCGGCGATGCCAGCCTGGACGGCGTCTTCAATTCATCGGATCTCGTCGCTGTGTTTAGGTCTGGGGAGTACGAGGATCAAGTTGTCGGTAACTCCACCTGGTCCGAGGGCGACTGGAACTGTGATGGGGATTTTGACACCAGCGATCTCGTCGTGGCTTTCCGTGCGGGTGGATACGTGCCGAATGCGACGCGAGCCCGGGCCGACATCGATCGCTTCGACCCCGAGCGTTCAATGCGTGCGCACGACGAGGATCAGGACGAGCGCGGACTTCTTCGGCAGCTTGAAGCAGAAAACGACATCGTGCGACGCGTGGCAGCGGTTGATCTCGACTCGCTCCGAAAGATCGATTCGCTGTTCGCCTCCGAGGAAGAGTTGAGGGACGCCGGTTGGTGGGCCCTGTAACGCCTGAATTCCTTGGCGGGCCCGCTTGACGTCATCCCCAACGGGTCGGCCCTAGCAAAGCCCAGGGCGAGCGCAGCGCTGCCCTGGGACGTGCCCCGTTGCCAACGAGATTCTAGTCACTGTGCTCGAGGTTATCCGATCGTTTGATCGCGCGGAGCAATCGCCACCCAAGGAAGATGGCGGCCGAACAACCCAAGATCCCTGGCACCGATAGTCCTCGGAAGGGCAACACATTGTTGGCCCAAAGCTCGGCAGAACCGACAAACAACGCCGCGGTAATGATCCCCAGCACGAGGCGATTGACGGTCGAATCCAAGCGGCGATGCTGAAGGTTGACATCGAAGTTCCCGCGTCGAATACGACCGAGGACATCATTTAGGTCACGTGGAAGCACGCCCAGCAGGCGATCCCAATCACGAAATGCACGTCGTGACCGATTCAACAGTTTCTGAGGAGCAAAACGACGTTTCGCCGCCTCTTTGTAATAAGGCTGCAACAATTCGGCGAGACTGAAGTTCGGGTCGAGTTGCCGCGATGTCCCTTCGAGCATTACAAGCACCTTCAATAGCATGGAGGCGCTACTCGGTAGAACGATGTTGTAGCGGCGGATGATTTCCGTCATTCCGTTTAAGGCGCCGCTCAGATCAAATTCCCTCAGAGTCTGGCCGACATACTCTGAAACGAAATCACCAATTTCCGATCGTAAGGCATCATGATCAAAGTCGTTTGGTACCGAACCCAAGCGAATGACGTAGTCGGTCAGATCCTCTGCGTCCTTGGCGACCGCGGCCAACAACATGCCTTCGAAGTCTTCGCGAAGCTGCTCGTCGATGCGACCCACCATTCCACAATCTAGCACTCCAACCACGCCGTCCGGCAACAAGAGCAGGTTGCCTGGATGCGGATCGGCATGATAAAAGCCATCACGAAATACCATGTCCAGGTACATGCGAGCCCCACATTCCGCCACTTGGCTCAGATCTTCACCAGATGCCACAAGTTGATCACGGTCGCTAACCGGAATCCCATTGAGTCGTTCCATCGTCAACACTCTGAGCGTTGATAGGTCATCGGATACGGTCGGAAAATGAACCGTTGGGTTCCCGTCAAAATTCCGCGCGAACTGTTGGAGATTGCGTTTCTCGCGTGTAAAGTCGAGCTCACGAAGTAGCGTACGACGAAACTCGACGCTTGTACTGACAGGCGAAAACGCGCGAAGCTGTGAGGAATGTCGCTCAGCCAATTCAGCCAGCCCAGCCAGAATGTCGAGATCGCGCTGAATCGTCTGTTCGATTCCGGCGTGCTGGACTTTGACAATCACTTCACGGCCATCGTGCAGCGTTGCTTCGTGAACCTGTCCAATCGAGGCCGACGCCAGGGCCTCATACTTGAAGGCCGCATACAGTTCCTCGGGCGACGTAGAGAACTGATCCTCGATTGTCGCACGGACTTCCTCGGGTGAGTCAGGTGGCGTACTCGACTGTAGCTGCTTGAGCTCGTCGGCGATCTCCGGACCAACCAGGTCCGCGCGAGTACTGAGAATCTGCCCAAGTTTAATGAAGGTTGGCCCAAGCTCGGTCATGGCCAAGCGAATCCGCGTCGCCTGAGACAGCTCGCTTATCTTCCGTCCATCCGGGCTCGTCAACCACTGTTGAAGCCAATCGTATTGGATTCCCTGCATCCAATCAGCCAGACCATACTTGCCGAAGATCGCCAGTATCTCCTTCAAGCGCCGGGCGCTCGAATCCATCTTGACAAGCATGCTTAGCTTCACGGGGCACCTCACGAAGGTTGTTTAAACCGGGGATTCGTTCAGAGGTCAACTGGCCCGCTGCGAACATCAGCTCCTCTAAGCACGACACTCAAGATATTAGCCGATCTGCTCACGGACGAAAGCGCCATGTTCTTTAAGTCACCGTTCGCTGTTTTGGGTGAGGTGGACAGCGTCGATGCAGTCCAGCGTGTTAGAATACGCCGTCGACGAATTGCTTACTCCAAGACTGGAATCGTCGTCAGCAACAAAGTCTCGTCGGAATACATTTGAGGTAAAGAACGGATGAGAATACCTGCCTCGTTAGGCGTCCTGCTCAGTATGTTTCTTTTGCCCGACGTGACGCACTGCTTCGAGCGAGACCGCGAGCCAAACGTGCTTCTGTTATGCGTTGACGACTTGAGGCCGGAATTGCGCTGCTTTGGAAAGGACTACATTCACTCGCCGAATATTGATGAGTTGGCTGCCAGCGGCCGGGCCTTTCATCGCCATTATGTTCAAGCGCCGACGTGTGGAGCGTCTCGCTATACGCTGCTGACCGGTCGCTATGGACCAAGCGGGAACGGTGCGCTGTTTGCACGTGCGCGAATGATGGGGAAGGCGGCGGAATCGATTACGCCAAGCCTTCCCGCCTGGTTCCGCGAACATGGCTATACGACTGTCTCGGTGGGAAAAGTATCCCACCATCCTGGCGGTCGCGGTGGGCCTGATTGGGATGACGATGTAAAGCTGGAGATGCCGCAGTCTTGGCATCGACATCTGTTGCCGGCCGGCCCGTGGCAGCACCCACGTGGTGCAATGCACGGCCTGGCGCATGGCGAAATCCGAGTCGAAGCGGGCGAAATGGACGTGCTGCAGTCTGTCGATGGGCCGGATTCCATTTATCCCGACGGCCTGATTACCGACGAAGCCCTGCGACAGCTGGATCTGCTCAACGCCACTCAAAGTCCGTTTTTTCTAGCCGTCGGCATCATTCGCCCCCACCTACCGTTCGGTGCACCGTCAAGATACTACGAGCCGTACCGCAACGCCGAGCTTCCGCCAATTCCTCACCCAACCAAACCCGAAGGCAAGACCACCTGGCATGGCTCCGGCGAATTCATGAAATACAATCGCTGGAATCGAGATCCGAATCAAGATCGTGAATTCGCCGATCTCGTTCGCAAACATTACGCGGCGTGCGTTACTTATGCCGACGCGCAAGTTGGCCGCATCCTCGATCGATTGGACAACTTAAAGATCAGGGATAACACGATTGTGATTCTCTGGGGCGATCATGGATGGCACTTGGGTGAACATGCGATCTGGGGAAAGCACGCTCTTTTCGAGGAGTCACTGCGATCACCCCTGATCATTCAGTACGCGGGAATCGCGCTACCTGGTCAAGCCTGTCATTCGATCGTCGAGACTCTCGACGTATTCCCCACGCTCTGCGATCTAACGGGAGTCCCAAAACCGGACTTTGTGCAGGGCGTCAGCTTGCGGCCAATGCTCAATGATCCACGCACGGCCGGTCACCCCGCGATCTCTTATGGACGAGCGAAAACGATTCGCACGGCCAGCCACCGACTGATTACTCACCGGGACGGATACGTGGAACTCTACGACCACCAATCCGCGGATAAGGAAACCCGAAACGTGGCAACGGAGCAACCCGAGCTGGTGCAAGACTTAATGGCTCAGCTAGAGAAACGTTTGTCGCCATAACCGGTTGCTCGTCCGCTACAACGGTGTTGCGACCGAAAACCTTCTTCATTAGCCCGAACCTCTTGTTTTTTCTCGTGTCATACCTGCCGCGATTAGCGCGAAACGAACAGCAGACACCGGACACTTTCATGACGGGCCTTGTCGAATTCGGATGGACAGAACAGTGCGCCCTGCTGATGTTTGAGGGCGAGGATTTCGAGCCAGCACGTGTGCTTGCCGAACACCGTAGCGGATATCGCGTTCGTACGGCAACGGCAGAGTATTCCGCTCGTATCTGCGGCCGACTGCGCCACGAGGCAGGCGATCAAGCAGACCTTCCCGTCGTGGGCGACTGGGTGGTCGTTCGATCACCCGTTGAAGATGAAGCAACCATTCATCGCGTGCTGCCCCGCAAGTCGAGTTTCTCGAGAAAGGAGGCGGGCAAACGAACGGTCGAACAGGTCGTTGCTGCGAATGTCGATACGGTTTGGATCGTCAGTTCGCTGGACGGTGACTATAGTCTTCGCCGCATCGAACGCTACCTGACACTAGCGTGGGAAAGCCGCGCGAATCCAGTTGTCGTCCTCACTAAATCCGACCTCTGTGAGGATGCGAAGCGGCTGAAGCACCAGGTCGAAACAAGATCGATTGGAACGCCGGTCCACATCACGAGCAGCCTGACGCAAAAAGGGCTCAGCGAACTGAAGCCCTATCTCAACCATCATGCGACAGTGGCCTTGCTGGGCTCGTCAGGTGTCGGCAAATCGACGCTCATTAACAACTTGGCCGGCTGCGATGTGCAACAGACACAAGCGGTCCGCGACGATGGTAAAGGACGCCACACCACAATCCATCGCCAACTGATCCAACTTCCCGGTGGAGGCCTTATCATCGATACGCCTGGAATGCGTGAGCTGCAGCTGTGGGATGGTCAGCGTGGCTTGGCCGACACCTTTGCCGACATCGAGGAATTGGCGGTCGGCTGCCGCTTCTCCGATTGTCAGCATTCCGGCGAGCCCGGCTGCGCCGTGCAGAACGCAATCGAGCGTGGTGAGTTGGAGCAAGATCGCTTGGACAGCTTCCAGAAGCTGCAACGTGAACTGGCCTACCTCGAACGGAAACAAGATGTGCTCGCCCAGCAAAGCGAGAAGCGAAAATACAAAAGCATCATGAAGAGCCTACGGCACCATCCCAAATACAAACGTTAGTTCCATCTCCACCTGCACTCGTTCAGGTCCGATTATCGTGCTTGGCAGGATAGATCAGCCGGCAGACCGCCCGTCACCGCCGTAACTTTTGTAGTAGCTTTTTGAAGACCGAGACCCTCTGTCCACCTGACGGAACCGGAGGAACACATCGGTTCCCCACCCGATTGTCAGCGCAACTGCTGATACCTACCCATTAGGCCTACCTTTATCTTTGCGAGTAAATGCAATGTCTGTTCCTACCAATCGACGCCGACGCAAGTTTGTCGACACTCAGGTCCAAGGCGCCGTACTGAAGCAATCTGTGTACTACTGGTTGTGGGGCTCGACCACCTTTGCCTTGATCCTATTCGTCTACCGAATCGTGCCCGCTACGATCTCTGGTACCGGTTCGCTGCTCGAACACAGCTGGTACTACCTGTCACCCATCGCCTTTGCTTCCGGCGTTTTGCTGCCGCTGGTCATCCTGAGGGCGATCCACTTCAGTCACAAATTCGTGGGACCGATGATCCGCATCCGTCGTGCATTGATTCAACTAGCTGACGGTGAACCGACACCGGTCATTGAGCTACGCGAAGATGATCATTGGACGGACATTGCTGAGGCCGTTAATGCAATCTCCATGAGGATGGTCGAGAAATCCTCGAAGGCGGGCGAGCAGCAGGAACCGGTAAGCGTCTGATTGAAGGGCGAGGCCGCCAGCCACGTGCTTTCGCCCCCGCAATTTCTGCTATTAAGAACACCTCGCCGATTCGCCATCGTATCTCTAAAATAGAGCGGCTTGATACGAAGGCGGTGGCTGTTCTCCCGTGAGGACGACACAACCAGCGCCTGGCTGCACCAAGGGATTTGACGCTGAATGAACGCCCGTGTACTGGCAAGTGACCTCGACGGAACACTCATCCCCATCGCCGACGACCCACAAAGCGTCGCAGACCTGCGGACACTTTCCCAGCTGCTCAGCACACACGATGTGCCGCTTATCTTTGTAACGGGCCGAGGCGCGAAATCCGTTCAGAATGCAATTGACGAATTCCGTCTTCCGGAACCGGCCTGGATCCTCTGTGATGTCGGAACTTCGATCTATCGGCGAGATGAGTCAGGTCGGTTCGTGCCGGTTGAGGAATACAGGACCCATCTGAACGAGATCATCTCACCAGCCCAGCTCGAGTCGTTCAGGAGGCGATTCACGGGGATCGACGGGCTGACCTTACAAGAGGGCGGCCATCAAGCTCCTTTCAAGTTGAGCTACTACGCATCACCGTCGCACGTAGCCGCGCTGGTCGCCCACCTTCGAGATCTGGTTAATCAGGCTGGCATCCCATGCTCCGTTGTGCATAGCACAGATACGATTACCGGTCGCGGTTACATTGATGTTTTACCCGATGGAGTGTCCAAGGCATCCGCCTTGCGATGGTGGGCAGATCATACGAATCAAGATCTCGACACCGTGTTGTTCGCTGGGGATTCCGGCAACGACCTTCCCGTCTTCGAAGCCGGTCGTTCGTCGATCATCGTGGCCAATGCCGAATCTGCGATCGCCCGGATGGCATACGATGCACATCGTCAAGCCAGCTGGACGAGACGTCTATTCTTCGCCAGCAAGACCGCAACAAGCGGCGTCCTTGAAGGCTGTCGCTGGTTTGAGCTCTTTCCGGATGCGAATCCGATGCGCCCGGAACGGCTTGGTGCAACACCGATCTCGGCTCGAAAGACTCATTTCCGCGTCTGGTCGCCTAACCGAAATTCGGTCACTGTCGAAGTGGAGAGCCAGACAAACACATCTCGCCATGAATTGCAGAGGCATGCAAACGGCTACTTCACGGGGTTGGTCAGCGGCGTTGGCCCAGACTGCCGTTATCGGCTGACGCTCGACCATCAACTGAGCCGTCCAGACCCAGTATCGCACTTCCAGCCCGAAGGCGTGCATGGCGTGTCGCAGGTTGTGGCACATAGCAACTTTCCGTGGCAGGACAACGACTGGCAGGGCGTGGCCAAGTCAGATCTGATCATCTACGAATTGCACGTGGGTACCTTCACTCATCAGGGAACATTTCTCGCTGCGATCGATCGAATTCCAGAACTGGTCGAATTGGGCGTCACCGCGGTCGAGCTCATGCCGGTCGCTCAATCGCCGGGCAAATGGAACTGGGGCTATGATGGCGTCAATCTGTTCGCCGTACGCAACACCTATGGAACGCCGGATGAACTTCGATCATTGGTCGATGCGTGTCACAAAGCCGGCTTAGCCGTGATTCTGGATGTGGTCTACAATCACCTCGGGCCTGAAGGCAACTACCTTGCTGATTTCGCACCGTATTTTTCGTCAAAACATCACACTCCTTGGGGCGAAGCCTTCGACTTTGACGGCCAGAATTCGAAGCATGTCAGGCGGTTCATCGTTGAGAACGCGATTCACTGGATCGAGGACTTCCATCTGGACGGACTGCGGCTGGACGCCGTTCACTTCATGTGCGACGACGGTCCCCACACGATTCTGGATGAACTGCGCGAGCGCGTTGATGATCTTGCGTGCCGGTTGGATCGCCGGCTTCATCTAATTGCCGAAGCCAATGTATATGACCATCGTCTGGTCAAGGGCTCGACGTCCTCGCCTCCTTATGATGCGATCTGGTGCGACGACATCATGCACTCGATCTACTCACACGGTGTTTCAGAGATTGCGCTGACTCATCGTGAATATCGTGGCGGCGCCGACTTGCAGGAGTCCCTTTCGCATGGGTTCATCTACACCGGCCCGCAAATCTCCCGGATCACGTCCCCGCAACGCGATGAGCTGCACCCTACGGACGATCGGACATATCTCGAGTCTTTAATCGTCGGTGTGCAGACTCACGATTCGGTTGGCAATCATCCACTTGGGAAGCGCATTCATCAGATTACATCGCCTGAGTTTCAGAAAGCGGCAGCCGCGTTGGTGCTGCTCTACCCGGCCATCCCTTTGATCTTCATGGGTGAAGAGTTTGCATCGTCGTCGCTGTTCCCTTTCTTTGTCGACTTTGAGGATCGACGATTGCGACGAAGTATTGATCGAGGACGCGCGCGTGAGTATCCAAAACACGAATGGAGCGGCGCATTAAGTCCATCGGACCCTCAAGCATTTCATCAGGCCAAGTGCGATGACCCTGTACTGCGGAATTCCGCCGTGGCGGACTGGTATCGTTCGCTCATCGCATTTCGTCGCCGTCTGAAAAAAGAAGGTGTGCTGGATCCCAATCATTTGCAGGCCAGCTACGATCAGCCAACCTCTCGTTTCACCTTGCGATACCAACCAAAGCGTGCACCACAGGTGTCGGTGATTGTTCGTCTGCAGTCTGCGTCCGTCGATAGCGACTCCGTTGTCGAGATCCCCGAAACAGGCGAGGTGGTCCTCAACTCGAAGGGTCAGAACGGCTCCTCAGCAAAGCCATTCCTGGCGCTCGAGCCAAATCACGCGGTGGTGCTCCACCGCCGATAAGAGCACGCGATCTCGACCGAGCCACGGCGGCTCTTGCTGGCGGACCGCCGCCCTCCGACTTTCGATTTTTAGGACTTGAGCTTTGGCAACGATGATCGGGTTTGCCAGCCAGTCCCGTTCTCCGGATCGTCCTTGGTGTGACAATGCGCCGGATTTCGTTCGCTACTTGAAACAGAAGGCTCCCGAGCGCCACATGCTATATTTTTGAGCGGTTTCAAGGTTCCATTAGGGGTGCCAATGCCAATCTCTGGGGCAGACAAAGATCGAACATCGAGCTTACCGACTTGGTTTTTCGTTGGACAAGTCGACTCGACACTCCCTGCGCAGCGGGTGCAAATCGATTACACCCCATTCACGGTTGGTCGAACAACGAATCTGCAGCTGACAATCAACTGTGACTGCGTCTCGAAGGAACATGCGGAATTCATTCAACGAGACCGCAAATTGTTCTTGCGCGATCTAGAAAGCACCAACGGCACCTATGTCAATGGCGTGCGCATCGACGCGGAGACGCCAATCAAAGAGGGTGACGTCATTCAATTTGGCACCGCCGTTTTCCGCGTCGGTCGTGAGGAGAGCAAGTCGGGATCGTTGACGACACAGCAGTCGGATAGTGATCGATCGCTTGCGATCATGCAATTTGACCGTCTGCTCCGCGAGGAATCGGTCACGCCTCTTTATCAACCGATCGTCGAGATGGATGACAAGCGAGGGACGCTCGGCTACGAACTACTGGGCAGAAGCGATTTGTTCGGTTTGCAGATGCCCGCTCAGATGTTCGAGATCGCTTCGCAATTGGACCTGTCCACCGACCTGAGCCGCATGCTGAGAAGGCGCGGACTTCAGGTCGCCAAACCGCTGCCAACGCGCTTCAACCTGTTCATCAACACGCATCCCGCGGAACTTGCTGACGACGGATTCGTCGAATGCTTGCACAAAGTCCGCGCAGAGCACATCGACCGAATCATCACCGTTGAGATCCATGAAGCGTCAATTACCAGTCCGGACCGACTCGTTGAATTGCGCAAGACTCTGGAAGACCTCAACATGTATCTGGCGTTTGACGACTTTGGTGCCGGTCGAGACCGTTTGATCGAACTGACCAAAGTTGCGCCTGACTTTTTGAAGTTCGATATGAACCTAATCCAGGGCATCGATCAGGCATCCCCGAGCCAACAAAAAATGGTGGCCGCACTTGTGGAGATCGTCAAGGCGACAGGTTGTGTGCCATTGGCTAAAGGCGTCGAGAACGAACCCACCCACATGACTCTGCGCGAAATGGGATTCGAGTTGGGTCAAGGGCATTTCTACGGTCCGCCTCTGACCGTCACCAAGTGCCTGGTCGACTAAGCCTGTCGCGGTCTTGTTCGTACGATCACGTTGCCGTCGGCCGCCTCTTGCTCAAAATCAACATCCAAGAAGTGTTTGATGAGGTCAATCTGCGTCAGGCTATGGTCTGACAAAGGACCGGTCCGAAATTCACTCGTTTGAGCATTGAAGTGTGCAGCAAGTGCGGTTGGCAACAGTAGCTGGTCAGCCAAGTGGACTCCAACCGGCGCATCCTGCTTCAGATAACGCTTGGCATCTCTCAAGCACATCGCTGCCACTCGTTCGGCTGGGAGCCCTTGCCTACCAAGCGCGACGAACAACTCGGCAATCCCTTCGTATCGCAGCTCGATCATCACTACGTTGCCCGGGCTATTCGAATCGACCAGCTTCACGTCCTTTTCAACGTTCGCCCAACCTGCTTTGCGGACAATCGTATCAACTTCGCGTTCGGCGATGTGGCGTGGCAACTTGGCAACAACGGCAATGACGCGTCGCTGAACCAATTTGCCGGAGTCAAGAATGGAAATGCCTCGCGGCTCAGCCAAAGGCTGAACAGCAACCCTGAACTTGCCTCCGCCGGCCGGATAGAAACCGTATCGGACAAGCTCGGATGAGAGTTCGACACCCATCGATCGAAGTAACGGAAAGTAGACGCGCTGCAGGAAATCGAACGGTGGCGCCATTGGATTGTGTGTCCCGCCCTGGACCGTGATCTGCGATCGACCTTGAGCCATCAGTAGTGCTGGTAGGACAGACTGAGCGACAAGAGTCGTGCTGCCGGCCGTTCCAATTGGAAAGGTGAAGTCGCCACCTTTTAGTTTCTGCGGATAGAACTCCAGTCGACTCGAGTTGAGCTCATCGCCAACAGTTTCAGCATCGCAAATCTGCGCAGCCGCTCGCACGGCCGTAAGATGTTGTCGTTTTAAGCCAGGCTGGCGACGCTTGGCTCGTACCTTATTGAGCACAAACGGGCGGCGCATGATGGCTGATAATGAAAGCGCCGAGCGAACAACTTGTCCGCCGCCCTCACCATGGGAACCATCAATTGTCAACACATCGCTAGGGGTCATTGTTTGAATGGCAAGCCCTATTCGACAACCTATCTATTGAAACTTGGCATGACACATGAAGAGACACACTCCGACCGGGCTTGTTCACTTACTTTGCGAATGATAGCGGCAGTCAGTTTACGTCCGCAATGGAGATTCGGTCAACGCAACAGATCAAGGCCAACTCATGCTCATCACTTCATCTCTTCTCTCTGACTCGTCAACTCCGTTTGAATCCGGCGAATCCAAATACAAGTCTGGCGAATCTGGGCAAACGCACTTAACAGCGTGTCCAAAATCGCTATGGTTTAAAGTCGCTGAAGTTTTCGAAGCGCGACGAACCAAGGCAATGACACCGTCATGCGTAAGCATTATGTAGACGATGACAAGCAGGATGAAATAATCGGTCCGGCGAGCGCCGGGGGTGATTCGCGATTTCCGAGGCGAACGACTTTAACCATCGAAGCACACAACTGGCAGCGATCGGCGTGATGAAGCAGAGTTTAGGAGCCGATCGATTACGTCCGCTGCGGGGCACTTCGCTCGGTCTGACAATACTGATCATGGCGTTATGGGGTGGCAACGCCGTTGCCGTCAGTTTCAGTGTGGATACGCTGCCTCCGGTAGCAGTAGCCGGAATACGTTTCGCAATGGGCACGGCATTCATGGTCGTGTACTGCCGTTGGGAAGGCACATCTCTGAGTGCCACCAGACGCGAACTCTATGTCGCCTTCATTGCAGGCTTCTTGCTATTCATACAAATCTCGAGCTTTAACATTGGCGTTGTCATGACCAACTCGTCGCACGGTGCAATGTTGATCAACACTTTCGTGTTTTGGGTCGCAGCGATCGAGCATTTCTTCACGCGGACAGACCGCCTGACCGCGCGCAGCATCGCGGGACTTGTCGTTTCCGCGATCGGAGTCGGCTTTGTCATGATGCCCGGCGACATTACGGCACAGATACCGCAATCCTTCTTGATTGGCGATGTGATCTTGTTAGCGAGTGCCGTTCTACTTGCGATCCGTGTGGTCTATGTTCGTCACGTTGTCGGGAATATCGCGCCGAGTAAGCTGATCTTTTGGCACAATATCTTCGGCGTTGTGATGTTTGCTGCTTGGAGCCTGCTGACCGAATCATTTGAGAACGTGTCCTTCACACGTGCAGCGATCCTCGGACTGCTGTATCAGGGTGTTGTCGTCGCAGGCTTCTGTTTCGCCTTGCATGCATCTCTTCTGCGTAACCACAGTGCGTCTCAAATCTCCGTCTTCAGCTTCACAGCGCCCGTGTTTGGTGTCATCTTCTCCATTCTGCTGCGGAATGAGCCTTTTACCGCATACGTCGTTCTTGGGGTCATCTGCGTCGCCTTCGGCATTTGGCTTGTCTGCTTCCGGCGGTGAGGTGATGGCCGGAATCCCGATCCGGATCCACGGGGAATCCACGACCGACGACGTCAACGGCCATTTTTGAGGTGCGCCGGCATGGTTTTTCCATAGGCCAGATCATCGCGCTCGCCGTGTGTTCACCGCAGACGCTGAATCCACGGGGATCAGCGTCCGCAAGCGCCGGATGCTTGCTCGACTTCGGCATGGCGATGTGCGGTGTTGAGCGCCAGCGCGCGAATACGCTCGATTTCGGATGGGCACGGACGCCAATCGCACGTTTTTGAATTCGCTTGTTGACTTGACTAGGGTGTGCTTCGCGTGGCGGGGCGGTAAGCAGTCTGCCCACTCGAACGCGGTGGCGCGCGAGTCGATTTATTGAGAATGAGCTGTCGTAAGACGATGCACGAGTCATCCCTGGTACAGGCATTAATTCGGCAGGTTGAGAAGATCATGAGGGAGAATAAAGCGACTCGCGTGATCTCGTTGCGAGTCAACGTTGGAGGGTTCTCGGGTGTTGAGCCCGAGTTATTCCGATTCGCCTACGATGCGCTATCGGAGGAATCCGCCGTGCACGGTGCTCGCCTTGAAATGCAAGTCGTGCCACTTGAATGTCGCTGTCAGGAATGCGAGGACGAGTTTGCCGTCCACGATTACCGCTTCGAGTGTCCCAAGTGTGCAGGTGGCAGCGTCTCAATCATTCGAGGTGAGGGAATTGTTCTGGACAACGTAACGCTGGAAACGAACTAATCGACTCGAGCAGAGGTGCACGATGACTCAAGAGACCGTCAACGTGAAACGTGATATCCGCGCGGAGCGACGAGCTGCGGCAGAATCATTCCGGCAAGAAATGACTAGGCGAGGCACGCTAGTTGTCCGTCTGCTGTCGTCGCCGGGCGCCGGTAAGACGACCCTTTTGCAAAAGACCGCGGAACGTTTGGGCAAAGATCATCGCGTCGGCGTTCTGGTCGGTGATGTCGAAACAGAACGAGATGCCGAGCGGCTATCGCCCTTCGCACCGGCGGTTCAAATCACGACGGGAGGTGCCTGCCATTTGGAGTTGCCGCTTGTCGAGCGTGCTCTTCCACTACTGGGCAACCAATCCTTCGACTTCTTGTTCATCGAGGATATCGGCAATCTGATCTGCCCCGCTTCGCACGAACTTGGTGAACATCTGCGGATCATCGTGCTAAGCACCACCGAAGGTGATGACAAACCCGGTAAGTATCCGAAAGCTTTTCGGACAAGTCAGGTTGTCATAATAAGCAAACTGGATCTCTTGCCCCATGTGCCATTCAGCGTGGAAGCAGCACGAAGTGACGCGGTACGAGTGCAGCCGGATCTGCATTTCCTTTCCGTTTGTGCGTTGTCTGGAGAAGGCGTCGACCAGTGGTGCGACTTTCTTCAAGAACAGCATCGGAAAACTGTGATGAGCACTGTTTAAGGAGGAGGCCGCCCTAAGATGCCGAAGGTTAAAAAACCAGCACCGCCAAGCGACGACAAACGTTGGAAAATCGTCGACGTCACAATGAGACGCCATGGCTATACCGGTGACGCGTTGATCGAGACTCTCCATACGGTGCAGGACTGCTTCGGCTATCTCGACGCTACATCGATGAAATACGTCGCTCGCTCGTTAAACTTACCGCTGAGCAAAGTATACGGCGTCGCAACCTTCTACCATCTATTTACGCTTAAACCAAAAGGCGAACACACCTGCGTGGTCTGCACTGGGACCGCGTGTTTCATCAAAGGATCCGACGACTTGCTGGACGCAATCGCCGAGAGATATGGCGTCCGCCCTGGCGAAACCACGAGTGACAACAGACTGTCTCTCCTGAGTGCTCGTTGCCTTGGCGCGTGCGGCCTGGCGCCCACAGCGGTTGTCGACAATTTCGTGGTCGGCAAACAAAGCGTCGACGAAATGTTAGCCAAGATCGAGGAGGTGATCTGAAGTGAATCTTGAAGATCTTGCTGGCATCGCGGAGGAGTCAAGGCAGCGGTCGCAGGGATTCGAACACTGCATCCGTGTGTGCAACGCCGCCAGCTGCCAGTCGTCGGGTGCCGATCAAATCTGTGCGGATCTCAAGACGGCCGTCGAGGAAAACGGGCGGGTTGCCAAGGTTCAGGTCAAGCCGGTCGGTTGCATGGGTCTGTGCTCGGCCGGTCCGCTGGTCGAAGTCGAATCACGCTCGTCGCAAGCGCGTCAAATGTACCAGCAGATTGCCGCTTCGGACGTACCGGAATTGGCGGCAAGCATCGATGGTCCCACCGTTGAACGACTACATTGCCCGCTCGATGTCCCGTTTTTTGCCCGGCAACAGAAGGTCGTGCTCGAGAATTCAGGCCTCATCGATCCAGAAGAACTGGATGATTACATCGCGGCGGACGGCTACTCTGCGTTGGTTAAAGCTCTGACCGAGATGACGCCGGAAGAGGTCTTGCAGGAAGTCGATCAAAGCGGGTTGCGGGGTCGTGGTGGAGGTGGCTATCCGGCCGGCCTCAAGTGGTCGACTGTCGCGAAGGCGCCCGAGGAACAGAAATATGTCATCTGCAATGCCGACGAAGGAGATCCCGGCGCATTCATGGACCGGGCTGTCCTGGAATCGGATCCGCATCGAGTTCTTGAAGGGATGGCCCTCGCCGCCTACGCGGTCGGAGCAGATAAAGGCTACGTCTACATTCGAGCAGAATATCCCCTGGCTGTTGATCGTCTGAAAACGGCAATCCGGCAGGCCACCCGTCGTGGCCTGTTGGGACATAACATTTGCGACACAACGTTCAGCTTTACGATCGATACTCGACTCGGTGCAGGCGCGTTTGTATGCGGAGAGGAAACCGCCTTGATGGCGTCGATCCAGGGCCGTCGAGGCCAACCGAGGCCACGCCCGCCCTACCCTGCTGAGTCAGGACTCTGGGGCAAACCAACCCTGATCAATAACGTCGAAACACTGGCGAACGTCCCGCCCATTGTTCGTAACGGTGGCGAATGGTTCGCATCGATTGGCACCGAACGATCGAAAGGCACCAAAGTGTTCGCGTTGGCAGGACGCATCCAGAACACCGGTCTGATTGAAGTCCCTATGGGCATTCCGCTCCGCGAGATCATTGAAGAGATTGGCGGGGGCGTCCCGGGAGGTCGACGATTCAAAGCGGTTCAAACCGGTGGACCATCCGGAGGCTGTTTGCCCGAGGAACATCTAGATATGCCCGTCGAATACGACACGCTCCGTGAGGCCGGTTCCATCATGGGTTCCGGTGGCATGATCGTGATGGACGAAACGTCATCGATGGTCGAAGTTGCTCGATACTTCATGGATTTCTGCATGACCGAGTCGTGTGGTAAGTGCATTCCCTGCCGCGCCGGAACCCATCAGATGCACGGCCTGCTTGACAAAATCGCCAAATCGCAGGCCACCGAGGCCGACCTGCAACTGCTTGAAGAGCTTTGTGAGGTTGTGCAGGCGACCAGTCTGTGTGGATTGGGGCAGACGGCACCCAACCCGGTCCTCAGTACTTTGCGCTACTTCCGAGATGAATACGAGAAACGTTTAGTAGATGAAGATGAAAAAATATCGCTGCTGCGATAAACGGTCGCTCGTCCCTCTGAGCACCATGAATCGTTGAACTCGATGAATCGTGACTTGTTTTGAAAGGATAACCAGGCGTGGCTGAACATGCAGCACCCGCAAGGGTCCGCGTTGTGACGCTCGAAATCGACGGTCGGCCGGTGAGCGCGCGAGAGGACGAGACAATCTTGACGATCGCTCGTGACAATCGCATCAAGATCCCGTCACTTTGCTACCTCGAGGGGCTCAGCGTTTGGGGGGCCTGCCGATTGTGCATGGTCGAATTGGAGGGTACGGACAAACTCCTGACAGCCTGCTCAACCAATCCAACCGAGGGCATGCGCATTCATACCGATAGTGATCGTCTACGTCGCTATCGACGAATGATACTTGAGCTGCTATTTGCTGAGCGAAATCACATCTGCTCCGTTTGTGTCTCAAATGGCCATTGTGAACTACAGGACCTGGCCCAGGAATGCGGCGTGGATCACGTGCGAGTTCCCTATCGCCACGCCGCGTATGCACTCGATTCGTCACATGATCTGTTCCGCGCCGACCACAATCGCTGCATCCTTTGTACACGCTGCGTCCGGGTCTGTGACGAAATTGAGGGTGCCCACACATGGGATGTGATGGGACGCGGGATATCTTGCGATGTGATCACTGACTTGAATCAACCTTGGGGAGATAGCGATAGCTGTACAGGTTGTGGCAAGTGCGTTCAGGTCTGCCCGACCGGCGCGCTCGTCCATAAGGGCGTCGCAGCGGGCGAAGAGCGAAAGAGGGACGACTTCCTACCCTACCTGTCACTGATGCGAGGAAATCAATGAACGCGGGCAACAAAAAGTTAACCGTCGCAACAACCTGGTTGGACGGCTGTTCTGGATGCCACATGTCGTTTCTCGATCTCGATCAGCGCCTGTTCGACTTAGCCGAAAAGGCAGACATTGTTTACGGGCCGTTGGTCGACTCTAAGCAGCTGCCGGAGGTCGTCGATGTGGGGATCATGGAGGGGGCCGTCAGTACGGAGGAGGATTTGGAGAAGGCGCGTCGTTTTCGGCAACACTGTAAGTTTTTGATCAGCCTGGGTGATTGTGCGGTGAATGCGAACGTTCCGTCGATGCGCAACACATTTGATCTGGATGAAGTCTTCGATCGTGCTTTCGTCGAAAATGTACAAACTCAGCCACAGCGGCCGACGGACGGCGTTCCGCGCTTGCTACCACGCGTCTTGCCGATACATGCCGTAGTGAAGATCGATTTGTTCGTACCAGGTTGCCCACCTTCGGCGGACACCATCTGGCAGGTGCTCACGGATCTGATGGAAGGGCGCGAGCCAGATCCGCTCAAACTCACGCGATTCGGAGCATAGGAGAGAAGGATACGTCATGGGTCGAACGATCTCGATTAACCCGGTCACTCGAATCGAGGGTCACGCGCACATCACGCTTCACCTGGACGATGATGGAGCAGTTGATGACGCAAAGTTCCACCTTACGCAATATCGTGGCTTCGAGAAATTCTGTGAGGGTCGACCGTTCCCCGAGATGCCGGCCTTGACCGCCCGCACCTGCGGTATCTGCCCCGTAAGCCACTTGGTTGCGTCGTCCAAGGCATGTGATCACTTGCTGAGTGTGACGATTCCACCTACGGCTGCGAAGCTTCGACGCATCATGAATCTGGCGCAACTGGCTCAATCGCACGCCCTGTCCTTCTTCCATCTATCGGCACCCGACCTCTTGCTGGGCTTCGATTCGGATCCAGGAGAGCGAAACGTCTTCGGGATCATGCGCCGCGAGCCACAGTTGGCTCGCGATGGAATTCGCCTGCGGCAGATTGGGCAGAGCATCATCGAAATCCTGGGCGGAAAGAAGATCCACCCGGGCTGGATGGTTCCGGGCGGCGTCAACGAAGCCTTGACCGAGGAAAAGCGCAATCACATCCTCGAAATGATTCCCGACGGTCTAAATGTCGCCCAACGGTCCTACGAGTTCTTGCGGGCGACCATGGGGAATTTCAAAGAAGAAATCGAACACTTCGGCAATTTCCCAACTCCATTCCTAAGCCTGGTGACGGCTGATGGAAATCTGGAACACTACGATGGCTTCATCCGCATTAAGGACGCCGATGGCACGATCTTGGAAGACATGGTGCCGAGTCATGAATATGAGAGCATCATTGGTGAAGCTGTGGAATCGTTTTCCTACATGAAGTTCCCCTACTACACGAAACGCGGATATCCAGACGGCATCTATCGTGTGGGACCGCTGGCTCGACTGAACAACTGCGAAGCCTGTGGCACGCCGCTGGCGGATGCGGCATTAAATGAATTTCGCAAGTTGCAAGAGGGGCCCGTCAGCAGCAGTTTTCACTATCACTATGCGCGATTGGTCGAGGTCATCTACGCATTGGAAATGATCGAGCGATTATTACGGGATCCAGAGATTCTGAACACTCGTGTCCGCGCGCGAGCTCGCGGCAACCAAAATGAAGGTATCGGCGTTGCGGAGGCACCACGAGGCACACTGATGCATCACTACAAGATGGATGACGATGGACTCATCAAGTGGGGGAATCTGATCATTGCAACCGGCCACAACAATCTGGCGATGAATCGCGGAATCAAGCAGGCGGCCGAGCACTACATCGATGGTAAAACGATTCGTGAAGGCATGCTGAATCGCGTCGAGGCGGTGATTCGTTGTTACGACCCGTGTCTCAGTTGCGCCTCTCACGCCATAGGACAAATGCCGCTGCGTGTGGAACTGTTGGACTCGCACGACACATTAGTCGACTTCGTTCAGCGGTCGTCGGAAGGTTTCTAAATGTCCAGTCTGCAACGCGATGCGCTGGTAATTGGATACGGGAATACGCTACGGAGCGATGATGCCTTCGGTCCCCATGTCGCGGAACACCTGCGGCATATGGTTGACAGTTCACGCGTTGAAGTGACGACGAAGCATTGTCTGACGCCCGAAGTTGCCAGCGATTTGGCAGCTGTCAGCGTCGCTGTATTTATCGACTGTTCGGTTGATGGTGAGGTGGGTGAGCTGCGATGCAGGCGTTTGAAATGCCCCAAATTTCAGGCGACGACAATGGGCCACTCGTTGGAGCCGCCTGACTTGCTTGCGATGGCCGAAGAGCTGTTCGGAAGTGCACCTCGTGCTCACCTCATCAGTGTGCGTGGCGAGTCCTTTCAGCTACAGTCCGACCGGTTGTCGGCATCGGTTCGTTCGGTCGTCAAACCCGCCGCATTGATGGTCCTGTCGATCCTTGAATGCGAATTGAATTTTGATCCACGGCGAGATCCCGTCGATGTCAGCCCCTAATTCGGCATTTCGATTCATCCTCACCGGCCGCGTTCAGGGTCTGGGCGTTCGTCCCGCGATCTACAACTTGGCTCAAAGTCTCGGCCTGGGTGGGGCTGTCCGCAACACGTCGCGTGGTGTTGAAATCGAAGTCGAGGGACGACAACTCGAACCGGCGCGATTCGAACAGTCTCTGGCCAACTCGCTGCCTGTTGGTTCGCAACTAGAAAGCCTGACGACTGAGTTGATCCAGCCGACGGGTCGGCACGACTTCAAGATCATCGAGCAGAAGAGCGTGGGTCAAATCGTTGCGCGCGTTCCACCCGATGTGTCGATTTGCCAAGCTTGCTTAGCGGAGTTGAATGATTCGAACGACCGACGATTCCGCTATCCCTTCATAAGCTGCACCGCCTGCGGCCCACGGTATTCCATCATCAACGAAATGCCGTACGAACGCTACCTGTCGACAATGGACCAATTCGTATTCTGTTCACCCTGTCGCGACGAGTACACGTCTCCGGCCGATCGACGATTCCACGCACAGACGAACGCTTGCCCGGTTTGCGGTCCTGAGTTGTGGAGTGCCGATGCACGACAGCGTGTTTCAGGACGGCGCGACGGCGCGATCAAGGCCGCGGTGTCGGCAATTCATTCGGGTCAGATCGTCGCGCTACGAGGCCTGGGGGGTTACCAACTGCTTGTCGACGCGACGAATGAGAAGGCCGTCCGACGCTTGCGCGAGCGAAAGAGGCGTCGTAGCAAACCGTTGGCAGTCATGGTGCAGTCCGTTGATCAGGCCAAACTTCTCGCCCAGCTGGATCAGACGGAGCGAAACGCTTTAAGCGACCAGAGCAATCCGATAGTCATCTGCACAGCAAAGAGCGATGCGAATATTGCCTCGTCGATCTACCTCCATTTGCACTGCTTGGGCTTGATGCTACCGACGACCCCATTGCACGCACTCCTAACGCAGGATGCCGCCCGCCCCTTGGTGTGCACAAGTGGCAATTTAGATGGCGATCCACTGCAGCACGAGGTCTATGCGGCGGAACAACATCTTGCCGACGTGGCCGATCTATGGCTTCATCACGATCGCCCAATCGCTCAACCGATTGATGATAGTGTCGTGCGAGTCATCGCGGGGCGACCTGTTACCATTCGCTTGGCTCGTGGGTTGGCACCCCTTCCATTGGACCTGCCTTTGCGGACACCAATGCTCGCACTGGGTGGCTATCTCAAGACAGCGGTCGCATTGAGCAACGGTGCGCAGTCGATCCTTGGCCCCCACGTTGGCGATCATGAGACGCTAGCCACCCGCGAACGATTTCTCACGCATTTCAGCGAGCTGCAGCGGCTCTATCAATTCCAACCCCAAACGTTGGTGCATGACATGCACCCCGAATACTTCTCGACAACGTGGGCCAACCAACAAGCCGTTCCGTGCCACGCCGTGCAACACCATCATGCCCATGTCGTAGCGGGTATGTTGGAACACGGTTGGCTTGACCGTACCGTGATGGGAGTGTCTTGGGATGGGACTGGCTTCGGTCCTGACGAAACAATTTGGGGTGGTGAGTTCCTGATTTCTCGCGCTGATCGATTCACTCGGTTTGCAACCTTTCGGCGGTTTTGCCTGCCGGGTGGCGAAAGTGCGATACATCAACCATGGCGTATTGCGATGGGTCTTGTTTCGGAGGCAATGGGCACCGACCATGCTGTACGAATCCTTGGGGACGATGCCGGCAGGACACTTGTCCTCAAACTCTTAAACAACCGCCGCTTTTCACCGCTTACGACCAGTGTCGGGCGATTGTTTGATGCAGTCGGCGTTATCGCCTTAGGAATAGACGAGGCTGATTTCGACGGCGACGTTGCGATGCGACTAGAAGCGGCAGCGGACCGAGCGATACGCGATCGCTACCACTTCGCCCTTCAGGTGAATAAAGGTCAGCCAATGGAATTGGACTGGCGTCCGATGATCGTCGATCTGGTAGCTGATCGCGATGCCGGCGTGGATGCGTCATCGATGTCGATGAAGTTCCATCGGGCCTTGGCTTGGGCGATTGTTCAGGTTTGCCGTCGTCGGCCGCAACTGCCCACCGTCCTATCCGGTGGAGTCTTTCAAAATCGACTGCTGACTGAATTGGTGTGCGAGTTTTGGGAGGGCCAGCAGCCATTGGGCACACCAGGCATCATTCCTCCAAACGACGGAGGGTTGGCAGTCGGACAACTAGCCGTGGCCGCGGCAAGGGAGAAAACATTATGTGTCTAGCGATTCCGGGCCAGATCGTCGAATTTCAGCAAGGTGAGCCGCCCTTTACAACCGCGACCGTCGAGTTTGCGGGGGTGCGTCGGCAGGTCGCGATGGATTGTGTACCCGAAGCTAGACCGGGAGATTACGTGCTTGTGCACGCCGGCATTGCCATTTCCCGAATCGATCATGATGAAGCGTTACGCGTACTGGAGACGCTGGATGAACTCTCCAAGGCCGGTGAGGAGCACTTCACGTTACCCGAAAATGAGACGCCAGACGCATGAAGTACGTTGACGAGTACCGGGATTCGACGACCGCGCGTCGTCTAGTCGAAACGATACGACATACGACATCACGCCCCTGGACACCCATGGAGGTCTGCGGGGGACAGACGCACGGCCTGTTGCGCCACGGTATCGACGAAGCGCTCAAAGGTTCTGTCAAACTGATCCACGGCCCTGGTTGCCCTGTCTGCGTCACTCCACTGCAAGCCATTGATTTGGCAGTCGATCTAGCCCAGCAGCCTAACGTCATCGTAGCGAGCTTCGGAGACATGTTGCGTGTGCCGGGGAGTCGCGCGAGTTTGTTGCAGGCTCGTGCTGCCGGTGCGAATGTGCAGATGGTCTACTCGCCCTTGGACGCCGTGAAGTATGCACAATCTCGTCCCGACCAGCAGGTTGTTTTCTTTGCCGTTGGATTCGAAACCACGACACCCGCAACGGCACTAGCCGCCTGCCGCGCTCGAGACTTGAAACTTGACAATTTCTCGATGATCGTCGCTCATGTCCGCGTCCAGCCGGCGATGGAAATCCTGGCTGCCAGCGAAGACAACACCGTCGAGGGATTCTTGGCAGCCGGGCACGTATGTACCGTCGCTGGGTACGACAGCTACAACGAGTTCGCAAAGAGGTTTAAGCTACCGGTTGTCGTCACTGGGTTCGAGCCAGTCGATCTGCTTTCGGGCATTCTTGAATGCGTACGACAATTGGAATCTGGCGAGGCAACAGTCTGCAATCGATACAGCCGCAGCGTCACGGCGCCCGGCAACGAACACGCGCTGCGTCTGATCCAGGAGGTGTTCGAGGTCTGCGATCAACCGTGGCGTGGACTCGGAATCATCCCCAACGGGGGACTTTGTCTGCGACAGAATTGGTTGGACTTTGACGCCATCCAGCGGTTCGGACAATCTCGCTTACCCGTGATTGAATCGGCACGATGTCGGAGCGGCGAGATTCTCACGGGACGCGTCAAACCAACCGAGTGCCAGTGCTTTGCGGTTGAATGCAATCCAGAGAACCCACTCGGAGCACCCATGGTTTCAGACGAAGGCGCCTGTGCAGCCTATTATCGTTATTCGTCGCGCGGAACGCCCACCCGATAGGTACACTCAAATCAATGTTCGAGTTTAGACCGATGATCCAGAACACCGGCCCCACATGTCCCGTTCCCGACGGAAGCAACTCGAATCAGCTAACACTTGCCCACGGCGAAGGCGGACGCTTGACGCGTCGTTTGATTCGCGAGCAGATTTTGCCAGTCATCGACAATGAATTGATTTCTCCACTGGGAGATGCTGCAGCATTACCGGCGATTGAGGGCCGGCTCGCCATCAGCACCGATAGTTTTGTCGTTTCGCCGCTCTTCTTCCCTGGCGGCGATATCGGCTCTTTGGCAGTCTACGGGACCGTAAACGATCTGGCTGTCGCGGGTGCATTGCCGTGTTGGATCAGCTTGTCGATCATCGCCGAAGAAGGGCTGCCTATGGATCAGTTGTCGCGCGTGATTCACAGCGTGGCAACGGCTGCTCAACGCGTCGGCGTACAGATCGTAACGGGCGATACTAAGGTGGTTCCACGGGGTGCCGCCGATGGATTGTTCTTGAATACGACGGGAGTCGGTCGGCTGCAGCAACCGTATCCGCCCGGTCCGACCAAGCTGTCCGTCGATGATCAGCTCATTGTGACGGGACCCGTCGGGCGTCACGGCATGGCGGTGATGACAGCCCGAGAGGAACTGGCGTTTGATCCTGCGCCTACCAGCGACTGTGCGCCGCTTCTGAATGCAATCAATGCCATGCGTGATGCGGGCATCGAGTTGAAGGCAATGCGTGATGCGACACGTGGCGGAGTCGGGGCCGTTCTGCACGAATGGGCCGAGGCCTGCGATTTGACGCTCTCAATTGAGGAAGACCAAGTGCCCGTAACACCGGAGGTGCGTGGAGCGTGTGAGTTGCTTGGGCTCGATCCGATTCATGTGGCGAACGAGGGCACGATGATCATCGCGGTTGCTGAAAGTCATACCGAGAAGGCATTGCAGGCTTTGCGGCATGTGACGGAGACTCAACACGCAGCTCGGATTGGCCTGGTCCGCAATCGCACCGTCGTTCCGGTCGTCGTCCAGCGCTCGCTGGGGCAGGAGGTCGCGCTTGACGAACCGCTTGGTGCCCCCCTGCCACGCATTTGCTAGGAACTGGGATGTACGCCCTTTAAGTGCTCATCGGCTACATCTGCCCTTCCGACGCCCTTTCCAACCGGCACAGTCGCCAGTGTCGTTGTAATCCGATGTTGCCCGATGGCTCCGAAATGACTTCGGCGAATAGCAAGCTAATCTTTTAGTGGCGGAACACTCTCTTTTTGTTTGTTTTCTTTCGAAGGACAAGTCGTGTCCCATCACCGATATACCGTTACGGATGAGCTTCGTAAGTCGACGAGATTTCGCAAGGAGCGCGGCACGGATACGGCTCTCTTGTGGCTCGACGAAAACGAGCCAGTATTGGTCGACGTGCACGATGAATCGCTCGGCGGTCTTGGACTGTACCTCGACGAAATCGACAGCATCTGCACGGCCGCTGAGATCAACATCGTCTATGCCGGCGAACTTCTACGAGCCGAAATAAGACACATCGAACGTGAACCTGACGGAACCTTCATTGTTGGTTTCGAATGTAAGCACGTCGCAGAATGACGGTCCAAGGTCACGTGTCTTTGACCTCGCTGCAGATCACATCTCTCGGGCCTCAGCCCAGCAATTAGACGGCACCTTCGTAGCGCACGCCGTCGCCACGGTCTCAGTTTGACGCGCACTGAAACACGTCGTCATCACAAGCGATTCTTCTTGTCTGAGGACACTCCATCCGGGTAGGATGATAGTCCGGAACTGGTTCTGCGTATCTCACCGCAACCCACAGAGAAGAGGTAATGGAGATGGCACTTTTCACATCCGTCACGTCACGCTTGTTTGTCGTGCTCGCCGCGTTGCTCACCGCGACCACTCTCGTAGCACCGGCGCAAGCTCAGTCGTCTTTTTCATCGTCAGGCCAAACCAAACGGGTCAAGAGCAAGTTTCAGCCACTTAGAGATGTGATCCAATCGACGATTGCCCCGAATACGTGGGACGAGGTCGGCGGTGAAGGAAGCATCAGCATTGTCGATTCCTGGGGAGTGGCTGTTGTGAGTCAGACACAGGACGTCCACGACCAAATCGAGGCCCTTCTGGCAACGATTCGACGGGTACGCGAGCAGCAGGAACCCGCTCACGCCATCTCGATTGACGAGACACGTCCCAGCGCAATCCATCGAGGGGCCGACGCCGCCAAGAGAAGTCAGATCGAGTCGGTACTTGATTCGAAGACTGCTTTCGAATTCCTCGATGTACCCTTGAGCGAGGTCGTTGACGCATTAGAAGGACAGCACGAAATACAGATCGAAATTGACCAACGGGCGGTGGAAGAAGCGGGGCTGACAACCGACGCCCCGGTCGCGAAATCATTAGCGGGCATTTCATTGCGTTCAGCGCTCAAGCTGCTATTGCGCGATTTGGGCCTGACCTTCCTGATCGAGGACGAAGTTCTACAAATCACCACTCCGGAAGAAGCTGAGTCGCGATTGGTAACCGTCGTTTACCCGGTCAAGGACTTGGCCGCGTCAGTCGATTAGCTAGCTGCAAATTCAGAATTCATCGCTCGCCAAGATTCCGTCATGCGGAGCGAATAGGGATTCGTTTGAGTTAGAATCACGCTCGGGGCGGAACGACTCGGTTCGCTCTGATACCGCATTTCGGCGAGCAGACGATGAAAACGTTGAGTGACGAGATCCGCGAACTCCTGTCGGAGCGCGACGTTAAGCCGCTTGTGGAGCTGCTTCACCTGTATGATGACGAGAAGGATTTGGCGAAGTGCTATTCCACTTTCGCCTACCTTAGCTGTTCGGCAGCCGGCGGATCTCGTGAATTAGCAAGCCAGATGGGCGAGTTGATCGAAGCCTTTTATCTCGGTACATCCGTCCACGACGATGTACTCGACGTTCACGATGACCATCTGCAGAAATTGCAGGGTGAATTTTCGTCCAACACATTCATTGTTCTGGGCGACTGCTTCTTTGTCCGAATGGGCATGGCCTTAGCCCGGGCAACGCCTTGGATCGCGGAAACGAAACGGGAAGCTGTCATCGCCAAGTACGAACAGTATTTGTTGGATGTCGCCGAGAGTCAGGTGGTTGATGAGCAATCACAGGGCAAAGCAACGAATCGCCAGGCCGCGATCCGACAGATGGAGTTGCGAGGCGGGACCTGGGGGAGACTTTGTGTCGAGATGCCGTCTTTGGCAGGCGGCTTGTCGGTCGAAGAAGCCCGTTTGCTTGGTGACGCCGGAGAAAACCTGTTTCTGGCCCTGACCGTTCGCGATGATCTGATGGACCTGCGCGATGATTTGAGCAATGGAATTCTGACGTTAGCACCAGCTGTATTTCTGGAAAGTGTGGGCGCTGACTCGGCACAGGAGAGTCGTGCACACTTTGAAACGACCCAGATCGACGTCTTTGTCGACTTGCTGTACTCGGATGGAGCGATCGAGGCGGCCTTGGATTGCGGTCGTGAATATTCTGCTAATGCCCTTCGACTCGTTAGCGAGGTCGTGAAAGAGCGCAGTGACATGCACTGGTACCTGCTGCTGATGCTGTTTCGCATCATGGCCAAGCGTTTCGAAGAGTTCACTCCGCAAGACGTACGAGATCGACAGCTGGGCAGTGGATTGTCAGGTCTCAAGTCGATTGTCGATGCAGATGTCCAAGCATGACCTGCACACGCTTCGATCGTAGATAGTCATGATGACTGTTGCTTCAGCCAATCCATAATGGCTTCCGCCGAGGCTCGGTTGGTTGCCAAGGGGACCTTATGTACGTCACATACGCGCATCAACGCTGACACGTCTGGTTCATGGGGTTGGGCTGTGAGCGGGTCTCGAAAAAACAACACGGCGTTAACGATCCCCTGAGCAACGCGGCCGCCAATAATCAGGTCTCCACCGTGGGGTCCATGGGCAACGCGTTCGATCGTCAGCCCGACTTCGTCGCTGATCATCTTGCCAGTGTTTCCAGTAGCCACCAGGGTATGCTGCTGAAATATGTTGGCATGGGATCGTACGAATTCGAGCAGATCGTCCTTTTGAGCATCATGGGCAATCAGAGCAATCATGATGGAGCGTCTCGTTGGCAACGGGGATTGTGGACCGTGCTCGTTTGTCGAGCATCTTTCAGCTGACATTTGACTGGAATCATCGCATCCAGACTAGATAAGCTCGTTGTGTTCTGGGTGTTGTTTCAGATCAAGTCCGGAGCTCAGGCAAGCCAACGGCTTGTGCGATCTCCCCCCTACCCTACACCTCCGTTCTTGACATCCTGGCGCTTCTTCATCCTGACGCAATACTGAGGGTCGAGAGCGCCGTTCGTCTGCCGCTCCGCGGGCCTTCCCGCCCTGGGCCAATGTGGGGCATAATCACGTTCAGACGCCGGCACGAAGTTCGGCACACCAAATAACGACTATCGCCCCAACGGCATCATCATGTCTAACAACCTCTACGTCACATCTGTCGAGGCCGGTAGCGGGAAATCGCTCGTCACACTTGGCCTGGCCGAGATGTTGTCACCCAGGATTCTGCATCTAGGCTTCTTCCGGCCCGTGAAGCGCGCGAGCGATGTGCCGGACAATGACACCGAGCTGATTCGCCAGCGATATTGTGCTGGGTTACCCGTGGAATCAATGTATGGCGTCACCCACGAAGAAGCTCGCGAGTTATATCTAACCGATCAGATCACCGGATTGCTCAAGAGGATCGTCGCCAAATACAAGGCACTTGAGGAAGAGTGCGACTTTGTTCTTTGCGAGGGAACCGACTTTACGGGCATCGCTTCACCGTTTCACTTCGACTTTAATGCTCGCGTCGCAAATCATCTTGGCTGCCCCACGTTGATCGTGCTAACCGGACAAAACAAGCAACCGACGGAGTGGATGGATGCGTTGATCACAGCCAGGGAGGGTTTTGAAAACGAAGGTTGTGCCATTGCAGCCATCGTTGTCAATCGTGTCCAAGCGGATGGCGTGCAGCAACTAAGAGAGCAAATCCAGGCAGAATGGCGTCACGACGAACCCGTCTACGTGCTGCCCGAGCATCCTTCGTTAGCGCGCCCCACGATCGGCGAGATTCGAGATGGCTTGAATGCGAAAATGCTCCGCGGCAGCGAGGCGAGTCTTCATGGAGAAGCGTTGAACATCAAGATTGCCGCCATGCAACTGCCCAATTTTCTCGAGCACATTGCAGAACGCACCTTGGTCATCACACCGGGTGACCGAGGCGACGTGTTGCTCGGCTGCCTGGCAACAGTTCATTCGGAGAACTTCGCCCCGATTGCCGGTGTACTGTTGACTGGCGGAATCGAACCATCGCCATCCATCGTTCGCTTAGTCGATGGGCTGAAGAACATTGACATTCCTATCATGAGTGTCGAGGAGGATACGCTGACGGCTGCTGCTGAACTCATGCAATTGCGGGCCGTGATCCCGCCAGCCAATACACGCAAAATCGCGACGGCACTTGGTGTTTTCGAAGGCGGTGTCAATCGGGACGAGGTCGAGCGGCGAATCGATGTCGCTCGTCCTGACGTTGTGACCCCGCTGATGTTCGAATACCAATTGATCAAACGTGCCAAAGCGCGACGGCAACGGATCGTGCTACCCGAAGGCAACGATGATCGCATCCTGCGAGCGGCAGAGATTCTCCTGCGACGCGAGGTCGTGGACGTCACACTGCTAGGAGACGCCGGCAAGATCGAGGATCAGATTTCTGCTCTCGGCTTAGACCTCGACGCCGCCACAATCATTCAACCGGCCGAATCAGAATGGCGAGAGAGATTTGCCAACACATACTTCGAGTTGCGCCAGCACAAAGGCGTCACGGAAGAAATTGCACACGACGTTATGCTTGATGTCAGCTACTTCGGCACGATGATGGTCCATCTGGATTTAGCTGACGCCATGGTATCAGGTGCAGCGCATACGACGGGGCACACAATTCGCCCCGCGCTTGAGTTCATTCGCCCACGCCCTGGGTGCTCGATTGTTTCGAGTGTCTTCTTCATGTGCTTGCCACACCGTGTGCTTGTGTATGGTGATTGTGCCATCGTTCCGAACCCCAATCCGCAGCAACTTGCCGACATTGCGATAAGTTCCGCCGAAACGGCGAGCATGTTTGGCGTCGAACCGCGCGTCGCGATGTTGTCTTATTCAACCGGCGAATCGGGCCAAGGACACGATGTCGAGCGAGTGCGTGAGGCAACGCAGATTGCTAAAAAGGCCAGACCGGATTTAATGATTGATGGTCCACTCCAATATGACGCGGCCGTTGATGCCAGCGTTGGCAAACGCAAGAAACCGGATAGCGACGTCGCCGGGCGAGCTACGGTCTTCATCTTTCCAGACCTTAATACAGGTAACAACACGTATAAGGCAGTTCAACGGTCCGCTGGCGCAGTTGCCGTCGGTCCCGTGCTGCAGGGCCTGAACAAGCCCGTTAATGACCTCAGCCGCGGGTGTACCGTCCCTGACATTGTGAATACAGTTGCCATCACAGCCATTCAGGCACAGAGATGCTAGATCAGGTCGGCTTAGCAGACAACGCATTGGCACAGTGTCCAATACCTTGTGTCCTCGACTCGCCCGCCAACATCCCCAACACGCATTAAAAACTGGTCATTCCATGACGATTCAACAGATCCTTGATGATGTCGGTTCGATCGCGTTTCCGGGCGTCTTCGATACGCTCTCTGCCCGAATCGCTCAACGAGTTGGTTTTCCGATGGCGTTTGTTTCCGGATACTCCGTGGCAGCCACGTCGATTGGAGAACCGGATATGGGGCTGCTGACACAAACTGAAATGGTCGATCGCGCCAGACAGATTTGCGGAAGTGTCGACATTCCGATCATCGTCGACGCCGACACAGGATACGGCAATCCGCTCAACGTCTACCGAACGGTGCGACAGCTAATCGACAGCGGTGCAGCGGGCTGTTTCCTGGAGGATCAAGTTTGGCCAAAGAGGTGTGGTCACATGCGAGGCAAACAAGTCATACCCCGCGACGACTATATTCACAAAGTCCGCGCCGCCGTTGAAGCACGCGGCAATGACGATTTCTTTATCGTCGCGCGCACGGACGCGTTGGCGGTGATTGGTATCGATGAAGCCGTAGCTCGTGTCACGGCTGCCCGCGAGGCCGGTGCGGATGCGAGCTTTATCGAAGCACCAGAATCACGAGAACGTCTCAAAGAAATCGGCCAGCGATCTCCTGCACCCAACGTCGCCAATATGATCGAAGGCGGAAAGACTCCTGTGCTAGGCAAAGCTGAACTGGCCGATTTGGGATTCCATTTGATCCTGCACCCATTGACGGGTCTGTTGGCCGCCGCCAAGTCGATCGAAACGATGTATCAGACGCTGCTGACTGACGGGACAACCGCCAACAGGTCAGACCAACAGATGACTTTCTCGCAGTTCAATGAGTTAATCGGCGTAGAGGAAAAGTATACTCAAGCTCAACGGTTTGGCGCTGGCTGAGGCACCCAGCTACCGCGAATCCAGCAAGCTCACAGCGCGATCGTGATTTCGTCGTATTTCGGCGTGGTTCGGTTCTAGTTTCAAGGCTTCGCGATAGATCTTAATTGCCTCTCGCAACTCGCCCTGACGCGCGAACATCGTTCCCAGATTGTTGTAGGCTTCGACGTACTTGGGATCGATCCGAATGGCAAGTTGGAAGTGCCGGATCGCGCGAGCATTATCATTCTTCAGCGCATGGACGCGACCCAGATTTGTGTGGGCTTCGGCAAATTGGTTGTCGATGGCAAGCGCACGTTGAAAGCAACTGCTTGCAGCATCGATGTCTCCTTGACTGGCCAGCGTGGTCCCTAGGTTGTTGTACGCTTCGGCGAATTGGTCATTCAGTTTAATCGCCTTGCGAAAATGCACTTCCGCTGATCGCTCGTCGCCGTGACGTGATCGAATGAGCCCCATTGTGTTGTGCGCTCCGGGGCTTTGCGGATTCAGCTCGAGGGCAAAACTAGCCGATGCTTCGGCGCTGTCGAGATCATTGCGTCGGAGATGAATCTTGGCCAGATGTCGGTGGGGAATCGCCCACGACGAATCGAGTTGCGTCAGATGAACGAAGTGGCGCAGAGCGTCGTCGTGCCGGCCGCTCTCCTCCAGCCAGGCCGCCACGTGATAGTGTCGCTGTAAGTCGGCTTGCTGGGTGATTTCTTGGACGCGTTTGTGTTCGAGCTGACGGCCTGGAAAACAGGCTGCGTTCTGCCACCTTGTCTCCGGGTGAGTCGACAGCACAGCCACATCCTCTAAGAGTTGGTCAGCTGTAACCGGTCCTCGGTACACGATCGCCAACCTTCCTTCGGCGTCGATCAGAAAACTTGTCGGCAGCGGCAACGTACGCTTTTGAAAGAAGAAGTGGTCATGCAACTCCTGCAGCTGCCGCAGTTGAATCTCATCGATGATTCCCCAGTCGAATGGATAGTTCAAATCCTTCAGCTTCATCTCAATCTCGCTGGTAGACGCCGGCGGCTGATTTAGTCGATCGACCGAGAGCGAGATGACGTTGACTTCTTGCTCGAGAAGTTGACGCCGAGCGACAGTAAGTTCGGCCATTTCTTTCAAGCAGGGTGAACACCAACTCGCCCAAAGATTGACAAGCGTTGGAGATCCAGACAGAAATCGCTCGGTCTCTTGCGAACCGTCGTCCAGCTCGTACTGAATCGACGGCATCGGAACTCGTGTCACCAACGCAATGCGTGCAGTGCGCGACTCACGAGGTAGATTCAACGGTCCGGGTACCAATGGATCGGTGCTACGGCTCGGATCGACTGGCTGAGCGACGCCTTCCCCTTGGATCAAGAGATAGCGTTGTCCACCGGCAAGCTCGTGAAACGTTTGGGCCTGACCGTCAGGCCACCGTACGATTGCCTTTTCGATCGTCTTTGACATGCCGATGCCAAAGTGCATCCACTTGCTCGATTGCGAAAGAAAACCCTCTCCCGCGCGCAAGGTCTGAATTCGCTGCGTCTTCGCACCGTTGTCGCCATTCAGCACAACTTCAACTCGTGCACCAATCGCATCCCGATTGCTTGTGGTTCCATTGCCTCGTAGTCGAATCACAACGGAACGATTCTTTGTCGGAGTGTCGTTTCGCATGAATCGCAGCCGAGGTGCATTTCGATTCGAGATCCAGAGATCTAAGTCACCATCACGATCCCAATCTGACACCGCAAGACAACGACCATCATCCGGAAAGTCGAGGCCAGAAACCGCAGAGATCGTGGCGAATTGATTCTGCTTGGTGTTGAGAAAGACACAGTTGCGTTCACGACCACTGAAGGAACGCCCCTGCATGATCATCCGGAACAGCTGATCTCGCGATCGGGACCAGCCTGCTTCTGTTTCCGATTGATCGTCGTCTGCGGTACGCGACACGACCTGCCGCCAGAAAAAGCTTCACAAGTCACTTGTACTTTCGGCGGTGATGTATCCATTGGCAACAGCAATGTCGTGCCACCCATCATTGTTGAAGTCGAGAAAATTCGAACTCCATGCCCAACGCCCCAACGTCACTCCCGCCGTCTCGCTGATATCTTGAAAACCTTCGTCTCCCAGATTGCGGAACAACGAACTGCCGCGCGCGAATCGCCTCAATTGTGTCCGAACTTCGTCGGATGAACGCTGCTTGAACTCCGGCTGAATGGTGATTCGATTACCCGCCGATGAATACATGTTGCCGACATAGAGATCCATCCGGCCATCGTGATCAGTATCGGACCATGCTGCAGACATCCCGGACGCCATATCCTCAACGTGCATCGCCTTCGCCACGTCCGTGAAGCGACCCTCATGGTTTTGATACAGGCAGTTGCGGCCAAAATCGTTTGCGACGTACAAATCTTGGTCGCCATCGTTGTCATAGTCTTCCCAGCATGAAGCCCAGCTGAAACGGCGATTGTTCTCGTCCAGTCCCACGTCTTGAGTGGCGTTTATGAATTTCCAACCTTCACTGCTCGAGATCTCGTTTCTGAACAGTGCGTTCTGACCGGCCTGATTCGAGTCGTGATAGACTCGATTGGCCGCCCCACCCTGAACCGCCGTCGTGACATCCGCATCGAGTTCACTCGCCCGAGATGCGAAATAGTCATTCGGATAGTCGACACAGACATACAAATCAAGGTCACCATCTTGATCGTAGTCGGCCGCCGTCAACGACGTTGTGTCATCGTGCGTCGCCAAAACATCCTGGACGGAAAAGCGACCACCGATATTCTCCGCAACGACTAAACCGCCGAGAATCGTCACGGCTAGGTCCTGGTCACCATCATTGTCAAGATCGACAAGTAGCGCGCTACGCGACCCATCTAACCAGTCGACGTGCCACTGAGCTGATACTTCGCGCGCCGTCCCATCAGACTGCTGCAGAAACAGTCGATTTGGGAGATTAGCTTCCTGGCAAACATACAAGTCATCGAACCCGTCACCGTTCACATCACCAATCGCCAAACCTGGGTTGCCCAGCGGCGAGAAGTATCGCATGTCCTGCGTTCGATCGAGCCAATAATTCATGCCGTAAAGAAATTGGGGTCGATAGATCTGATTCGCCTGCAGCGCCGATGCGGTGCAATCAGAAAAGAAGCGATGGCTGCTCGTGCTGGCCGTCTGCTCGTAGTCCGTCAATTGAATCGATTTGAGCCGAAGCTCCTCTGAATCGGTCGCACGCGCCCACTGAGTAACCCACGTCGCATGCTGTTCCAAAAACCGGTCACCGAATTGCCCGCTGGCCGCCACGTATTGGTGTGTTTCCAACAAATCCAATTCTTGAGAGACGTGAAAGACCTTGATTTCCCACCGGACATCGCGTGCGTCCGCCCAGAATGACTTCAAATTGCTGATCGCCTGCTCGAAACTCTGATGCACACTCCGGTCTGCAGGCGAATCAGGCGCCAAGCGCATGACGGTCAGCACTTCATCTTGGTAAACACTAGTTAATGACTCCGGAATGAGCTCGCTGGCCGTGAATTCGGAATCACAGAACCGCTCGATTTCGACACGGCTCAAATCCTGCTCGCCTGTAACGTGAGCGCCAAGACGACTTAGCGCGCGCTTAACCGACTCGGCGCTAAGCTCTGACGACCACCCGTCACGGGCCGGGTCATCGATGCTGCTCCAGTCAGATGTGGTGGAAATGGGGAGAACAGCACCGGTTTCGGTTTGGGCAGCCTCGGTCGAGTCCTGTTGACCAGCAGGATGGAAAAACCAGCGGGGCAGAGCTACGGTCGCCCCGATTCCGAGCACGATCAGAGTCAGTACCAGCAGTATCCAACCCAGCATGCCGGGCGGCTTCATACGACCGACGTGTTTTTTTTGATTGACCATCCAATGACCACCTCGAAAACCCACTCCCCTACCACTTAGCTATTTGAAACCTACGAACAGGCTACGCGACTGCGAATAGCTCAGCAACACTCGAAAAATAATTGCAGCAAATGTTTGCTGTCGCTCCTTCAGCTCGTTAAGTTGTTGCCAGTAATCGTCGTGAAGGCAATTAGACGAGCTCGCTAAGTTTTTCAAATCGAGGAGGAAGCTAATGAGAGTCAAGATTACAGCCATATCGGCGGCCATGATAGTTCTTGTGGCTGGCAATTCTTGGTGCGTCGCACAACCATTGGTGACGGGGGACCTTTCAGTTTACTACAGCTTTGACGAGGTGGACGAAGACGGAATTTGGGCAGATGATTCGGGCAATAACCTCCACGGCTTGACCACTTTGGGTATTGAGGATGCTGAAGAAGATGGAATGGATGACATTCGACTCGAAACGGGGGACAAAATACGCGGGGCTGGCGCGGCGTTGTTTGCGACCGATACGGAGATCAAAGAGGACTACATTGCGGTTTGTGATCCGATCAACCAGCCTGACCACAACGATGGTTGTGGCGAATTCTTAGACGACCGGCCAGCCTATGTGCCGTCAAACGCCTTTACACTTTCTGCCTGGCTCAAGGTGGAGGACGTCGGGGCAGACCATTCGATCTGGCAAAGCCGAGCGGGTGGAGGCGGTTTTATTCACACGCAGGTGCAGGGGAACGGCAACGTACGTTTTCGTCTGCGCGGCGACGCGAATAGTGACAACATTGTCCAATTCAACGAGCCGCCTGGTGACTTCGTCGAATACGGAGAGTGGTTTCACTTTGCCGGCACCTATGATGGAGGCGCGGAAGACGACTTCGGCGAATTCGCAATCTACTTTAATGGCGAAGAGGTCTTCAGCGGCGAGGCCAACGGCAGCGTCGCAGGCGATCCAGATCTAGCGATCTTAGGTGACTGGGCACAAGGTGGTTTTATCGGCTTGGTGCCTGACTTCAATCGACAACTCGTAGGCCTCATCGACGAGTTCTACCTGTTCTCGCGCGCCCTTCCGCCAGAGGAGATCAACACGCTCTTTGTTATGGACCCGATAACGGACGAGGGCGACTACAACGGCGACGGCGTCTTGGATAGTGTAGACATCGATCTACAGGCGGCGGAAATGGCGAAACCGGCGGACCAACAGGACACCGCTGTGTTCGATCATAACGCAGACAACGCCGTGAATACTGAAGACCGCACCATCTGGGTCAAGGATCTGCGTGGTACGTGGGTCGGTGATTCCAACCTCGACAACGAGTTCAACAGTGGTGACCTCGTGGTCGTCTTTGGCGCGGGCAAATATGAAACGGGCGAGACGGCTGGCTGGGCTGAAGGCGATTGGTCGGGCGACCAGCTCTTCGATAGCGGCGATCTCGTTGTTGCCTTCACCGATGGTGGATACGAATTGGGACCACCTGCGCCGGCCGCAGTTCCCGAACCATCATCCCTGGCAATGTTGCTTCTCGGCCTGTTGCTGATGGTGACACGACGTCGGCGTTAGACGCTCGATGCTTTAGAATCGAATGATCACCCAACGGTCGGCTTACATTCGTAAGTCGGCCGTTTTTATTTCAAGGGGGAACGGTTACTGTTCATCACGGCGTTGCCAGTCGTCCTCGACGATAAGCTCATCGACATCAGCGATACTTGAAGGGGGATTCCATTCTCCTCCAAAGATGCCATCTAAGATCTCATCGTCCTGAAGCGATGTCGCGCTACGGATCTCGCTGGCCGCATCCGTTCGCGCCTCGCGTCGCAGCGACGCCAGAACATGTCGCTCGCCCTCGGTGTCATGACTTGTCTCTTGAAGCCGCGTGCGGGCAACTTCGGCCACGGCAGCATCCAGTGTCCTAGCTTCCGCCAGCTGCACGGCGCCTGCTACGTAACCGCCGGCTGCAAACGCATCCACAAGATCACTCGATCCAAAGTCGCCATCGCAATTCCAATCGCCCTCACTCCAAGTGGAATTTCCATTGACGGCATCCTCGTATTCACCGGACCGAAAAACCTGCACGAGATCGGCGGAGTCGAATCTCTGATCCAAGTTGGCATCACCCGGTGATGTACGTAGGACATCTTGAATGAGAACCGACAGATCAGTTCCATCGACCATCGCGTCTGCATTCAAATCAAAACGAGTATCGCCATTCCTAAGTCCGGAACAGAAGAGATCGATGTCGGACTCATCGACTTGGCCATCGCTGTTGAAGTCGCCCACGTTCGACTCGGACGATCCAGGGGAGCCGTCCAAGCTGTTGCTCGGTTGCCACCCGGCCGGCAGGCTCCAACGACTCAAATCTGCATCAACATCAACGACGGTTAGCGAAGCACCTGCACCATCGGTCGTGGGGTGCCAAGTATCGCTATACGAAAACTGCTGGATCAAGTCTCCGGCGGCGATCTCCAGAGCAATCGCCTCACCTCCGTTACCAAGCTTGAAGTCCTGAGCTGTGTGTCCGTACTCTCCGACAATTCTGATCTCAGGACCATATCGACTGATGAACGCATCCCTGTCACGAACAATAACGACACGTTCATTGGGGGCAAGAGCCACCGCGTCGAAGCGAAACTGGATTCCTTGAGTAAACTGGACGCCTTCAAGGTTGAGCGTGTCGGTCGATGAAGTGTTAACCAATTCGAGGAATTCGTAGTCGTCATCAACAAAACGATCGCCGTCTTGCACATCTCGAGGATGGAACATCACTTCACTGACTCGTAGGAATTGCTGAAGGGCATTCAGGTCTCGCGGTGTCTCCTTCTCGGCGACAAGCTGCTGGTTGGATGCTACTAAGCGAATGGTCGTGCCGTGATTCGAAATGTGGCCTACGTAGTTGCCTTGGACTCGCAGTCCCTGCCCACCCGAAGGCCCTGTCGCACGAGCGCGGAAGGCATTCACGTTGGGTGACACGTAGAGTTTTCCGCCAGCGGGAATCACGGTCCCCGGACGAAAAGTGTGCTGAATCCCGCCGTCTAAGTGCCATCCTGTTATGTCGACAGCGACATCGTTCGGATTCGTTAGCTCAATGAATTCTTCATCCTGATTCCCCGACTCGGGATTCCATACAACCTGGCCAAAGCGAATCGCGGGGGCACCGACTTGAGGGTGCGTATCAAAACCCGCCAAGCCTCTAAAGAGCAACTCGCGCCGAGCTGGGAAGTAGTCGAACTTGAGGATGTTGACGTGATCCATCCATGTCGGAAAACCCTCCTTTCCATAGGTGATCTTTTCGGTCTCGGGATCCGTCTGCCAGGTACCCCACTTTTCAAAATCAAGTAACGCATCGGGGCCCATTTGTTCGACCATCTCGTCGACGAGGCGTTCGAATTTCAGCTGGTCGGCGGGCGTGCCCGGAGGTTGCAGAAGATCATCTAAAACAGTTCTCAACCTGCGCAAATACATGTCGCGAAAACCGGGAACCTGCGTGAACAGCGCATCGATGAGAGGGTTCCCGCGGCCAGTAAAGATTCCTGCCGCCGAGGGAAAAATGGGCTGGGCACGTCCGACGCCACCGCGACCAAACGCTGAATCAACATCCCACGGCAGAGTTTCCCACTCACCTGTCCCAGTCGTGTCGCGGTACAGATAGAGGTTTTTTCCACAGCAGTCGCCGTGTCCCATCGCCACCAGGCCGACCAGATAGTTCGTCACCGCCGGAATGTTCACATTGTCTATCAGCCAATGAGTCAGCTCATCACCGGTCAGCGACAAACCCGCAAAGAACGCCCGCAAATCGTCGGTGTTCTCGTGAGTGCGAGTTTGCTTCTTGAATTGCCCTCGGCCTGTCGCAAAGCCGAGATTCATCTTGTAGAGTGCGCCCTCGGGATTGAGACCGGCTCGAGTCAGGAATTGTTCGTTCCCGCCGTCGACAAACGAATAGGTCGCGTAGAACTCACCGTTTCGTTGCACACGTACCGGTATCGAGTAGTGTGACGGCGAACCGATCATGCCAAACGTCTGATAACCCAGCGGGACCCGCACTTTGGCACGATTCCAGAAATCATTAATGATGTCGAAATCGTTCATGCGGAATCCCTGATCTGACAATTCAAACCAATGGTCGGATGGGAAGAAAATGTCGTGACTCTTCTTCGGACCTGCCAACCCAACAGTCCGCCCCGTCGTGTCGATGTGGATGTTGTCGTAGAAGACTCCGCCGTGAAACAAGGAGCCGTGGGTCCCGGCATTGGTCTGAGATGCATCGGGATCCTCTAGAAACAGATGCAGAACTTCAAGATTCGATTCAATCGACGGATCGATCACGACTGTGCCGAAGTACTGTTCAGTGTTGAGCGGATCCGTAAAGATCGGCAGCCGACTCTCGTTTCCTTCGTTACCAACGGTGATCCGATAGCGAATCATTTGACCGGGTGCGGCAACGTCGGCCGGAATTGTCGCACCGTAGACACCGTCTGCCGCCTCACCATCACCATGCTGACCGTCATCTCGCATCGATATCGTCTGCTCTTCGCCAAACATCACGCGGTAATGCAGATTGACAGGTCGAAGCTCTCCGCCCGTAGCCACAACGGTTGCATTCACGGTTAGTTCATCACCCAGAGCAGGCGCGCGCGGCGTATGGGAAGCTTCGATGGCGACGGTCGACGAACCCAGATCGTTCGGTATTCCGGGAGATGGCTGAGCAAAATACTGCCGCTCTGCTGTTTGTAGCTGACCGAACGTATCTACGGACAGAGTTGGCACCAACAGAAAGTCGCTACTTTGAATATCATCATTCAACGCGTGAATCGCTAAGACATTGTCCTTCGCTAAAAAGCGGGGAAATTCGGCCACGTCGATCGGAATGGTTTCAGGCACGACCGCCAGACGGTCGGCATGAGCATTCGTTGCGGCGGAATTCCAGGCAACTGAATCTGGAGCATTACGACGGACTAGTTCTTGTCCATTGACGTACGCAACAAAACCATCTTCGTATTGCAGTTCCAATCTCATTGAGAAGACGGAATCCGGGTTGTCCAAAGTAAACGGCATCCGCACGAACAGCGACGTATTGATGTCGAACATCGCCGCCCCGACGTCGGTGACGATGTGATCTTCGTAGCCTCCTTTTCTCTCGTAGCCGATTCCAGCCACCGCATCACTCCACTGCGAATCGTCGAAATCGGCTTGCGTCCAGGCCGTCCCAAGCCCATCACCTCCGTTGTCGGAGGTTGGCACGAATAACTGCCCCATGGTGCCTGGCGTCACGACGGTTTGGTGTGAGGTGGGCTGCGGCAGACCATAGGAGACGTCCTTAATCTGTCGCGGATAAGCGGGCCCAAAATCGAACTCGACCGTGACACCATCGGGTTGTACTAAAGCCAAATACTCGCCCGCTACGCTGAGTCGAAAATTCGTATGCAGTTCTCCACTTGGGTCGGAACGGCCCTTTTCTGATGCGAACACCACAACACGTTCATTGGGCGTCAGCCGGATGTCAGGAAATTGCCACTGGTCCAAGTCAGAAGGATCATCGGTTAAGAACCAACCGTCGAGGCTCCTTTCCTCAGCACTGGTGTTTAGAATCTCAATCCAATCGGTCCGATTACGATCTTCGTCGCGCAGATCGTTGTCGTTCGACGCGAGGAATTCGCTAATCACCAAACCAGCTAAAAGTCTTCGGGGCTCAAGAGGCTCAATCGAGAAGCGACGAGTCCTGTCGTCGTTTGCACGACTCACTCGCTGCCGACGCTGATCGGTGCTTCCAAATCGTCGCGAACCCATATTCTTCTCCTCAAAGGATGATTCCTGCCGCGCTGACGCTCAATGGTTGGTTCCCCGCGGAACGAGATCTAAGCCAATGTCAAATCGAGTTTCGGAAGGCATGGGAAACCGAATCCAAATGCTGAACTTCTCCATCAAGCGTGTCGCGGGAATCAACGAGATTGTCGACGTCATCTGATGCAACGCCAAGTGGAAGGTCAAAATCGGCGAACACGAGATCTCGGTACTGATCCGCTTGCAGCACTGCTCGGTTGCGATCTTCCAGCGAATCATTGCGGACGTTAGCCGCCAGGCGATCGGCGGACGACTGCAAAATCGAATGCGTCGGGTCAACCGATCGCTCTGCCATTGCCGACGCGACGTTTGCGCTCACGTGTGCTCGACCTTCCGCCTGAGCTTGCCTCGCGGCACCGATAAACCTCAGCCTACGAAACGCTTCGACCAAATCCGACGAATTCGCCTCCCCGTCGCAATTCCAGTCGCCTTCGGCCCAAGTTGAATTGCCGTCGACTTGATCCTCGTATTCTCCAGCCTGGAAGACTCGGACCAGGTCGCCGGAATCGAACACCCCATCGAGATCCGCATCGCCAATCGACGTGTTGAGGATGCCTTCGATGTATTGTGAAAGATCCGCTACGTCGACAACACCATCTGCCGTCAGATCGAAGTTTACATCAACCGATCGAATCGCTTCGCAAAGCCGATCGACGTCGTGAACATCGATATTCCCGTTTCCGTCAAAGTCGGAGGTGTCGTCGATGCCGGGCGTGCCATCGATGATTCTGCTGGAACGCCAAGCATCGGCCGTGCCCCAGTCGTCCAGCGTTGAGTTGGGATCGAGTATGGTCAGTGAATAGCCTGTTCCATCAGTGACAGGTATCCAGGCGTCGTCATAGCTGAACTCGTGGATGATTGTGCCCAGCGAATCATCCAGCCGTAGAGTCTCACCCCCGTTACTCAATTTGAAATCGTCAACCGTGCCGCCATACTGCCCGACGATGCGAATCGTCTCACCGTATCGCTGGCGAAACAACGCTTCATCTCGAACTACAACGCCCCGCTCGCCCGGTGCGAGCGATTCATCGGCAAACGCAAACTCAATGCCATCGGTAAAGGCGATCCCGTCCAGCTGGATCGTTTGCGTGTCAGAGACATTCGTCAGCTCGACGAACTCGAAGTCATCATCATCACCTCCCGTTTCGGCATCACGAGGATGATACATGATCTCGGTAATTCTGAGTGGTGGAACACCGAGCGAGAAAGTGGCTTCATTCAGTGCGCTCCATTGCCCCTCAGCCAACGTGCGAGCCTTAACGACAGTGTTCGCCTCCAGAGAAATCGGCCCGGCATAAAGTGACGCGTGAGGTGAAACGCCGGACTGGTCGACTCCAACCTCAAGCGCGCTCTGTCGCGGGTCGGTTCCATCCAGCGTATAGTAGACCTCCCCGGGGGCGTCGATCGTTAAACTCAAACCTGGCTTGAAGAAACCTCCGTGCTGGCTGAAGACGGGCGCCGCCAACTCAGGATAGAGTCCGCCTTGTGTTAGCTGGCGTAATACAAGGTCTGACCGACGCGGAAAGTAGCGTTCCATCAGGTTGTCGCGCTTGGTTCGCCAATTGTGCACCGTGTAAATTCGCTCATCCCGACGGGTTGATAAAGATTGGGTATCACCCCAACGAGCTGACTCTGCCACCAGCGGCAGTTCGACTTGATTGGCCAATTCCATATAGCGTGCTGCCGGCACATTGCGTTGTGGATTGGCCGGATCCCATGCCGGTTGGTCTGGATCGACGTAGAGCGCCCCACCGTTGAAGAAATGCCGGTGCACGTGATCGGCAAACTGTAGTCGAAACTCTTCGTTGGCACGTAGGAAACGGTACGCGCTCGCGACGCCGTCGGTGACGCTGGTTCGGTTCGTGGATAAATTGGATCCCTCGCCATGATCCAGGATCTTCTCAGTATCCCAAGCGTATGACTTGAACCCCGTACTGTTCGGTCCGCGCAGCCGGCCAACGTAATAGTTACGGTGCGGCCAATCGACGTTGCCGCCGTAGAAATTGACAATCAAGTAGTCAATGTAGTTGTCGATATCGAGCATCGTTTCGAAGCTCGGGTTGTCGGTACCATCGGGGTTCTTGCCTAACAAGCGCAAGTAGGCGGCGTTGCTGGCTTGTTGATCTGGATTGTTAACGTCCCGTGAGAGGCGACGCAATTCGGTCCACGCCGAACCATTCCCGTCGCGAACCGCACCGGTATTGAGCGCATCCCATTCATCCTTGTTGCCGCCGAAGTAGCTGGCGGAAAACGACGAATTGGGTCGTTCGACGACGTTGTACATTCCCCAATAAAAGCCGTTGAGGTAGACGTGCATGAAGCGGCCATGTGCGTTGGGATGCCCCATTTCGAGCAAACTTGTCCGTGCCCATTGATCGCGAATGTACTGCGTTGACGCGGGCGTGTGCACCCAACCATCGTTGTACTGACCGCGCAATACAATCGTGTCGAAAGAGTCGGTTGCAGATTCACCGAACACTGGGTAGCGCAGCTTGGTCGGCCCGTAACGCTCCCGAAATTCAAGCCGGAACGATTGTTTCTTGGAGTTGCCAAAGTTGCGAACGTTGTCACCCTGAATTCGAATACCCGCGTCTGCTTGAAATCCTTCGTTTTCAGTTGGAAAGAGAAACTCCACAGACGTGGCACGCTCCCAGTCGAATCCCGTGCGAGTTGAGTTTGTGTGGATGCCGTCTTCGCCGAACAGATCGTCGTGATTCATGACGATCGAGACGCTTGGCACAGCCTGGAGCGAGTCAAGAATCTGGTTGGCAAACTCACCTTCGAACAGATCGTTGGGACCAATCACGTCAGGATCAAAGCCGTAGTCCGGTGTTGTGCGACGGCCCCATGATTCGGGAAAGCCGGCATCGAGTAACGTTTGCTCATCCTGAGTGATCACGTCGCTGAGCATGACATAGGTGTGAGTTGCGATCTTCGATGGCAAAAAGTCATCTTCAAACGCAGCGGCTCGCAACGTCGTGGTGCGTTCCACGCGCATTGTCGCCGTCGGTGACGTTGATTCATCGGCCGCTAGAATGACCGTTCCGTTCTCAGGCGAAGGCGAACTGCCATCGGTCGTATACACCAACGTGGAACCTGGTGTATTGGTTTCCAAGACAACATCGAACGCCTGGTCGTAGAATCCGCGTTCAACACTTGCGGTGACCGGTGCGACAAGACCCGCATAGGTCTCAACCCCGTTTGGTTTGCCTGGCGTGGCGCGCTCGAAGAATCTCGTCGTATCATCAACAATCTCGGTCGCCGCTCGAGCAGCCAGCTCGGGTGCAACCAAGAAATCGTCAGAGCTCGGTTTAGCATTCAGACCGTGAATGGCAAGGATGTTCTCTCCAGCGCGAAGAAGGCCCAGGTGCTGTGAGATGTCAACATCCTCGAAAATCCTGGCCAGCGTGTCACGATGGGTTGATGACGCCTGAGAATCCCAACTCGGAACACCTAGCGTGTTGCGACTGACCAGCTCTTGGCCATTCAAATATGCCACGTAACCATCGTCATATTTCATCCGTAGAACAAGCGAATGATAGCTCGCGGGATTGTCAACGTTGAATGCGTAACGAATAAACGATGTGGCGTTCACTCCCGACATTTGGCTTTCGATATCCAGACCGATGATTTCTTCGTACCCGGTACCTGTATCGAAACCAACGCCACCGATTCCCTGCGTCCATGCGGAATCATCGAAAGCAACGTCCGTCCAGGTCGCACCCAACGTGTCGCCCTGATTCTCCGGAGTGGGTATGAGAACACGGACACTCGCTGCTTCATTCACCAAGGTTAGGTCTGCTGAGTCCTGTCGGACGCCGTAGGAACGGTCAGCGAAGAGTTCGGGATAGCCAGGTGCAAATTCATCAACCGCGACTGTGTCGTCCGGTGGAAACAGACCGAGGTATTCGCCACTTGAGCGGAGTTGGAAGTTCGTATGAAGCGGACGTTGGATATCGCTTCGATTCTTGCCCGAGGCGAAGACCACGAGGAATTGCCCCGGGTCAAGTGTCACGCCGGGAAACGTCCATTTGCGTCGCTGCTCGGCATCATCGGTCAAATGCCAACCGTTAAGATTGGCTTGTCGATCTCCCGCGTTATGGATTTCAATCCAGTCGGTGCGCTCGCCGTCCTCGTCTTCTAATCCCTGATCATTGTTGGCGACAATCTCCGTGATCAGAATCCTTGCATCCAGAACCATACGGGGCTCGAGACGTTCTACCTGTAGCTGCCTCTGACGCCGAGAACGCGCCAGGCAAGTGCTATGAGGGAACGATTTGAGTGGACGAAGCAGCCTCCGCATGAGTCTTTCCCCACTGAAAAGATGTGCTCTGCGAGCAATCGTAGCAGATTGCCGGACTCTTTGCGAAAGTTGTAAATTCGCTTGAATTTCCCCAAAAACACGGGCGGACAAGCCGTTGACGGAGCGGTCGACGGTTCCCAGAATGAGCAGCATGCATCAAGAAATTGCTCAGCGGATCGCAGAATGGCTGGTCGCAGCGGATCGTGCCGTCGTGTTTACCGGTGCAGGGATGAGCACCGAAAGTGGTATCCCCGACTTTCGCTCGCCCGGCGGCATCTGGTCTAAATATCGCACCGTCTATTTCGACGAGTTTCTCGAAAGCGCCGATGCGCGTTACGAGTATTGGCGACAGAAGTCGGAGGGACATCGCGACTTCGCCGCGGCCGAACCGAATGCCGGTCACCGCGTGATCGCCAAGTGGGAATCAGAGGGCCTGATCCAGGGCGTAATTACACAGAACATCGATGGGCTGCACCAAGTCGCTGGAAATAAGAACGTGCTCGAACTCCACGGTACTGCGCGCGAAATCATGTGTCTGGACTGCGAAGCGCGTTTTAGTGCCGATGAAATGGTCCATCAATTCCAACAGACCGATCAGGTGCCGCCTTGTCCAAAATGCAACGATGGGCGGCTGAAGCATGCCACGATTTCTTTCGGGCAGGCCCTGCCACCCGAGGTGTTGATGACCGCGGCCCAATGGTGTCAGCAGTCGCAACAGTTGTTTGCCATCGGCTCATCGCTCGTTGTCACGCCGGCGGCTGATCTCCCCACACTGACCAAGAAGCACGGCGGACGCCTCGTGATCGTCAATCGAGATTCAACGCCGTTGGATGGTATGGCCGACGAGGTCATCAACGATTCGATAGGTGAGACACTCACGGCTATCGATCGCTGTCTGTAACTGCCACTCGCTTCATGCCTCTTGTCGATGCGTGGCACAAAATCATGCGGTCAGCTCTCCGCCAACTCCTTGTCACGCTGTTCAATCTGCTTGACATAAACACGCGCTGCGCGCTTCACCGGTGAGAATGTCTCACCCAACCCTAAAGAGTGAAATAAACACCCTAAAGAAAATAGACAGCCTACTAGACCTACATTATGCTAAAAATCTGACTTGGATATTATTTCGGCGCAACTGTGAAAATCATCTTAGGAGAACGCTAATGCGGCGGATCACAACCTGCTCACTTGCCATGTTGATCGTAGCAGCGATCCATATGACGGCAGACGCCACCATCGTCGACATCGTGCAGGGCAATCCCAACGCTACAGCGGCTGATTTCGCTCAGAGCTTCGTCGCGTTCGACCAATGTGTCGCTGAGGGCAACTCGAGGCAGGCATGCTACAAGATCCAATGGGATCCTATCTTTATCACCGAAGGGATCATGACGGTAGACGTCACACCCTTCAACGGCGACACCAGTCGCATCGGCCGTGTTCTTCAGGTCACTTTCTTTAACGGCTACACCGGAAACGGGCGCTTTGAGCGCTTTGAACTCGAGGATCGAGTGCGATTTGAGATTCCGGTCATCTCAGTCGAGGACCCGCCCCTCTTAAAGAATGTCAATATTGTTGAGCTTCAAGTTGAGGATCGAGGTGGAAGCCAGGCCTTCTTTGACTTCAACATCGGTGCTCGCCGGGTCAAGGTTCAACGAGATGACGGCACGATTGACGACAGCCCTGTGATCATCTCGAAGCCTGAAATTCTCGGTTTCAATATCGAACTGACGCCCGAGCAACAAGTCCCGGACCCGCGGATTGGTGAATTCGCGCCACTGGGAGGTGCGTCGTTGAACATCTCGAATATCGATCCCAAAACGAACACGGCCAACGTCAGCATAAGTGGCGGATTTTCGGGCCTGACAAGTTCGCCGGTCGGTGTTTCACTGCGAGGGCCAGCGCCCCCGGGTAAGATCGCGGAGGAGACCATTCTGGAACTGGAATTCAGCGAGAAAGAAGGCAGCTTCGGTATCAGCGACGCTTCAGTCTCGATTACTCAACTCGGGCACATTATGTCCGGTCTGACCTATTTGGACATCGCCACGGAGAGGAACGACTCGGGTGAGGTTCGTGGACAGATCATTCCGGAACCATCGTCGTTCGGACTCTTGCTGCTCGGCCTGACCTCTTTGGTCTGCCTGCGGCGACGATGATTAAAGCCCGACACCTACGCTCTTAATAATCGAGTTGTCCACCAAAGTAGAAACTGATGCCGGGTCGGAACAGATCGAGTCCACCGGCAACCGCACGTGTGTCGTAGTACGTTCGGTAATTCTTGTCGGTGAAATTCAAGACGCCGGCAGTGGCCGTCAGATGCTCAAATAACAGGGCATACGCACGAATATCCCAGACCGTGAATCCAGACGTTGGCTGTTCCCTTAGCGTTGTGGCGACGCGGTCCTGAGCGTCGACAATTCTGGCGGCGAGCTCAATCGACCAACGTGGATCTTCTACGGGCTGGTGCCATACGATTCCGACTCGACTATCTAGAGGCGGCATCACCGGTAACGGTTCCTCCGAAATCGCCGAATCGCTTCGCAGCGTGTTGGGCGTCCGAAGTTGTGATGCGGTCAGATTTCGGGAATGGTCGCGACCCTCGACATAGCTGACCGTGGAAAAGGCTCGTAACGCCTTGCTGATTTCGTAGTCCAGGTTCAAATCAAAGCCGGACAATGTCGCCAGATCGGTGTTCGCGTACCCATATTGTGAAATGTTCAATCCGCCGAGGAAATCCAGGGTGATGTAGTCCTCGACCCAGGAATAATAGCCACGCAAGCCGCCGCTAAATCGCTTGTGCTTGCCGGAGATCCCGACGTCGATCTGCCACATCCGCTCCGGATCCAAGTGCGGGTTTCCAAACAATGATGTGAAAATCTGTTGTGGAAACGCCGAGATGAAGGGACCAACCGCATACAGTTCGGTCATGTTCGGCGGACGCATCGCGTGCCCGAATCCTGCATCTAGATACCAACACGGTTGAAGCTCATAACGGGCATTCATAAAAACGCCCCAGAGATTAAAGTGTTGATTAAACTCGCCTCGCAACGCTTGCTCTAGATTCTCGGTCGTTCCGGGTACAAACGTGTCGGCATTCGTGGAAACCCAATCCACACGCGCTCCTGCCGTCAGATCCAGCCGGTCGCTGATCGGCATTTCACTCTGCACGAACAGCCCTGGGTTCGACGAGTGTGAAGGCGGGATCGGAAAGTTCAAGGACGGTCCGCCAAGAAGCGAATTAAACTCGTTGAGTCGCTGTTTCAGATACCGTAGATCGGTTCCCGCCGTGACATTTCCGATTAACGTGTCATCCCAATTCAGCGCGATTCGATAACCCGTCGACATGGCATCAGCATCGGTCGTACTGACAACATTCAGTAGGTCCAGCGTGGGAATGAGTCGGCGTTTTCCGGGCCGCAAGTTGTCGCCGTCAAAACGCGTTCGGTTGTACCAGGTCTCAACCGATAATCGATCGTAATACCGTTGACCTTCCTCGCTGTAAACCACCTCATAGGCATCCGTGACGAGGAAGTTCATGTCGAAGTACTGGCCCGGATATTCGACATCTGTCTGGTCGAGGCGCAGATAAGTGAAGTCAACACGGCTGTGACTGGAAAGATCGTGACTGATCGTGAAGTCCCACATCCGCGACTTGTAACTCGACGGGAACCTAACACCACTACCACTTTCGTAGTCGCCACCGGTTCGATGTCCGTAGCCAACACGATAGCCCCAATTCTCGTCGCCGCCCCAAAAGCTCTGTCGTCCGGACCATTGCTCGCCGTTCGTCTGATAGTCGACGCTTGTGGCCCCATGGTTCTGAAAACTGTCAAAACGAGGTGCACCAATCAATTCAACGTCATAGAACGCCAACCCCGGACCGTAGAGCACACTGTACGGACCGTTGATGGTCACGAATTGCTGCACGATTCGCGAATCAATCTTGCTCAACAGCGTGTCGAGATCCTGACGAGCTGGAAACCAGTAGGAGCCGCGAGCGGGAGCTTGCGCATTGCGTCGACCATTCAAGATCGGATCGCTCACGATCGGGGTGCGGACACCAACATCGATCCCCGGCACGTTTTCCAACACACTTCCCGCGTCAGAACGAATCTCAAGGAACGCCGCATTCAGTGCGGTGGGATCAAGTATTGAGGAAACCGGTGAGACATCGATGTACGAACGAACTCCCGACAACAGCACGTTGCCGAGCCAACCCGTTGATCCGCCGGCGTCCGCAGTCGCCTGAATCTGTCCGGTCGCTGTGGGCGCAGGTCCAGGAGGCGGCGGCAAAACGTCTGTGAGTTGGGCAAAAACGACGCGCGATGCTGGATCCGCAACGACTGGAATCCTGCCGGTCCCGAGATCTGACACCGGCCGAGCTGGCACGATGAAAGGAGTTGCCCGCCAAAGGTCGATGTTCTCCGTCGACCTCAGTCCGACCTCGCAATCCTCGCCAAGTAGACGAATACCGGCCAGAAATACGTCGTCGGGCTCGGGCGGATCCACCGCTTCATCTTGCGCCGCCTCGATCTCAGCACTGGGTTGCTCTGCCAGCGCGGTTCGGCCGCTTGCTAGCGTACCCACCCACACAGTCAAGATTAACGCGGTTGCTAGTCTTATCTTGTCCAACGCCTCACCCCCCTGCTCGGGACCCGACCGCCAGAGGCCATTGGGCCTCACAATCGATTGAATCGCGATCGTCCCCAAATCCCGATCTTTCGACAAACTCTGCCAGGATTGGTTTCGGCTGGAACAATTGGGATTATTGAAAAACTACTATGGCACTGTTTAGCTTTCGCTGACGCGCAGTTTTCAGCTGACCGTCATGTTCGGAAGAGTCAGCGTAGTTTAACGCCCAGATAGCGTCCGTCTTGAGCGTGACAGACGCAAGCAGAATGCCGTTAGACAGATCAGCGAGAGCGCCATTCCCGAGGGCTCGGGAACCATCATGGGCGGACCCTGTTCGTAACCACCGTCGGTGAAAGCGGCGACCAAATCGGAGCTATCGAAAAGCATGTTGCCATCCCAATCGCCCTCCGCCCAAGTCGCCATTTGGCCTGTCTCGTACTCACCGGCCGTGAACACGGTCACCAAGTCGCCGCTGCCGAACTCATGATCCAAATCCGAGTCACCGACCCAGCTGTTCGCGTGATCGCGAATCCAAATCAAACGGTCGTCGAAGTTCACCAAGCCATCATCGTTCTCGTCGAACAGTAGCAGATCTGGACTCGCATCCTTCATTGCAGCCGACTGAAGATCTACATCCGCTTGATCGACGCTTCCGTCCATGTTGTAGTCGCCACCGGTGAAGGTTTCCATGACATCAATTTCACCGCGAATGAACTGCATCACACCGGTCGAAGTGGACACGCCAAATTTGACCTCACGCTTTGTCGTCCAATCGCCCAAAGTCATGGTCCCTGGAAGATTGACCGGGTCATTGCCCGGTATCGAGAACATCGTCGTCGGCCCGACGAATTCCGCATGGACTCTAAAGTTGGTTCCTTCATGTCCTGCGAGCGGCACAGCTTCCTGCAAATAAACAAGCGAATCGGTTGCAAAGAAGTCATCGAACAGCTGCGGACTATAAGGGCTGCCGCCCGTGTTACCCTGAAATGTTTGGCCGTTGACCGTGAAAGACGCTCCTAGCCATCCGCCAGGATGCTGAAAGGAATAGACGTCGCCGATCGGACTGCCACTCTTTACACCGACAATGGAATCGTCGTAAGCAAAGAAGCCTGAAAACGAATCACCGACCGAAATGCCAGGATAGAGTGTTGCGTCTTGGTTTTCGTCGATCGTCCCCGACACGGCATACTTGACGACGTCCGCTGAGACCGCCGTTGAATCGATCAGAATCAAACAAAGACCAAGGAGCGTGAGCGACGCCGATAGAATCCTCCGCATAGGTCCCCCCCCAATTTGGATTCAGCCTAACCACCTCAGATTAGCCAAAGACTGGACCTTTCTCAACCGTTTGGTTCAATGCAGCAGCAGGCGTGGCGGCGGCGTGCCGGATTTCAAGCCACACCGGGACCTGCCCGAGGAGCAAAAAGACATACTTTCGGCCTTAGTCCGCTTGATTGAGCCCGGCGCCAGAACGGACAACGCGAAATCCAAAGCCATAGTAACTGAATTCCGGTTTGCTGGAATCCCGCGAAGCCGAACGGGTGCGAGCGGCGGGCGAATTGTATCCGCCTCCTCGCAGCGTGCGAGCATATTCGTCGGTGACAACCAATCGAGCCGGTTCGACAACCATACCGTCAGGTCGCGCCGTTTTAGCATTGCGTAATTGAAATCCGACGTTCAAATTGTGGCACCACTCAGCCACGTTGCCGTACATATCGAACATTCCCCAGTCATTCGGCCGAAAGCCACCGACTGGATGAGTGCTTTGCTCGCCAGAATTGCCAGCGTACCAGGCATAGCTGTGCAGCAAAGTATCTGACTCGCCAAAGAACCAACTGGTCGTCGTGCCGGCGCGGCAGACATATTCCCATTCGGCCTCGGTTGGCAGTCGATACGCTTGTCGACTTACGAAGTCGGCCGGAAAGCGTTTCACCGGAATCGGATCTTTGGAGAAGATGGAGTCGCGAGTTTCGAAGATGTAGCAGTGATGCTCTTCGGGTATTCCCTCCTTGGCGCTCAGCCAGTTACAGAATTTGGCAGCGTCGTACCATGTTGGATAATTGATCGGAGATCTGGGATCAGGCGAGATGTCCGCGGCATAACGGTGATCTTTTCTAAACTCCAAGAATTGCTCGACCGTAACCTCGGTCGAGGAGATCGCGAAGGGCCATTCAATGCGTCTAAGGTGACGCTTTTCGAATGAATTGTCGTTAATCGTGCTGAGTCCGCGTTCTCGTCCAACTTCACTGATCGGAGAACCCATCAAGTAGAGCTTCTCGCCCGCCGGGAAAACGACCATCGTGTTTCCGGCCTTGTCGACATACCAGCGTTTGCCGGCTTGCGTCTCACCGCGCCACTGCTTCTCGAGCTCCTTAATCTCAGCTGCGAAACCGCGTTTTTGCAGGAGCCATCGCGTGGCTGAATGAATTCCAGGGTCCGCTGAATCACGGAACCAACTCAAGAGCAGTTCATCGAGTTCGTCCTGCTGGGCCACGAGCTTGTCATTGACGAATCCGCCGAGGGCGAGAACCAATGCCCGCGAGATGGACAGCGATTCCTCCTCCGTGGGCAATCCTCGACGTCGCAATTCGTCCACCACCAGTCGCGGTCTGACTGCCATGGATCCGATGCGGGCGATCAGATACGACCTGCGCCGTGGGTCGGGACGACTCGCCAAGAGTGGCCAGACCTCATCGGTTTGATCCAGGTGCAGCAACGCCACCGCGAGATTTGCGACCTGAGAGGCAAGTTTCTCCAATGTTCGATTCGAGCCCTGAAGCGTTTGACGAACCGTTGTCAATTGTTCGTCGAGCTGTGATAGAGTTGCTGCGATCTCGTCGAGTGATCCTCGCAATTCCAGCACGTAGGCCTGCGAATTGTTATTGCTTTCTTGCTCCGTCTCGGCTGCCTCGAGATTGGCGTTGACTTCGAGCCATCGCGTTTGCGTTTCATCTCGTCGGATCGCCAAATCATCTGCTGCCTTCAATCCATCTCGATACTCCCCTTCCCGCTTGTTTGTTGTGACCAGCAACTCATTCATTTCCTGTTGCAGCTGATCAATAGCGGCCTGGCGGTTTCGCTTCAGATTCTCGACGAAGGCGGTCAATTGCTCACGGTTCGCCGCATGTTTCAGCAGAGCGACCCATTCGGCAGGCTCGTCCTTCGCATATCGTCCCAGTAGGTCCGCCGCCGTCGTTCGCTCTCGCTCCGAGCGTCCCACATCGAGGTAGATGATGCGTAAATGATCGCGCAGCAAGTGACCGATGGGACGCAGGTTCTCGGCCCACTGACCGACCACTGAACGTGGTACGGAAACGAGCTGTATCGAGAGATCATCCAGAATGGCGGGCGTCCATTGCTTACTTTCTTTGTCGTAAACGGCAAGTCCACTGGCCGCGCGGAATCGCTCATCGACGGAATGCGCAGCACGACGGTTAAGGACGTTCCAGAGTTCGTCCAATTTGACGTGGGCTTTGTCAGCAAGAAACTCGCGAAGCGCGGCAACTTCGTCTGGCTTGGCGTTTTTCATGTAGTATTCGAACAGCGGCTCGACTTGCTGATCGCCATCTTCAGCGGGCAACATGGCGATGCGGAAGTTGATCTTCGCCGTGGCTGCTGTTTTCGGATCATCCAATCTTTCGCGCAGCCGTGGTTCGACTAACTGTCGGTGAGGAGCAATCTCCGACTTCAAAAGATCGCGTAGCCCACCAATCTTGGCAGATTCCAGCGCTGTCACCAAACCGTTGGCAAGCAGATCTTCACGTGTCGCAGTAACTCGATTCCAGACGGAAGTACCGAGCAAGATGACTAAGGCCAAGGTGGCGATGGTCATCCCAAATCGTGCTCCGTGATACCGTGTTGCCTGATGCATCATTGATTGCTGGATGGACGTCCAGTCAGCACGTCGGGTCATCCAACAGATGTTCAGATACTCCCACAGCGACGGCAGGTGTCGACGCTGTGGCTTGGCGTCCCAGATGCGGCTCGTTCTTCAAGTCGCAACTCGGCACGCCCGCGACGGGTTTCCCGTTGTTTACGCGTAAGCCATTCTCGCAACGCCGGGACGAGATAGTCATGCGTCAATTCGTAGTAGCGAGTGACGTCATTCTACACGTTGAGAGGATCCTCGTCGGGACCGACTTCCGGATCGGCAGGAGTGATCATTCTCAAATCCCGATCGAGAATTCCGATCACGGTAGTGAAGTCATCGGAGCGCTCACCGTAGCCCGAAATCTGCTTCAGCTCGTCATACGATTTTTTGCCGCCCCTGATGTTCATTCCAGGTGTCGGCATCAGCGCTTTGAGCACTGCGCGAGCGGCTTTCTCGTGCAGCCGATTTGGCATTGGAGCCGAGACAGACTCAAAGGTCTCGTCCAGGAACTTGACGCCGATGCCCTTGGCTCCGCCGAGTGTCCGCAATGTCTGCTGTTCCCAGCGTCGTCCTTTCAGCATGTCGGCAAATACGCTGAGGTGGACTTGAACTACCTTGTCATCGTCGGCTAGCTCATCGATCGCTTGCTCGAGAAACGCTTGCTGGTCTTCCGTCAACTCAGCACGGTCTTCTGGAAGTCGGCCATACGCGCAGCCAAACTCGGTCAGTACTGCTCGAGCATGTTCTTTATCAAACAGGTCGACGGCCGCCGCGTTGTGCCCTTCCTGAATGCGAACCTCAAGGTCCTGCATGCAACGATGGATACCCATCATGTAGTCAACTCGGACCAAGAGCAGACATTGCACCGTGATCCCGTCGCATTGCCTAAGAGCGTCCAATAAATCAGCAGGTGCTTCGTTTTCAGTTTGCTCATGCAGCCATTGCTCGAACTGATCGAGCACAATCAGCAACTTTTTGCCGGGTCGCAGGCCTTCGCCGCGCCGAATCGCCGTCACGGCATCAACGAGCTCAAGATCCGGAGACAGTCGAGAGCACTTCTTGCGTAGACCGCGCAACAAACGCTCCTCAGTGTCGGACGCCGATGACTCGACGAACAAGGTAACTACCGAGTCGTCCAACAATGGCAGTAAACCAGCGCGAACGAACGAAGACTTGCCACAACCGGAAGGACCGTAGATTAATCCCACTGTGAATGTTTGATCGGCTGCTTCAAGCTCAATCCGGTTCTTCCAGAAGCGAATGCTGTCGGGTATCCCATATCGATCTCGGCTACCAGGCAACAACTCCAAAAAGAAACTACGGTCTTGATCGTCGAAGGCACGTAGTCCTTTCGGCACAATCTTAATCGGCGTTTCTTCACCTGCCGGCAGCTCGGGACTGAATGTGCTTGAACCACGGTCGGTTAGTCGCTCAGCGGCACCTGTTCCCCTTCCGGATCGACGATTGCTGCGCCGTGAAGAGACGAGCCCCGACGGACGGCTCGAGCCATGAAGTCCGCCCGACCGCCGCCCGCTGTCACCCATTTCGCTGCCAGCCGGATAGCTGTGAGCTTCCTCGTCATGTATCTGATCTTCGACGAAGAACTTAAGGTCCTCAGCAAGATCAAGCGCCGTTGTGTAACGCTCCGTCAGCCGATTGGACATGGCCTTGAGGCAGATCCGTTCCAACTCTCGTGGAATTGCGGGGTCGACTTGTCGAGGTGGTCGAACCTCGCTATTGGCAATCTCCTGAAGCAGTTGGTTTAGCTTGTGAGAACGAAAGGCGCGACGTCCTGTGATCAGCTCGTAGAGAACGACGCCTAGACTGAACACATCGGATCGCCCATCAACGCGGTGCCCCTCGCCACGAGCTTGTTCAGGGCTCATGTAGGCCGGTGTCCCCGCAAACTTCGCACCTTTACCGTAGTCTTCCTCACGAATCGCCATTCCAAAGTCGGCGACGAACGGATTGCCATTGCGATCGATCAGAATATTGGCGGGCTTAATGTCTCGATGGACCAGGTCACGCTTGTGTGCGTAATCGAGCGCGTGGGCCACGTCAGCGATGAGCCGCGCCGACTCAATGAAGCTCAATGCGCCGTCCTTTAATAGCTTGCGAAGATCTTTGCCTTCAATCAGCTTCGAAACGACGTAACACCGACCATCCAACGTGTAGCCCACGTCGTAGACAGGTACCAGCCCCACATGATCAAGCTTGGCGACAAGCCGTGCCTCTGTCAGATAGGCCTCGACGTCCTCTGGTTTCGCGACGCGATAGAGGTGCGGAGCCTTGATGGCCACATCACGATCGAGTTCCGCGTCGTATCCCAGGTAAACCCGTCCATAGTTGCCTTCGCCAAGTATCCCTTTAATCGAGTAACGACCGATCGACGGTGGAATTTCCTCAGATTCAATCGCTGGAAATGGATCGCCACGACGATGTAAGGAAGTTGTCTGGTCCGCATCCGTTGCAATGAGCGTCGCGTTCATAAATTGGGCTGCAACTTCACGAACAGATTGGACGACGCTCTCCCAGGCCTCATCGCGACGGGACCATTGACTCACCGGCGTGGAATTCGAAGGAAGAACCTGAAGCTTCTCAATTGAGGTTCCACTCAAGTCAACGGATTCAAGCAACACCGGCATGACCCGGGCTTCGTTTTCCTCATGCGAGCGTAAGGCTCGTTGAATCTCGCGTCCATCGCAGTATGAAGAAGCCAGAAAACGGGGCGTGACAAGCAGCAGAATAATTTGAGACGACTCGAAGTATGGATCTGTCTCAAACGCCCAAGTATTGTCGTCAGAAATGACTCGGTCGTGCCAGGTAATTCCCACGCCTTCATCGCGAAGGCTCGCTAGTTGCTGCTTCAGATCGGCCCAGGCGTCAGCATCATCGGGAACATAACAAGCGGAGAGACAAACAGCAGGCGATATCGTACCTTCTGACATTCGGTTCTCGAAGTCCATCCAACCGGGTCTGAGATTACTGTGCCAACAAGGCTTCTACCTCGCTCTGCCTTCTCTCAGACACCCTAAGCGGACACCATGCAATCAGTGCAGACTCATGCAATCAGTACAGACTCATGCAACGCCCGGCAATCCCGCGAGATTACAGCAACCATTAGCTTAAGCGATTAACCTCGTTTTTCAAGCAGCGTCAATACTGGCGTGATCTCACCGCGTAAGGCGGTAGCGTGTTAAACAACGCATTCAGACTGATCGACCGACGACGTTGACCGCGACGCAGTAACGCGTTTGAAGCGACAAAACTGTTGTTGCAGACGCCAGCCGTTTGCTGAGCGTATGAAGTCCGCGATTATGCTCGCCAATGGGTTATAATCTCGGGTCGTGAAAGTCCACCCATCCAGCTCTCAGCAGTACGCGAGCGCTTCCATGAAGAATGCCGACAAAGCTCACGAAGACTCTCAAGCCAGGTTCAAAGATCCGGGTGGGCTGCCGCGACGAACATTTCTTTCCGGAGTGTTGGCGGGTACATCGTATTGCCTGACAGGTAGAGTAAGTGCCCGGGCGGGCGCCGGCCAAGTCGAGGTCGTAGCCGGCGTGCCGCGCGAGGACGTGTTCGCTTACATTCGTCGAACGCGAAAGCAGCACGATCCCACACTCTACCGACAGATTCTGGGCGCGGCGAACGCGTACAAAGAGGGTGATGAAGCCGTTGGTGTCGCTGCCTTGGACGAGGCGTCACGACAGAACGCGCGTAGTCTCCTCGCTAATACTCGTATCGGTGATTTGATCAATCATCCGATTCACGAGGACGATCTGTTCGCTTATGTCGAATCAGCGGTTGATCGAGAGAAAACGGCAAGCATCAAGGACTGGACGTTTGCTGAACTGCGTAATTTCCTGCTGCGGAATGATGGCAGCAAAATTCGGGATTTGGTGGCGGGGCTGCCCAGCGATGTGATCGGCTGCGTCGTCAAGCTAATGAACAACGATCAGCTGATTGCCGTCGGTCGCAAGGTCTTCAACCCGTTGCCCGGCTCCATGATCGGATCGCAGGGATACATGGGCGCGAGAATCCAACCCAACTCGCCGACTGACCATGTCGATGACATTCGATGGCAAGTCTTTAATGGATGGTCGTTTGCCGTGGGAGACGTTGTGCTGGGGACAAATCCAGTTTCGAGCGAAGTCGATTCAGTTCTTGCCATCCAGCAGACACTCGCCGACATTCTCGACACCTTTGGCCTGGCGGATGTGATGCCGCACTGCGTCTTGGCACATGTCGATGTGCAGGCCGAAGTGGAACAGCGCAACCCGGGCTCGACGGCACTCTGGTTCCAAAGTCTGGCCGGCTGCACAGACGCCAACAGAACATTCGATCTGTCGGTCGCAAAGATGCAGGCTCACGCCGCCACGCGTGACGGCAAGTACGGATTCTATTTCGAAACCGGCCAGGGGGCGGATGCCACAAACGGGCACGGTAAGGGTTTCGATATGGTCCTTCACGAAGCGAGGAAGTACGGTTTCGCGCGGGCCTTGGTGCGGGATGTGGGGCGAACGCAGCAGAAGGCGGGGCAGGCACTCGATCCCTGGGTTCACTTGAACGACGTCGCTGGTTTCATCGGTCCAGAAGTTTTTCGGAGCCGCGAGCAACTTGTCCGCTGTTGTCTTGAGGACATCGTGATGGGAAAGCTGCACGGCCTGACCATTGGGCTGGACATTTGCTCGACTCTGCACATGGACGTCGATCTTGACGATTTGGACTGGTGCATGGATCAAATCATGCCCGCGAATCCGGCGTATTTGATGGCTTTGCCCACCAAAAACGACCCCATGCTCAGTTACCTCACGACGGCTTTCCAAGACCACGTTCGCCTGCGAAGTAAGTTCGGATTCAAGGTGAACGACAAGATGTGGGAGTTCTTTCAGCAGCTCGGAATCATCGACGCCGAGGGGCGACCAAGAGAGCACTTCGGTCAGCCGACTTGGGTGTATCTGCAGTATCGTCGCAAGCAGGGCGACCGCCGGCCAAACGAGGAGATTATCGCCGAAGGCAAAGCGCAAATCGATCAAGTGCGAGGTCGGGGTGTGTTCATTGCCGAGGGATACGGCGACGATTACTGGGAGCTAGAACCACAGCTCAATGAGCGAGTCCGTCACCTGTATGAGGATTCGAAACGCTGCATTTGGAGCGAGCTACCTGACGACTTTCGAGCCACCATCCCTACCGCCGTGTCTGTATCGACGCAATCGAAGAATCGTCGCGATTACATTCTCCATCCGCCCACAGGGGAAAAGCTCTCTGCTGACTCAAAGGCCATGATGCAGCAACTTGCGAAGAAGCATGCAGACGCCTACGACGTCCAACTGGTCCTCTCCGACGGCCTCAACGCGCTGTCACTTACGGACCAGGGGCATTTACTGCCTTATCTGAATCGGCTCCGCACCGAATTGTCCGGCGTCGGCTATCGTGTTGCGCCCGAGCACATCGTCATTTCCAACGGCCGTGTCCGCGCTGGCTATCGCATCGGCGAGATCCTCTATGGCGAAAGTGACAAAAAAGAGACGATGCCACGTGTCATACTTCATGTGATCGGTGAACGACCCGGCTCAGGTCATCACGCGTTCTCAGTCTATATCACGTCAGCACCAGTGCGTACCTGGGGAACATCGGATCAGGCCGACCATAACATTACGAAGGTCGTCTCTGGCATCGCCGATACAGCACTGGATCCGCAACTGGCGGCCGTCGAAACGGTGCAAATCCTGCAAGCGATCGAGTAAGGACGGCGTGAACTACGATTTCTTTCTGAAGCGTAGAAAGTAGTTCTCTTTCAACGAGCTGATGTCCACCTCTTCGACAAACTCAAAGCCAGCTGCCTCAACTTCACGCCGAAATTGTTCCTTGCCCGCTCGGACATGATTGACGATCCATTCGCGTGACTCGCCCGGAATTCGCTCAAAATCTACGATGATCAGGCTACCGCCGTTTCGCAAAGCTCGGTGAAGCGACATCAGCGTTGAGCGAGGGTATTCGAAATGATGATAGGTATCGCAAATGAACGCCAGGTCGATTGATTCCGGCGGGAGGTTCACGGAACGCTGCGACCCGAGAACAGCCGTCAGGTTCTCGACGCCCGTATTACCTGCTCGCTCGTTCAGATGCTCCAAGAATCGAGGGGCAATGTCGACGCCAAAAACCCAGCCTTCGGATCCGACGGCCTTGGCAAACAACATGGTGTAGAGCCCCGTCCCCGCACCGATATCGGCGACACTTGCACCCGGCGCTATATCGCACGCTTGAAGGACCTCATCCCGTCCGACAAACACCTCGCGACTCTCACCCTCGAATCGTTGAAGCCATTGCTCGACATCCAGATCTGCATCCAAGAAGTTCTCGTTGATCTTCGGGCGAATGCTCTGCTCAAGTTCGCGCTCTGCCGCAGCCTCTTGAGCGACAGCGTAAGACGACGAGCAAATCAGCAGCAAGGCAACACGGAACGCGTAAGGCATGTTTTTCATCGAGATGGCTCCCTATTTCTGACCCCGCCGCTCTTGCATTACATAAAACTCGTTTAGAGACGCTTTCGCCTTGGACCAGTGTAATCGACGTTCATACTGCTCGCAGCGCTATGTTACCTCAACCTGACGTCTAGTCTGTGCCGACTCCAGTCCGGCCGACAGAACTTGCATACATTTCAGCCCGTCGACGAAGTTCGGCTCGATCGACTGGCCGCGCGTGATGGCGTGAATGAAATCAACCACCGCATGTGTAAATTCATGTTCATAGCCGATCACATGACCCGGTGGCCACCAATTCCCTACGTAGGGATGACAAGGCTCAGTCGCCAAGATCGTTTTGTATCCGTGCGAACTATCCGGATCCCCTTGATTGAAGTACTGCAGCTCGTTCATTCGTTCAAGGTTGAAGGTCAGCGCGCCGCTGGATCCGTAGATCTCAAATACATTGAAATTCTTGCGACCAGCGGCGAATCGAGATGTTTCGAATGAGCCCAGTGCCCCGTTCTTGAATTGGGCAACCATAAACGCCGCATCCTCAACGGTCACGTCGCCCATTTCCAAATTCTCGGCTCCCGTGGCAGCAAACGCCACGTCACCGGCATTGGGCAGCGGTCGTTGTTTGACGAACTGCGACATCATGGCCGTCACGCTGTCGATTTCGCCGACGAGAAAACGAGCTAGATCGACACTGTGCGAATTCAAATCCCAGTGTGGACCCGCTCCAGCATGTTCGCGTTGGAGTTGCCAGGTAAGAGGGAAGTTTTGGTCAAGGATCCATGACTGCAAATACGCGCCACGCCAGTGATAGATCTTCCCGATCTTTCCTTCGTCAATCATCTGACGAGCCAGCGCAATAGCCGGGCAACGCCGGTAGTTGTGGTTGAGATAATGTACGGTCCCGGCACGTTCGGCGGCAGCGAGCATTCGCTCCGCCTCGGCAACATTCAGTGCGAACGGCTTCTCGCAAAAGACATGCTTGCCAGCATCCAGCGCCGCAATCGCGATGTCGTGATGCAGATCGGTTGGCGCCGCAATATCTACGATGTCGATATCGGCGCGGGCTACCATCGAACGCCAATCGTCGGTCGTTTCTTGCCAACCCCATCGGTCGGCAAAAGGTTGCAAGGCATCGCGATTGCGTCCGCATGCCACTTTCAACACTGGTCGGGCATCCACGTCGAAGTACAAGGGCGCGTTTCGCCAAGCCTGCGAATGCGCCTTGCCCATGAAATTGTAACCAATGATGCCAACATTCAATTCCCGCGTCATCCGTTAGCTCCTACGTGCTCAAGCCAGCAGTTAACATTCAGAATTGGGCGCGCCACACGCCTGGCTGTCAACGGGGCCAGCGGAGTCAAAGTATGGTACAAATGTTGATCGATGGCCCTGATTGAACTACAACGAGTCAAGTCACGTGGAAACCGGCCCAACCCAAATGAATCATGACGACGGGGATCGTATGTCGGTCGTATCGTACGATGGCGAAGCTGCCGACCAGGGCGAATCGGCGGAGAAACCCACCGACTGCCCCAGCTGTATCGAGCGAGACGCAGAGCTAAAGCAACTACGTCATGAACTTGCCGCACTGCGCAGCGAGACCGTCCAGGGTCGTCAATTCCAGTGGACGTGTATCTTGATCGTCGGGCTCGGTCTGTTTCTGACCATGCCCTTGACGATTTATATGTTGTCCATATTGTTTACCGATCAGTTCAAGGCCGAGTGGCTCGATCTCGCATTCCATTCGCTTCTTTGGTCGATCCCCATTTCTCAGACCTGCCTCGTCGCGTTAATAGCAATAGTTCACTGGCGGCCTCGATGGCAACGCGTCGCTGCCGGTGCCGCGTTCTTGCTGCTATTTATTGGCATCGGATCAGCCCCTTTCCGAGCGAGTGCTGAAGAGGAATATCGAGAGCTTATTCGGATGGTCATCCCGCTGTTGCCGATGACGATCGCAATCTCGTTGCTGCCCATCTTCGTGCTTCGCATGTTTCGTCGCTGGACGATTACAACAGAGAGCCCTTTGACGCCAGCCTCTGCTAGGCCGGTATCCTTGTCTTCTTACTTTCTGCTGCTGAGTTTGTTTGCTCTGGCCAGTGGATGGTTAAAGGTGGTTAACTCAGACGGTAACTTCTCAACGATCGCCGAAGCAGTCGGTGGCTTTCTTATCTACATCGGAGTGCCAGGCCTTAGCACTGGTGGACTGTTCACGGTCCTACTGCCCGCGATCCTGCAACGCACCGGGCAGCATCCCCTCAAATGGATCCAGCGACTGACTGCCATCGGCTTAGCGGCTGCGGCTGGACCGATGTTACTTGGAATCGCGATCCTAGTCGTTGACGGACAAAGCCTCAGCTGGCAGGTCGTTCTGTATCTTTTGACGTACTGCCTGGCGACGATGAGCGGTGCGTTCTTGGTAGCAACAGCCGCAATCATTTGGCTACGAATGCTGGATTATCGACTCGTTGCTGTGCCACGTTCATGAATCGCTCGATGTGAGTGTCTGATGTCCAATCGAGAAAGAGCTAGCTCGTGTGCGCCTGTCTCGTGCGAGACGTCGGTGTTGCCACTTCGCGGATAAGCCGCCTTGGCGATCTCGCGATTCGACTACTAGAATAGGCTAGTTAATCATTACGCGAACTCCGCAGCACCAACACGACATACAGCGATTGCCTTACCCCATGGACCCAGCTCTCTACGAAACTCATTCCCATACGCCCCTATGTAAGCACGCGATCGGTCAGCCCGAGGAGTACGCTGAAATCGCCGAGTCGAAGGGCTTGCTCGGAATTCTGGTCACCTGTCACAATCCGATGCCCGACGGTTTCTCGTCCGGTGTCCGTATGAGTCCGGATGAAATGGATGAATACGTGGAAATCGCGGCACGTGCCCGCGAGCAGTGGGCAGGTCGCGTTGACGTGCGACTCGGGCTTGAGGCCGATTATTTCGCCGGATATGAGAACTGGTTGGAGCAACAGCTTTCCTCAGAGGATTTTCACTACGTTCTGGGATCGGTTCATCCACAGATTCTCGAATTCAAGGAAAAGTACTGGGACGACGATCCCGTTGAAGTTCAACGCACCTACTTTCACCTGTTGGCCGAGGCGGCGGAGACAGGGCTGTTTGATTCGCTGGCCCACCCAGATCTCATTAAAAACATGACCGCGCCCTTTTGGGATCCGACGGCAATCATGGACGATATTCGTCGTGCGCTCGATCGAATTGCAGCAACCGGAATCGCCATGGAGTTAAATACTTCCGGCGCGAAAAAGCTCATCCCCGAAATGAATCCATTTCCGGCGATGCTGGTTGAAATGCAGGACAGAGGGATACCCGTGGTCATCGGCTCGGACGCTCATGAGCCGTCGCGTGTCGGAGATCGCTTCGAGCAGGCACTGCGACTACTCTCGCGATCAGGCTATTCAGAGGTATGCTACTTCATCGATCGCAAGCGACACGAGGTTCCGATCGAAACCGCTCTCGCCAGCCTGAATCTGGGCCAAACAGCTTAGTCAGAGCGAGTCTTCGTCCAAATCGGACGACCGCCAAACCTTCGCCCAGCGTGTCCGTTTCGCTGGACTTTCGCAGACCCTCTGGCGCGACTGTCCAATCAGCTGCATTTCCTGGAAAAACGCCGCGCTATGCTCTTAGCGCGGTGGGCTCCATGGGAGTAGTGACGCACGAGACTTTCCGCCTAGCGAATCTCGTGTGACATTCGCTTGGGTCCGACGCACAGCCCACTTCGAAATCTACAATACAATGACTTGCGGAAATCCTTCGAATTGGTTCGAGGATCATCAGGCCCCGTGTCTAGGAGACGCGCAATGTCCAATACCATCCAGGCAAACGTCTACATCAAGAACACACCGGAAAAGGTCATCAATTTCATATCCGACATACGCAATCGAGCAAAATATCAACAGTCCCTCAAGTCAGTCACCGATATTCAAGGAGAAGCAGGGCAGATCGGTTCAACTTGGAAGTGGAAGTGGGAATTAATGGGCAGCGACTTCGAAGGGTTAGGACGCTGCGTCGAATATGAACAGGGGCAGCGATACTCTTTCGTAACCGAGGGTCAGATCGATAGCAAATTCAGCTACGAAGCTCAGGCGGAAAACGACGGGACAAACCTTACGGTCACGGTTCACTTTGACGTGCCCGAATCGTTGCTGGAGCAGGCTGCCATCGAACACCTCATCGGCGCGGCACAGCAACGCGGTAACGAAGCCGTCCAGAAGCTGAAAGCAATACTCGAAGAATGATCCGAAGTGGGTCGTGTTTCGGGTGCAACTGAGGAATGATCACATGAGAATTGGCATGATCGCGATGAGCGGGATTCGCTGTTGCGATGACGAGCTACTACGCAAGGGACTGACCCTGCCAGGGTTTGTCGAGCGTAGTAAGACCATTGCATCACTTCCCAGCTTGAGTCTACTCACACTGGCAGGAATGACTCCAGCGGAACACGACATCACATACCTCGAAGCAGAGGATCTTAAACAGGCCGACAGCTTTCCCTTCGATTTTGATCTGGTTGCAATTTCAAGCTTTAGCGCCCAAATCAAGGAGGCTTACGTACTGGCCGATCGTTATCGATCTCACGGCGTACCCGTCGTCATGGGCGGGCTGCACGTGACGTCGCTTCCGGATGAAGCGGCTGAGCACAGTGATGTTGTCGTCATCGGAGAGGGCGAGGTCGTTTGGCAACAGATCCTGCGGGATGCAGAAGACGGTGCACTGAAGACTCGTTACAGTTCGTTTGATGCCCCTGAATTGGAGATGGCCGATGCGCCGACTCCAGCTATCGAACTGCTGGACGTGTCCAAATACAATCGCCTGACCGTCCAGACAAGTCGCGGATGCCCGCTTCGATGTGAGTTTTGCGCGTCGAGCATCCTGCTGACTCGGCGCTATAAGCAAAAGCCGATTGCTCAAGTGATGAACGAGATCGATCGCATTTGTGAGATCTGGCCGCGACCCTTCATCGAGTTTGCCGACGACAACTCATTTGTTAATCGACGCTACTGGAAAGAACTGTTGCCGCTTCTGAAGTCGAGACGAGTTAAGTGGTTTGCCGAAACCGATCTCTCGGTGCATCAAGATGACGAGTTGTTGGCGATGATGCGTGATAGCGGTTGTGCCGAAGTACTCATTGGATTCGAGAGCCCGATACCAGCAGGTCTGTCCGGAATAGAGCTCAAGAATGACTGGAAGCGAAAACAATGGCCGCAATACATCGAGGCGGTCAAGCACATCCAGAGCCACGGAATTCGCGTTAACGGGTGCTTCGTCTTAGGACTGGACGGACATGGACCGGACATTTTCGATGCGGTCTTTCGATTTGCGGAACAATCCGAGTTGTTTGATGTGCAAATCACCTACCTAACTCCGTTCCCCGGGACGCCTCTTTATCAAAGACTCGAAAACGCGGGCCGTCTGCTCTATCCCGGTGCCTGGGAACGATGCACCTTGTTCGACCTCAATTTCCAGCCGGACCGGATGAGCGTGGTGGAATTAGAACAAGGCTTCCACGATCTCGCGGGGAGACTGTACAGCGACGAAGTCACCTCATGGCGACGCAACAACTTCGCCGACAAATACCTCTATTCGAGAAAACACAAGTTGGCCGCGAGCCACTAAGAGCGATCAGAAATCGGATATTCGTCGCCGCCAAAGGTGTTAAGTGGAAGGGCATGAAGATCGACGAGCCAAAGGCCGACGATGGTTTTATCGCCGCTGGCCACTTGAATCGTGTTTTTGGATGGTCGCTGCTGGTGATTGGCTTGGTGGCCGCAGCCTTACTCGATCCGTGGATCTTTGCCGATTCCGTTACGATTGAGTTTGCAAACAGCATGAAACCAATGGTCCGGCACGCTCAAGGGGTCGTGTTGGGCATGGCGTTCCTTCAGCTGGCCATGGGGACACTGCTGGCAACACCCGCGTTCCCGTCTGCTGCCCGGCGAACCGCTGCCCTTCTGACAGGTGGAGGCGCCGCGATTTACACCACCGGGTACTTGCTGGGCCTCGAATCTTCCACGTTTCGGTGGCTCGTTTTGGTCGGCAGCAGTTTGAACTTCGCTGGTTTCGCCTACCTAATGTGCTTATCGCCCGCGGGTGAGTATGCGCAGAAGATCAAAATGATGCTGCCGATCGCCGCATTCGGTATGCTGCTCGACTTCACGGCCGGACTCATCTTCGTCTTTCCGGAACATTCAGTCCTTTCCTATCTTGGTCCGGATGATGGTCTTCGATTGCGGATGATGCGACTTGCTCGTGTCGCGGTGATTGCTCTGTCGGTTATCACGTTGCTGTACCAGGGGCTCGCGTTTCGAACATCGTCGCAGCGGTTGGCCGAACCAGGCGGTTGGTCACTTATCTGTGGTGCGATCGGAATGCCGCTCATCCTAGCTGCGGCGTGCTTTACGACCGTTAGCTTGAAGTACTTGTTGATTTTCCCAGCCACTGCCGTTTCGATCGGTGTCTTTGTGGGTCTCTGGCTTGCAATTCGAGAGGGCGCCTTGTTGGAGCAGGCTGGTTGGATGCTCATTGCCGGATCAATCGGCTTTGGATTGCTCATGGGCCTGTACTCCTTTGACGGTCCGCTACCGACGCCCGAGTTTATCGGCGACTACAACGAGCTAGCGCGTCGACTGATTCGATTGGCCCACAGCTACGCCATCGTCTTAGGTATGCTGTCGATCTTCCTCGCCCGCGAAATGGCGATGGTGGAAACGAAGCGCGGTACGAGCTGGGGTACAAGTCTCTTTCTACTGGGAAGCCTGACCACGCTTGGCGTCTTGGTCACCCAAACCATTGTGCCTTTGCCAACCGCGGCACTGTACGCCGGCCCAGCCATCACCGTGATCGGGATTATGATGTGTTTGGTGCATCGAAGCACGGCCGCGCTGACATCTTCGACGTAGATACGGTGGCCAGGTCGCATTGTTGAAGCGGCCCACGACTCATGTCGAATCGCTATCAGCGTTCAACTGAATCTGCACCAGTAGAAGCGCGTTGATCGACCTCGATCCCTGTTCGCGAAAAGCAAATCGCTTGCGTACCCGACGTTCCGACCATGACCGACTCAACCAACGGCGTCTCGACCGGATCCTTTGCAGCCCAATCGACCAGAAAGTTAGCTCCCGATCCACCCGTTGTGTCGCTTACTTCCACAAGAAACTCGATGGTCTTGAGTGGCTTGAGTTCAATCGCACGATCTAGGTAGGTCCGCGAAAGGATTCCGTCCGTGTCGTAGTACTCGACGGAAGTCAGATAGATGGATCGGTGACGATCGATATTCCGAATACTGAGCGTCGTCTCGAGCAGATAGGGGGAACCACCTTGGTGGTAAATGTGGGAGTAGGTCGGCACGTAAAGTGATCGACTGACGGCCATCTCGTCAGCTGAGAAATCTGGCGCGGCGAAATTTTCCAGGTCAGGCGGCGTGAAGCTTCTTGGTGGAGCGTGACTCAGTTGTCCCTCAATATCGCTGAGCCGCTGGTCAAGATACACCGCGACGACGACAATGACCGCGAACAGCGCGGTCGAGATCAACAGGAACATCCAAAATGTTCGGCCTTGGGCCTGAGCGCTCATATGACACCTCCTACCGCACCAGAACGGTCGGGAAGAAAACCACCTTTTTATTGACTTGAGGCTGGTTCGATCTCGTCAGCGATGCCATTCTGATTCTCGTCGTCAACTCCGGCCAGCGGATAGTCAACGACAGCTCTCCAAGCGACGCGACGCATCGTCTTGTCCAATTCGCTGTCAAAGACGTTCGACTTCACATCCACCAATTCGGGCGATTTCTTGTACAGTGCCGCGAAGTAGAGGTATCCCTCAAACCATTGCATGCCACTCGTTTCACACAAATGGCCTCCATCACTGTAGAGACAGCGTCTGTGACCCAAGTGACGCGAAATGCCGTCGATTCCTGGCAATTCACCTGCAAAATACAAACGCAGCATCTCGCACATTGCGTATCCAGCAGGGATCACACGTACTTTCCCCGGGTACTTCTGCTGAAGCTGCGTAACGACGGGCACTAACATCTCGTTAAGTTGCTTCTGTCTTTCCTGGAACATCGCATAAGTAAGGTCTTCGTGCTCGACGTTCTTGGGAACTCGCGGCCAGCCATCCTGGATGTAAAAGTTCATCTCAGGATTGTGCCTGATGCAGTACTTGAACCACGGTATGTAGTATTCAGCTCGGTCGTGGTAGAAGGCACCCAGCGTCATCACGTCCCAGCTGCCGTCCGCAATCAACGGCTTGAGAACCTCACGTTTCTTACCAAACAACCCTGTCTCAATCGCCCAAATCGCGAACGCTGATCCACTGGCTGCGCCCCGAATATGATGTCGCTGCTGATGCCGTAAAAGTCCGTCGGCCAGCGCGATGCGAGGAAGCGTCTTCAACGCCGGCGCGACCCAACTGTGGCCCGACGAAACGATCCGCAGCCCTTGTGCTTTCTCGTCCCCTTGCGCTTGCTCAATAGTGCCAAGCTTTCTCCCACTTTCAGTCGCCGGCACCGCTTGCGCATTGACTTGCGAAACCAGCAGCAAGGGTGAGACCGAAAGAGAGACGAAGAGAGCGAGTCTGGATCGAGCGTGAAAGCAGGCCAAGAGCGCAAACCTATGATTGATAGACAGGAGAAGAATACCCGACTCGCTTCAACATACTATGCCGAAGGCGAAATTAAAAGTTCGCTTGAATTACCAGCGTGGCTGCCCAGTTCCCTGCAAAACGGCACGCCATAAATCGCCTGAGACATCCAGATGCTTCTTCTGAGACACGACAGTCGGAATGGGCACGTGAATGAACTCGTTTGATTGGCTGCCAATCATCATGCCGGTCTTGCCAGCCATCGCCGCGTGAACGGCGTGTCGCCCCATTTGATCACAAAGGTAGCGATCATATGCCACTGCGGGAACGCTGCGAATCAAGTAGCTAGGGTCGAGGTACTTGATCGAGATCGATGTCGATCGAGCGGCAAAATAGGCTTGAATCTTCTCACGTAGTAAGGTGCCAATATCTTGAAACTTCACATTACCCGAGGCATCACGCGCCTGATGCTCCTGTTCGAAGAGATGTTGTCCTGCTCCCTCGGCCACGACGATCACCGCGTGCCGGCGATCCTGCAAACGACGTTCAAGAGCAGGCAACAGTCCATCCTCACCCTCCAGCGGAAATGTGATCTCGGGGACAAGTGTAAAGTTCACCTCCTGACTGACAACGGATGCCCCGGCAGCAATGAAGCCCGCATGTCGCCCCATCAGTTTGACAAGTCCGATACCGTTGATTGCCCCTTCGGCCTCGACATGCGCGCCGCGGATTACTTCAGCCGCCTTGCCCAAGGCCGTCACAAATCCGAACGACTGGGCAACAAAGGGAATGTCGTTATCGATGGTCT